>Ga0302046_10000735_pt1 | contig 31787 bp, 22 predicted proteins | sample RVTome_11_FD_200261 | JGI IMG/M metagenome (GOLD analysis project Ga0302046, IMG submission 200261) | Soil microbial communities from uranium-contaminated site in the Upper Colorado River Basin, Wyoming, United States - RVT147D111 (version 2) ...
TCGCCTTCGCTTGCCGAGGACTCGGTCACGCTCGCCGAGGTTCTGCAGGGCGCGGGCTTCCGCACCGGAGCCTTCGTTTCCTCCATCGTCCTCGAGTCACAATCCGGTCTTCACCAGGGCTTCGAAACCTACTCCGACCAATTCGATGTCGGAGAAGAAAACGCCGACGTGCGATTCCTCAATACCATCCAGAAGCGCGGGGATGAGACGACCGCCGAGGCCGTCGACTGGCTACGTTCTCATCATGCCGGGGGACGGGCCTTCCTTTGGCTGCACCTTTATGACCCTCACGATCCCTATGATCCGCCCGAGCCCTACGCCACCCGATATAGCGGTAGACCCTACGACGGTGAGGTTGCCTGGTCGGATGAGTTGGTAGGAAGACTCGACACCGCACTCGCCGAAGCCGGTATTAGGGACGACACCTTGCTCGTCGTGACCTCGGATCACGGTGAGGCTCTCGGGGAGCACGGCGAGACCGGCCATGGCTATTTCGTCTATGAAACGACTCTACGCGTTCCTCTGATCTTCCGTGGACCCGGGATTGTCCCTGGCCTCCGCCTCGAGGTCACGGCGAGAAGCGTCGATCTCTTTCCCACGATTCTCGATCTACTCGGGTTGGTGCCGCCTCAAGGGCTCAATTTATCGGGAAGGAGCCTGGCCGAGGCGATTCGCGGAGAAGAGGTCCCACCCCAGGAGCTGACCTATGCCGAGAGCCTCATGCCTTTCTTGCGCTACGGCTGGAGCGAGCTCCATGTGGCTCGAAGAGGGAGCTGGAAATACATCCAGGCGCCGAAGGCGGAGCTCTACGATCTCGAGAGCGATCCCGACGAGGAGGAGAACCTCCTGCGACGAGAGGCGAAAGAGGCCGATGCGCTTCGCGCGAGCCTCGAGGGATTTCTCGAGGAAAAGAAAGGGGTCGAAACCCCTGCCGGAGAAACGACAGAGATCCCACCTGGCCTCGCGGAGAAACTGGGAGCTCTCGGCTACCTGGGTTCGGCATCGGGGTCTTCGAGGAATGCTCTCGAGCGAGCCGATCCCAAGGACAAGCTCGCGGAATTCAAGATCGTCCACGGGCTCATGCGTGAGGGGCTGACTCTTCTGCAAGAGAAAGACTACGGGGAGAGCATCAAGCGATTTCAAGCGTTGCTCGAGCGCGGCCACGATAGCTTCGAGGCTCACTATTATCTCGGCCGCGCTCTGGTGCGGCTCCGCAGTTTCCAGGAGGCCCGCCCGCACTTGGAGAGCGCCGCCGAAAGAGATCCGGGGAATGGTCTCGCTTCCCTGGAGCTGGCCGAATGCCGGTTGGAACTGAACGACCCGGAAGGGGCATTGGCCGCCCTCCGGGCGGGACAAAAAGCGAGCCCGCGCAACCCCCGCCTCTACCGGAGGGAAGGAGAGATCTTGCTCCGCTCCGGGCGCCGGCAGGACGCCGCTCGAGCCTTCGAGAAGGAGCTCGACTTGGCACCGCAGGACGCCCTGCTACGCGTCCGATTGGGCGAGATCTATCGAGACCTGGGTGAGACCGATGCGGCGATCCGCTCTCTACGCGAGGCCGTCGCCCTCGACCCCGAGCCCGCCTCGTACTGGAACTCCCTGGGGATGATCCTAGGAGGGGCGGGGAACCTGGAGGAAGCGGAGGAGGCGTTCCGGGAAGCCATCCGGCGTGACGGAAGCGACCCCCAGTATGCCTACAACCTCGGTTTGGCTCTTCTCAGGCTGGGTCGGCCCGAGGAAGCGGAGCAGTACTTTCGAAAAACGCTCGCCCTCGAGCCCGGATTTCAGGCGGCGCGAGAAAGGCTCGCCGAGCTCACGCCCCGCCAAGAGTGAAGCGCTATCGAACCGGCGTCTGGCTCGGCCGTTTTTGGCACCGACGCCGAATGACGCCGAGCAGAGTGCCGCTTGGTGCACTCGGTTCAGAACGTCAGCTTGAACCCGAGTTGAAGTCTCCGCGGGCTGACGAAAGCGCTCGGGACTCCGAAGACGTCCTGGGTGCCGACCTGGCTAGCGACATCCAGGGAGGCATCGGAGTTGAAGACGTTGAAGAGGTCGGCGAGCACCGTGGCGCGGAGCGCCCCGTAGACGGGAAACGCTTTCTCGACGCGAAGGTCCATCAGGTTCTGGTTGTCCACCCGACGGCTACCGTCGTTGGGCTCGTTGAAGACCAACCGGCTGCCCTGGTCCAGGTCGACCCGCACTTGTCGTACCCAGGGGCGTCCAGTGAACCACTGCCAGTTCGCCGCAAGCTGGATGTCGTAGGGTAGCTCGTACACCGCCTGGACCTTGAACAAGTACGTGCGATCCGACCAGACGATCCCATCGGCGTTGATGAGATCGTTCGGATCATTTCCGAAGCTGAAGTTGCTGGTGCTGCTAGCGTCGCTGGAAGGCGACTCCGTCGAGCCGCTGTTCAGCCCCTCGTTCTTGGAGACGGTGAACGAGCCGATCAAGGACCATCCCTGGGAGAAGCGCTTGGTGGCGGTAACCGCGAACCCCCGGTAGGTCTGCTTGAAGTCCGGCGGATTGGTCAACAAGAAGAGATTGCCGTCGTTCACCTGATTGAACACGGTGATCGTCTCTCCGGTCAGCGGGTCTTCAAAAGGTATCTCCTCGTAAACGGCCCCGACATTTCTCTGCCCCAGAAAATCCCGAGACCTCTTATAGACGAAGGTGGCATTCACTCCGAGATCCGGCAGTATTTCCCGATCCATCCCGATGATGAACTGATCCGTATGGGGATTCTTGACGTTCGGATCGATCGCGAACTCCTCGCTGGGATTGATGGCAAAGAACTCTTCATACTCACCGGTATCGGGATTCCATTCGCGCTGCGATAGTCGGGAGATCGAGGGTGACAGCGCACCAAGGGGCCCGGTGATGAGAGCCTGGTAATAGCGCCCATAGTGGGCGCGAAGCGCGGTCTTGCCGTCCTCGGTGAGTCGGAAGGTCGCACCGACCCGCGGTGATACTACGTTCCAGGTAAAGAGGTCCCCCAAGCCAGTGACCGTTTCGCTGGTGTCGTTGCCGTCACTGTCCAGGACCGGGAAGTCGGGGTTCTCCGCAGTCGAGTGATCGAACCGCACGCCGACGTTCAGACTCACCTTGTCCCCGATCGTCCAGGTATCGTCCACGAAGAGGCCCAGACTCTTCACGTTGGCTCCGTAATGATAGGGGGCCTGGTAGTAGGCGAGGTAAGGCTCGCCGTAGTAGTCGTAGAAGGCCGCCCCCCCTGGGAATCCACTGCGGTAGTCGTTCCCGCCGGTATGAAACTGAACGCCGAACCGGAAGTCATGGTTGCCACTCCCCAGAAAGTCATCGGCGTAGTGAGAGACCTTTCCGCTGAACTGACTCTTCCAGATCTCGCCGTCGTACCAATAGAGAGTATTCACCGAGTAGTAACCGGTTCCCACGTCATAGTGGCCGGGCACCGATGTCGTCCCCGACACGGGCTCACCGTGATCCTTACCGTAGAATCCCGCGTAGCGAGCGTCGAAGAAAGTATCATCGTTGACCACCGAGGTCCAGGTGACGTTCGGAGTGGGATTGTCCCCGGTCTCCTCGCGAGAGGTCTCGGGCGGCATGACAAAAGATATCTCGCGGGGTATCCGGTAGTAGTCATTATGGAGCTGTCCGCTGAGTTTGTTCTTGGGGTTTATCTGCCAGGTGAGCTTCCCAAAAATCCGGTCGTCCTCTTCCCGCTGCGGGAACTGAGGATCGGCTCCTGGCTGTGAGTAATGATCCCGGTAACTCTGAACGCCTCCGTAGAACCAGAGCTTGTCTTTCACTACCGCGCCCCCGAGCTGCGCGGTCAAGTCTCGAAACTCCGCTCGATGGTAGGGAAACTCCCGAAAGATGGGATCCTGCTGGTCCTTGGTGTTCGAGGCGGTCAGGTCTTGCCATTGAAAGAAGGCGTTGAAGTCGCCGTGGAGCTCGTTTCCTCCCGACTTCGTCACGACGTTGATGACCGCCCCTTGCATGTTGCCGTACTCGGCGGGAGCGCCAAGGGACAGGATCTCCATTTCCTCGATGACGTCCGGGCTGGGATAGGGCCAAGCCGCCCCGGTAAGGGGTGCTGTGAGATCGGTACCGTCTAGCTGATACGAGTTCTCGTTGGTGTTCGAGCCGAAGAATGCGGTGCGGACCGGCTCATTGTAACGAGTTGCCGCGGCTCCCGGAGCTGCGTTGACCAAGTCGAAGAAGGAGTAGCGAGCGACGGGAGTGTTTTCTATGAACTCTTGCGTGTAATTGGTCGACTCGCTGGAACTCGTGGTGTCGACGACGGGATTGGTCGCCAAGACGGTGACCACTTCTTCCACCGCGGCCAGCTCTAGAGTCACATCCTCGTTTACGGTGCCACCCACGACCACTCGCAACCCGCTCCGCTGGACGGTTTGGAAACCCGCGAGCGAGACCGTGAGCTGGTAGTCTCCCGGAGGCAATGCCGGGAAGCGGTACTGGCCATCGTCCCCGCTCACCGTGGCGCGAGGACCACCGATGAGAGCTTCGCTTCGAACCTCAACCGTCGCGCCGGGGATGGAGGCGCCGCTGGTGTCCCGGATGACGCCACGAATCGCACCGGTAAGCCTCTGTGGATACGCAGGGCTTGCACTGAGAAGTCCGAGGCACGGAAGCACCAAGACCAGAAACGTTCTTGGATATCTCATACTTGCCCCCTTTGAAGTGAGCGGAGTCACTTGGCGTGAGGAGGGTACCAGAAGGCGAGGAAGCCGCGCAAGACAAGCACGGTCAGGAGAATCTGTCCAGCCAGTCTCGCAGGCGCATGGCGTAGTAACTCCCCTGGAATCCGAGGAAGCGGAAGGGCTCCGGGGGAAGAGGCCAGCCCGGAGCGGTCAAGTAAAGAAGCTCCTTCCACCGGCTCTCGTGTCCCACGATCAAATCAGCCAAAACACGGCCCGAGAGCGTGCCAAGGGAAACTCCCATTCCCGAGTAGCCCAGTGCGTAGAAGATGTTGTTACCTTTGCCCGTCCGCCCGATGATGGGTGTCCGGCGCCAGGTCAGCGCGACCGGCCCCGACCAGCGGTGTGTGAGCTTCACACCCTCCAGACAAGGGAATGTCGCCACCATCTCCTGCTGGAGCCTAGAGTAGATGCGCTCGCTTTGGGCTGGGGAGTCCACTCCGAAGTGGTAGAGCACCCGACCCCCGAAGAGAATTCTCCTCCCGCTCGACCGCACGTAGTTGTGAATGCGCCTCAGGTCGGAGTATCCCTCGCGTCGCTGCCAAGCCAACTCCTTCCAAAGGCCATCGGATAGGGGCTCCGTCAGAATGATAAAAGAGAAAAGCGACACCGCCCGATCTCGGATCACGCCGAGCCGGGCGGCCGGCAGATAGGCGTTCAGTCCCAGCACCACTTTCCGGGCGCAGAGACTCCCTCGCTCGGTCGTGACCCGCACTTCGCTTTCCCGTCGTAACTCGTCGAGCTCGGTCACCCGCGTCTGCTCGTAGACGCGAACACCGGCCCGCAACACGGCCCGCTTGAGCCCGGCGACGTACTTTCCCGGATGCAGCATCGCCGCGCGGGGGTGATAGAGTGCACCGATGAATCGCGGGCTGCGGATGCGCTCTCGGATCTCGTCGCGGCTCAGCAGCGGGAGCTCGATTCCAAGCCTCCGAGCCCGAGTTGCTAACTGCTCGATGCGATGGACGTGCCTCGGATGGAAGGCCACTTCGAAATAGCCCGTCCTTTCGAGCTCGCAGTCGAAGCCTTCCTCGCGAGCGACACGCTCGATCCAGTCGACGACGCCGACCGTTTCGTCGTAGGTGAAACGAACGGCGCGCTCGCCGTGGCGCGCAATGCGATCGATATGGGGATCTTGAAGAATCATCCCCGCGTTGCGACCGGACGCGCCGAAACCAACGTAGGCCGATTCCAGCAAGGCGATCTCGATATCCGGTCGCTCTTGCTTGAGACAGTAGGCGGTCACCAAGTTCGTGTAGCCGCCGCCAACGAGAACGACGTCCGCTTCCCGCTTCCCTTCTAAAGGCGGCTCGAGCTCTTCGGTCTCGATGGCGTCGAGCCAAGAGCTCTCGTTCGGTGCGGCCCTGGGAGCTTTCATGGACGAGAAGGCTAGTGCCGTTCCAACTTGATCTGCCTAGAGAGCAGAAATGGTCAAGCCCAGTCTTGGTGTTGGGGAAACCCCCGCCATCCTCGATGTAACCAGTTGGAACGGCACTAGACGCCCATGTTGACGAGCTTCGTCTCCAGATAATTCTCGAGGCCTTCTCGACCGGATTCGTGCCCCATGCCGCTTTGCTTCCACCCCGGGAAGGGGCCTTCGGTGGCCGCTACGGTCCAGTCATTGACTCCCACCATGCCGAACTCCAACCTTTCGTAGCAACGGGTTGCTGCCTTGAGGTCGTTGGTCCAGACGTAAGCCGCCAAGCCGTAGGGGGTGCGGTTGGCGAGCGCGATGGCCTCGTCTTCGTCCTCGAAGGTAGTCAGCGGTAGAACCGGGCCGAAGATCTCTTCATTATAGATGGGGAGGGAGGGGCTGACCTCGCCGAGCACCGTCGGCCGGTAGAAGTATCCCTTCTCGAAACCTACCGGTCTTCCGCCGCCGGTCAGAACCGCTACCCCCTGGTCTCGCGCATCGGTCACCAGCGCCTCCACTCGCTCGCGCTGTTTGGCATTGATCATCGGGCCCACGTCGGTCTCGGGATCGAGACCGTTGCCCAAGGCGAGCGCCTCGACATGGGGAACCAAGAGTTCTGCGAACTCATCATTCACTCGCCGGTGAATCAAGAACCTTTGCGGAGCGGTGCAGACCTGACCGGCGTTACGATACTTGATGCCGACCGCCGATTGGGCCAGCGCCTGCACATCGGCGTCGGGAAAAATCAGAACCGGAGCGTTGCCCCCGAGCTCCAACGACACACGAGTAAGGGTTCGTGAGGCCCCATCCATCAGAATGCGTCCGACCCGAACGCTCCCCGTAAAACTGATCTTGCGGCAATCGGGGTGATCGAGCATCATCTGCCCCATCGACTCCGGCTCGCCGTTGATGAGGTTCATGACGCCGGCGGGAATGCCCGCCTCGACCAGGATATTGGTCATCTCCATGGCGGTGAGCGGAGTGAGCTCGGAAGGACGCGCGACGACGGTGCAGCCGGCAGCCAAAGCCGCGGCCCACGCACGCGCCGGGTTGTAGGCTGGAAAGTTCCATGCTGTGATGATGCCCACCACACCGATCGGTTGCCTGAGGACCAAGAGGCGTTTGCCAGGACGGCGTGAGGGTATCGTGCGTCCATAGGCTCGCTTGCATTCTTCGGAGAACCACTCGAAGAGATCCGCGGCCACAACCCATTCGCTCTTGGCCTGCGCCAGGGGCTTGCCGCATTCCTGGACGGTCGTCTTGGCCAGCTCTCCCGCACGCTCCCGCATCCGATCCGCCGCGGTTCGCAAGACAGCGGCTCGTTCATAGGCCGTCCGCGACGACCAGCCGCGAAAGGCACGGGCCGCCGCATCGATCGCTGCTTGGCAATCGCTGGCATCTCCGAACGGTACTTCCCGGACGACATCTTCGGTGGCAGGATTGACGACCTTCCAGGTGTGTCCGTTGGCGGCGTCGACCCAGTCTCCGTCAATGTACTGCTGGTAGGTGTAGCCCACGGCGGTCGCTCCCAGTGATCGCTGAATTATAGCTCCGGTCGCGGTACGGTGCGGGCCTAAGGCCGTTCTCGTTGGGCTATCCGAACCAGGCTTGATAGGGAAGCGTGGATGAGCACATCGGTTCTGACTATGCCAGATTGAAGCACACCATCCGTATGTTGGTCATCTCATCGATGGCGAAACGCACGCCTTCTCGACCGATGCCGCTCATCTTGTTCCCGCCGTATGGCATCTGATCGACGCGGAAGATCGAGGTGTCGTTGACCATCATGCCGCCCACGTCCACGCGCTTGATGGCCTTAAACGCCTTGTTGATGTCGCGGGTGTAGATCCCCGCTTGGAGCCCGAACGGGGAGTCGGCCAGCATCTCGAGCGCCTCGTCGAACGATCGGTACCTCACTAAGGAGACTTGCGGGGCAAACGTCTCCTGGCACATGACCTTCATGTCCGCCTTGACGTCGGTCATCACGGTGGGCCAGAGCATCCGGCCTTCGCGCTTTCCGCCGATGAGGACTCTGGCGCCTTGGGCCACGGCTTCCTTCATCCACTGCTCGGCGCGCTCGGCTTCCGACTCGGTGATCATCGGGCCGACGTCGCAATCCTTGTCCAGTGGGTTGCCGATCTTGAGCCTGGCCGTCGCGGCAAGGAACTTCTCGGTGAACTCGTCGGCGATCGCTTCATGGAGGTAGAGCCTCTGAAGGCTGATGCAGATTTGGCCCGAGTTGGCGAAGGAAGACACGACGCAGCGCGGGACCGCTCGATCGATGTCGGCGTCCTCTTCGATGATGGTGCCGGAGTTGTTCCCCAGCTCGAGCGTGACCTTCTTCAATCCCGCCCGGCTCATGATCCGCTCGCCGACCGGCGGGCTCCCGGTGAACGTGATCTTGGCAACGCGCGGATCGGTGACCAGCCAGTCCCCCACCGTGGCCCCGTCTCCGAAGACAAGGTTGAACACCCCGTCGGGAAGGCCGGCCTCGGCGAGGATCTCTCCCAGCCGCACCGCGGTGAGCGGCGTCGTCGTGGCTGGTTTGAGAACCACGGTGTTACCCGCGGCGAGAGCGGGCGCCACCTTGTGGCCCACGAGGTTGAGCGGAAAGTTGAACGGTGAGATGGCGCCCACTACACCGACCGGGGTGCGGAAGTAGAAGCCCATCCGGTTCTCCCCGCCCGCCGAGGCGTCCATGGGTATGGTCTCGCCATGGATCCGTTTTGCTTCTTCGGCGGCGAACTGAAAGGTCTCGATGGCACGGGCCACTTCCAGCATCGAGAACTTCCATGCCTTGCCCGCTTCCCTGCAGATGGTGGTGGCGATGTCTTCCTGGTGCTTGGCAAGGAGATCCGACGCGCGCGCCAGGATCTTTCCGCGCCGGTGAGAGGGAAGATCGGCATAGGCAGGAAACGCTCTTGCCGCTGTTTCGATCGCCCGTCCCACATCGGCCTTGCTCGCATTGGGGACGGTGCCAATTTCTTCCCCCGAGTACTTGTCGATGACCGAAATCGTCTCCATGGTCTGCATGAAGGACAGAATAGCAGCGGGGCCCGGGAATTCAAATGTCGTTCGTCACGCATTGGGAATGCGAAGGTCGTCGGCGCCGATGACGGCCATCGATGGCGTCCGACGGGCCGCCGCTCCACACAGATCACTCTGGGAACGGCATCGCCTGGCGTTCTCTCCGAGCCGCCACCGCGACCAGCGAGAGTCCGAAGGGGAGGGACCAGAGGCGAAGGATCGCCGCCTCCAACCTCAGAACCGCCGTGAGGAGCCGATTCAGGAGAGGGGATACTTCCTTCACATCGGAGCCCCCGTCCTTCGGATTCAAGATCCCTTCCGCAAAGCGCATCGCGACCGCTACCGGGAAGAGAAGGCAGTTGGCGTACGAGAGGTAGCTGGGCTCCAAACCGGCTCGACTGAGCTTTTCCCGTAGCTCTCGTTTCCCGTACCGATGCCGCGTGTGGACGGCGTGGTCGTGGCGCCCTCGCAGCCAGTCATACGCGGGGATGCGCAACAGGAGCTTGCCGCCGGGTCGGAGGAGTCGCGCCATCTCCGAGAGGGCCTCGACGTCGTCCACCACGGACCGGTGATAGATGACGTCGAAGGACGTCAGCAGATCGAAGGACTCGGAGGCGAAAGGAAGACTCGGTAGCCCGGCCTGAACCAGCTTTCCCTGCTCGCGCCGTTTCGCGAACGACAATGCCCGATCGGAAAGGTCCACCCCGACGACGGTCCCAAACCTTTCGAGGTGGGGCATCATTCCGCCGGTGCCGCAACCCACGTCGAGAATCGCGAGCCGGGACGCGTGAGGCACGAATCGTTCGATCAGGGACAGGCTGATGGCCCGCATTCCCGCGAACCACCACAGTCGGTCCTCGAGCTCATGAAGCTTCTGGTACTCCTCTTTTTCCACGACGAGCTCCGCCGCGGCATTTTATCGCGATCCTTCAGCACGTCGGGCCACAGTGATATAAGATTCGGCGCATGAGGCCGAACTCCCTCCGCGGCTTGGTCAACGTCGTCGTGGCGCTGGCGGTTTTCGTAGGAAGCTTCGCCTTCTACGTCTACACGGGGCCAGGCGACCTCGCCTGGGGCGAAGGTGCCTATTATCAACGAAGGGTCGTGCAGGCGCAGATCGGGGAGGGGCCGTGGGATCGTCCTCTCTACGTCATCCTCTCTCAGCCCTTTCTGCACCTCCCCTGGGGAACGCCCGTCGAGCGCGCCAACTTCGCCTCGGCAGCCTTCGCGGCGGGAGCGTGCTTGTTCGTCTATCTCCTCTTGAAGATGTTGCTCCAGGTGGCTCCGCAGTTCATCGCGCGTCGCGTCGGCCTGGTGGGTGCGATCTCGCTGGCGGTCGCGCACACGTTCTGGCTCCGTGCGGTCACGCCGGGGCCGGAGACCCTTGGCGCCCTCCTCCTGGCCGCCATCCTCTACTACTTCCTTCGCTTTGCGAACGAGGGACGCGTTCCGTTTTTCTATTTGGCGCTGGCGATTCTCGGTTTGTCGCTTTCCAACAATCTGATGATGCTGTTCCTCCTGCCGATTTTTGCGGTATGGGTACGCGTGGTGCGACCCCCCTTGGTTCGGGAGATCGGCAAGATCCGTGCGCGTGGGCTCGCCGTTTTTCTCGCGAGCTCGGCGCTTGCTCTCGCCGTCACCGCCCGGAGCTGGGCCGCGGCGGGCTTCGATCTTCCCGCCGAACGTTGGGAATGGGTGACTTTCTGGCGTCACCACATGATGCTTTCGTGGGAGGCGCCGCTCAAGCAATCGCTGACTCGGTTCGGGATCACATTGCTCTATAGCTTTCCACCTTGGACGGCATTCTTCGGTCTTCTCGGGTTCCTCGAGCTTTTTCGCAGGCAGAAATACGTCTTCTGGCTGATCTTCCCGCTCTTTCTCGTCTATGCGGGTTTGGCGATCACTCTCACGCTGCCGGAGCCGATGAACGCTTACGTGCCGGCTTGGGTCCTGATCTCGATCGCCGTCGGCTACGGCTGGTGGAAGGTGCTCGCCGACGGAGGGGCTCGGGACTACGTGATGGCGCTCGTGTTGAGCGCGTCGCCCTTGCTTCTCTACCGCTTTGCCCCGGTAGCGGTCGAGCGGCTTCAGCAACAGCCGCGCGTGGGCTCGTTCCTTAGTCTCCCGTTCGAAGTTCCTTATGACCCGCTCACCCACTTGCTCAATCCCGATCGACGGGACAGCCCCGAAGCACGTGCCTTCGCCCAGTCGGCGCTGCAGGAGCTACCCGACGGAGCGCGCGTGGTGGCGGTCTCGCGGGAAGGGGAGCTCTTCTTGGCACCCATGCGGTACGTGGCGGACGTGGAGGGTTTCGGTCCGGCGGTGAGTTTCGAAACCGTCACACCCGACGACGAGAGCCAATTGCAGCAATGGGCCGAGCTCGAAGGAGAATCGCTGTTTCTGGTCGGTCTTCACCCACCCAACCCCATCGTGGGCCGACTACTCGAGCGCTTCCACCTGGTTCCCGTGGGACCCTTCTTCCGGGTCATGCCGAACGACTCCGTTCCGGGGCGCGTGCTCACTCGGAACGACGAAGCGACCTCTCTGACTGGGGACTGGCACGGCTACGTGCTGCCGCAAGGATATCCGGTCAGCTTCACGATCCTCGAATCACCGGACGGCACGTTCTCGGGACACGTCGTGCTCAACGAAGGAGGCTCGCAGCCCACGGAGGGGACTTTCGAACGAATCAGCCCCATTGCCGACACTCTGGTGGCGAGCGTCACATACGACGAACGACTGAACATTCATCTGGATGCCGAGGTCGACGGCAATCAAATGGACGGGACCTGGTTGGTTTACGAGGCCCAGTACCTACAAGGGAGCTTCCGCGCCTGGAAACAGTAGTCCTTCTTTCCGCGCCGCTCCTCGCTCAGACCCGCCCTCGGAGGTGCAGCGTGAAGAACTCCAGTATCTTTTCCATGTAGAAGAGCGCGGCGTTCGGATATCGATCCAAGTGGAACACCGCTTCTCCCTGATTCTCCTTGAAGACGAACTCCTGGAGAGGATAGTCGCGGGAATAGAGCGCCTTCAACCAGCCGACCTTGGTTGGGTATGGAACGAGCGGATAGTCCTCGCTGTGGAAGCTGAGCAGAGGCGCCTTCATCGCATCCACGAAGCGAATCGGAGACAACTCTCGGTAGAGCTCCAGGTGACCGCGCAGCGGGCCCAGCTCGCGTTCGAGGTAGGCGATGCCCTCGGCGTTCGTCTCGCGGTAGAGCGCCTCGAGATCGGGCATCCCCATCGCCTCGACGCCGCAGGCAAAGAGCTCGGGATGTCGTCCAAGTGCCACGAGGGAAAGAAAGCCCCCGTAACCCACGCCCCATAGGCCGACTCCACCGTCGCGGATCTCGGGACGCGCGGTCATCGCCTCGACTCCGGCGACTAGATCCTCGAGGTCGCCACCGCCCCAGTCTCCATCGTTCAAGTCCTGGAACTCGCGACCGAAGCCCGAGCTGCCGCGAAGATTGGGAACGAACACGGCGAAACCCTGTTGAGCGAGAAACTGCACGAAGGGGTACCAGCCGTTCGTCCACTGGGAGCTCCCGTGGGCATGGATGATGAGGGGAACCGGCTCCTCGGGAGAGGCGGCGAGGGGTGAATAGAGATAACCCGAGATCGTTCGGCCGTCCCGGCTCTTGTAGCGGACCAGCTCCGGGCGGCCCATTTTTCGGACGTCGATGGCAAGGGGCAGGCTATTGCTCAGCCGCGTGCGGCCTCCCGCTCTCTCGTAGAGCCAGACGTCCGGCGAGTAGGCCGATCCAGAGAAGAGCGCGGCCAGAGTCTTTCCATCGGATGACCACTGCGGGGTTTCGTAAACGCCTGGGGCCAACGTAAAGCTCCGACTTCGACCGTCGGCAACGGACGTCACCATCAGGCGCATCGTCCCTTCCTCGTTCTCGACGTGCGCGATCTCCTGGCCGTCGGGACTCCAAGTCGGATCAGTCTGTTCGGTCTGCTCGTTCTCGCCGCTGGTGAGGCGCCGCGGCGCGCCGCCTGCGGCGGGAACGATGAAGATTGCGTTCCGGCCGTCGCGATCGGAAACGAAGGCCACTTCCTTGCCGTCGGGAGACCACCGCGGCGAGTGACTGTCGCCGTTCCATTCCTGGGGAAGCAACTCACGCGGCTCGCCGCCTTCGGCGGAAACGACGGCGATGCGCCGGTTCACGTATCTTCCGCCGCGGGAAGTGAAGACGATCGATTTTCCGTCCGGTGACCAGCGCGGATCTTCTTCGTCCAGCGGGTCCCGGGTCAGCCGCACGGGCTCGCCGCCTTCGGCGGGAATCACCGATACATCCCATCCCGTGCTACCGGCCGGCTGACGAGAGAGGATGGCTATCCGCCGCCCGTCGGGGGACCAACGAGGCCGCCGGTAATCGGATCCGCCCCCGGTGAGCTGTCGAGCCAACTCCTTGCCCGGTTCGGTGACGAAGATTTGCCAGTGGCCGGTGCGATCGGAGGTAAAGGCGATCTCGGCTCCGTCTGGTGACCAACTCGGATCGCCGTAGCGATCTTCTCCGCTCGCGACGGGGACGCTCTCTTGATCCGGGCTCTCGATGACCGCGATCCCCGACTGACCGGTGACGGAAACGGTGACGGCCGCGCGCCTGCCGTCGGGAGCGAGCTCGAACTGCAACACGGCGGGAAGGCGAACGATCCCTTCGATAGAAAGAAGCTCGAGGGGCTCGCTGGACTGCCTGCTAGAGGCGCCCGCACCGACGGCGATGGCAGGTAGCAGAGAACCCATCAGCAGCCACCCGTGCATGCTCGCATCCTAGCACGCAGCCGGGTGGTCGTCCGCGGTCGTCCGGTACGAGGCGCGTTGCAAAATCCGGCCGCCGGTTGTAGGAATGCGGGGCGTGACCGGACTCGGCATCACCCTCATCGCCATCCATACGTTGGCCGCCATGCTATGGGTCGGTGGCTCGAGCTTTCTGCTATTCATCGTGGCCCCGGCGGGACGGGCCACGATGCCATTGGCGGAAAGGGCCCTTTATTTCAGGCGGTTGGATCGCGCCTTCGATTCCATCGTCTACATCGCGATGGCCGTGGTGTTTCTCTCCGGCCTTCTCCAATGGCTGGGTTCCGGTCTGGGCGTCGAGCAAAGAAACCAGGTCCTTTTGAGCGTGAAGATCGTCTTGGTGCTTGGCATGTTGGGGATGCGGCTCTTGCGATCGTCGAAGAAGGGGCCGGAGCTCGCGCGATGGGCCGCCGAGGCCATCGGCCAAGAAGACCTCGAACGAATCGAGCGGCTCGAGCTCGCGTGGACGACGAGCGGTCGACTTCTGATGCTGGAAGTGATTCTGGCGATCCCGGTGGTTCTCCTGGGCGTCGTCATAGGACGCTGAGCTCGTGAGCGTCTGAAGGCAAGTAGTATAATGCCCATGAGCTTTCCGCCAGCGGACAAGATAGAACCTGCGATCGCCAATGAGCGCCATTGATTTCGAGACCAAGCCCAGCCAATACAAACATTTGAAGCTCGCCATCGACGGCCCGGTCGCGACGCTCACGGTCGACATTCAAGAGAACGGCGGGCTGCGGCCCGGCTACGAGCTGAAGCTCAATAGCTATGACCTGGGCGTCGACATCGAGCTCGCGGATGCCGTCGACCGGCTGCGCTTCGAGCACCCGGAAGTCAGGGTGGTGGTGATACGGAGCGGCAAGGATCGCATTTTCTCGGCCGGTGCCAACATCTATATGTTGGCGAGCTCGTCCCACCCCTTCAAGGTCAACTTCTGCAAGTTCACCAACGAGACCCGACTCGCGATCGAAGAAGCCAGCCGGGAAAGCGGGCAGCACTATATTGCCGCCGTCAACGGCATCTGCTCCGGCGGCGGTTATGAGCTCGCCCTCGCCGCCGATGAGATTTTCCTCGTCGACGATGGCAATGCCGCGGTGGCGTTGCCGGAGGCTCCGCTGCTCGGCGTGCTGCCGGGGACCGGGGGGCTGACCCGGCTGGTGGACAAGCGGAACGTACGCCGCGATCGGGCCGATGTCTTTTCCACGTTGGTCGAGGGCATCAAAGGGAAGCGCGCCGTGGAGTGGGGGCTCGTGGATCGCCTCGTGCCCCGAAGTCAGTTCGATGATACCGTGGCAACGCGCGCGCGAGAGCTCACCGAGGTAGCTCTGGGCAAGGCCGCGGACGGAAAGGGTATCGAGCTCGAGCCGCTCGGTGCCCGGAGGACCGAAACTCGGCTCGACTACCGCTACGTGACCGTCTCCATCGATGCCGAGCGCCGGACCGCGGAGCTACTCGTGCGCGGGCCTGGGGAGGCCCCGCCCGATACCGCCGAGGGGATCCACGCGGCGGGATGCGACTTCTGGTCGCTGGCGATGGCACGCGAGCTCGATGATGCTTTGTGTCAGCTTCGGTTCAACCACGAGACCATCGGCCTCGTCATCCTGAAGACGAGCGGTGACTCGAAGCTGGTGTTGGCATTCGACGAAGCCCTGGCTCGTTTCGCGGACGGCTGGCTGGCTCGCGAGATCATCTTGAAGCTGCGGCGCGTCCTCAAGCGGCTCGACATGACGGCGAGGAGCTTTTTCGCTCTCATCGAGCCCGGCTCGTGTTTCGCGGGCAGCCTCTTCGAGCTCGCGCTCGCCGCCGATCGAAGCTACATGCTGGATGGCGCCGAGCCTCCGGTCCAGATCGGTCTCGGCCCCTTGAACGGCGGACTGCTTTCCATGGCCAATGGGCTCTCCAGGCTGGAGACCCGCTTCCTCGGCGACCCGAATCGAGTGCGGCGGATTCTCGAGCGCAAAGACTTCTTCGACGCGGAGGAAGCGCTCGAGCACGGATTGGTGACCTTCGCTCCCGATGAGCTCGACTGGGAGGACGAGGTGCGGATCGCGATCGAAGAGCGAGTCGGGTTCTCGCCGGACGCTATGACGGGCATGGAAGCTTCGCTACGCTTTCCCGGGCCGGAGACGATGGAGACGAAGATCTTCGGGCGTCTGTCTTCGTGGCAGAACTGGATCTTCCAGCGCCCGAACGCGGTGGGCGAGAAAGGAGCGCTGACCCTCTACGGCAAGCAGAGCTTGCCCGAATTCGACTGGAGGAAAACGTAACGTGTCCGAGCTCGACGAACGGATTCCCAACAACGTCAACCTTTCCCAAGACCCGAAGCTCAAACGGGCGCTCGAGAAGTGGCAGCCCAACTTCCTTGAATGGTGGAAAGACATGGGTCCGGAAGGCTTCCAAGCCGACGAGGTGTATCTCCGTACCGCGGTATCGGTGGAGCCTGCGGGATGGGCGCATTTCGACTTCACCCGCATGCCGGACTATCGCTGGGGTATCTTTCTGACGCCCGCCGAGCGGGATCGCACGATCGGATTCGGTGATTTCGAGGGCCAGCCCGCCTGGCAAACGGTCCCCGGCGAGTTTCGGACGCAGCTGCGGCGGCTCATCGTCACTCAGGGAGACACCGAGCCGGCCAGTGTCGAACAGCAACGCCAGCTCGGAAAGACCGCTCCCAGCATGTACGACCTTCGCAATCTGTTTCAGGTGAACGTCGAGGAAGGGCGGCATCTCTGGGCCATGGTCTATCTCCTGCATTCCTATTTCGGGCGTGATGGTCGCGAGGAAGCGGAGGGTCTGCTCGAGCGCCGGAGCGGCAATCCCGACAAGCCGCGCCTCCTGGGTGCCTTCAACGCGCCCTGCGACGACTGGCTCAATTTCTACATGTTTACGATGTTCACTGACCGGGACGGGAAGTTCCAGCTTCTGGCTCTGTCCGAGAGTGGTTTCGATCCGCTCTCTCGCACCTGTCGCTTCATGCTTACCGAGGAAGCGTTCCACATGTCGGTGGGAGACACCGGCGTGGGGCGCATCGTCGAGCGCACCGCCCAGATCATGCGAGAAGGAAAAGAAGACGTTCGGCGCGAAGGAGCCATCGATCTGCCCACCATTCAGAAGTATCTCAACTTCTGGTTCAGCATCTCGTTGGATCTCTTCGGTGGTGAGGTCTCGACCAACGCCGCCCAATTCTTCGCCGCCGGCTTGAAGGGGCGTTACAAAGAGCAAAGCTATTCGGATCACAAAGCGCTCGATGCCGTCTACGAAATGGACAGGATCGAGAACGGCCGACCGACTCGCTCCGAGGTTCCGTTGCGTAATGCGATGAACGAAGTCCTGAGAGACGCCTATGTCGAGGATTGCCAGAAAGGTGTCGATCGTTGGAATCGCATCCTGGAGCAGCATGGACTTTCGGATCGCTTCTCCCTACCGCACCGGCGCTTCAACCGTCAGATCGGCGCGTTTGCTGGCTACCCGTTCGATCCCGGAGGCGACCTGCTCTCAGAGGAGCAATGGAAAGCGCGACGGGATGAGTGGCTGCCCTCCGCGAACGATCAGGCTTACGTGGCCACCTTGATGAAGCCGGTCTACGAAGTCGGGAAGATCGCGAATTGGATCGCGCCGCCGCAGTCGGGCGTCAAGGGGAAGCCGTTCGCGTTCGAGTACGTGAGAAAGCACGAGTGACCGCGCCCAAGGGTGTTCTGGTGGCGGGCGCCGCGCGTACGCCCATCGGCAAGTTCGGCGGTGCACTCGCCTCCCTCCAAGCCGCGGACCTGGGCACATTCGCCGCCAGGGCGGCCATCGAGGCAAGCGGTGTTCCCGCTGATGCCATCGAGGAAGCGATCTTCGGCAACGCCCGCCAGGCGGGTGTGCGACCCAACGTGGCGCGCCAGATTGCCCATCGAGCGGGCGTGCCGGATACGACTCCTGCGTATACGATCAACAAAGCCTGTGGGTCGGGTCTCAAGGCCATCATGAATGCCTACGGTGCCATCGCGCTCGGCGACGCGGATGTCGTCTTGGCGGGCGGCACCGAAAGCATGAGCAACACGCCCTACCTTCTCCTCGGGGCGCGTTGGGGCTACCGACTCGGCCCGGCCGAGATTGTGGACGGGATGTATCGAGACGGGTTTCTTTGCCCGTTGTGCGAGCAGTTGATGGGGGAGACGGCGGAAAACCTCGTGGATCGTTACGGCATCTCCCGGGAGGAAAGCGATCGCTATGCGGCCGAAAGCCAGCAGCGTTGCGAGTCGGCGAGGGTAGACGGTCGGTTCAGGGATGAAATCGCACCCATCGAAGTGCCGGGGAAGCGAGAGGTCGCCACGATCTCCCAGGACGAGCATCCACGGGACGGTGTGACCGCGGAGAGCCTCGCGAAGTTGCCGCCGGTGTTTCGGGAAGACGGCACGGTGCACGCGGGGAACTCTTCCGGAATCACCGACGGCGCCGCGGCGGTCGTGGCCTTGAGCGAAGACAAGGCCAAGGCTCTAGGAGCTGAGCCGATGGCCCGCATCGTGGCCTACGCTTCCGCCGGGGTCGATCCCGCGATCATGGGAATCGGGCCCGTGCCGGCGGTCAGAAAGCTCCTGGATAAGACCGGTCTATCTCTTGACGACATCGATCTCATCGAGCTCAACGAAGCCTTCGCCAGCCAGGTGCTGGCATGTCACCGAGAGCTGGGATTCGATCTGGAACGCGTGAACGTGAACGGCGGAGCGATTTCGCTCGGGCATCCCATCGGAGCGACCGGCGCGAGGATCGTGGTCACGCTGCTCCACGAGATGAAGAAGCGGCAGGCTCGCCGCGGACTGGCCACGCTTTGTATCAGTGGGGGGCTGGGATTGGCGGTGCTCTTCGAAGCCGTCTAGCAGGCTGCGGAAATACGAGTCAGCCTGCGCGAGCGGAGCGAGCCCGGCGCGAATGCGCCGATGAAAGCGCAGGCCGTGGGGGGTGGGGCCCCCACGGCACTAACGCACTCTAAGGAGCCGTCATGATCGATTTTTCGCTGAGTGAGGAACAAAAACAGCTTCGCGATCTCTCACACGAATTTGCCGAAAAGGAGATCGTGCCCCATGCGGCGCGACTCGACGAGACCGCCGAGTACCCGCACGAGATTTGCCGGAAGGCGTGGGAGCTCGGGCTCATGAACTCGCATATTCCCGAGGCGTATGGCGGCCTCGGGCTAGGCGTGCTCGAGGGTTGCCTGATCGCGGAAGAGACGGCTTGGGGTTGCACGGGTATCAGCACCGCGATGGAGGCGAACACGCTTGCCGAATGTCCGGTCATCGTTGCCGGCAACGAAGATCAAAAGAAGAAGTGGCTCACGCCGATGATCGAGGAGTTCCTCTTCGCTGCTTATTGCGTCACGGAGCCCGGTGCCGGCTCGGACGTTCAGGCCATCCGCACGACGGCGAAACGGCAGGGCGATGAGTACGTCCTCAACGGGACGAAGATGTGGATTACCAACGGAGGTGTCGCGAACTGGTATTTCGTCCTGGCTTACACGGATGAATCCCAGGGCTACCGGGGAATGAGCGCCTTCGTGGTTCCGCGCGACCTACCGGGCGTGGTGTTGGGAAAGAAGGAGAACAACATGGGACAGCGTTGCTCCGACACGCGTGCCATCACCTTCGAGGACGTGAAGGTCCCGGCGGCCAACCGGCTCGGCGAAGAAGGAACCGGCTGGAAGGTCGCGATGGCGGCTTTCGATCATTCACGCCCGGTCGTTGCGTCCGCCGCGGTGGGGTTGGCTCGCTCCGCCTACGAGCACGCCGTAAGCTATGCGAAAGAGCGCAAGGCGTTCGGAGTCCCGATCTACAAGCACCAAGGAGTGGGCTTCATGATCGCGGACATGGCCTGCGCGGTCGAGGCGGCAAGGCTTCTGGTCTGGCAGGCGGGCTGGACCATCGACCAGGGCCGACGCAATACGCAGCAGGCAGCCTACGCCAAGCTCTTCGCCGCCGACACCGCGGTCAAGGTTGCCACCGACGCGGTCCAGGTCTTCGGTGGCTACGGCTTCAACAAGGAGTACCCCGTCGAAAAACTATACCGGGACGCCAAGATTTATCAGATCTACGAAGGAACGAGCCAGATCCAGCGCCTCATTATTTCCCGCGAGATTTTCGATCGATAGAAAGTAGAAAAAAATTCACAAAAGACTTGACAAGTTTACCGAGCCTGTTTCGAAAAAGAAACGGTCCTTGTCTCAAATGCCTTCCTGAATCGCACAGACGCCCTCTCGCGTCCTGTTTCTAAAGTTACTTCATTTTCTTCAATCAACTCCCTTTTCTTTCCTCTGACGGCGTCTCAAGAGCGGAAAAATCGTCTTGATATATTTAGAGAAGCAATTGAAGAGGGGGGAACGATCATGCTCGAGAAGGTGAACACATTCTTCAAGAGGTTGGAAAGCCTTTCAACGGAAGAGCTGGATAGATCGATGGAGAAGCTGGTCCGTGCGGAGAAGCGAAATGTAGCGCTTGTCATCGCCCACATCGCGGAGATGTCGAGAAGGAGGGGTTATCTCGAGCGTGGGTACAAGAACTTATTCGAGTACTGTACTCGGCGCTTGAATTTGAGCGAAGGGTCGGTCGCCCGGCGGATTCAAGTGGCCAACGTCTCGCGACGCTTCCCTCAGATAGTCGTGACGTTAGCCGAGAACCGCATGAGTCTCACGGTCGCGGGTCTCCTCGCGCCTGTCCTCACGGAGAGCAACGTCGAGAAGCTTCTTAGCGATTGCGCTGGCATGAGCAGGCGCGAAGTCGAGGAATACTTGGTCTCCCTCCGGCCAAAGCCTGTCTTTGCTCCGTCGATTCGCAGGACACCCACTCTCACAGCTTTGACCCCGCCACTCGCTTTGCAGGCGACGTCGCCCGAACCTGCTCTGGCGACGACAACACTACGTCCCGTTCCCCGCGTGTCTCCGAGCATCCTCGAGCCGGCGAGGCCGGAAACGTTCAACTTCCGCTTCGCCGCCGATCGAAAGTTCAAGGAGAAGTTCGAGCGTCTTGCGGAGGTGCTCGGAGTCCAGAATCCTCTTCAGCACATGGCTGAGATCATGGAACAGGCAATTGACATCGTGCTCGACAAGAAGGACGTGAAGCGAAAGTACGCGCGACGGCTCGTACGGGAAACCAAATCCGTCGACAATTCCCGACAGAAATCTTGCCCGGACGAGATGGTGTCAAATCAAAATTCGTTGACAACGGGATCGCGAGTTTGATGGTGAGCTGTCCGGCCGTGACAACGACTCGGTCGATGATCGTGCGAAGAAGCTTCTGTTTTTCCTGGAAGTTGAGCTTTGGCAAACCCGCAACGACACGCTCGCAAAAACTCGAGAGGTTGTTAGAGACAGTTTTCCACTCCTTCCACTTGGGTCTCTGCGCTTCAAGGCGACGTCGGTGCTCGGTGCAGTGCGCGATTTTCTCCTCGAGCTGAGCACGACGCTCGGAAAGCTCATCGGGTCGAAGAGCACCTTTCTGATATCCGTCGACAAGCCTACGAATCTGTCGTTCGGCGTCCACGGTCTGGTCGTGGAGTTGTTGGAGCTCGGCCTCGATGATGTCGGGAGTAAGGAGACCCCCGTTTTCCCTCTGGTGTTGCCATGCCTTGGTCATGAGCTCAGGTGAGCGCAGCAACGATTCGATCGCTTCCCAGACCGCTGTGTCCAGATCGTCAGCGTGAACCGGGGTCGAGGGGCATGGTTCCACACGGCCCACGTGGAGGGCGTCTTTGCCCGAGCACCGGTAATAGCCATAACGACTCGTCGAACCCGCAGAGACAGAAAGTCCGCATACCCCACAACGGAGAAGGCATCGAAGGAGATATCGGTCGTCGTGGTGCAGATTCCTACGGGAGAAGGCTTTGTTCTTTTTGAGTTGTTCCTGCACTCGGTCGAACGTTTCCTTATCGAGGATGGCAGGTACGGGGATAGGGATCCACTCCTCCCTGGGGCGCCATTGCTTCTTCCGAGTGTGTTTCTTGCCGAAGGGGCGATCGGTTCGGACGCTTTCAATCGAACGGTGACGGTTGTAGTAGCTGATTCCATAGTAGGCCTCGTTGGTGAGGATGTTTTGTACCGTCGAGGGTGTCCACGGGCCTCGACCTCGCGGCTTGTAGGGTGAAGCGTTGAGACGCTTGGTCAGTTTTCTCACGGAGATAGCTTCCTCGCTCATCCAGCGGAACAGCTCCCGAACCACCGAGGCCTCGTCTTCGTTGACCTCCCAGCATCCACGCTCGCCGTCGTAGCGGACATAGCTATAGCCATAGGGAGCCCGGCAGGAGACGATGGCGCCCTGACGAGAATGATAGAGCTTGCCGCGCCGGGCCCGTTCGACGATCTGGGCTCGTTCATACTCGGCAATCGCGCCCTGGATCTGGGTCAGCAACTGGCTATTGGGGTCTTTGGACGGGGTTTGTTCGAGAAACACCACCTCGCAGCCGTATCGCTCCAACTCTTCCATTAACAAAAACTGATGCGCGTAGCGTCGTGCGAGCCGGTCTGGAGAGTGGATGTAGACGGAGTCGATGGCGCGGGCTTTGGCGAGATCCCGTAGCCGGTCTAACGCGGGCCGTTCCAGGTAGGAGCCGCTGCAACCGTCGTCCAACAAGATATGCTCGTCCAGAAGTTGATGGCCATCTTGTTCAACCCGATAACGCAGCTGCGTAACTTGGCTGTGGATCGTTGACTGTTTCCGTTGACGTTGGGTAGACACTCTCGCGTAGATCGCCGCACGGCGAGGTAGTGAGCTCATCGCTTGGCCTCCTTGTCAAGTTGTCCTCGAAGCTTTTATCGATCATGCTTCGATAAATCTCCAACAGTTTGCGACAACCCTGCTCCGTTTCAGCGGCTGGTTGAATGTAAACTTCACCAATCGGCTCCTGAATCGGAGAAACCTGCGGGTCGTTGAACAAGCCCAGTAGACCAAAATGCTCCCACCGATGCCTCCAGGAAGGCGGGATGCTTGGTTCGGTGCTTTCTCCCAAGGCTTCGGCACGAAGCGCTTCGTAGACGAGCTGTACACCGCCCCCCGACTCCCGAAAACTCGCCTCACGGGCCGGCCGGCGCTCAGGCGGATGAGGAGCGTTTTTTTTTACGTCCAGGGCGGTTGAGGTTCTTCACGACTTTCTCGACCGTGCGTCGATGGACCCGCACCCCATGTTCTTCGAGAACACGCTCCGCAAGCGCTCGACCGCTCAGCTCAGGCTCCCGCTGCTTTTCGCGCACGATGAAGGCGACGATCTCAGGCCTACACTTCACCGGTCCCTTGCGCCCACGCTTTTTCTCCAAAAGCCCGGCCATGCCTTGGTCGCGAAAGGCTTGCTGGACTTGGTAGAAACCCTGCCGGGTGTAACCGAACAGTGGGGCGGCATAGTGGATGGGCACCGCCTCCACCTCGTGGCTGCGCAGCATCTCGTACTTCACCTGAAGCTTGTCGTTCGGATCGAAGAACGCGATGCGCTCGAACAAGGGAGAGCGCACCTTGTCGGGGTGAGGGTGAAGCAGCCGCGCCTGCTCGAGAGCTTGACGTTTGCTCGCCATGGCTCAGCACCTCCACGAGCACCGTAGCGCGGGTGCGTCCCAATGTCAATAAATATAATACGCATACAGCACGAACAGCCCTGATAATGTCTACAATACCTCTCGATCCTCCTATCCTTACTCATTTGCGCACTTTATTCCTTGACGGGCGGCGGTAATTAGTTGGCGCTCCCACGTAGTGCCGCGGGCCCCGAAAATGCTGACGAAGTTCCGCTAAGTTGTCCCGAATGAATTGATTACGCAGCTCGCTCCGTGGTCGCCTCGCCAGCTCAAGCTCGTGATCGAGTCGCATGGTCACCTTTGTGACCATAACGTCCGCGCTAGATTTGAGTATGAAATTCCCAACACCATGGCGATCGATCTCAGCCGGGACGTCCGCGAGGGTGAGGGTCGCTTGGGCCAGCCTGGTGAAGCGAATTCGTATCGTCACCCCTGACGAGGCCGGCTCGACCCTCGCCGCGCTCGTGCGGCGACATCACGAGAGCCTCTCCTGGTCCCGGGCACAGCGGCTCTGCGAGAACGGTCAGGTGCTCGTCGACGGTGCGCCGCTCACCGATCCTGCCTTCCGCCTCTCCGAAGGGCAGGAAATTCGGATCGAGCCCTCGCGGCCGCGAGATCGGGAACCCGCGGCGGTCATCGAGTTCGAGGATACCCACGTGGTCGTCGTCGACAAGCCCGTGGGCGTCTCGAGTGTTCCCTACGAGAGACGGGAGCGCGGCACCGAGATGGATCGCAATCGCGAGGCCTGGCGGCGCCGCGGCCTTCGGGCTGCGGCACGCGCTCCCCTCTTCGTCGTCCATCGGATCGACAAAGAAACCTCGGGACTCACCATTTTCGCGCGGACGAAGACGGCTGAGCGCTCCCTGGCACGTCAGTTCCGGGAGCACACCATCGAGCGGACGTACCTCACCGTGACGCATGGCGGCCTTCGATCACAACGTCTCGAAAGCCGTCTCGTTTCGAACCGCGGGGACGGGCTCCGCGGCTCCACCCGGCGCCCAGGGGAAGGAAAGCGGGCGGTGACGCACGTCGAGGTCGTGGAGAGGTTGGTTGGCGCCACGCTCTCCCGAGTCTCGCTCGAGACGGGCAGAACGCACCAGATCCGGATCCACCTCGCCGAGGCGGGCCACCCGATCGTGGGCGATCGGGTCTACATCCGGGACTTCGTCGCGCGCGGCGGGACGCCGATTGCGAGCTCCCGCCTTCTTCTTCACGCGGCCACGCTTGCCTTCGAGCACCCCGTGAGCGGAAGACCCGTCGCCCTCGCGGCACCTCTGCCACAAGACTTCCTTATCGAGCTCGACCGGCTGCGTTCAGTGACTCGCCCGGGTTGAATGGAGCTCGTCGAAGGTGTCGATGTCCGGCAGCTCTATGTGTCCGCGATTGTGCCCTTCTAACGCTGATTCGTGAGATTCCGTCCATCGACACCGAAGCGACGCCTCAATACGCTGCGTCCGGCCCCCGCTTCGACTCTCCCTAGGATGTTATACTTTACTTTATAAGGAAAATGGAATGCCAACATCGACGGTCACTTCCAAGGGGCAGGTCACCATTCCCAAGGCAATCCGCGAGCGGTTGGGTCTGAGCGAGGGCGACACTCTCGAGTTCGCCATTGACGACGCGGGCCGTATCGTGGCCCGGCCGGCGGAACGCCGACGCGGCGTATGCGGCGTGCTTCGCGACTTTGCCCCCCAACGGCCGGTGACTGTGGAGGCGATGAAAGAGGCGGTCCGGCGGCGGACAAGGTGCCCCCTCGAGGACGATGATCGGATTCGACACCAATGTTGTCGTCCGTCTCATGGTGGAGGACGATGAGCCGCAGGTCCGGCGAGCACGAAGGCTCTTAGAGGAAGTCCTTTACCCACGCCTCGAGGAGACTCGTCAATCCAAAACCAAACTCAGCGAGTTCAGGGGTTATCAGGCTGAACGCAGCACTGCACGACATAGCCAAACTCCTCGGCTGTACTGCACCCCTCGCGCACCCATGGACCAACGGTTCCCGGACCGCCCTCACTGAGACAGTCGTGGTTGTACGCACTGACTTGTCCGCGAGTATTGGTGCGACACTCTGCGATGTCGCGAAAGACCGGACCGCAGCCGCCCGTTTCGTTCCAGATGGTGAAGGTTTCACCGGGCGGCACGGAGACCGTCCCCGACAGATCGCCGAACGAGTAGTAGTAGGAGATCTCCAGTGCTCGCTCAAACGTAGCATAGGCTCTCCTATTTCGGTTCATGAACACAGTGGCCGGGTTGTCTAGGGGATTGGAGCTCACCCCAAACCAACGCCTGAAGCTGTGGCCCGGATTCGGTTCTGCGGTCAGCGTTACCCGCGTTTCCTCGGAGTAGTTGCCGTCCGGGCAATTCGGTCCCGGGCCCGTTGCGACAGAACCTGCCCCCGATGGCACGGCACGAGTGGTGAGGGAATAGGTAAACGGTCGGTACGGCAACCGATGATGTTGCAGGATTAGCGAGCCATAGCACGCATCCACGGGCCGACCTTCGAGCCACCCCTGCTCCCAGAACGCCCCGATCGTCTGGGGAGGGCGGGATTGTCCGGGGAGATCGGCGGTGCTGAAGTGCCAGACACCATTGCTGCTGGGACCGTTGAACCCATCGGAGAAATGGTCGAAAGCCTCGTTCGCTCCGTCAAAGAAGTCCCACAGGCTTGCGGCGATGATAAATTCATAGCTCTCAGCTTCACCCCTACCTGCGACGTCCTCGAGGTCGGTTCCCACATAGTTCCCGTCGTTTTGAACAGCCATCTGGAAGAAGTCAGCCCACCCCTCACTCCAGGCGCACCGAGGGCTCGTTTTCTTGAAGAGCTCATGGGAGAAGTACAGTTTTCTTTTGACATCAAAGCAGGCGGTGACCACTTCGGCTAGGCCAAGATAACGGCTCAGCACGAAATGCCCGTACTCGTGAATGATGACGTCCGGGCGTTTGCCCTCATTCTCCGGCAAATAGATCTCTCCGGGGAGGCCGAGAGCAGGCGGCCGGAAGCACGCATTTTCAACAGGGATGAGACAATTCCGTGGCCAGTTGATCTCCACGAGGTCGTCGTTCCCCCACGCGACGACGTCCTGCAAGTAGTTGTAGGCCGTGTTGGCTGTCTTGTCGAAGATGTAGAAAGCCTGACGCCACTCATACGTGTTCGGCACAATCGCCGCCCAGTCGAGCACACCATCGGCTTGATCGTCTGGCCGATGGTGCTTGTAGCGGTAAACCAGATCGAGATCATCCACCACCCTCACTCGCCCACGACCAGGGGCCGTGCTGTCCGTAGCGTAGATTTCGATGTAGGGATCGATGCCGGATCCATCCCGGTCCCGGTTCGAGACGGGAGGGAATTCGTACTTTCCAGCCGGTCCGGCCTGTGTCTCCGCCAACAGCCGACCACGACCGCTTTCCCGATCCCATAACTTTAGAACGGCGCGCTCCAGCGTGTTCGCCACCGGCGCCGTACCACCTGGTCCGTCATACTCTTCCGCGCCGTAAATGACCGTTCCGCGGACCAGTATCTGCCCTTCTTCCAGTGCCGCCTCTGGTGCGCCCGCCCTCACATCAGGCAACGAGAACTCCGGCTCGTGGCCCGCTTCCACGGATTGGCGCACCACGAAGTCGCTTTCGCGAACCAAGGTCACGCCTTGTGACGTAGCTCGAAGACGAACGGTTTCCGTGTCCGAATAGCGAAACCCTCGCGAAGACCAGGCTTCCGTGTGGAGGGTCACCGGCCAGATTCCTCCGGTCGACACCATCAACGACAGACCGTGAGAGTGCGGTGTGTTCGCCGCTAGTGAGCCCTGCCAGAAAGTGTCCCCGTAAACCACGTTCACGTCGTCCGGCAGCTCGACCCACAGACGAACGTCTGCTTCGTCGCGGGTCGAGGTAATCTCGACTTCCAGAAACACGATGCGCCCATCGGTCGTGTCGGCAGACACCGAGACGTCGGTAATCGCCAACGGGAACCTGGACCTCGAGGAGGCCCGCCGCGCGAGTTCCTGAGCTTCGGGAGCGGTGGAACTTTGGCGCGGGCCCATGCACAAGATGGCGAGCACACCCATGATCGCTAATCTCCTGAACTTGTTACCCATCATCGGTGACGTCCTCCTTCCGGTCGGAAGTTGGGACAATCGGTGGGCCACAAGATTTTCTCCCGACCGCTCGAACTCTCGTCGCTCTGGGGGAGAGCGTGAATCCGCTCGACCGATGCGGTTGGGGGCCAGCGAGCAGTTTCTTCGTGGATAAGACTATAAGGAACCTGAAGTCTCGTCAAGCGAGTGGGTGGAAGCAAGAACGTGGCCTTGACCGGCACTACAAAGGCAACGAGTCGGGGCTTGGTATGTGAAGCGCAACTCCTTGGCGGGCCACGAGTTCAAGGACATCCACGAAGCGAATGTCTAGCTGCGCTCAAGAATCAGGAAGTACTGATAGGGAAGAAAGTCGCGCTCCGCCTTCAGCCGGAAACCCGCGGCCACGAGCTCCGCAATCAGATCCTGCTTGGCGATCTTCATCTCCATCGGAGGTCCCACCGGCACGTCCTCTTTCTTGAGGAAATCGACGATCACCAGACGTCCTCCGGGCGCTAGATCCCGTTTGAGGACCTGGTAGTAGCTCGGGCGGTCGTCGATATGGTGAATGGTGTCACAAATGAAGATCACGTCAACCGAGCCCGGCGCGAGCATCGGATTGTCCGGCCGGGCGAGGACCGGGACGATGTTGGACTGCTCGTCCTCGGTCGCCCGCTGGGCGATGTGCCGGAGCATATTGGGCTCGATGTCGACGGCGTAGACGACGCCGGTCTCGCCGACCGCGCGGGCGAATCTTCGCGTGAAGTAGCCCGAGCCCGCTCCGACGTCGGCAACCCGATCGCCCTTTTCGAGCGCCATAGCACCGACGACCTCATCGGGCTTCTGCCAGGCGTCCCGCGATGGATCCTCGAACTCCTGAACCCATCGCCCTGCATCCTCGAACGTGTGCTGCGGGCCCTGGTGGTGCTGCAACAAGAGAAAGAAAACAAGTGCCAGGGAATTCATACGAACCTACCTTCCGCGGGAGGAAGCATTCGGCTCAAGCGTACTGCGGGCAGCGTCCTGCGCCAAGTGTTTCGGAGCGGTGAGGGTCGTGACGGCATTCACAGCAGCTTCAGCGGGCCAAGACCCCTCCGAAAAGACCGAGAAGGCTCAAGGCCACGACCACAAGACCCGTCCGGCGAGCGCGAACATCCAGACCTCCCCTGCTAGCTCACCGAGGAGGGCCGCTACGCTCTTCGAAGCCGAAGTAGCAACGGAACAATCAAGACGGTATAGAGCTCGAGCCGACCCAGGATCATCTCCAAGCTCAGGACGAGCTTCGCCGCGGTGGGTAATTCAAGGAAGGTCCGCGCCGGACCGACTTCGCCGAGACCCGGCCCGATCGTGCCGAGACAGGTTGCCGAGGCGGAAAAGGCGCTTTCGCCGTCGACTCCCAGGAACAACAACAAAAGGCCGCCTGCGGCGAAGGTGATGATGTAGAGCGCGATGAATGAAATCACCGCGTTGACGATCGTGTCCGGGACGGGTTGCCCACCGAGCCGGATCGGCAACACGGCGTTTGGGGCGAGCAGTCTCTTGATGGCTCGGAGTTGCACCTTTGCCGCCAGCACGATCCGCACGACCTTGATCGAGCCGGTGGTCGAACCCGCGCAGCCTCCGACGAACATCAGCGCAAGAAGCAAGGCCCGGGAGAAGCCAGGCCACGCGTCGAAGTCGGCGCTGGCGAAGCCCGTGCACGTCATGATCGAGACCACCTGGAAAGCGCCGAGGCGAATCGCCTCTACGAAATCACCCGAAACGCCGGACGAGAGAAGGTTCAAGCCAATGAGCAACGCCGCTCCGGTGAGAATCGCGATGTAGGCGCGAAACTCGGTGTCTCGAAAGAGTTGACCGGGTTTGCCTCTCAAGAGCCGATAGTGCAACGCGAAGTTGGTCGCGCCGAGTACCATGAAGAGCGTGACCACCCATTGGACCGGGGCGTTGTATGCGCCGAGGCTGGCATTGCGGGTGGAGAAACCTCCGGTGGCCAAGGTGGTGAACGAGTGCGCTAACGCGTCGAACAGGGGCATGCCGAGGAGTGTCAGGATCGCGGTTTCGGAAGCCGTGAGGAGCACATAAATCCCCCAGAGGAGCTTGGCGGTCTGCGCGATCCGAGGCGTCAACTTTTCCTGCGTGGGCCCCGGCATTTCCGCGCTTAGAAGCTCCATCCCCCCAACCGCAAGATTCGGCAGGATCGCCAGGGCCAGCACAATGATTCCCATACCTCCCAGCCATTGAGTAAGCGCCCGCCACAACAACAGACTCTGAGCCTCGCTTTCGACGTCCGGCAGGACGGAGGCACCGGTCGCCGTGAACCCTGAGGCCGCTTCGAAAAGACCGTTCACGGCGAAATCGCCGCCCTTGGTGAGGACGTAGGGCAGGGCCCCGGCGAACGACGCAACGAACCATGCGCCGGTGACCAGCACGAAGCCGTCGAGGCGCGAAAGCGAAATCCCTTGCCGAGGGCGGAACCAGAAGCTTACGAGCGCTCCGGCGGCGGCGGCAAGACCGGCCGAAGAGGCGAAGGCGCTGAGCTCCCCTTCCCCCAGGTACCAGGCCGTGCCCGCGGGAACGAGCATGGCCGCGGCGAGGCCCAGGAGCAGGTTTCCCAGAAAGAAAGCCACGCACCTGAGGTTCAACATGACGTCGGCTTCACGCTGTCACGGGAGGCGAACAGTCTCTTCTCACTCGTTTGCCGCGAAGGAGCACAGACCGTGCCAACGCGGGAAGCCTGAAGAGACGCCGGGAGACGAGCGAGCGTCATCGAGAGGCGGACCTCGATACGGGATCGTTGTTGCAACATGCAAGGCGGCTTGCAGAAGGCAAGGCGCACGTCCACGCTCGGTGCCCGTTCTTTCCGCAACAAAAGGAGAACGTTTCGCGCCTCGAACAGATCGCAATCGGCATGCGCGTTGCTTAGGAAGGCGGATCTCCGGAGGCATCGATCGAAAGGAGGACCGCGGTCGTGAACCGAACGAGCACCGTTCTCATCGTCGACCACGAGAAAAACATCCGCACGACACTTGCCCGCGCGCTGGAGTCCATCGGACTGGTTGCGGAGACGGCGGCCACGGCCGAGGAGGCTCTCGATAAACTGAGCGCCTCGCCCTTCGAGCTGATGCTCCTGGATCTGTGGCTTCCCGAGGTGGATGGACTCGAGCTCTTGCGCCGCGCACGAGAGATGAGACCCGAGATGCGGGTCGTGGTGGTGACGGCGCACGGAACGGTGGAGGCGGCGGTGCGGGCCATGAAACTGGGCGCCATGGACTTCGTCCAAAAACCATTCTCGCCCGAAGAAATCCGGGACGTCGTGCGGGCCGCTCTCGACGCGGGGCCTCCTGCCGCCGCTGGCGGCGACTATGATGAATTGGTCGCGGAGGCCCGGCACAAGATGGAAAGCCGGCATCTTGAAGCCGCCATGCCGTGCATTCGAAAGGCCATCGGCGTGGACCCGGGACGGCCCGAGGCTTTCAACCTCCTCGGAGTCGCGACCGCGCGCCGCGGTAAGACTTACCGGGCGCAAGACTACTTCCGCGCCTCCCTGGCGCTCGATCCGACCTACGCGCCTGCGCTCATGAACCTGGAGCGCTGCGGCACCATCCCATCCAAAGGCGAGCTCGTTCTCGGTAACGAAGAGGAGTCCCGATGAGCGAGCCGCTTGGTCGCCGATTTTCCGAATGGGGAACAGTTCTCCGCGAGATAGGAACGGTTCTCCTGGTCGGCGCGGCTCTGATGCTAACGTGCGCGGGCTGTGGCGCTCTTTACCAAGAGTGGCACGCAGCAGGAGCCTTCGTCGTGTCTGCGGTTGCGACGGCTGCGATTGGAGGGTGGTTTTCTTGGAAGTTTCGTAACGCTCCGGAGCCTCAGACCGTTCAGGCAATGACGATCGCCGGAGCATCCTGGATTGCGGTTTCGGTTCTCGGCTCGTTGCCTTTCTTCCTGGCGGCCCACGTAACGCCGGAGGGAGTGATGGAGAGTTACGTGCCTTCCGGGGCAGACTACTCATCGAGCCTGCTCTACTTTCGCAACCCCCTCCACGCCATCTTCGAATCAGTGAGTGGATGGACGACCACCGGGCTAACCATGGCCGTGCACGAGCCTTCCCTGCCCCACGCACACCTTCTCTACCGCTCGATGCAGCAGTGGCTCGGCGGCGCGGGGGTGATCGTTCTTGCCCTGGCGCTGCTGCACAGACCGGGGACCGTCGGTGGCTATCTACTCTATCGCGCGGAGGGCCGCGAGGAGC
>Ga0302046_10000736_pt1 | contig 31779 bp, 20 predicted proteins | sample RVTome_11_FD_200261 | JGI IMG/M metagenome (GOLD analysis project Ga0302046, IMG submission 200261) | Soil microbial communities from uranium-contaminated site in the Upper Colorado River Basin, Wyoming, United States - RVT147D111 (version 2) ...
CGATCCCGACGCCCTGATCTACGTGTACACGAGCGACCTCGATGCCGGCGGCAGGCTGCGCGAAGGCGTGCGCGTCGAGCCCCTGATTCTGCGGGCGGCCGCCGGCGAGTGCGTCGAGGTAACGCTGGCCAACGGCTTCGATACGACGGCCACCGGCGAGGGCGGCAACCGGATCTTCACGGAGACCTTCAACGTCGGCGGCGTGCAGTTGACCCCGTCGAGCCGGGTCGGCCTGCACGCGCAACTGCTCTCCTATGACGTCACCCGCAACAACGGGACCAACATCGGCGTCAACCCGGACCAGACGATCGGCCCCGGCCAGACGCGCACCTATCGCTGGTACGCGGGCAACGTCGAGATCGGCGAGGACGGCGTCTCGCGCGGCATCCCGGTGGAGTTCGGGGCCGTGACCCTGCTGCCCTCGGACCCCATCGAGCAGGACCCGCGCGGCCTGGTGGGCGCGCTGATCATCGAGCCGCAGGGCTCGTGGTGGCGCGAGGACGCCGGCACGCGCGCTTCGGCGACCGTCTTCACGCCCGACGGCGGCAGCTTCCGCGACTTCGTCATGGTCCTGCAGAACGACCTCGATGGGGCCGCGTGGGCGACGAGCGGCACGGGTGGCACTAGCGGCAAGACGTCGCAGACAGTCAACTATCGCACGGAGCCGGCCAACTACCGCTACGGGCAGGCGCCGTCGAACCTCGCCGCCTACACGTCGAATGCGCTGGTGGCCGCCGACCCGCAGACCCCGGTCTTCGCGGCCGCCGCCGGCAGCGCCGTGCGCTTCCGGATCGTGCACCCGCGCGGCACCGGCGACGGCCAGAACATCACCATCCACGGCCACGAGTGGCAGGAGGAGCCGTGGACCCATGACTCCACCGTGATCGGCGACAACCCGCGCTCGCAGGTGCTCGGCTCGATGGACACCGGCGCCAACAACAACCTCAACGTCGTCTTGGGCAGCGCCGGCGGCGAGATGGCCGTCCCCGGCGACTACCTCTACCGGACCTTCATGGAGGACCAGTACGAGGGCGGCATGTGGGGGATCCTGCGGGTCGGGGAGCCCGACCGCGACACGGTCACGATCACGCTGTACGACGCCACCGGCTGCCGCCAGGATCCCGGCGACGGCAGGGTCTGCGTCGAGGGGGTCAACACCGTGAATCTGGAGACCGGCCGCTACGCCCCGCAGGTCCTGGTCCGCTCGCCGGACCGCGCCGACGGCTCGCACGTCGTGTACGGCACGGCGGACGTCGATCCGACCGACGGCACCTGGTCGTTCACCCTGCCCCAGCCCGACGCCCCGGCGCTGGTCGTGGTCACCTCGTTCGGCAGCGGTACCGCGACGATCCCGTTCGCCGGCATCCCGCCCGAAATCGTCGAGCAGCTCCGCGACCGCCCCGAGGCCGCCGACCCCGCGGCCAACTACATCCGCGTCGAGCGCGCCGTCCAGCGCGGCGGCGGGGGAGGGCGGTAAGGACGGTCAGCGCGGAGGGTACCACCAAGGTTGACCGATCACGGGTGACGTCGTGGCGCGGGACCCTCCGGAACGAGCCGACCAATGCCCTTGCGGTATCGTGCCACGACCTTGTCGAGCGCATCGACGACCGAAGACAGTCGAAGGACCCTCAGCGTGCGGCCGACGGGTCGCGTCATCTGCACCTCGGCAAGGAGCGTGACGCCGGCCGGTCACTCGGCTCGAACAGAAACCTAACGTTCGGCAACCAAACCGTGCGACGCCTGCAGCGTGTGTTGTATTGTCGCGCGATTCCCTCATCGACTGCATACCACATGTAGATAACGCGTCTTGGTCACGTGAAACATTGGGCGTAGTCATGCCGAACTCCTGTGGTCGCCCAATCGTTTGTTTAGACCGCGCGTTTGGGTTCACCGCAATACATAGATGCCATCCCAGAATCCCGTACCACCCGCGCCACCGGTTTTCCCGCCAAATACCCACACTCCATCATCAAGGGACGCAGCAAAGCTAGCTGTCCGAGGCGGCCCAGGTAGCTCGGCGTCCGAGGGGGCCCACTGCGAACCGTCGGACGAGGACCACACATCTCGAAGCCCTGCGCCAGCAATGACCCATATTCGGCCTCGGGCCACCTCGACGCCCGGGTCGGTCCGCGCCACCCACGGCGCTGCAGGCAGCACTTGGCGCCAATGGGCGCCATCGGGCGAGGTCCATACGTCATTCGTGGCCCCCTCCCAGCGACCATGACCAAGAATCCATAGAGCGCCATTGAAGGCGACCACCGCCTGCGGGGATGCAGCTGGCAATCCCGTCTCGCGGTGAGGTATCCACGTCACCCCATCCCGAGTACTCCACACATTGCCGTCATTTGGTTCGCCGCCAATCAACCAAAGAGAGTCGCGAAAGGAGACAAGGTGAGCGCCGGCCCTCGGGGACCATGGCGCCGCCGCCATGACCCGGCGCCACCTGGTTCCGTCGGTCGAGCGCCACACGTCGTTGAAGTAGCTTGGCCGCTCGCCACGAGTCACGAATCCCCCCGCGCGCCACAACGCGCCGGCAAAAGACGCGTCCGCTGACTTGTAGCGCGCACCCCATGCCGCGTCGGTATCCAGCGCCTGCCAGCGTGCTCCGTCCGACGACTCATAAAGCCGCTGAGGGTCAGCGCCATCGCCGATCATGACGAAGCGGTTGCCGTGGACGAGCACCGGTGTGGCCATCGGCCACTCGCCTTCGCGACAGGCCGGCGGCAAGCATCCGCCACCCGGTGGTCGTACAACGTGCCACGTATCCGCACTCACCCCGATCGCAAACGCCGCTGCAATCAGCAACCCCCTCATTCGACCATCCTCCTACGGGCGCCGGTGGTCTCGAAGCCTGCGCATGTTTCGGCGCTTTCCCCGGCGCGGTCTAACGCTCCCGCGCACCCGCGGCGCCGCGAGCACCTGAGTGTAACCCAAGGCGCGCCGAGCCAGCGCCGCCGGGTGCAGCGCGAGGTTGGGCTGCGATTACTCGTGCACAGTGAAGCGCGCCGCCGTTGACCGGCAGCGCGTCGTGGGCGACTCCATTGGGTCTCGCCAAAAGAGAACGAACGCCTCATATGCGCCCGGCGCAAGTTTCTCCAGCGCCCGCTTGTAGCTGATGCGACGAAACTCCACCCGCGCGCCTGGCCGAAGCTCACGGAAGTCGGCCGCTGACAACGGGCCGGGATCGGAGATCACAATGGGGACGTCGAGGGCCCCCGTGGCTTGGATCACGAACAGCTCGAAGTAGGTGTCCTGCAGGTCCGTGCGGCGCCCATCCCGGACATCCAAGATTCGCACGGGCCGATCCGTGTCGTTGGACACCACAACAGAGAATTGCGGTCTGTCACCTGCCTTGACTCGCGACGCCTCCGCCACAAGTGCCACCGAGACCTCTTTGCAGATCGGGCGCAGGAGCGGATCGTCGGGCTGTTGGCCTGAGCCCGAGACCACGGCCAGCAGGATCACCGCTGAAACCAACCACCACATGAGATATCCGCTCTCCGGCGACTGCCGAACAGGTATTCGACAGAACTAGGATATCGGGTATCGTTGCGCGCCCGCGCAAGCTAGCACGGGTGGTCCGATTGGTCCAGGGAAGGACGGGAGGGCGGGGTGTGCCCGGTGTGTGGGCCCAGGCACAACGGCTGCGCGTATTGGGATAGGTGGCGGGGAGGCGCGAGGTAGCGCTCGGTCACGGGGCGACGTCGAGGGGGCTGCGGACGCCGCGGCCACCGCGATTGAGGACGTGCGTGTAGATCATCGTCGTGGTGACGTCGCGATGGCCGAGAAGCTCCTGGATGGTACGGATGTCGTAACCGGATTCGAGCAGGTGTGTGGCGAAGGAATGACGCAACACGTGGCAAGTGATGCGCTTGGGTATGCCGTCGCGACGACGGCCTGATCGGGTTTTTTGCGGAGGGGTTCGCACAGGACGTTCGTGTCGACGAGGTACCGCGTGCTCACCAGCGAGCCTCTCGCCCGGTGCCGCGGTCACGCAAAGCATCGAACTCGTCCGCTTCGAGCCCAACCCGGCGGCAGAAGAACTCTCGATCGACCCAGTTGGAGCGGCCGCTGTCGTCCTTGAAGCGGGCGAAGTGGGTGATGACGAGGACGCCCTTGTTGGCGCGGATCTGCATCTGGACCTCCATGTAGCCGAGGTCGTAGAAGCCGTACAGCGCGCTGGTCGGGACGCCGTCTTCCTCGACGTTGGCGAACACCTCGCCGTCGATCACGCCCCAGTCGACGGGCCCCTCGTCGCCGGTGCCGAAGACCTGGAGGGTCATCGAGGTGCCGGCGCGCTCGATCACGACGCGGGTGAAGCCGCGCGTCTTGGGGTTGGTGTTGCGCCAGTCGCCGAGCAGGAAGTCGGCGGCCGCCGGGTCGCGCTCGTCGTTGCGGGGCGCGGTGAGATCGGCGCGGCGTTTGAAGCGGATCGATTCCGCAGGATCTTTCTCGGACATTTGCTTTCGTGGGTCTCCGTCTCTCATCCCCGCATTCGCGTCCTCGTGGGGCGCTTAGGCAACCCGACGATGCTGCCGGCGCTCTCGATCCCAGCCCGTCACGAGAAGCGGTCGTGGGTCGCGGCGAAGTACTCGCGCAGGAAGTAGTCGCAGCGGCCGCTGTCGTCCGTGAAGCGGTTGAAGGTGGCCAGGACCATCAGTCCCTTGTTGAGGTTTCCCTGGATCTGCACCTCCAGGAAGCCGAAGTCGTAGCGGGCGGAGAAGCCGAAGGCGCGGTTGGCCGCGGGGCCGGCGGCGTACAGCTCGATGGCGGCGGCGGCGCCCCAGTCGATGATGCCGTTGGTTCCCACCGCTTCGGCGCGGCACTCGAGCTCGCCGTTCTCGCCGGTCGCAAAGGTGATCTTCCTGAAGCCGGCGGTGTCGGGGTTCGAGTTGATCCAGGCGCCCGCGAACACGCCGCGGTCGAGCTCCTTCGCGCCCTGCGGCGGAGTTTCAAGCTTGTCCGCCAGCCGGGAATGTTGCATCGGCGAGCCTCCATCGTGTGTCGTCGAGTCGGAGCGCAAAGCTTGGCAGTCGCGCCGGAGATCCTCGGCGATTCGAGTCGAGGCCGGCGGGCCCGCCGGGCAGGCCAGGCGTCGACGGTTGGTCACGGGACCGCTTCCGCCTGCCCGCCCAGCGCAGGGTCGGCCAGCGCCGCCCGCACGCGCTCACGGATGACGCCCGCGATCACGGCGAAATCCCCGGGGTCGCCGGCGCGCGGCTCCTGGATATCACCGCGCGGGTCGAGCAGCAGGGTGCGGGCGGCCGCCCAGGGATAGCGCTCCAGCAGGCTGGCGCGCTGCGCGGCGGTGAAGCAGAAGATCACCTCGGCCCGGCGCACCATGTCCTCGCTGACGCCCTTGGCGGCGTGGAGGCCGGGCTCGACGCCGAGGCTGCGAAGCGCGGCCCTGGCTTCCGGCTTCATCGGCGAGCCGAGCTTGATGTCGAGGCCGGCGCTGACGGCGCGGAAGGGGCGGCCCGTTGGCAGCAACCCGGTGATCGCGCCGACCTCCGAGTTGCAGATCGCCTCGGCGATCGGCGATCGCGCCGTGTTGCCGTCGCACAGGAACAGGACGAGCCGGTCGCCGGCTCGCCCCGGGACCAGCGAACGGGCGCCGAGCAGGAAGATCGCGGCGACGATGATCGCGGCGCTGGCGAGCTGCGACGGGCGCGGCGTCGCTTGTCCGGCGAGGAGCGCCAGCAGGTAGGCGGCCGCGACGCCGGAAAGCAGGCTGGCGCAGCGGTTCACCGGCACCGAGAAGCTGTTCTCGCGCCGGTTCAGGTAGATCAGCGTGCCGAACGTGGCCAGCGCCGCGAACAGCACGCCGATCGCCAGCGCCGGGGCGGCGAGCTCGCTGAACAGGAGCGTCGTGAAGCCGCGGCGGATCTGCCCGGGGATCCCCTCGCCGCCGATCAAAGCGAGCAGCGCCGGGACCCCAAGCAGCACCGGCATCGCCACCATCTGCTCCTCGACGAAGTAGCGGTAGCCGGATTGCTCGAACTCGGACTTGCCCGCCCGCGTGATGAGGCGCAAACGAAAGAAGTAGCCGGTGAGATAGAGCGACAGGTTGATGATCGCCGCGGTGCTGAGCGCGTAGCTGCCGGCATCGGCGAGGGCGATCGCCAGCGCCAGCAAGCTGAGCCCGAGGGCGCCCAGCGAAAACGGGTGCAGGCGCCGGCCGAGGGCGGCGTCGATCAGCGGGGCCAGGATCAGGACGCCGCCCCGCATGAGCAGGAGCGCGAAGACGATCGAGATCCCCTCGAACGTATAGGCGAGGGTGGTCGTGGCGATGATGACCGCGAACGCCAATCCCGACACCGCGCTACCGCGGCTGGGGACGGGGACCCGGAGCCCGAGAACGCGGCGGCTGTCGACGTGCTTCCACCATCCCAGCAGCGTGATGATCAGCGGCATCGTGAGCGCCGTCGCGATCGCCGTGGCGGGCAGCAGCTCGAAGCCGGAGACGCGTCCCTGCATGCCGGGGAGCAGGCCGCTCGAAAGGGCCTTGGTCAGGGCGCTGTAGGGGATGTAGAAAGCGAAGTAGCCGAGCGCGAGCCCCCAGATCCAGGCATCGAACGCGGGTCTTTCGCTCGTCGGAGTCGAGTCTCGTTTTGACGTCATCGGCGGCAAGTCCTTCCTACTGTCATCGGGAGCGTCCTGCTCATCGTTTTCCGAGGTCGGTGCTCCGCCATGCCGAGTCGCTCACGGCTTGAAGAAGGACGGGTCGTGCGGCTGACCGAGGAGCTGCTTGCCGATCGTCGCCAGGATCTGGTCGGCGTTGTCGTGGCGGACATAGATCGAGAGGTCGCGGTAGAGGCGCTCGACCGGGCTCGGGCGGTTCAGGCAGCGGGCGCCGCAGGCGCGGATGCAGTCGTCGAGCACCTGCATCGCCAGCATCTCGATCACGTAGCGGGCGCGGGCGCCGATCCGCTGCGCCTCGTCGTGCTCGCCGCTCTCCCACAGGGTCGCGACGCGGCGCAGCCACAGGTGCGCGGTCTCGACGTTGAGCGCCATGCGCGCGACGCGGTGCTGGACGTAGGGGTCGGCGCCCTTGTTCTGCGTTTTCAGGTAGTCGAGGGCGTACTCGTAGGCGCCTTCCGCGGCGCCGAGGAAGCTGGCGGCGTAGTGGGGGATGAAGCAGGTCTGCCAGCCCTCCTTCAGGTACTGGCCCGGATAGCCGATGACCTGCTCGCGCGGGATGCGGGTGCCGTCGAAGTTCACCAGGTAGCTGACCGTGGCCCGCATGCCGATCGGGTTCCACCAGCTGGCGTCGAAACTGATCGAAGGGTCGGAGAGCTGGCAAGCCAGCGCCAGGATGCTCTCGACCGGCCCCTCGGCGTGGCGGGCGCCGCCCGGGCCGGCGGTGTTGACCAGCAGGAGCGCCCAATCGGCGGCCGGGGCGCTAGTGGCGAACACCTTCGTGCCGCTGACCACATAGCCGCCGTCGACCGGCTCGACGATCGTGCCGAGGCGGCCCTTCTGCTCGGGCGTGCGCGCCTGTGGCTCGCCGCTCCAGGCCACCCACTTGTCGCCGCGCTCGACGATGCCCTCGAACCAGCGGGCCTTCTGATCGTCGTCGGCCATGCCGGCGAGCATCACCTGCGAGTTGCTGTGCCCCTCCCAGCAGCGGGCCAGCGACAGGTCCGCCTTGGCGATCTCCTTGGTCATCATCCACAGCGTGAAGACGTCGTCCGTGTAGGGCCCGTAGCCGAGGCCGCCATACTGCACCGGCACCGCCGGGGCGTGCAGGCCGGCGGCGAAGAGGTCGTCGAAGTCCTCGGCGGGGAAGGTGGCGCTCTCGTCGTAGCCGGCGGCGCGCGGCGCGAACCGGGAGGTGGCGAGGTCGGCGACCCGGGCGACCACGTCGCGCTGCGCGGCGTCGAGCAGGGCTTGCACCGGCTAGCTCCTCACCGGCAGGCGCGCCGTAGTCATCGGCTCGGCTGCAGGCGGGGCAGCCGCGGCTCCCAAGGCCCGCTCGGCGAGGCCGGCCGGCATTGCGGTCCCGGTCATCAGCTCGAACTGCTGCGGCACCTGAGCGAGCAGCATCTGCCGGCCGTCGATTGCCAGCAGGCCGCGCGCTCGCGCCGCGCTCACCAGGGGCGTGGTCCGGCGGCCGTAGGGCAGGTCGACGACGATGGCGCCGGGGCGCAGCCCGCCGACATCGAACGGCAGGCTCCCGGCGCTGGCGCCGGTGCCCACGGGGGTGGCGTTGACGACGAGCGCATGGCCGTTGGCGCGAAACTCCGTCTGCGGGACGAACGGCAGGTGCAGCAGCGTGCGGGCGAGCGCGGCGCGGGCGGCGCCACGGTTGACCAGGACGACGTCCCAGCCGGCGTCCTCGAGCGCCAAGGCGATGGCCCGGCCGGAGCCGCCGCAGCCGAAGACCGCCGCCGTTCCGCCGCGCGGCTCCACACCGTGGTCCCGCAGCAGCTCGAGCGTGCCGCTGGCGTCGGTGGTCGTCGCCCGCCATCCTCCGCCGCCGTTCGGAACGAAGACGTTGGCGGCGCCGGCACGCCGCGACGTCGGGGAGATCTCGTCGGCCAGCAACAGGACCGCTTCCTTGTGGGGGGAGGCCACCGTGAGCCCGCCGAGCTCCAGGCCGAGCGATCGCAGGGCCTCGCCGCCAACCAGGTCCTCCCAGAGCTCGGCGAAGGAGGCGGCGTGGAACGGTACATAGAAGTAGGGCGCTCCCAGTGCCCGGTAGGCGGCGTTGTGCAGCCGCGGCGAGAGCGAATGCAGCACCGGATCGCCGACGATGCCGAACAGCCGCTCGATCCTGCCGGGATCGGGAAAGCCGTAGTCGGTGGCGAGCCGGTCTGCGGCGAGGAAGTCGTCCGGCCGCTGGCCGCGCATCGCCCTGCCGTACACGAACGGGCTGCCGAGCAGCGGCGACAGCAGCCGCGACCAGGTGCCGGCGCGGCCGCTGGCAAAGGCGATGACGTCGTCGCGGCCGAGCTCCCGGAGCAGCTCCAGTGGAGCCAGCGCCTCGCGGGCCCGATCGGCGTGCACCACCAACCGGTAGTAACGGGCGGGGATCGCCGCGATCTCGTCGAACCGGCGCCGCAGCTCGGCGGCGTCGGCGGCGACGCCGCGCCAACTGATCAGCCGCTTCTCGGGCGGGATTGCGGCGAGCGTTTCGGCATCGAGGTCCTGGTCCGCATCGAGCTCGACGAGGTCGTAGCCGCTCGTCGCCGCGCGCAGGCGCGCATGCCGGCGCGGGACGGACAGCCCCACGGCTGCTTTGCGGAGGCGCCCCCGCCGCCCCTCGACGCTCGGCTCGGCTAGCGCATCGGCGGCCGCCACGGACGGCGCCGCGGCGATCGGGTCGAGGGCATAGGCGCGACTGCCCCCGAAAGCCCGCCGCAGGGCGGCGGGGTCCGGATCGTCGCCGGCCGCGGCGCACACCCGCAGCCACGAGACCTCGCCGGGCAGCGCTTGAACGACGGCGTCGGAAACCTCGCCGGAGGCTAGCGAAACGACGATTCGGGTCGAGGACATGAGCCGCGAAAGCTATCACAAAAGCGAGGGAGTTTTCCTCCCTTCCGGTGGTGTTCGGCGAGGCGCGCGGAGGCGCGCCGGGATCACGGCAATACCCTGTTAGACTCGCTGGCTATGAGCGCCGCGCCCACCTCGAGAGATCGCCTGTTCGCCGCCTCAGGACTCACTGCGCTCGCCGTCATCGCTGTAGCGGCCGGCGCGACGGCTCTCGCCGCGGCCCAGGATCTCGGCAGGGGGTTGCTGGTGCCCGCGGCCGCGGAGCCCGGAACGGAGTTGCCGGTGCCCGCGCCCCAGGAGGCCGGAAAGAGGTTGCCGGCGCCCGCGCGCATCGTGCACGAGGGGATTGCGATCGACTTCTCGATGCATCCCGCGGAGGGAGAGAGCTGGAGCCGGCCGCCGCGGCCGGGCGACGACGTGGTCTTTCGCTTCGTGATTGCCGATACCGTCTCGGGCACGCCGCTGCCGGGGGCCAACCCGGCTGCCTGGCTGGGGCTGCGGGCGGCGGGCGAGCCGGTGGGCGCCGATCATTGCACGGCGAAGATCTCCACCTTCCTGGGTGGCAGCATTTTGTCGGCCGCCGAGCTCGATCTGAACGTCTACTACGTCCTGGCGCTCAACGACGATGCCTCGATCACCGTGGTCGATCCGCTGTTCGGGTTCGGCGACACCAAGCTGCTGGCGATGGTCGAGCTGCCCGGCCCCGGCGAGGACTGGGTGCTGACCGGCGACGAGGACACGCTGTTCGTCTCGATCCCCGCGGCCGGCAAGGTCGCCGTCGTCGACACCTCGACTTGGAAGGTCGTGGACGAGATCGACGTCGACGGCGCCCCCCATCGGCTAGGCATCCAGCCGGACGGCGCCTACCTCTGGGTCGCGCACACGGCGAGCCAGGAGGGCGGGATCGACGGTGTCTCGGTGATCGACGTCGATACGCTCGCCGTCGAGACCACGATCGGCACCGGCGCCGGGCCGCACGATATCGCCTTCAGCGACGACAGCCGCTTCGCCTTCGTCACCAGCGCCGGTGGCGGGTCCGACGGTCTGCCCTCCGCTGGCGGCGCGGTGTCGATCATCGGCGTTCGCGAGCTGCGCAAGCTCGCCGACGTCGCGGCCGGCGGCCGGCCGGTGTCGGTGGATTTCGCCTCGATTAGCCAGATGGCCTACGTCGCCGACGAGGCGACCGGCATGATCGCCGTGATCGACCCCGAGCGCCTGGCCGTCGTCGCGCGGATCCGGTCGGAGCCGGGCATCGGAGAGATCAAGTTCGCGCCCGGCCGCCGCATCGGTCTGGTGGTGAACCCGGTGGCCGGCACCGTCGACGTCATCGACGCCGTATCCAGCCGCGTCGTTCAGACCGGCTACTTGCTGTCGGTCCCCGACCAGATCGTCTTCTCCGACGAGCTCGCCTACATCCGCCATCGCGGCGACGAGACGGTGCTGATGATCCCGCTCGGCGAGATCGGCACGCCCGGCGAGCCGGTCGGCACGGTCGATTTCCCCGGCGGCCAGAGCCCCTTCGGGGCGGGAGCGGGCCCCGGCCTCGCCGCCACCATCGTCCAGGCGCCGGGGGCCAACGCGGTGCTGATCGCCAACCCGGCCGACCGCGCCATCTACTTCTACATGGAGGGGATGGCGGCGCCGATGGGCAGCTTCAGCAACTACTCGCGCCAGCCGCGCGCCGTCCTGGTGGTCGACCGCAGCCTCCGGGAGCGCCGCCCGGGCGTGTACGAGACGGTGGCGACGCTGCGCGAGCCGGGCACCTACGACGTCGCCTTCTTCCTCGACGCGCCGCGGGTGCTGCACTGCTTCGAGATCGAGGTCGAGGCGGACCCGGCGGCGCCGCCGCCGGCGCCGGCCGTCCGGGTCGTGCCGATGATCGCCGACCCGGCGGTTCGGGTGGGCGAGGAGACGACCCTGCGCTTCCGGCTGCTCGACGGCGGCAGTGGGGAGCCCCTCGCCGGGCTCGCCGACGTACGGGTCCTGGCGGTGCTCGCCCCCGGTACCTGGCAGGAAAGGCTATGGGCCCGGGAGGTCGAGCCGGCCGTCTATGCCGTGGAGCTCACCCCGCCGCGCCCCGGGGTCTACTATGTCTACCTGCAGGTGGCCTCTCTCGGCCTCGAGCTCAATAATCCGCAGTATTCGATTATTCGTGCTTTCGAGAACAATGCCGGCGCCGCAGCCGCTCGCGAAGCGGCCGCCGGCCCCCGCCGAGGAAGAGAGGAAGCGATGAACCGATGAGATCGTTGCAACCGAGCTCGCCGACCGCGCTGGTTTGGGCGGCTCTCGCGCTGCTCGCAGTGGCGCCCTCCTTGCCCGCCGCCACGGGCGCGCAAGACCGGCACGTCGCGCCCGGCGCCCGCGCCGTCCAGCAGCAGCAGCAGCACCAGCACCAAGCCCCGGCCGCCAGCGCCGAGACGGTCGAGCTCGGCGACATGACGGTGCCCGACGTCGAGCTCGTCGACCAGGACGGCCGGGCGGTGCTCTTCTATACAGACCTGGTCGCCGGCAAGATGGTCGCGATCAACTTCATCTTCACCACCTGCACGACGATCTGCCCGCCGATGGGCGCCAACTTCGGGCGGCTGCAACGGGCGCTGGGCGACCGCTTCGGCACCGAGGTGAGCCTGATCTCGGTGAGTGTCGATCCTCTCGTCGATACGCCGCCGCGCCTCAAGGCATGGGGCGAGCAGTTCGGCGCCGGCCCCGGCTGGACCCTGGTGACCGGCGCCAAGCCACAGGTGGACGACCTGCTCAAGGCGCTCGGCGTCTTCACGCCCGACAAGCTCGATCACTCGCCGACGCTGCTGGTAGGCAACGACCGGACGGGCCGCTGGACGCGCGCCCACGGCCTGGCATCGCCCGACACGCTCGCCGAGCTGATCGTCTCGATGCTCGAGCCCGATCGGCCGACACCCGCGCCGGTCGCGCCGCCGGCCGCCGATCAGTCCGGTGGCGGCCATCGGTGAACGAACGCGTCGTGCCTGCCGCCGCACTCGCCGCCGCGCTCGCCGCCGCCACGCTTGCCTCGTCGTCGCTGGCCGGGCAGGCGCCGCTCGGCGACGAGCAACGGAGAGGACGGCGACTCTACACGACCGGCGCGCCGGCGTCGGGCGCCCCGATCGTCGCGGTGATGGGCGAGGGCGACGTCGAGGTGCCCGCCACCGTGCTTCCGTGCGCGAGCTGCCATGGCCACGACGGGCGGGGCAACCCCGAGGGCGGCGTGACGCCCGCGGATGTCACCTGGGATGCGCTCACCAAGCCCTACGACACCGCCCGCAGCGACGGTCGTCGCCGGCCGCCGTACGGCCGCGAGCTGCTGGCGCGGGCGATCCGCGAAGGCGTCGACTCCGGCGGCGCGCCGCTGGACCCGACGATGCCGCGCTATCGGATGTCGGATGCCGACCTGGCCGACCTGGTCTCCTATCTGGAGGTCATCGGCACGGTCTCGGACCCGGGCGTCGGCGAGGACACACTGACAATCGGCGTCGTCCTCCCCGCTGCTGACGAGGCCCTCGCGGCCGACGAGGCCGGTGGGATGGGGGCTGCCGTCCGCGCCGTGCTGCACGCGTACTTCTCCGAGGTGAACCGTCGCGGCGGCCTGTACGGCCGTGAGATCGAGCTGGAGCTCGTGGCGCCGCCCGCCACCGCCGATCCCGACCGCCGTGCCGCCGCCGTCGCCGAGCTCGTCGAGGCGGCGCAGCCGTTCGCGATCGGCACCGCCTTTCTCGCCGGCGCCGACGCCGAGATCGGCGCCCTCGCAAAGGAGCTGCAGATCCCGGTGGTCGGGGCGATCGGCCTCTACCCCGATACGGCGTTTCCGCTCAACCGCTACGTGTTCCACCTCTACGCCGGCATGGTGGAGCAGGGGGAGGCGCTCGCCGCTTTTGCGGCGGCGCGGTTCCCCGCGGAAAGCCGCGCCGCCGCGATCGTTCACGCCGGCGCCGACCGCTCGCGGCAGGTCGCCGCCGCGATGGCCGCGCGTCTGGAGGAAGAGGGGATCAACGGGATCCTGCGGCGCGAGGTCGCCGATCACGAGCAGCAGGCCGCTGCACAGCTCGCGGCGGAGCTGCGCGACGCCGGGACGGCGGCGGTGTTCTTCGCCGGCAACGGCGCGGCGGCGATCGGGCTCCTCGAGGCCGGCGCCGGCATGGGCTGGGAGCCACTGCTGTTCATGGCGGGCTCCTCGGCCGGCGGCGATCTCTTCGCGGCGCCGGCGAGCGCCGACGGGCGGATCTTCCTGTCGTTCCCCGCCTTCCCGACCGACCGCACCGAGGTGGCGATGCTCGAGTATCGCAGCCTGCTGGAAGCGTACGCGCTGCCGCCGGCCTACCAGTCGATGCAGCTCACGGCGCTGGCCTCGGCGCGGCTGCTGGTCGAGGGCTTGGCCCGCAGCGGCCGCGACCTCAGCCGCGAGAAGCTGGTGACGGCGCTGGAGGGCGTCTACGCCTTCGAGACCGGCCTGATGCCGCCGATCAGCTACGGCCCCAACCGCCGCATCGGGGCGCTCGGCGCCTACGTCGTCGGCGTCGACCTGCAGGCCGGGAGCCTCGGTCCGACGGTGGAATGGGTACCGTTGCGCTGATCACCAAGCGGACCGCCGGTGAGGTCGATCGGCACGATCGCCGCTCACGACGGCCGGAGGACGGCTACGATGTTAGCGGCGGGCGTTGCTACGCCGATTGCGGCGATGCCCTGAGCCGCCAGGCCAGCGGCATCAGCAGCAGGGTCAGCACGATGCCCAGCCAGAAGACCTCGAAGAACGACGCCTGCGCCGCGACGGCGTGGGCGTCGCCGGCGGCAAGCAGCTGGCCTTCGCGCAGAGAGCGGGCCGTGTTGGCGGCGGCCAGCCCGATGGCGTTGCCGAAGACGCGGGAGAACACGAAGAGGCTGGCGGCCGCCGCGATCAGGGCCGGAGCGACGGTCTCGAAGGCGAGCACCGCGAGCCCGGTTCCCAGCATCCCGAGTCCGGCCTGGCTGAGGACCGGCGGCCAGGTGGCGGCGAAGAAGCCCGTATCGGCGCCGTAGAGGGTGGTGCCCAGCTTGCCAATCGCGATCAGGGCGAGCGCCAGCAGCACCAGGCCGCGACGGAAGCCGACGTCGACCAGCCGGGCGCCGGCCGCCACGCCGCCGAGGAAGGCCAGCGCCCGGATCGCATTGGTGAGGCCGACGATCTCGGCGTCGAACCCCATGATCTCGGTCAGCGCCTCGGTCTCCAGCAGGCCGAAGTTGAGCGCCGAGGCGCCGAGGATGATCGCCACCGTGGCGGCGAGCTGATGGTCGGAAAGCACCCGCAGGTTGAGGATCGGCACCGTCGAGCGCCCGTTGAAGAGGTGGAACAGCCCCAGGGCGATGATCGCCGTCGCCGCGAAGCCTGCGATCGTGGAGGCGCCGATCGTCGCGATGTCGTCGGCCAAGTTCACTGCGGCCCCGAGCGCGGTGAGGCCGCCGGCGAGCAACAGGATGCTGCGCCAGTCGGTCTCGACATCGGCGCTACCCCCCTGATGCGGCAGTACCTTGACCACGAACGCGTAGGAGAGCGCTCCGAGGGGCACGGCCAGCAGAAAGAGGACCCGCCAGTTGTACAGCTCGGTCAGGTAGCCCCCGGCGAGCGAGCCCGTGAGGACACCGATGGTGGCCCCGGCGTTCCAGATCGCCATCCCGGTCCCCCGCCTCTTCGCCGGGAAATGGTTGACGATCACTGTCTGGGTGGTCGGGGCGATCGGCCCGGCGAACAGCCCCTGGAGAAAGAGCAGCCCGGCCAGCGTATAGGTGCCGTTGGCGGCGCTGGTCAGCACCGATGCGACGACCGACCCGAAAATACAGCCGACCAGCACGCGGTGCGGCCCCCAGCGGCGCACCAGATGCGCCGAGATCGGGGTGGCGACGATCAGCGCCGTCAGGAAGGCGTCGGGGAACCACAGCTCGTGCTCCGGGCCGGCGCCGACGTCCTGGGCGATCTCGGCCATGGCGGCGCCGAGCGAGCGGAAGTTGAGCACCGCCAGCATGTTGAGCAGCACCGTCATCGTGGCGACGGCGAGCTGGCGCGGCGTCAGCCGAGTATTCACAGGAGCATGGCGGACTCAGAAGGAATAGGTCACGCCCATGACCGTCTGATGGTCCCACTCGTCGGCAAGCGTCGACGGGTCGGAGCTCACCTGTAGCTTGCTGGTCACCTGGAGCGCCCAGGCGGAGGCGAGCTTGAAGCTGACCGCCGCCGTGTTGGTCACGTGCGACTCGCTGTGAATGAAGAAGACGAGGTCGTCGGTCAGCGTGATCCCGTGGTTGAAGGGGATCGTGAAGCTGACGGCCCCGCGCCCCGAGAGCGCGGTGTCGTCGGCGCTGGTATCGACGTCGTAGCGGTTCACAAGCAGGCCGACGCCGAGCTCGACGCTCAACAGCGAGTGGGGGCGCTCGACGACGTCGTAGCCGATGCCGACGTGCGACGCCGACTGCACGCTGAGGTCCTGCTTGAGGTCGTGGGTCAGCTCCTCGGTGACGTGGGCATACAGCCGCGGCCGTAGGTAGTGATCGTATTGGAGGCTGCCGCTCGCCTGGCGAGCGTCGCTGTCGCTGAACGTCTCGATGACGGTGAACGAGCTCTTGCCGCTGAACCGGTTGCTCTCGCCGGTGCGCTCTCCTTCGAGGCCGATGTTGGCGTTCAGAGTCTCCGTGTTACCGGAGTTCTCGCTGAGGCCGAAGGTCAGGCTGCCCTCCCAGCGGGGCGGCAGTCCCCAGAGCTCGGCGATGTTCGCCCAGGTCACGGTCACCGGCGCGCTGCCGTCGGCAGGGGTGATGACGATGCTGCCGTCGGCGCCGGTGCTCATCGTGCCGCGGTAGATCCGGCTGTCGGACATCACGATCTCGATCGCGTCGCTCGTCTCGATGGCGACGACGCTGCTCTGCTTGACCGAGACCGGCTGGGAGAACCGGGTGGCCATGGTCAGCGTGCCGCTTTGCATCGTGGTGATCGTCCCCTCGATGACGCTGCCGTCCGAGGTCGTCACCTGATGGGGCGTCGTGCTGCGATTCGGGGCCGGGGTCTGAAAGCCTGCCGCCGCCTGGCCCTGGCCCGGCGCCGCCTCGGCTGTGGCGCTGAAGGCGATGGCGAAGGTGACCGCGATCAAACCCAGAACAGGAACGGTAAACCGCGATGGCCAGGATGTGTTCTTCATGAGGACGCGGGGTCGTCGGGGTCGACGTAGACGCCGCCGCCGCGGGCCCGGAAGTCCCTCGACATCTCGGCCATGCCCACCGCCGCCGCCTCGCCGGCGTCGTCGATGCCGCGCTCGGCGGCGAACTCCCGCAGCTTCTGGGTGATCTCCATCGAGCAGAACTTGGGGCCGCACATCGAGCAGAAGTGGGCCGACTTGTGAGCATCCTTCGGCAGCGTCTCGTCGTGCAGGGCGCGGGCGGTGTCGGGATCGAGCGAGAGGTTGAACTGGTCGTCCCAGCGGAAGGTGAAGCGGGCGCGGGACAGGGCGTCGTCGCGCGCCTGCGCCCCCGGGTGGCCCTTGGCGAGGTCGGCGGCGTGGGCGGCGATCTTGTAGGTGATCACGCCCTGCTTGACGTCGTCGCGGTCGGGGAGGCCGAGGTGCTCCTTGGGGGTCACGTAGCAGAGCATCGCGGTGCCGAACCAGCCGATCATCGCGGCGCCGATCCCCGAGGTGATGTGGTCGTAGCCCGGCGCGATGTCGGTGGTCAGCGGCCCGAGCGTGTAGAAGGGCGCCTCGCCGCAGACCTCGAGCTGCTTGTCCATGTTCACCTTGATCTTGTGCATCGGCACGTGGCCGGGGCCTTCGATCATCACCTGGCAGCCCCTGTCCCAGGCGATCTTCGTCAGCTCGCCGAGCGTCTCGAGCTCGGCGAACTGCGCCGCGTCGTTGGCGTCGGCGATGCTGCCCGGGCGCAGACCGTCGCCCAGCGAGAAGCTGACGTCGTAGGCGCGCATGATGTCGCAGATCTCCTCGAAGTGCGCGTACAGGAAGCTCTCCCGATGGTGCGCCAGGCACCACTGCGCCATGATCGAGCCGCCGCGCGAGACGATGCCGGTGACCCGGTTGGCGGTCAGCGGCACGTAGCGGAGCAGCACGCCGGCGTGGATCGTGAAGTAGTCGACGCCCTGCTCGCACTGCTCGATGAGCGTGTCGCGGTACACCTCCCAGCTCAGCTCCTCGACCTTGTCGACCTTCTCGAGCGCCTGGTAGATGGGCACGGTGCCGATCGGCACCGGCGAGTTGCGGATGATCCACTCGCGGATGTTGTGGATGTTGCGGCCGGTCGACAGGTCCATCACCGTATCGGTCCCCCAGCGGATCGCCCACACCATCTTGTCGATCTCGTCGGCCACCGACGAGGTCACCGCCGAGTTGCCGATGTTGGCGTTGATCTTCACCAGGAAGTTGCGGCCGATGATCATCGGCTCGCTCTCCGGATGGTTGATGTTGGCGGGGATGATGGCGCGGCCGCGGGCCACCTCGTCGCGGACGAGCTCCGGGGTGACGTAGTCGGGGATGGCGGCGCCGAAGCTCTCGCCGTCGCGCGCGATCGCCTCGCGGATCCGCTCGCGGCCGAGGTTCTCGCGGATGGCGACGTACTCCATCTCGGCGGTGATGGTCCCGGCGCGGGCGTACTCGAGCTGGGTGACCGCCCTGCCGTCGCGAGCGCGCAGCGGGCGGCGCCGCGACGGGAACTCGGGCACCAGCCGATCCTCGCTGGCGAAGCCGTTGTCGGCCGGCTCTACCGCGCGCCCCTCGTACTCCTCGACGTCGCCGCGCCCCCGGATCCAGCCCTCGCGCAACGGCGGCAGGCCGGCCTCGATGTCGAGATCGGCCTCGACGTTGGGGTCCGTGTAGGGGCCGGAGCTGTCGTACACCCGCAGCGGCGGCTCCTGCGCCGGCGGGCTGAGGGCGATCTCGCGGAACGGCACGCGCACGTCGGGGTGGATCTCGCCGCCGACCCAGACCTTGCGCGAGGCGGGCAGCGGCCCGGTGGTGACCTCGATCTCGGGGTGCTTCTTCGCGATTCGCATGCGTCCCTCCGCCGGCATTACCCGGATCAGGTTGGGCAGGCCGGGTGGCGGCGCTGGTGGAATCGGCGCCTCGGAAAGCGCCACGGCCAGCCTGCTAAGGGTTTCCACGTCGCGCCGCGGCGATGGCGGCGGCGCCGGTGGTGTCTCAGCCCCCTACCGGAGCTCCCCTCGGTGAGCTTCCATCATGGGTCGGCGCGCCGCCGGGGTCAAGGTGTGGGGCCGGCTCGAGCGGGTGCGAGGGACAACGGGGGGCGCGATCGCGGGGGGCGTCGCGGCTGATGCCATTGGCTCAGGCCGTGCGGGCGACCTCGCTCGGCTCCTGGTGGGCGTTGGCGCCGCGCGAAAGCTGGCGGATGCGGGCGTCGCGGTCCTCCATGAAAGGCCGCAGGACGGTGGCCGCGCTGGGGTCGGCGATCTGGCGCAGCGCCAGCGCCGCCGTCGCCCGCACCTGGTCGTTCCAGCGGAACCCCAGGAAGCCGAAGCGCTTCTCGGCGAGGATGTTGGCGAGCGCCTCGATGCCGGCGGGATCGCCGATCTGCCCCAGCGCCTGGCAGCAGGCGACCACCAGCTCGGGGTCGCGGAGCGTCACCAGGATCTCGGCGAGCACCACCGCCGCCGGATGAGAGCGCAGGTGCGCGATGCTGCGGATCGCCCCCTTGACGACGCCCGGATCGTTGGAGGCGGCGAACGGCGCCAGGATGTCGATGAGGCGGTCGTCGTGGAGGCGCTCGGCGAGCCGGAAGGCGGCGCGCCGGATCTTCGGGTTGCCGTCGCCGAGGCTGTAGGCGACCTCGTCCCGGAGGTCGTGGGTGATGATGTCGATCACCTCGAGGATGCGGAAGCGTTGCTCGACCGTGACCTCGAGGTTGAGCGCGGTCTTGATCTGCGCCGCGGCGGCGGGGCCCATCTCAGCCAGCAGGCTGGCCGCCATCTGCCGGACGCGGAAGTCCTTTTCCTGCTTGATCACTTCGATCAACAGGGGCATTCCCGGGGGGCCGACGCCGCCGAGCACCCGGGCGGCCAGCTCCTGGCGTTCCGACTCGCCGGACTTGAGATCGTCCTCGAGGAGCTGCCGGACCGTGGGATCGAGGTTGCGGTCGAGGATCTTTGCCAGGCTCAGGGCGTTGCGGTCGCCGCTGGCCTCGAGCTCCTTGCGACGGCCGTCGAGGGCGAGGAAGATGCGGCTCGCCGACTGGTAGTCGGAGAACTGGACGGCGGTGCCCGCCATGACATGCAGGATCGTGGCCAGCTCATGGAGGATGCGCGGCTCGCTCTCCTCGCTGAGCGCCCGGATCAGTGGATCGGCGGCGAGCTCGCCGTACTTCCGCTGCAGGGCCAGCGTCAGGTCCTGCAGCAGGCGGCCACAGGCCTTGACGACCTCCTCGCGGATCTGGGCGTCTTCCTGGTCGAAATCGGCGAACAGCTTGCGCAGCAGCTTGCGGAACAGATCGTCCTCGCCGGAGATCAGCAGTTCCTTGCCGAAGCGCGGCACCGCCTCGCGCAGGTCGGCGCCGCCGCCTTCCGACGAGAGCTCCGTCATCGCGCCGGCGGGGATACTTGCGACATCCTCTTGCGAAGGCTCGCCCCCTTGCTCGCCGGGCTCCGCACCGAATCCCGCCGAGGCGTGCCCGGCGGCAGCCGCCAGGAGGTCGAACTCGCCGGTCTCATCCTCCGGGCGGCGGGCGGCCCGCGAAGCCGGCGCGGCCCCTTCGGCGCCGTCGAGCAGCATGCTCTGGACCAGCTTGAGCGCGTACTGGTGCTCGTTGAGGAAAAGGCCGCGGAGGCCGGCGCTCTTGGTAAACGCCGCCCAGAAATCGTCGCTGACCTCGTCGGGGAGGTCGCGAAGGGAGTCGATGAAGAGGCCGATCTCGTGCTCGTCGACGTTGGCCAGGAAGGTGATGCTGTGGATCGCCGACGAGTCTATGAACTCGAGGAACGAGTCCGCCAGCGACTCGTAGTCGGCGGTGTTCAGGCGCACCCCGTTGGCCAGCAACGAGCCCTCCACCGCCGAGATGCTGAGGGCGTGGTGGCGGGAGAGGACACCGCGCAGCGAGGCGTGGAACTCGGCGATGGCGTCGGCGACCGGCTTGGTGTCGAGCGGATACAGCTTGATGTTCTTGGAGGCGCGGTTGAAGGCGCGCAGCACGTTGGGGATCTCCAGCAGGTCGCTGTCGTCCAGCTCATCCTTGATCGCCCGGCCGCCCTGGCCGGCCTCGCGCCGGACCTGGGAGTAACGGATCTGGCGCAGGTCGACGTTTTCAAGCCCCTTCTCCTTGGCGAATCGCTTCCAGTAGCGGCGGTCGATACTCTCGGCGCGCAGGTGCCCCAGCCCCTCGAGTACCTGCAACAGCTCGTCGTCGTCGACGCCTTCCTGAAAGATGATGCCCTGGAGCTGGGCCCTGGCCATCAGCTCGAGCAACGACTCGGCCGGGCCTCTGAAGCCGGAAATGTCGAGCTTCTGGCCGTTGACCGCCAGCTCGCCCTCGACCTGGGTGATGCTGAGCCGCGAGTTGCGCTCGAAGATCCGGTCGACGACCTCGCCGAGCTGGGCGCGCGAGCGCACCACCGCGGCGCTCTCGCCCGGGTAGAGCTGGATGCTGCGCGCCGCGGTCACCAGGGCGCGGCAAAATGCCGGCACGTGCTTCTGGAGGCTCTCGAGGTCGAGCCTCTCCTCGACGTCGACCTCGTTGAGGTCGCCGGTGTAGCTGGCCGCTTCCTCGGCGTCGAAGACGGTCTTCGTGTAGCTCGCCTGCATCTGCTCGTAGCGCTGCGCCTTCTCCTGGTTGGCCGAGCGCCTGAAGTGATAGGCGAGCAGCGAAGCCGACGGCAGCAGGCCCTTCTTATAGAGCTCTTCCTGGTAGGCGCCGACCTCTTCGTGAAGGACCTTGCGCCGCTCCTCGTCGATCGAGCCGTAGCTGATGTCGAGCACCTGCTTGCCGAGAAAGCTCATGGTCTCGTCGTTGAGCTCGAAGCGCGACTTGACCAGCCCCAGGGCCTCGGCGCGGTCGAGGAACTCCAGCACCCGGTTCTCGTCCTGATCGGCCGCCGCGGTCAGGGTGCTGAGCGAGACGTCCTCGCCGAAGGTCGAGGCGCGCTCCAGGAGCTGGCGGCCCGCCTCGTCGAGGGCGGCGATCTCGGCCATGACGCTGTCTTCCAGCGAGCCCGGCAGGTAGTCCTCGTCGAGCTCCTCGATCGTCCACTCGCGCCCCACCAGCACGACCTTCTGGTCGCGCACCAGCTTGCGGATGATCTCGCTGGTGAACAGCGGGTTGCCCTGGGTGAGGTCGACGAGGTCGTGCTCGAAGCCCTTGGGCATGTTAAGGCCCGGAAACACGCCGCGCAGATAGGCGGCCACGTCGTTGGCGCTCAGCGGGCCGAGCTGGACGCGGCGGATGTCGAGCTCCCGCTGCCGCCCCGAGCAGAAGCGATCGAAGGGCACCGCCTCTTCCTCGCCGCCGAGCCGCATCGACTCGGTCGACGTGGCGCAAACGAACAGCCGCGGCTCGTCGCGCTGGATCATGGCGCCGAGCAGCAGCAGCGACGCCTCGTCGGCGTGCTGCAGGTCGTCGGCGAGCAGCACCAGCGGCCGATACTCGAGGGCACGGGTCAGCACCGTGATCATCGTGTTGAAGATCGCCTCGCGCCGCGTCGCGTCGTCGCCGGCCGCCTGGACGCCCTCTTTCTCGAGATGTGGGAGCGCGTGCGACAGGTAGCCGATCTCCTCCGGCGACAGGGTCTCCAGGATGGCCGGGCCGCGGCCCTCGCGCTGGTTGAAGAGGTCGATGAGGATGGCGGCGGCCAGGTAGTAGGGCCGGTACGCCTCGGCTTGCGAGCAGGTGACCGTGACCACGTGGAACAGGTCGTGGTCGCTGAGGTTGCGCTCGACCGTCTCGAGCAGGGCGCTCTTGCCGCTGCCGGGAGGCCCCTCGAAGACCAGGAACTGGCTCTTGCCGAGGGTGAGCGCCTCGAGCGCCTGCGAGACCACCGAGAGCTCCTTCTCGCGCCCGAAGATCCCGGTCGAGCGCAGCCTGTAGAGCGCCGCCTTCGAGAACACCTTCTCGAGGTCGACGTCCTCGGCGCTGGCGATCTGGTTTCGACCCGATCGCTTGGCGTGATAGAGCGCCGTGTCGGCGGTCTGTAGCAGGCGGGTCGAGTTGGTTGCGTCCTGCGGCGCGGTGGCGATGCCGATGCTCAACGTGATCGGCAGCGTCGTGCCCGCTTCACGCAGACGGAAGGGCCGGTCCGATGCCCTCTCGAGGATCTCTGCCGCGGCCTTCCGCGCCGCCTCGCCATCGGTCTCCGGCAGCAGCAGCATGAACTCGTCGCCGCCGTAGCGGATCGGCAGTCCGTTGTCGCCGGCGGCCTCCTTGAGCAGCGTCGCCAGCCAGGTCAGCACCTGGTCGCCGGCCTCGTGCCCGTGGGTGTCGTTGACCTGCTTGAAGCGATCGAGGTCGAGGATCAGCAGCGAGAGGGGAAACCCTTCCTTGGTGTCCCAGGCGACCTGGTGCTCCAGAAAGCTGAGAAGAAAGCGGCGGTTGTGGATACCGGTGAGCTCGTCCTCGAAGATGAGACGCGAGGGGTCCTTCCCGACGTGCTGCAGGAAGTCGATGAGCTCGCCGTATTGCATGCCTTTCCCTCCCGGTCAGCCCCCGGCGCACTCCACCGCGAGCGCACGGCACGGGCCACCGTCCACTGTTCTAGTCGCTGATGGTCAATAAAAAACAATAATGAGCAGGATCACCAATGTATACCCTTTTCAGGCCAACGTGGAGGGCCACGGCGCAGGTCACGCTGGGGCGGGGAGCCTCCGAGAAATCGTTCTCGGGCACCTTCGGGAACAGGGCCGGGACCCGAATGCGCAGCGACGCGGCTCGGTACCGCCGATCTGCTAACGTTAGCCCCCTACGTTTCGCAGCACTTCCTCGACAGCTCCGGCGCATTCGGGGGGCCGGAGCTTCCATCCGGAGACCGGTCGCAACCGGGCGGAGCAGCGTCATGCGGGTGTTCGGCATCCTCGTTGCGGTCCTCATGCTCGCCTTTCCCGCCTGCTCGGGGAAGTCGGTGAACCGCACCTGGGACAACCTCTACGACTTCCAGGGGCTGAACACCTACGATTGGGCCCCCAAGGAGCCGGAGACCGGGCCCGAGCTGCCCTACGACCTCATCGACGCCGCCGTCAAGCGCGCCGCCGAGCGGGCCCTGGCGCGGCGGGGCTTCCGAAGGTCCAGCGAGAATCCCTCGTTTCGGATCACCTACTACGTCGGCGCCGAAGAGGTGGCGGCGCTCAGCGACAGCCGCTACTACGGCTCGGGTTGGGGCGGCCACTGGGGCTACGGCTGGTACGGGCCTACGGGCGTCAACGCCTCCCTGTACGACGAGCGCACGCTGACGATCGACATCCTTTCCGCAGACGCCGCCACCGGGCTGATCTGGCGGGGCGTAAAGCAGGCCTGGGGTGAGACCGACGTAACCCCGGCGCGGATCGTCAGCGGCGTCGAGGCCGCGACCGCCGATATCCTCTCCCGCTTCCCGCCCGACCCCGACGACTGACGCGGCTCCGCGCTCCGCCGGCCGCCGGTCACCTCCGGGAGTCGGCGCTGACATGCGGGTTGCCGACGATCCAGTAGCGGAGCGGCCGGTGTTGCCACTCCTCGGCGTAGGCGACGCCGATCCGCGGTCCGTTGCCGATCTTTCTGAGGGGCAGGGTCCGGGCGCGCAGGCGCTCGAGGAACAGCGTCGAGCCGGCAACCAGGTCGGCGCCGTCGTGGCCGCGGGTGATGCCCAGCGCCTGGCAGAGCTTCGCCGGCCCCGAGCACAGATCGGTGTCGCGGCGCGCCCGGGGCCGCCGCTGCCGCATGGTCTCGAGGCCCTCGTCGGGCTCGAGGGCGCGGATGAGCACGGCCACCGGCTCGCCGGCTCCGCCGGCGACGACGTTGACGCAGTAGTGCATGCCGTAGATGAAGTAGACGTAGGCGTGGCCGCCTTCGCCCCACATGGCGGCGTTGCGGCGGGTGCGCCGGCCGCCGTAGGTATGCGCCGCCTTGTCGGCGATCCCCAGGTAGGCTTCGGTCTCGACGATGATCCCGGAGACCCGCCGGCCGCCGGAGCGGCGCACCAGCCGCTGCCCGAGCAGGGCGCGAGCCACCGCGCAGGGGTCGCGCTGGAAGAACGAACGCGGCAGCCGTTCCCTAGCCGGCATTCGTCATCGCCTTTCGCCGCTCGCGAGGGTTCGATCGGTTGGCGTCGAACATGATGGCGCGAGAGTATACTGGCGCGTTCACCTGAGCTTGCGCGTGCCGCTCGCCGACGTTGACGGAAGCTCGCGCCGACCGATCTGTCGCCGCATCGACCCATCACACTCCCACGACCGCCGGATGGACCCCATGAGCGAGCACCGCGACGCCGACATCGAAAACCTGCCCCTACTGGCCGGCAAGAAGGGCCTGATCGTCGGCGTCGCCAACGACCGCTCGATCGCCTGGGGCATCGCCCGGCGGGCCGCGGCGGCGGGCGCCGAGCTGGCGTTCACCTATCAGGGCGAGGCCCTGCTCAAGAGGATCACGCCGCTCGCCGCGTCGGTGGGCAGCGATCTGGTGGTGCCGATGGACGTCACCGACAACCAGCAGGTGGACGCCGCCTTCGAGGCGGTGGCGGCGGCCTTCGGCTCCCTCGATTTTCTCGTCCACTCGATCGCTTTCGCCGAGCGGAACGACCTGCAGGGGCGCACGCTCGACACCTCGCGCGACGGTTTCCTGCGAGCGATGGAGATCAGCGTCTACTCGCTCATCCAGCTCGCCCGCAGGGCGGAGCCGATGATGACCGACGGCGGCAGCATCGTGACGCTGACCTACTACGGCTCGCTGAAGTCGGTGCCCAACTACAACGTCATGGGCATCGCCAAGGCGGCCCTCGAGGCCAGCGTCCGCTACCTGGCACGGGACCTCGGCGAGCGGCAGATCCGCGTCAACGCGATCTCCGCGGGCCCGATCAAGACACTGGCGGCCTCCGGCGTCTCGGGGCTGCGCTCAATGCTCGCCAGCCTCGCCGAGCGCGCCCCGCTGCGGCGCAACGTCGATATCGACGACGTCGGCGCCGCCGGAGTCTACCTGTTGTCGTCCCTCTCCAAGGGCGTCACCGGGGAGGTCCACTACGTCGACGCGGGCTTCAACACCACCGCGATGTGAACCGACGGTTCGGCGCTGTTTATCCGCCGGGGGAGCGCGGAGCCAGCATCCGCGAAACGGCGGCGGCGCCCGCGAAGCGGCTCGCCAAAGCTGCCCTCGTAGGGCACCATACCCACGGTGCAGGAGGCCCCAAATCCGAGCCGTCCGCGCCCTGTCAAAGGCAGCCCAGCCTTCCCCGTGAAGACATCCAGATTTTTCTCGTCTGAACCACCGGCGCGCCGACCAAGATGCGGGGAGCCGAGGAGGACCTCAAATGGCTTCGTTCGTCAGCGAAATCATGGCCGAGGTAAAGGCCAAAAACCCTGCCGAGCCTGAATTTCACCAGGCCGTGCAGGAGGTCGTAGAGTCGCTCGAGCTGGTGCTCGAGCGCCGTCCGGTGTATCGCAAGCAGAGGATCGTGGAGCGCGTCATCGAGCCCGAGCGGGCGATCATCTTCCGGGTTCCCTGGATCGATGACGCCAGCAACGTGCAAGTGAACCGCGGCTTCCGCATCGAGATGAACAGCGCCATCGGCCCCTACAAGGGCGGGCTCCGCTTCCATCCCTCGGTCAACCTCGGCATCCTCAAGTTCCTCGCCTTCGAGCAGGTGTTCAAGAACTCGCTCACAACGCTGCCCATGGGTGGCGGCAAGGGCGGCTCGGACTTCGACCCCAAGGGCAAGAGCGATACCGAGGTGATGCGCTTTTGCCAGAGCTTCATGAGCGAGCTCTTCCGGCACATCGGCCCCGACACCGACGTTCCGGCCGGCGACATCGGCGTCGGTGGCCGCGAGATCGGCTATCTGTTCGGGCAGTACAAGCGGCTGCGCAACGAGTTCACCGGCGTGCTCACCGGCAAGGCCCTCAACTGGGGCGGCTCGCTGATCCGGCCCGAGGCCACCGGCTACGGGGCCGTCTACTTCGCCGCCGAGATGCTGCAGACCCGTGGCGAGACCCTCGAGGGCAAGGTCTGCCTGGTCTCGGGGAGCGGCAACGTCGCCCAATTCACCTGCGAGAAGCTGCTCGATCTCGGCGGCAAGCCGGTGACCATGTCGGACAGCAGCGGCTGCATCTACGACGAGGCCGGCATCGATCGCAAAAAGCTCGACTTCGTGATGGAGCTCAAGAACGTGCGTCGCGGCCGCATCAAGGAGTACGCGGAGAAGTACAAGAGCGCGGTGTACACCGAGGAAGACCCGGCGGCCGAGGCCAATCCGCTGTGGGATCACAAGGCCGACTGTGCCTTCCCGTGCGCCACGCAGAACGAGATCGGTGCCGCCGACGCCGCCAACCTGCTGAAGAACGGCGTCTACGTGGTTTCCGAGGGCGCCAACATGCCGACGGTGGTCGAAGGCGTCAACCAGTTCCTCGACGCCGGCATCCTCTACGGCCCCAGCAAGGCCGCCAACGCCGGCGGCGTCGCCACCTCCGGGCTCGAGATGTCGCAGAACAGCCTGCGCATGCGCTGGACACGGGAGGAGGTCGACGGCAAGCTGCACACCATCATGAAGGCCATCCACCAGGCCTGCATCGAGACCGCTGCCGAGTACGGAAAGTCGGGCAACTACGTCGATGGCGCCAACATCGCCGGCTTCATCCAGGTCGCCGATTCGATGATCGATCAGGGGGTCGTGTAGCGGGGACTCTGCGGGCGGCGGCGAAGGAGCCGCGATGGACGAGGTAAGCAGGCCAGTCGAGGGCGGCGGGCGCTCCGAGCCCCGCAGCTACCCGCGCAGCTTTCAGGACCTGATGCTGTGGCGGGTCGACAAGATCCTGCTGGTCTCGAGCCTCTACGACTCGTTCATGCTCTCCGAGGACCGGCTCGTCAACGAGCTGGTTCTCGGCGACTTCCTCGGCCTCGACCTCTACAACGTCCCCGATCTGACCCGGGTCTCCACCGGGCAGGAAGCCCTCGACCTGGTCCAGAGTCGCGGCGGCTACGACCTGATCGTCAGTGCCACCCAGGTCGGCGACATGGGAGCCGGCGAGCTGGCGCGGCGGGTCCACGAGGCCGGCCTGGACATCCCGGTGATCGTGCTCGCCTACCACCACCGCGAGCTCCACGACTTCATCCGCCACGACGACCTGACCCACGTCGAGCGCACCTTCCTGTTCCAGGGCGACATTCACATCCTGTTCGCGATCGTCAAGTACATCGAGGACCGCATGAACGTCGCCCACGACGTCGACGTCATGGGGGTGCAGGCGATCATCGTGATCGAGGACAGCATCCGCTACTACTCGTCGTTCCTGCCCTCGATCTACACCGAGATCATGCAGCACACCCGCAGCCTGGTCCCGGAGGGGGTCAACCTCTCCCACAAGCTGCTGCGCATCAAGGCGCGCCCCAAGATCCTGCTGTGCGATACCTATGAGGAGGCCTGGCACTACTTCTGGACCTATCGGGAGAACGTCCTGGGCGTGGTCACCGACGTCGAGTTCCCCAAGGGCGGCGTCAAGTGTCCGGATGCCGGCGTGCGCTTCGCCGACAAGGTGCGCGAGACGCTGCCGGACGTCCCCGTGGTGCTGCAATCCGGCAAGCCGGAGAACGCCGAGCTGGCGCGCCAGGCGGGGCGCGCGTTTCTCCTCAAGGGCTCGCCGACGCTGCTCACCGAGCTGCGCCAGTTCATGCTCGAGAACTTCGGCTTCGGCGACTTCGTCTTCCGGCTGCCCGGCGGCGAGGAGATCGCCCGAGCCCACGACCTCAAGTCCCTGGAGCGGGCGTTGCAGAACGTGCCCGCCGAGAGCGTCGCCTATCACGCCGAGCGCAATCATTTCTCGGTCTGGCTCAAGGCCCACACCGAGTTCGCCATCGCCCACCGGCTGCGGCCGCGCAAGCTCTCGGATTTCGGCAGCGCCGACGCCTTGCGCGAGTACTTGATCGAGGCGATTCGCATCCACCGGGAGGAACGGCGGCGGGCGGTGGTCACCGACTTCGATCCCGACCGCTTCGATCCCGACGACGGCTTCGCGCGGATCGGCGGCGGCTCGTTGGGTGGCAAGGCGCGCGGGCTCGCCTTCGCCAACCTGCTGCTCACCGAGCTCGACGTCGCCGCTCGGTTCCCGGACGTCCGCATCTCGGTGCCGCCGACACTGGTGCTGGGCACCGAGGTGTTCGACCAGTTTCTCGAGGACAACGACCTGCGGCAGCTGGCGATCACTTCGGAAGACGACAACGAGATCATCGAGCGCTTCGCCGACGCCGCCTTGCCAAAGAAGGTTAGCGACTCGCTCTGGGAGTTCCTCGATCTTTGCTACTACCCGCTCGCCGTGCGCTCCTCGAGCTTGCTCGAGGATTCGCGGTATCAGCCCTTCGCGGGCATCTACGAGACCCTGATGATCGCCAACAACAACCCCGACCTCGGGGTGCGCCTGCACGAGCTCGACCTGGCGATCAAGCGCATCTACGCGTCGACGTTCTCGCAGCGCGCCAAGCGCCATCTCATCGCCACCTCCTACCGGCTCGAGGAGGAGAAGATGGCGGTCATCCTGCAGCGGCTCGTGGGGGCCGCGCACGAGTCGCGCTTCTACCCCGAGATGGCGGGCGTGGCGCTGTCGCAGAACTACTATCCGGTGGGGCCGATCAAGGCCGAGGACGGCCTGGTGGCGGTGGCCCTGGGGCTGGGCCCGGCGGTGGTCGAGGGCGAGGACTGCCTGCGCTTCTCGCCGCGCCACCCCGAGCGGCTGGTACAGATGTCCTCGGTCAAGGACACGCTCGACAACTCGCAGCGGATGTTCTACGCGCTCAACCTCGACAGCGAGGTGAATGCGGCGAGCGCCGAGGCGCACGGCGAGCAGGCGCAGCTCGGCCGCTATGACCTCGCCGTTGCGGAGAAGGACGGCACGTTGGCATGGGTAGGCTCGACCTACTCGCCGGAGAACGACGCCGTCTACGACGGCATCGCGCGGCAGGGCGTGCGGCTGGTGAGCTTCGCGCCGGTCCTCAAGCAGGAGCTCTTCCCGCTCGCCGGCATCCTGTCGCGGCTGCTGGAGGTCGGCGTCGATGCCGTCGGCGGTCCGGTCGAGATCGAGTTCGCCGTCAACCTGTCGACCCCCGAGGAGGCGCCCAAGGAGTTCGGCTTCCTGCAGATGCGTCCGGTCGCGGTCTCGCTGGATCGCGGCGCCGCCGCGATCAGCGAGATCGACCCGGCGCGGGTGCTGTGCCGGAGCTCCAGCGTCCTCGGCAACGGCCTCATCGACGACATCCGCGACGTTGTTTTCGTCGACTACCATCGCTTCGAGCGCGGCAAGTCGCGCCTCGTCGCCCAGGAGGTCGCCCGCTTCAACGCCAAACTGGCCGAAGAAGGCGTTTCCTACCTGTTGATCGGCGTCGGCCGCTGGGGATCCGCCGACCCGCTGCTCGGCATTCCGGTGGCCTGGGAGCAGATCGCCCGCGCCCGGGTGATCGTCGAGGCCGGCTTTCGCGACTTCAGGGTGCAGCCCTCGCAGGGCACCCACTTCTTCCAGAACCTGGTCGCCAACAACATCGGCTACTTCACCGCCAACCCGGAGATCGGCGAGGGCTTCGTCGACTGGGACTGGCTTGCCGCGCAGCCGGCGGCCGGCGAGGCGACCTACACGCGGCGGCTCCGCCTCGACGGGCCGCTGACCATCAAGATGAACGGCAGCCGCAACGAGGGCGTGATCCTGAAGCCCGGGGCGGGGGCCTCGTGATTCCGCCGTAGGCGGCGCCCGGACACACGAGCTCACTAGCCCGGGCCTGGAGAAATCAGGGGGAAGGCCGTGGTTGCCTGCCACGGAGAGGCGCCCGTCGGCGGCTCGTCAGCGGCTGCAGACGTCGAAGTTGCGCATGAAGCGCTGGATCTCGACCTCGTCGGCGACCGAGCCCGAGAAGTCGGCGTCGGCCGGCGAGGCCGCCGGATCGGGATCGGGGCCGAACCAGATGCCCATGCGCACGCGCTCGGCGCCGGGGCACTCGAACATCACCATCGTGCTGAGCCCTTCGGCGGATTCTCGCGAGCCGCGGGTGTTGATCTCGCCGCGATAGCTCGCCCAATGGATCGTCCGGCCGGTCTCCTCGAGCGTGCCGCGACCGACGACCTCCTCGGCGTTGACCCGCACCGAGGTCTGGTCGAGGAGCTGCGAGTCCTCCGTGCGGCCCGCGAAGAAATCGCGCAGCTCCTGCTCCTGCGCGCCCACCGCCAATGTCTTGAAGTAGATGAAGCCGCGCCGATCGAATCCGTCGATCTGGCCGTTCTCGCCGGGGGCCCTGTCGGAGAGCACGACCGTCTCCATCAGGAACGGGATCGAGAGCGCGACCACCGCGTGGTAGCCCTCGGGGAGCTGCTCGGCGCCCAGCAGCTCCTCGGCCCGCTCGGTGCGAGCCACCGGATTCTCCATCGTCTCCTGGAACTGCCGCACCTGGCGGAAGCCCCAGAAGGCAAGCCCGCCGATCGCGAAGATCACCAGGAACACGGCCAGCACGCAGCCGATGCCGACGAACACCCAGGGCGAAGTTCGTTTCTGTTCGGGCTCCATGGCTGGCGACTCTAGCAGAGGGGGCGCCGGCGGTCTCTACCGATTCCAGGGAACGTTCGTCGCTCTCTCAGGGATAGGCGATCGGTCTCGTCCCCTCCCGGCACGAGAAATCCTGCGCCGTCAGGCCCTGGCTCGTGGGCAAGGTTGCCACCTCAGCGAAACGGCCCCCGTCCCGGCTGGGTGATCTCGAAGCCTTCGCGGTTCTTGGCCTCGCGGACGATCGCCCGGACGTCGGCGAGCAGCTGCTTGGCGTCGAAGACGATGCCGTCCTTGATGGTGTAGGTGACGCCGCCGACCCGGACGACCTCGTTGTCGAGCGTCAGCTTCACGGCGCCGATGCCGTAGAGGACCTTGAGGTTCTCCAGGGGGTTCTCGTCGACGACCACGAAGTCCGCCAGCTTGCCGATCTCGACGGTGCCTACCTGATCGGCCACCCCCAGCGCCTCGGCGCCCTTCAAGGTCGCCGTCCGGATGACCTCGAGCGGATGGAACCCGGCCTCGCGCATCAGCTCCATCTCGCGGACGAACGAGAAGCCGTAGAGGTGGTGTAGCTGCTTTCGGGGCCCTCCGCGGGGCACACTAGTGCATAGTT
>Ga0302046_10000737_pt1 | contig 31778 bp, 27 predicted proteins | sample RVTome_11_FD_200261 | JGI IMG/M metagenome (GOLD analysis project Ga0302046, IMG submission 200261) | Soil microbial communities from uranium-contaminated site in the Upper Colorado River Basin, Wyoming, United States - RVT147D111 (version 2) ...
ACAGCCGAAGCTCCCCACCCAATTCCCTGATCTTTTTGGAAACAGACACGAGAACACCCAGGCCGGAGGAGTCGATGTAACCGGTCTCACTGAAATCGATCACGAACTTTCGCTCACCATCTGTAAGCGCGTCCAGGACGCGCTGTTTCAACTCCTGACGGTTGGCCACGATGAGCTGGCCCTCTACCGATATGACGAGCACATCCTGCTCATGCGTCGCGGAAAACGACATGGGTTTTTCTCCTTCTGTTATCGGTTCAACCGAGCCGCTTGAAGCACAGCCACCGCTGCAACATCAGCGATGTCGGAAGGTGAAGCGCCGCGCGAAACGTCCGCAACGGGCTTCGCAAGGCCCTGGAGGATCGGGCCGATGGCCGTGCCACCCGCCAGTCGATTCACCAGTTTGTATGCGATGTTCCCGCTGTCAAGGTCGGGGAACACCAGCACATTTGCGTTGCCACGAACGGCGGACCCGGGTGCTTTTTGTTCAGCGATGGACGGAACGAGGGCGGCATCGGCCTGCAATTCTCCATCAGCTACAATGTCGGGTTCCACCGCCTGAAACTGTTCCGCCGCCATCCGGACTTTGTCCACTCTCGGGCCGTCGGCACTACCCTTGGTGCTATACGACAGGAAAGCCACAACCGGCTCGTCCCCAACAATGTAGCGACGATCGTGGGCGGCGGCTCTGGCAATTTCGGCCATTTCCACGGCGTCGGGGTCCGGATTGACCCCGGCGTCCGTGAAGGTCAAGACACGTTCGCCGCTCCCCCACGGAACGATCATGTAAAAAGCACTGGAGATCCGTGTCGTGCCGGGTGCGGGCCCGATCAATCTGAGAGCCGCGCGGATGACGTTAGCGGTGGGGCACGCCGCCCCCGCGACCGCGCAATCCGCCTGCCCTGTTGCAACAAGACCGGCAGCCAGCCACACGGGATCGCCAACCAGGCGTTCGATTTCGGCCGTTGTGAGCGCGCCGCCCGTCCTCTCATGCAACAAGTCGGCCACGGCCCGCCTCCGGTGGTCGCTAGCAGCATGGTCAATAGCCACCACCTGACCGATGCGTCCCTCGATCAACCTCGCCGCCTCCCGAACCCGTTCCTCCCCCGCCTCGGCCAGGACCACCCGACGCCCCAGGTCTCCGGCGCGCCGGTGCAGCTCCTCCCGAAATGTCATACCCGGAACTTTTCGATGAGCGCCCGGTTGACCGTTGGATGTACGAAATCGGACACGTCGCCACCGAGACTGGCAACTTCCCGCACGAGACTCGAACTCAAAAACGTGAGTTGCTGGTCGGGCACGAGGAAAACGGTTTCGAGATCCTCGTGGAGTTGCCGGTTCATCAGGGCCATCTGAAACTCATACTCGAAGTCACTCACGGCGCGCAGTCCGCGGACCACCAGTGCCGCGCCGGTCTCACGGGCGAAATCGGCAAGAAGTCCCTCAAACGTCCTGATTTCGAGGTTTGGCTCACCGGCCAGAACGCTCCGCAACAGCGTCAGCCGCTCTTCCAATGAAAAGAGCGGCATCTTTGACCCATTCACAGCCACGGCAACAATGAGTCGGTCGACGAAGTGGAGACTCCGTCGCACCAGATCTTCGTGTCCTCTTGTCAGCGGATCAAACGATCCGGGGTAAATGCCGAGTGTGGTCATGAGGGATAGCAGAAGGTGATGGAAATGTCGCCGTAAGTCTCGGTGCGATCGCCCGAGAGGTGGACGCTGGCCCGATGCTCGACACCCAAGATCTGCGTAAATGGTGTCTGGCGAAAGGCATCGATCAGCCGTTTGGCATGATCCGTCCGAAACGGAGGATCCGCAAATACGATGTCATAGGCGGCGGGTCCGAGCTTCCGCGCAAACCGAACCGCGTCTTTCGGAATGATTCGGCAACGCGTGCGTACACCCAGGGATGACATGTTTGCTCGCAGGACGTCGATGCTGATTCGGTCTGTTTCGACGAAATCAACAGAGGCGGCTCCTCGAGAAAGGGCCTCGAGCCCCAGCGAGCCGGACCCCGCGAACAGATCCAGGACACGACTTCCGGCAATATTAGCTTGGAGGATGCTCATCCAGGCTTCCTTCACCCTGTCCGCAGTCGGACGCGTGCTTTGCTTCTTCGCCGCACGAAGGGTTCGCCCTCCGAACTCACCGGCAATGATCCGCATCGAATGTCACTCCGAGGGTCGCAGATCGCAGACACGGGCCTGCAGGGAGGTGATCCCCTGCCACTCATTCTCTTCGAGTCGAAACGCAACATCGACGGGCGCCTGGAGCCAGTTGTGGTCTACCAACTGCGCGAGCCCGAAGCCAATCGCCGACAACCGACCCGTCTCATCCTCCAGAGTGAATCGCAGGTGGCGTTCTCCGACTTCTCGACATTCACGCGCCCGGGCTCCCGAGACGGCGAATACTGGCGCCGGGTTTCCCATCCCGCAGGGTTCGAAGTACTCCAGCAACTGCTGCAGCTGATGATTCAACCGCTCCACGGGTACGACGGCGTCAACGCGCTGGTGTCTGACCAGATCGTCGACGGTCAGCTTGCTCCTTGCGACCTCATTGAACGCATGGCGAAAGACCTCTACCCGGGCGGGATCGATCGTAAGGCCGGCAGCCATGGTGTGGCCCCCGTACTTCACCAGGTGCGTGGCACACTCGGTCAGCGCAGCGTGGAGGTCAAACCCGGATATGCTGCGGCACGACCCCTTGCCAACGTCGCCGTCGATTCCCACCATGACGGTGGGCCGGGCGAACGTCTCGACCAACCGGGAGGCTACGATTCCGATGACGCCCGGATGCCACCCTTCCCGCGCCAACACCAATCCGAACGTGTTTTCCAGATCGACGGTTTCCTCGACTTCCCGGATGGCGTCGCGCAGAATCGCCTTGTCGATGTCCTGCCGTTGCGTGTTGATGCCTTCGAGTATAGAGGCACGCCGAAGTGCCTCCGCCGGATCATCCGACAGGAGGAGGCGCACACCCTCCATGGCATCGTCGATACGTCCCACGGCGTTGAGCCGCGGGCCAAGGATAAAACCGATATGTCCGGCTCGAATTTCACGGCCCGCCATGCCGGTGGCCTGCACCAATGCTCTCACACCCGGCCACCGTGAGTCCTGCAGGGTCCGCAGCCCATAGCGAACCAGAATCCGGTTCTCACCCACGAGGGGCACCATGTCCGCGACAGTGGCCAGCGCCACGAGATCGAGAAGGTGATACGGGAGGTTTGCTGGTAGGCCGAGTTCTGCGACGAGCCCTTGTGCGAGCTTGAACGCAATGCCGGCTCCGCACAGTTCCTTGAACGCGGAACCGCAGTCGAGGCGCTTTGGGTTCACGACGGCGTTAGCGTTTGGCAATTCACCAGGAAGATGGTGATCGGTAACGATGACATGGATACCACGCTGCCTGGCTTCGGCAACCGCGGCTCGGGCCGTGACGCCGCAATCACACGTGATGATCAACGAAGCTCCGGCACTCTGTGCCGCGTTGACGCCCGCAAGACTGAGATCGTACCCGTCCCTGGTTCGATGCGGCACGAACGGGACGACATCGGCATCGGCCGCCCGCAGAACCCTGGTGAGGACCGTCGTGGCACATTGCCCGTCGACGTCATAGTCGCCGTGGACCATGATGGTTTGCCCGGCTCTGACGGCATCTCCAATTATTGAGACAGCGAGCGGCAAATCGGCGTAGCTCTCGGGAGAGCTCAGGTCATCGAGCGATGGTCGAAGAAACATCCTGGCTGCCAGGGGATCGACCACTCCACGCTGGACCAGGAGCGAGGCCAGTTCTTCAGGAATGCGGAGTTCAACGGCGAGTTCGCGCGCCAGCTTCTCATCTGCCGGGAGCGCGATCCTCCACCGCGAGGGGGCTGCCCCCGTCACGCGTCAACGTAGATCAGTACGCCACAGGCCTCACAGGTTGCTGCTCCTTCGTTTTGCGCGATCTGTTGGCGGAGGTGCAGCGGGATGTTGGTGTAACAATGACCACAGGCACCACCATGCAACGGATACACCGCCAGTGGGGCGCGCCCCTTGCGAATGCGCTCGTACTGCGTCAACAGCTGGATCTTTACGTGAACGACTGACCCGGCGCGATCGTCTTTCGCCTCCTGCAGCCGTCCTTCACACGCCCGATGCTGCTCGGCGATCTCGGACCGCCGCGGCGCCTGTTCAACCTTCAGCGCCTCGAGCCGCTGTTCGATTTCGCCCGCGAGGGCCTCTGCCTTCTGCACCCCGTCGGCCGAGCGCAACCATTCCGCTTCTTCCTTGGCGAGAACACTGCGCGCCAGATCGATTTCCGCCATCAGGGTCGCCGCTTCCTTGGCTCCACGGACCCACTCGAGCTTCTGGCGGCGTCGCTCCTGCATCACGCGATAGCTCTCGATCTTCCCTTCGAGGGCCTCACGTTGCTGGGCGATATCCGTGGCGCGCTTTCGCGCGTTGGCCAATTCATCCTCCACGGCTCGCAGTTCCTCGTCCAATGCCTTCAGTTCCGGCTGTAACGCGTCCAGATCTGACTGCACGGCCATGATGTGACGATCCTTTTCCTGCAATGTTAACAGACTCCTGAGATCTTCCTGCACTACTCCTCCTTATCCATGGATCACCGGCCACCGAGCCGGATTGAGTTGAGAAACTCGCTGGCGCAATGCCACGATTTCCTTCTGAATACCTGGTTTGTCCGCATCCGACACGAGAACATGCTGACGCTGCAACTCCTCCAACTGGGCCACGAGGGCGCGACTCTGAATTCGCGAAATGGCACCGCCAACGACCTCGCTGAACTTCAGGTCGCTCCAGGCATCCTGAATGAGATCCTGCAGCATCTGTCGGGCGGGCGGACTGAGTTGTTCGAAGAGATCGGCTATCACGAGTTCCGTCGGAGCGGAACGAAGACACTCGAATAATTCACGTTCCGGTTGTCGGAACACGCTCGAGTCGGCCAGGTGTTCCGGGACCGCTCGCCGCGACACGGGATCATGGAGCATGGCATTCACGAGATCCCGCTCGGGTCGCATATGATGTTGCAGTGGAACATTTTCATCGTGGCGTGGCCGCCGAAACGATGGGGTCGCTTGAAGACCCGCCGTCATTTCACGACGAATCGACTCCGCGGTCACGCCGAGGACCTCGGCCGCCCGACTGATGTACAGGTCCCGCGTGATGCCGTCCGCCGTTGCGCGCATCGTCGGAAGCAGTTTGTCCAGGGCGTTGCGGCGTCCGGCAAGCGTCTCAAACCAACCCTTCCGTTCGAGTAACTGGAGCTTTCGTTCAAACACGTCGATTGCGTCTTCGAGAATCTTTCGCAGACCTTCCGGCCCGCCTGCGAGAACCAGCGTATCGGGGTCTTCCCCGGGCGGCGCGGTGGCAATCAGCGCCCGCACAGAGGCCTTCAGCAGTTCGTCGCATGCCCGGAAACTGGCGCGCATGCCCGCAGCGTCGCTGTCAAAAAACACGATCACTTCCTGCGTTACCCGCTTGAGCAGTTGCGCGCGATCCCCCGAAAAGGCGGTACCAAGTGGCGCAACGACGTTGTCAACGCCGGCTTCAACAGCACGGATCACGTCGAAGTATCCCTCGACAAGAACCGCCCGACCCTCCTTGCGAATCGCCTGCTTCGCCGTGTGGAGGTTGTACAACAGTCGACTCTTGTGAAAAACTTGAGATTCCGGTGAATTCAGGTATTTGGGTTCGCCGTCGCCCAGCGCCCGTCCGCCAAACCCCACCACTCGCCCTCGAAGATCGTGAATAGGAATCATGAGGCGACCCCAGAACCTGGGCCGCACCGAATCTTCCCGGGTTACCGCGAGTCCGGCCTCGATCAGGGTTTCGTTTGAGATCCCCAACGTATGCATCGCTTCGAGGAAGACGCTCCCCTTTGGCGCAAACCCCAAACCGAACGGCGCCAGCTGGTCGAGATCAAAACGCCGCTCCTCCAGGTAGCGACGCGCATGCTCCGCGTCGTTCGACTCGCGCAGCCGTCGCGTATACCAGTCTGCGGCGACCGCCACTGCGGTGTACAGCGGTTCCGCGGGATCCGCTCCCCCCGTGGGACGGTCCGGGATGGTCACACCGACCTTCCTGGCGACTTCCCGCACGGCGTGTGGGTAATCCAGACCGAACCGCTTCATGAAGAAGGCAAAGACGTCTCCTCCTTCATGGCAGACATAACAATAGAAGATTCGTTTGCTCGGGATGATGGCAAGGTTACGTTTGGTGCCACCATGAAATGGACACGGTCCTCGATAATCTGCTCCAGTCTTACGGAGATCGACAAACTCACCAATCACGTCGATGGGATCGGCAGCGTCCCGCACCTGCTCAATGAGGTCGTCGGATATGCCGCTCACGATTTGAACTCTGCGATGGTGACACCCCAGCCACCTTCCTGTGGTGTGGCGGTTTGATACGCCTGCACCCGGCGATCACCGCGCAGAACCACGCTCACCCGCTCCCGCAACGCACCAGTTCCCTTGCCATGGATAATGCGGAGTGACGGCAACTCCTCGACGATAGCCGCATCGATAGCCTTCAGCAGGACGTCTTCCGCCTCGTCTGACGTCATGCCACGTAGATCCAACTCCGTGGTTGCGACAACCGTGGACCGACCGGCGGACACGGACGATGTGCTCGGAATATCCACCTCTTTTGGCCGACGCTTGCGCCGTGGCTCCGCCACGGCCGAGACGCGGGAATCTGTATCGCGCCGGCCATCCGATCGAACGACACGCCATCCCTGTTGACGCGCCTGCAATTCGAGTTTGTCGATCGCGGCAGCCTCCTCACGCACCCCTTCCTCCACCAGTCGTCTGGCTGCTCTTGCAGTCGTTTCGTCGACGGCCGCGCGTGCCGTACTCAATGCCTCTTCAACCCGTTGCCGCGCCTGCAACAGATAGCGCCGTGCCGTCTCTCTACCTTCCGTTTCCAGGGCCTTCCGTTCCGCGGCGAGCCGGGTGCTCTGCTCCCGGAGGTCGGCGCGCAGCGCATCGAGCCCATCCCGTTCCGCAGCCAGCGCCTGGGCGGCCGCCTTCATCTCCGTTTCGCGGGTTCTCGAGGCGACCTCGCGTTGCTCCAGATCCGCAAGGAGCGCGTCTACGGATTGTTCAGAATCGGAGCGCAAACTCTCGGCCTCCTCAACGACGTCGAGCGGCAATCCAAGCGTCCGCGCCATCGCCAGACCGTATGACCGACCGGGGACGCCGAGTGAGAATTGGTAGGTTGGCTCGAGCCGGTCCGGATCGAACTGCAATGATGCATTCATGACACCGGCGGTCTCGGACGCCAGTTGTTTGAGCTGGCCGAGGTGGGTAGTCGCAACGGTGAAACACCCCAACTGCACCAGTTTCTGGAGGACAGCCGCGCCGAGTGCCGCGCCTTCCGCCGGATCGGTGCCCGTCCCGAATTCATCGAGCAGCACGAGCGTCCCCTGACCAGCGTGCGTCAGCACGCGCTTCAGCGATTGCACGTGCGCACTAAACGTACTGAGGCTGGCGGCAATGGATTGATGATCACCGATGTCCGCATCGATGCGGTCAAATACAGGAAGGACGGTATGCTCGCCGATCGGAGGTATGATTCCTGCTTGGGCGAGCGCACTCAACAGGCCGACCGCTTTCAGAATAACCGTCTTCCCGCCGGTGTTCGGGCCGCTGATGAGCACCACTCGAGTTTCCAGGTCAGCGTTCAGCTCAAACGGAATCACGTTCTCCAATTCAGCGAGGAGGAGAGGGTGCTTCCCCTCTCGGATCCGGAAGGCCGATGGCGCACGTTCCAGCCGGGGTCGGGCCGCCTTCACATCCACGGCATATCTCCCCCTGGCGTAGAGATCGTCGACTGCTACGCACATCTCCCAACCATCCGCCAGCGCATCCACGTGTTCGCGGACCGCGTCCGTGAGTTCGCGGAGCACACGCACTTCCTCTCTCCGTTCGGACGATTCGGCGGCTTGGAGCTCGTTGCCGAGCGGGACGGCGTCCGCCGGCTCGACGAACACCGTCGCTCCTGAGGAGGACTCGCCGTGGACGATCCCCGACTCGCGGGACCGTGAATCGCGCCGCACCGGAATGACGTACCGTCCGCCACGCACCGTGACGTTCCCGTCGACGGAATCAGCGCCCGTATCGCGCAATTTCTTCTGAAGGAAGCTCACGAGGTGCTTGCGGACACGGCGAAGGGTCTGTCGCGCGCGTTTGAGCTCGGACGAGGCATTGTCTGAGATCGAACCGTCCGGTTCAAATGACGTGAAGAGTCTTGCCGCCAGGGATGCGGGCGGCACCGGACGCTTCAACGCCGAGGTCCGGGGTGCACTGTCTTCGATTCGATCCAGTTCCTTCGCCACGTCCTGCATCGACTCTATGGCACGTGCGATTGCAACGAGTTCGGTCGGGTCGAGAACGCTGCCGACGACACGCACGCGTTCGATTGAAGATCGAATATCCTCGATCGATGGAGGGAGAAGGCGGTCGCCCTCGCGCAACAGGGCCGCCAGTTCCGCCACCGTTTCGAGCTCATCATCGATGAGCGCGAGATCGTCAACCGGAAGCCGGGCACGCACCCGTTCCGCGCCGGGCGCGGACCGGGCCCGTTGCGCGACGACGTCCAGGGCGGCTGCAAACTCTATTTGTTTACGGGTTTCGGCGTCGGCGGCCAATGACGGGAGCTCAGTCGCGGCGGCCGAAGGGGTCATCCGGTCACCGAGATCCAGCCGCCTTTTTTGCCTCGCGGCCCCCTCATTCTGGTGGCAACGGGAAAAACGGCATTGGGGTGGAAATGTGGCAAGACGCCTGCTCGCCCCGTGGCGGGAATGGATTCTCGAATATCGCTGAGGCACCGTGCGCGAGCACGGGTAATGGTCGGAGCGTTCATCCCGATGGATGCGCGCGCCTTGTCTTACTGATCATGTGCTGCCTAGAAAAGTCCGGCTTCAAGAGAACACTCGCAGGCGATGAAACTTAGACACCGCAGATACCGAGAGCAAGGATTTGCCCGGGACCGTCATCCGGGTGGCCATCCCATGTTTCGCCCACCCAACACGTGAGCGTGTATGTGAAATACGGATTGTCCGCCGGCGGCGTTGGTATTGAGCACCACACGGTATCCGTCTTCATGAACCCCTTCGATCCGTGCCACGTCCCGAGCGGCAAGGAGCAACTGCCCCATGAGGGTTTGATCCTGCATTTCATTGAGCGACGAAATGTGCTCCCGCGGGATCACGAGAACATGGGTTGGCGCCTTCGGATCAACGTCCCGAAACGCAAGGAAATCATCCCCCTGATGCACCACTGACGCGGGTATGCCACCCGCGACGATCTTGCAGAAGAGGCAATCCGGATCCGGCGACACCTTCTCGTTCACCCGTTAGCCTCCCAACGCTTCTTTCATACGGTTCCAGAACTTGCGGCCCAGGCCTTCTTCTTCCTCAGGTGGCTCTCCCTCGATTTCGGCGAGCTGTCGAAACAGTGCCTCCTGCTCCGTGTTGAGGCGCTTCGGGGTCCACACCTGCACTCGCACGTGAAGGTCTCCCCGCCCGCCCCGATTCAAACTCGGTATCCCCTCTCCATGAACGGTGATCACGGCTCCGGACTGTGTCCCGGGCGGAATCGAAACCGGCACCTTGCCCAACGGACCTGGCACGGAAACCTCGTGGCCTAACGCCGCCTGACTGAACGAGAGCAACTCGTCATAGACGAGATCGTCTCCGTTGCGGTGAAACCGCTGGTCGGGTTTCATTTCGAGCCCGACGATCAGATCTCCGGGCGGCCCGCGACGGGGACCCACACTGCCCTGTCCACGCAGCGTCAGGTAGTTGCTCTCGGAAACACCAGGGGGCACCTCGATCTCAACCACCTTCTCGACGCGGGTTCGACCATCGCCGCGACACTCAGGGCAGGGGTTGCGGATGACCTTCCCCTCGCCGTGACACGTGGGGCACGTGGTCACCGAGATAAGATTCCCCAACAGGCTCTGCGTTGCACGGCGAACCTCTCCCGATCCGCCGCAGGTCGAACAGCGGATGGAATCCTCACCGTCCTTCCCCCCGGATCCTTCACAGACTTCGCAGATCTCGAGAGTGCGCAATTTGACCTTGCGCTTGGTTCCCTTGGCGACGTCTTCGAGCGACAGTCGGAGCGAGATCCGGACGTCCTGCCCACGACGGCGATCACGGCGTGAGCGCCGTCCACCACCACCGCCAAAGATGCCTTCGAGTCCACCAAAGTCGCTCATGAACACGTTGAGCGCCTCAGAGAGATCGAAAGGATGGAATCCACCACCGAAACCGGCTCCACCCTTGACGCCGGACCATCCGAATCGATCGAATCGTGCGCGGCTCTCAGGATTCCGGAGGACCTCGTACGCCTCGGTGGCCTCCTTGAACTTCTCCTCGGCGTCCTTATCGCCGTCGTTGCGATCCGGATGGTGTTCCATCGCGAGGCGACGGTAAGCTTTTTTGATTTCGCCGTCCGAGGCGTCCCGGCTCACACCGAGAACATCATATGGATCCCTCGGCACAATCAGCTTTGCCCCAGAGGAACACGCGTCCAAGTGTGCCCCTCGCCAAACGACGTTGCACGAACACAAAATGACTTCACAACAAATCTCCGATGAGCCGGCTCGTATGCTCCACGAGCGCGATCACTTTCTCGTACGACATTCGGGTTGGACCCATAACACCGATCACCCCGTGAATCGTGCCCGCGCTATACGTCGACGTCACGAGGGTGAAGTTGGCCAGCTGCGGATCCACGTTTTCGGCGCCGATGGTAATGGTCACGCCGGGACCGCTTTGTCGGTTCCGCAACGCCTCCCGAAGCACATCACGCCGTTCGGTGAGTGCCATGAGATCACGCATACGCTCTTCAGATCGAAACTCCGGCTGATCTGCCAGAATACGTGCGCTACCCAATAAGAGGCCCGGCGCAGCCTCATCCGATCCCGTGAACAGCTGATCGGATTCCTCCAGGAAGACATTGATGAGACCCCGCTCCCCGTTCGCTCCGGAGACATCCCGGAGACGCTCTCGGAGTGTAGTCCGTATCTCTCGCAGCGTAAGGCCACTGAGCCTCTCGTTCAGTACCCGCGCAACCTGATCGACCGCATCGGGAGGGAGCCCACTCGGTATCTCCAGAAAAATCGTCCGAGCTGCTCCATGTCGCAGGACGAGAACCATCAGCAGACGCTCGCTGGACACGGGAAACATCTGGAGCTGATCGAGGATGGCATCGTCGAACGACGGCGCGACGGCGATGCCCAGTTCCTTGGTGACCATGCCAAGTACCTGCGCCGCACGATCAAGCATAGTCTGGAGGGCATTGGGATGCCCCCCGATTTGTGTCGTGAGAGCCACGTATTCAGATGGGGTGACGCGCGGCGCATTCATGATGTCATCAACGTACACGCGATACGCCAGGTCGGTGGGGATGCGTCCGGCCGATGTATGGGGATGATACAGGTATCCGCGGTCCTCCAGATCACTCATCGTGTTCCGGATGGTGGCCGCTGAGATTCCCAGCGGGAATCGCTTGGCTATGGTGCGAGATCCGGCGGGCTCAGCGGTGTCAACATATGCCTGGATTACGGCATCGAGAACCTGACGCTCCCGGTCTGTCAGATCGTGTGGTTGCATTCCTACCGTGGTTTCTAAACTCCTCAAGTCCATGAAATATAAATCATTAGCCACCTTCGGAGGAGGTGGTCAAACGAGCCACGATTTCGTCCAATCGGAGCCATCCGTCCGCCGTGGCCGTCACTCGCCCGTCATGAATCCGCAGGAGATCCGCAGAAATCAGCCGGTCCAGAGTGTCTACCGGCAAGAACCGGGCAAGGGCCTCATCCAAGCCACGGGACGTACGGAGGCCCAGATAGACGGTTTCGAGCCAGCGGTCGCGGCTGTCGAGCCGCTCTCGATCCGCAATCGGATCCATACCCCCGGACATCAAACCATCGTATGCCGCCCAATCACGAACGTTCCACCAGCGGGCATCGCCTGCGAAACTGTGTGCAGACGGCCCGATTCCGAGATATGATGCGCCATTCCAATACCCCTGATTGTGCACACTGTGACAACCGGATCGTGCATAGTTCGACACTTCGTAGTGGTCGTAACCCGATTCCTTCAGCACGCGTCGTACACCGTTGAACTCCTCGACAAATCGGCTTTCGTCCGCGGCGACCGTCCTGCCTCGGGCCCGCCGTTTCGCCAACGGCGTCCCGGATTCGATGGTCAGCCCGTACGCCGAAAGGTGCGACGGCCCGCGCTCGACGAGACGGGCAACATCACCCACCGGATCGGCCCCCGCCTCGGTTGGAAGTCCAAAGATCACATCAACCGATACCGATTCCATTCCCGAATCGATCAGGATATCCAGCGCTCGGAGTGCGTCGAGCGGCGAATGCGTCCGATGCATCCAGTCCAGTGTGGTTGGCTGCAGCGACTGCACCCCCAGGGAGACACGATTGATGCCGATCTCCATCCAGCGTTTCACCACCGGGACATTCACATCGTCCGGGTTGGCCTCAATCGTCACCTCCCTCCCGGATGAGTCTTCACCCCACCTGGAGTAAATGCCGTCGAAGAGAGATTCCAGCTCCGAGCCGCTCAGTAGAGACGGTGTCCCCCCGCCGAGGTAGATCGACCGAAGATGGGCTCGCGGGGACCACTCCTCATGACGTAGCGCCAACTCACTGCTGAGAGCACGCACAAGGCGACGGCCAGGGACGTGGCGTCGCACCGCAATCGCAAAGTCACAGTATGAGCACCGGCGGCGGCAGAAGGGGATATGGATATAGAGATGTTCGAACGGAGGGGTGGTGGGGTCCAGCATCAGCGTACCGCAAAGCTCCGATTGAGAGCGTACTGCATCCGGGTCTCCTGCACAACGAGTCCGCGAATCTCGAGCGAGGTCATTGTGGCAAGAAGCTCCGTGACCTCGCACGCGATACGGGCGGTGAGGTCATCGACGTGGCTGACGCCGTCTGCCAGAAGCTCAATGACTCGACGCTCCAATTCCGAGAGGTCCGATGGCAACGATACTTGCGGGACATCCGGATCGACATTGTACTCTTCAAGCATGTCCCGCGGATTCGTCACCGGTTTGGCTCCCATCTGAATCAAATGGTTGGTCCCTTCAGACAGTGAACTCGTGATGGGTCCGGGCACCGCCATCACTTCTCTCCCCTGCCGCAACGCGCATTCGGCGGTAATCAGGGCTCCGGATCCCCTTCGAGCCTCCACCACGACCGTCGCGGCCGCAAGCCCGCTGATGAGGCGATTCCGCCGGGGAAAACTCCCGGCATGGGGGCGTTCACCCGGACCGTATTCCGTGATGAGGCAACCGTTTTGCGTCATCTGCTCGTAGAGCTTTCGATTGGCGGACGGGTAGATGATCCCCAACCCGTTGCCTAACACCCCAACGGACGCACCGCCGGCATCCAGCGCCGCGCGATGCGCAACCGCATCCAACCCACGGGCCATTCCGCTCACCACGACCAGGTCGACTCTCGCGGCCGCCTCGGCGAGTGCAACACAAACTTTGGCTCCGTAGGGTGAATGGTCCCGTGATCCGACGATGCCAACGGCGGGTCGCTGCAGAATACCGAGCTTCCCGATGCCAAAGAGGATTGTCGGGGCCTCGGGAATGTCGCGCAACGCCGCCGGGAATTCCCGATCCTCCCGCAGAAGGATGGCGCCACCCATGCTTCTCACGGACTCCACTACCCGCGTCCCGGTTTCGTAGGACGCGGTCCGAATGGCCGTCGCCGCGGCCCGGCTGATTCCGGCAACCCGGCCCAGGTCCCGTTGCGAGGCCATCAACACGGCGTCCGGGGAGCCAAACTCATCGAGGAGAGCATCGAAACGGACACGTCCAATGCCCGGCACGAGGGCCAGGGTCAGGTAGGCCAGCCGGTCGGCTTCGTCCTGGTTCATGGTGGCCGGACAAGGTCGACGTCCACCCCCTGATCGGCGTGAACCAGTCCCCAGAGCGTCTCCTTGAGAGTCTCGAGGCCGGTCCGCGCGACGGCTGAGATGCCCGAGACACCAACAACGCCGGGCGCCTCGATATCAGGTAGGGGCGTGTCCTCAGGGACGAGATCTCTCTTGGTAAAGACGATAACGTGGGGTCTCCCGGCGAGAGCGGGACTGTACTGTGTCAGTTCCTCGCGGAGGAGGTCATAGGTTTTCTGCGGATCTGTGGTATCCGACGGAATCAATACCGCCAGCACACGGGTTCGCTCGACGTGACGGAGGAATCGATCACCCAGCCCCCTGCCCTCATGTGCCCCTTCGATAATCCCGGGAATGTCCGCTATGACGAAGGACCGCCCATCGGAGAGGCCACAAACCCCAAGCTGAGGAGTCAGCGTGGTAAACGGATAATCGGCGATCTTGGGGTGAGCAGCGGAGACTGCACCGAGCAACGTGCTCTTTCCCGCATTCGGTTCTCCCAACAGCCCGACATCGGCGATAAGCTTGAGCGAAAGCTCGATGCGACGCCACTCGCCGCGCTCCCCCGGCTCCCATTCACGCGGTGCTCTGTGGGTCGACGTGGCGAACCGGGCGTTCCCCCTCCCACCTCGTCCGCCGCGCGCGACCAGGAGGCGGCTCCCCGGCTCGATCACCTCTCCAATCAAACGACCATTCTCGAGAACCGCGGTTCCCGGGGGCACCGGCATCACAATGTCCGACGCGGATTTTCCCGTCTTGTTGGCTCCCTCGCCGGGCTTCCCACTCTGGGCCTTCCAGTGGGTCCGGTAACGGTAATCCAGGAGGGTGTTCAGATTGGGGTTTGCTTCCACATACACACTGCCGCCGCCCCCACCATCGCCCCCGTCGGGACCACCTTTTGGGACATACTTCTCGCGCCGGAATGACATGGCGCCGGCCCCGCCATTTCCGGCGACGGCTTCCACGGTTGCAAGGTCGACGAAGGACACGGTATGAAGGTATCGCCCTCCGGGAGATTCCGCGTATCAATATCTGTAGCTCGGGTATCCAAATTCACCGCGAACATCTGGTTCAGTCAGCCACACCACGCTACCATCCGGTCGACCAATCAGGAGCCTGTCGGCGTTGAGCGAATTCAGAGTCCGTGCGATCCGAGGCGACATAGAGGAGGCCGAACACGGCGTTTCCGTAGCCGTCGTGGAAGTGAATCGGGACGGTTCCGTCCATGGTCGGCGGAACTTTGGCCGGGAGTGGCCGTCAGTGTCCCTGCGCTCAGCCGCCAAACCGTTTCAGGCATTTCAGGTGTTCGACGGAGCCGCGTCGCGATACGCTATCACGCCTCGCGAAATCGCTCTTATTTGCTCGTCGCACAATTCCCAACACGATCAGGTAGCCGGGGTCCGGGAACTCCTGGCCCGCACAGGCCTGTCGGAGAGCGACCTGGTGTGCGGTCCGCACCGATCCCTGATCAAAGAGGCGGGCATTATCGTTTCGAACCCGGCGCCCGATCCTCCACTCGAGAAACCGTCGAGTCTGGCCAGCAACTGCTCCGGCAAACACACCGGGATGTTGGCTGTCGCCCTGGCGGCCCAGTACCCGTCCACGGGATACCACAAACTCGGACATCCAGTGCAGAGCGGGGTTGGTCGGATCCTCGAACGCATGTCGGGAATCCCCGGTTCCGACCTGACGCACGGGGTCGACGGGTGCGGGGTCGTGTGCTGGGCCATGCCCTTGGAGGGGCTGGCGCTGGCATACGCCAGGCTGTGCGTGGCCGGCGAACCGCAGCAGGCCATCGTCAGCGCAATGACGTCGCATCCTGACTTCGTGGCTGGAGCACGCCGCACCTGTACCGCCGTCATGCAGGCGTTCCCCGGAGAGATCATTGCGAAGTTTGGCGCCTGTGGTGTGTATGGTGCCGCGTTTCCGGAGCAGCGGATTGGCCTGGCGCTAAAGATTCACGATGGCAGTGGACCGGCCACCACCGCAGCGTTGCTCGCGGTGATTGATCAACTCCAACTACTGCCTAACGCGATGGCAACGCTGCCCGACTACGCAGAGCCACGGATACTGAATACACGGCGGGAGGTGGTTGGAAAGTACGAAGCCGTTGGCGAACTGCTGCTGCGTTAGCGGGGTGCTGAAGAAAGGGAACATCTGCATCCTCAGGGCCCCGGCATGCGCAGGGAATTCGATAGTCAATATTCGTTACTCGTGCCCCGATCCACCCTCGTCCCCTGCAACAGCTCTCCCGAATCCATCGTGTAGATATTATACCCACCGTCTTCATACACGGTGTATGCAATTTTGTCGGTCCCCGACGCGGAGCTGAGGGCAGGACTGAGGGCCGTGATTCCACTCACGCCGGTGTAGAGATCAGTGAGTTGGTACAGCGCGTCGCTTGCAAGTTCTGTGCGGTACACATTGGTGACGCCATTCGGGTTGGAGAGGAAATAGAGGTTGGTGCCGTCAGGCGACCATTGAGGATTGACGTTCTTTGCATTTGGAAAACTCGGCCCCGGTTCGATTCGTGTGGAAACCGGATCGATGAGCGCCAACCGGTAGTCACCGAACTGCAACAGGCGCAGATCAGACGTATATCGATCCGTGACGAATGCGATGGACTGCCCGTCCGGTGCCCAGGCCGGATGCAGGTCAGCGAACGGGTCATCGGTCAGCTGGACGAGCGAATCGACCTTCAGGTCATACACGAACAGATCGGTAAACCCGCCAACCATTGCCGAGAAGGCCAGGCGGTTACCGTCCGGCGACCATGTGGGGTTGAACACTTCGTCCAGCGAGCGGAGTGGGATCTCCTGTCGCTGACCCGTCTCCAAACTCAATACGGTAATGACCGGTTCCGCTTCCGAGATGGATGCGAAGGCCAACCGCCTGCCACTATGAGACCATGAACCCGATGATCGGATGAACTGGAGGCTTTCGAAATGTGAATCCTTGCTCCCGCCCGCGATACGCTCGATGATCTCCCCGGTGTTGGCGTCGGCGAGAAACATATCCAGCGAGAGGAGATCGTGGACCGTAAAAAACGCAACCTGTGAACCGTCGGCACTCAGCGCAGGCGCCAGATTCAAACCAAACCGCTCTTCTGAAAACGTGATCTGATGAGGGGCCGGTTTGCCGGCTTCGCCAGAGTCGACCGTCGAATCCGGCACCGGAAAAGCCAGTTCCACGGCCTCCCGCCACTCGGCATTGATCGAGTCGACGGGGATGCGCAGCACCTGTTGAAGGGCTGCTTCGGCGCTCCCGGTCCGGGCCGCCGCGTTCAGCACACGACCCACGACGTCGTCTCCGAAGCGGCCGGCCACGTATGCCCAGAACGCCTGACCGAATCGATAGGGAAAGAACCTCGGGTCGTTGAGCTGTCGCATGGTTGGGAGCTTGTCGTTTGCCACCGCGTCGCGGAGCCACATGGCGGTGTGAGAATCGTTGGCGCCCACGGAGAGGTATTCGGCCATGCCCTCGATGAACCACAGCGGCAATCCCAACGCCCGCGGGAAGTTGCTCATCGTGACCGGACCACGATCCTTGGCGGTCATGTCGAACTGGAAGGCGTGCACGATCTCGTGGCCGAGGACGTGATCGGTCTCCTTGAGTGGACCGGCAAACGGCAGGACGATCCGTCGTTTGAAGACCTCCGTCGCTCCGCCCGTCCCCTCTCCGGGTGCACCACCCAGCGTCAGCGTCTGACGAAAATGCGGGTGACTCGCATAGTAGACAATCGGCTGTCGCTCCGCGAACTCATGATTGAGCAAGCTCGACAAACGGGCGTACCAACGCTCCGCCATACGTCCCGCCTGTTCGACAGCAGCACGTTCTTCTTCGTAGTAATAGATGTCAAAGTGCGGGGTCTGAATGATCTTGAAATCGAACGTGTCGTAGCGTACCTGGTTTTGCCCAAAGTAGTTGGCCTGGCCCGTTGCGCAGGCAACCAGGATCAGCGTGCTCCAGACGGGGGTGAGTCTGAGGTGGCGTGCACCCATTGTTCCTCGAAGAGGGGGTCTGCCTTGTACGAACCCCTCACCTGGTGGCTAGTTCCCGCAGCAGTTGGAACTCCACGTCGTCTCGCGGGGTCGCAGCCGAGGCGCTCGATCGCCTCGTGGGAGCCCAGAAGCGAAAACGAATAGTCGTAGCTGACGCCGTCCGGGGACATCAGCCGGACAACGAGCCGCTCTCCACCCTTGGCCTGCAGCGTCAGTAGCCCCGCCGATTCATCCGGAGCGAAGATGGACATGCCACTCGTCCCGGGTCGCCAGAATTCCTCCTGTGAAGCCCGCTCGTTGTCGACTCGCCAGCGGATCAACGACGAGTCGGCAGGCAGGTCATTGGCCCTGAGAAAGACCTCGATGTCACCACCGTTGCAGCGCCAGACCACACGACCGAGCCGGTCGGAGATACTCCCCGTGCGGACCACGGTGGCCGTGACTTCTTCCGTATATATGATGCTCCGGTCCGCATCCGTGATCTCATCGATCAACCGTCGGTAGCGGAGATCGCCCATCTGTTGCGGATCTTGCGCTTCAGCAAGCAGCGGACACAGGAGCGCTAATAGAAGGAGAATTGGCATCGACCGGGAAATCAGGAATCGCTTCGAGTATCGGCGGACAAACGGGGATACTCAACAAACCCGCATCAGCGGCGCGAAGGCGCGGGGATGTAAGGCAGAGAACCAACGGAGATGGGCGGTACTGGACTCGAACCAGTGACCTCCGGTATGTGAAACCGGCGCTCTAACCAACTGAGCTAACCACCCGTGACCCGATCGTGCCACGATTCATCCAAACACCGGCACAGGCGGCGTAGCTTAACGAGGGAGCCGCTTTGCCGCCACCCGGCTTCGCGCACCCTTCCGGCTATGGGTCGGTCGGCCCACATTTTTTCCTGGATCGGATTCCTACTACATTGTCCGACGTGAGAAACTCGATCGTGCTCGCCCTGTGCCTGTCGGCAGTCACATCCCCTGCTCAGTCACAAGCCTCTCCGTACGTCGCCCTGGACGATTGGATGATGCCGGTCATCGAACAGCTCATCCGATCCGGCGTGATCGTCGATCCGGATCCGCTGACGCGACCGCTCCGTCGGGCCGACCTGCTGGCGGCCCTGGACGACGCAGACATGGAGTCATTGCCCGGTTCCATCCGTCGCTCGATCGAACGACTCCAGGACGCACTCGAACCGGTGACCGAGAATCATATGTGGTTCGAAGGATACGCGGGTGCAACGGGCGGAACGCATGGACGGCGCCACCCACTGCGCGAAGGCGGGAACGGGGCCGTTTCACCGCAAGCGGGGTTGCGCGGCACCGCCACGTTTGGTTCGGTAGTCGCCTCCTCACACATCTATGTCGATCAACGATTGGACGACGACCCGGATTTCACCGGCAACAAGGACAAGTGGCTTACGCACCGAATTACCGACGCGTATCTAAGTCTTCAGTTCGAGTACGGTGAAGTGTTCTTCGGGAGCGTTGACCGAAATTGGGGACCAACGGGCATCTCGGGATCACTGGTTTCGCCCGAGCCCTATTCATACGATCATGTCATGCTGCGGTTGGGATCGTCCAGAATCGGCATTCAGAGTCTTCTCACGGACCTCGACTCGTACCAGGACCCATCCGGTGTCCAGGTTCAGCGTTGGTGGGTTACGCACAGGGTCATGTTTCGTCCGTGGCAATCGTTTGTCGCCTCGCTGAGTCAGGCGACCCTGTGGGTTGGCGTAGGGCGTGGCGTTGAGTTACGATGGTTGAATCCATTGAAACTTTCCCGCTCGACGGCGCTGGATGAGCCCACGGCCGACTCATCGAACAGTGTCTATGGTGCAGATTTCTGGTTACTGCTTCCACGAAACATCAATCTCCAGGCGAACTTCACGGTGGACGACTTTGGTTTTCAGTTTGGGAGCATCGCGCCCGACCGGCTCATCGGCAGCGCCGCGATCGACATTCCAATCACGCACCAAACCAGTGCGCGGGCATCCTTCGCCTTTGTGTCGAGCCTCGCATATCGAGCCAGCCGCGGAGCACTCGAAACCATCATGCGTCGGGGCATCGGGTTGGGACGCAATTTCAGTGATTATACGGAAAGCACGATCAGCCTCACCACGCTGCCCGCGACCCTCTTTACAGTCACGCCCGAGGTGACACTGTTGCGCCAGGGAGAGGGTGACTTCCGCCAGCCGTTCCCTCTGCCCCCCGCCCCGGATCACCCGTTCATCTTCGAGGGCGTTATCGAGGACACGTGGCGAACCGCTGTGCGGCTGACAGCCACGCTCCTCGATCACCTGGACGTCTCAGGTCACGCAGGCGTCCACTTCATTCGCAATAGCGGCCACGTGGCCGGAGAGGGCAGGACGGTCTTCGTGGGCGGTTTCAGCGTCCACGCCCGACTCGGTCGCCGCGCTGCTCTGCAGTGATCCACGCATGATCCGGTCGTCATCACACCATCGGATAGGGTTGTGTCTGTTCGCCGCACTCGCCGCCTCGCCGGTGTCCGTCCTCTCACAGAGCGATTCGATCTCCCTGCATTTCACGCTGACGGGATGGGCGGACGATACGTGGCTCCTATTGGAGGATCGTGATGCGGTTGGCGATGGTCGCTTGAGTGCGGCCGGCATCCTTCAGAGATTTCACGAGAAGATCGATTCCGAATACCATCTCGACATAATCTCCAACGTGTTTTCGCCGGTCGAAGAGTTCGCCTGGTACAATCAGTTCAATGGCCTTCGCTGGCGGGGCGGAAGCATCAATCGACGCGACCTGATCGACCAGACCGACGTGCGCGTGGCGGTTGGCATCGGTGGAAGCTGGAGGGCACGCGTCCTGGTCGACAACAAGAACACGCCGATCCTTGCACGGAGTTCTCTGCGGCTGGCGCTCGAGAAAGGTTGGCGTTCCGGCATATTCGCTTTTGCGGAGGGTTCGTTCCACGAAATCAAACCGAGCAGCGACATCGCGGTCGGCGGCGGATTTCGCGGCAAGAGGCTCGAGGCTTCTGCGTCATTCGTCGTTATCGATGCTTTCAACGGCGTCGTTTCGCAGCTCCTTCGGGAATCACATTCCAGTCCGGTCACATCGTTGGATCATGAAAGACAACCCCTGGCGTTGCGCACAACCGTGGCAGCTCGAGGCGGTACTCGCGTACGAGGGGAGCTCCACGCCGCCGTGCTTTTCCCGACGACCATTCGTGTGGCGGACGGCACTGTGCCGGATTCCGGATTCCGTCAGGAAGAGCGATTCGGATATGTCGGGGTCCTCGGCGAATGGTCGCTCGCACGGGACTACACGGTCGGAGCGTTCGCAACCTATGTGCGCGCCGCCGTGGACCGGCGCCCGTTACCCCTCGGGCTCGCGAGCGATGATTTCCGACTGGTTCAGCGCACGACGGAGTTCGGAGGCATCCTGCTGGCTCGACCATTCAATCGCTGGCTGTTCCAGAACCGCATTGTGCACTCGCGCCGTCCCGAATTGCGCACACCCCGATCGGACAGCGTCACGTTAGTGGACTGGGAAGATCGGGCGTGGAGCGGTCAGGCAGAGGTTACCTACATGGCGCCCAGGGGATTCATTGCGGGAACCGCGTTCGAGTGGGACCTTCGAGAGGTTGTCCGCGGAAACCCGGATTCCACTGAGCTGACGGCCGATGTGGAGGGTAGATTGGTCGGCATCGGTCAGGTGCCGAGCGCCGAGTTCCTCGGGCGTGATCACACCAGGGTGCGCTTCGAGATTGGATGGATTTTCCTGCCCGGACGGAAGTTCACTCTGGGATTTCGCATAGACGTCGATGGAGATAAATACGCCGGTGACAACTCGCCTTTTGATGGAGCGCACGGCCGGTTCGAATTCACATGGTGAACCCTGTATCCATTCCACAATATCACCCAAGTGCCATGACTTTACTCCTACACTTCATCAGTCTTCTTCTGCTCATTCCCTTCAGTTCCGCCTCAGCATGGCAACACGCTCACCCTGAATCACAGCATGCCGATCAACATGCCGTGGCCCAACCGGCCGTGCAGCTGTCGACCGACAACGAAGAACGCGAGTTCATTGTGACGGTCGGCCCGGTAGATCTTCCGAGCGGAGGGCACCACGAGGACGGCGCGCACGGCGGTGTATATCCCCCCATTGGAACTATTCGGATTCCATTTGACGCATACATCACATCGTTTCGGTACGAGATGGTGGACGGCAATGGAACCGCCATGCCTCGGGAGGCGTTGCATCACGTCAACATCAACGACCCGCACCATCGAGAGCTGTTTCTCCCGATCTCCCGACGCGTGTTGGCTGCAAGCCACGAAACCGGAGCCCAATCGGCCCCCGGGTGGCTCGTCGGCATGCCACTCATGGAAGGTGAGGAGCTGGTTGTGTCGGCGATGTTTCACAATCCTACCCACGATGATCTGGACGGCGTGAGCCTGCGGTTCATCATGGGGTATCGGACAGAAGCGGGTTTCGGACCGCTCTTTCGGGTCTACCCGTTCCACATCGACGTGGCCTTTCCAGCGGGCCACAAGGCGTTCAACGTGCCACCGGGCCGAAATACCTGGACCTGGGAAGGCAGTCCTGCCGTTCCCGGACGCATCATGGGTATCGGGAGCCACGTCCATGACTACATCGAGAGCATCACCCTCACGGATGTCACGGGTGGCAAACAACTATGGGAAGGATGCCCGATCTACGGCGACGCCGGACAACTCACCGGGATTACTGTTGGCCGGCAGTACCGAAAGCTCGGTACGAAGATCTATCCGGATCACGTCTACCGTGTCGCGGTGACGTATGACAACCCAACGGGGGACACGTTGATTGATGGTGGCATGGGAGTCGTCGCTGGCCTGTTCAGTCCCAATCGCGACGTCACCTGGCCCAGGGTCGACCGAGACAACCCCCTGTACGAGATTGACCGGCAACACTACATGCGGGAAGTCGAAGGCAAATGGCAGGATCTGTCGGATGCCGTTCCCGGAGGTTCTGACATGCGCGGTATCAGAGGGAAGCCGGCTGTGGGTCGAAGCGGGTGTTGACATCAGCCGTCAGCCCTCGGCCTGCAGCCTGTAGCTGAGGTGTTCTTTGCCCCCTCCGGGTCAGGGAGCGGCTGTACGCTGTTAGGCTGCCGGCTGCCGGCTGACGGCTTTCTAAAACCTCAGATCATACCCAACCATCGTCCCACCGTCCCGTCCGACGAGCACGACCGGCGGTCGCAGGCCAAAAATACGCCAGCGCCCGTTAACGAGTTTGGCCGACGTCACACCAATCACGGCACCCAACGTTACGTCGGTTAACCAATGACGATCACCGTTGAGGCGCGACCATGAATTGAGTGTCGCGCCCGTGTACAGGAGCACCGACGCCACCGGATGATCGATGGCGTCCGCCACGGTTGTCGCCAGACTGAAGGTCACCGCTGCGCTACCAGAGGGAAACGAACTGTTCTCCCCGCCCTCGAACCACGTCATGTGTGCGACCTCATCAGGCGTATCGCTCGGTCGTGTCCGCCCAAACGCCCACTTGGTCCCGATCATTGTACTGGACGAAAGGCCGTAGGCGAGGAGGATCTGTGCGCCGGTGCGCGCCACCCCTGGCTGTCTGGCTACCATCCCGACCGCGAGAGCACCCAACCCCGATACCGCAAAGACCTCGGGCTCCTTGAATCTCCCCACGAACCGACCGACGTCATCCAGTCCATTGGAACGGTGATCCTGAATGAAGTCACGAACGGGTTCGTCGACAACGAAAAGCAGTGCGATGCCGCTTGCGGCCAAAACCGGATGCCACCACATGATTGGCGTGTAATCTCGATTCTGGCCGGACAGCCGCAGCGGCACCATCGTGCTTCCAGTGGCAACCAACGCGAGGAGTAGCAATTTCAGGTTCATCGGTTTCGGACCGGGAAAGGATGTTCTGGAGTTGGTCTTGAATACACCGGGAACGTGCGTCCTGCTTGCATAGGGTTCCGTGATGGACAACACCGTTGGGTTTTCGATTTGAGATTTCAACACCCAGTGGACAACAGTCTCCTGGTGAGCGTAACCCTCCGACCCGGAAAGGGGCTGCGGGCTCGGGGCCGACGGCAACTTCCCGGATCTCACATTTCAGATCTCAAATCGTCCCTGCGCATCCGTCGGGAGATCTGCCAGCGAGATCGGCATTCGCCGAAACCGGTGGCCGGTTAGCGCGAACAGGGCATTGGCGAGGGCTGGGGCCGCGGCCGGGACCCCTGGCTCACCGACCGCGCCGGGTTCGTCTGAGCTATCCAGGATGTGGACGTCGACGGTTTCCGGGGCCTCGTTGATCCTGAGCACGGGGAAGTCGTCGAAGTTGCCCTGGGTGACCCGCCCCCGATCGATTGTGATTTCACCGTGCAGCGCCATGCCGAGTCCCGTGATCACCGAACCGACCATTTGCGCATCCACGATTCCAGGGTGAATCACCTGGCCACAGTCGGCCACGCATGTAAGTCGATGCACGCGCGGTTCGCCGTTTTGTATCGAGACCTCGGCCACCTGTGCAACGACCGAACCCTTGTTCTCGACAATGGCAATTCCGCGAGCCCTTCCCGCGGGCATGGGAGTTCCCCAACCCGATCGCTCCGCCGCTGCATTGAGCACCCGCAGCCCACGTGGATGTGACCGGAGGAGGTCGCGCCGGAAGTCCACCGGATCCCTTGCCGCCGCATGTGCCATCTCGTCCACAAAGCTCTCGAGAAAGAACGTGTTCTGCGTCGGACCAACGGCGCGCCAATGGCCGGTCGGGACAGCCGCCATGAACGGTATGTTGTCAATGAACAGATTAGGGAAGCTGTACATCATGTTGGCGATGCCGTCCACGCCGTTGCGGTCGACACCCTGACCGGCGCCGCGACCGACGATCGGTGACGCCACGATGCGAGCCTTCAACGCCACGGGCCGCCCGGCGGAATCCAACCCGCCCTCGAACCGGGTGACCGAGATTGGACGATAGAAGTCGTGCTGCATGTCCTCTTCTCGGGTCCAGACTATCTGAACCGGTGCGCCGATAGCCTTGGAGGTTTCGACCGCGTCCTCGACAAAGTCTGTTCGGCTTCGCCGTCCCCAGCCGCAACCGAGGTGCGTGACGTGTACGGTGACGCGTTCGGAGGGAACGCCTGACAGGCGGGCCGCCGTTCCCTGTGTGCCCTGGGGATTCTGTGTGGGCGCCCATACCTCACAGCGGTCGGCTCGCACGTCCGCGGTGCAATTCATGGGTTCCATGGTAGCATGGGCGATGTAAGGAGCTTCATATCGCGCATCGATCCGGCGTGTTGCTCCACGCAGCGCTCTGTCTGCGTCGCCGTCCCTGCGAGCTTCTGCTCCGTTCTGTTGTAACATTCCGTTCATCGCCTCCGCGATGTCCGAGCTACTCATGTTGAACGATCCGTTGTTCCACGTGACGTCCAGGGCCTTTGCACCCTCGAAGGTCGCCCACGTATTCTCGGCGACGACCGCGATCCCGGTTGAAATCTGCACGACGTCACGAACACCGGGCACCCCACGCGCACCCGTATCGTCGAACCTGCCGGCGCCACCACCGAAGACGGGACTGTGCAGGACGGTCGCGAACAACATGTTTGGCACGCGGACATCCAGACCAAAGGTTGCACGCCCGGTGACCTTCTCGAGCGTGTCGACCTGGGGAAGACTCCGATTTATCAGACGGAACTCGGAGGGATGCTTGAGGCCTGGCTGTTGCGGAACGTCGAGTTCCGCGGCCGCCTCGGCCAACTCGCCGTATGCAAGGGTCCGTTGAGTAGATGGATGGAGGACACGGCTGCTCTCGGTGCGACATGTGGAAACCGGCACACCCCACTGCGCCGCCGCGGCAGCAACCAGCATCTCCCTTGCCGCGGCGCCTGCCTGTCGGAGAGGTGTCCAGGCGCCACCGCGGACACTCGAGCTGCCCACCGTTATCTGACGGCCATACTTGTTAGGGTGCGCATCCGCCTGGATGATCTCAACCGAGTCCCAATCCGCATCCATCTCATCGGCCACGATCATCGGCAGCGAAGTTCGTACCCCCTGGCCCATGTCGGCCTTGCCAACCCAAATGGAGACGACACCGGAGGGATCCACGCGCACGAATACGTTTGGTTGGAGCGGCGGGCCGACGAGTGAACGCGGGTGCTCCGGGAGATACACCGCCAGCAACAGACCGCCACCGGCGGTCGCGCCGATCTTCAAGAAATCCCTGCGGTCGATCTTGAGAATCTGCGTCATGATCAGCCCTCCCGCGCGGCGCGATGAATGGCCTTGCGAACACGATCGTACGTTCCGCATCGACAGAGATTTCGAGACATCCAGTCGTCGATCTGCTGATCTGAGGGATCAGGCCGGGTGGCGAGCAGACCCGCCGCCGCCACCACCTGCCCTGACTGACAGTACCCGCACTGCGGCACCTCCTCGGCAACCCACGCCCGCTGGACTGGATGACGGCCGTCGGTCGAAAGGCCTTCGATAGTCGTTACCGGACTGTCACCGATGCCCGAGACACGCCGCTGACACGACCGGACGACGCGACCGTCGACGAGGACGGTACACGCGCCACAGAATCCTCCTCCGCAGCCAAACTTCGTGCCCGTCAACCCGATGATATCTCGAAGAACCCACAACAGCGGCATGTCGGCGGGGACGTCTACGGTATGGGACTCACCGTTGACGTTGAGCGTGTACGTTGCCATCCCAGTCTCCGGAAGTAATAGCGGGAACGTGTGTTGTTGTCCTCCAATGCAAACTACATGGGGAGCCTGGACTGGCAACGCTTCCGGTCCCGAACCCGGTCCCATCCAGCCGTTTGAGTCAACTGGTCCGGAGAGTCGCCACCGGATCGATGGACACCGCTCGGCGAGGCGGGATGTGCGCCGACGCTGCCGCTGCTGTTACCATCACGGGAGCAACCACCGCGATGGGAGCAGTAGCTCGTAGCCAACGCGCTGGTTCACGACGCGTCTCGCAGAAAGGTCCTTGCCGAACGGGTCCCGATCAGGCTGTTGAGGCGCCGGGTCTCGGCTTCACCTACCCCTCGACCCAGCGGTGTCAGCCCGTAGTATCGCCGACGCGCGTCGCCTCGTCCCGTATCAGTGGGACCGGGTACCTCTTCGATCAGACCGTCTCGGACCAGCTTTGCAATTGCTCGATACAGCGAACCTGGATCCAGTTGCATCAGCCCCTGGGACCGGGATTCAACGTCCTGTTTGATCCGATATCCGTGACACGGCCCGTCGGCGATGGCCACCATGATTGCGTAAACGCGAGGATTGAGCGGGATAAGCTGTTCGGGCCGGTCAGGGGCGGGGAGCGGCGCCATTAGGTGACATCCGTCTAGAGGCAGTTAGCATATAGTCAACTAGCGTAGTTTGCGCAACGGGTTGCTTGTCCCGACTCCGCCGTCCCACAACTTGCCTCGCCTTCATCGGCTCCGTATTCTTGCCCCTCATTATTAGGGTTCTGAACCGCACTCTCTCCGGTCCCGGAAGGCCACTTTGCTACTGGTACAGCGGTACCGCGATGGCTCGTATCGGGGCCGAGTTGAATCACCGGAACCACAAAGTTTACGGCGCTCAGTCACCAGGTCACGCTTCAGAGGCACCCACGATGATCTCTAAGTTCTTCAAGGCGATCAAAGCACAGATCAACAAGATTGCCAACATGTTCTGGGAAGCGGATCCTATTGCCGTTATGCAGCTCGAAGCCGATCAGGCGGTGGAGCGACTCAAGGAAGGCCGGGAGGGTCTCGAAGTTTATCGGGGCCTCGTCGAGCGTGTGCAGCGACAGGTGAATGCCGGTCAATCACACCTCAAGAAGCTCGAGGCGCAGATCAAGGCATATCTCAAGGCTGGCGATCGGGAGACGGCCGCGAAGTTTGCGCTCGAGCTGGAAAAAACCAAGAAAGAACTGACGGCCAACAACGAACAACTCGAGATGCACGAAGCGTCCTATCAGAACAATCTCAAGAAGATCCAGCATGCGAACAAGAAGCTGGTTGAGGTACGCGAAAAAATCCGCCGGTACGATGCGGAACTGAAGATGAGTGCCGCCGAAGCCGAGATCGCCAAACTCGCCGAGTCATTTCAGGTAGACGTCACGACGGATTTTGGTCAGATCGAGGATGTGATTCAGCGACAGATCGATGAAAACCGCGGCAAGGTGCGGGTCGCGGCCGATCTTTCCAAGGAAGGCCTCGCTGAAATCGCGGCGGAAGAGAACATGGAACTGGCATTGGCCGAAAGCGCACTGCACCAGTTCGAAGTCGAACTCGGACTCAAGTCTCCGGAAACGACTCCGATCACGCCGGTAGACAAGGACCTGGGACCAGCAACCGAACAGACCACAGCTTAGCTCACGGAGACGTCGAGGGAATATCATGTCCAACGGGAAACCAAGACCAGTATTCTACCTGACCGTTCTGGTCGTCATCATTGGGCTCGTTGCCCTCGCCGTCTGGCGATTCGGCGGCAGCGTGCCCGGGATTGGTAACATCAGTCTGGACGACCTCGGAGGGCCTGAAGCGCCGGATGCCTCAGGCATCACGACGGTCAAAGAGTATGAATACGTGCCGGCGACCAGGCTGCCTGACGTTCAGGGCACCTCTGCGTATCAACCGCTGCGTGATCGAACAGTCCGCTTTGCGATCAACGTCTGGGCGGGCTGGGCTCCAATCATCCACGCCAACCGAGGGCTCGCACCCGGCAGGGAGTGGACGACACCGGGCGGCGAGCCGTTCAAGGTCGACCTCGTACTGATCGACGACCCTGTCGCGATGCGCGATGCCTACGCGGCAGGGAACGTTCACGTTGGCTGGGCGACGCTGGACATGATGCCCCTATTGCTCGAGGGGCTGCGACGCGACTCGCGAACGATGCCCCGTGTCTACCAGCAGATCGACTGGTCCAATGGTGGTGATGGCATCGTGGTTCGCAACGACGTTCAATCCATCAGCGACCTGCGGGGGAAGTCGATCGTTCTCGCGCAAAACTCACCGTCGCACTACTTCATCCTGAACGCGCTCATCAATGGCGGGGTGCAGCCTGGCGAGGTCACCTTCCGATTCACCCAGGACGCGTTCCAAGCGGCGGCGGCCTTCAATGCAGATCGCAACCTGTCAGCGGTCGTGAGCTGGGCTCCCGACATCTACAATCTCGAAGCCGTGCAAGGCAACAGGATGCTCGTCACCACCGCAACCGCCAACAAACTGATTGCGGACGTCTGGTTTGCGCGCGCGGACTTCGCGACAGACCACGCGGACATCATCGAAGGGTTGGTCCGGGGCATTTTCGACGCGATGGAGGAATTGAAAGCGCAGTCGGCCCAGCAGGCGGTCGCACAGCTGATGGCTGACGGGTATTCGATTCCGGCCAGTGACGCGTTGAGTATGCTGGCTGACGCCCACTCGACCAACTACGCGGAAAACCGCGATTTCTTCCTGAATCAGAACAGTCCGACCAACTTCGAGCGCACCTGGAACACGGCGTACTTCCTGTATCGGCGCATCGGGGCCGTTGGCGAGAAGATACCGTTCGATCAGGTGATGGACTTCTCCGTGATTCAGCAGCTCCAGTCGGAAGCCAAATACGCCAACCAGCGTGACGAATACCAGGTGCAGTTCGCGCCGGCGACCGCATCGACGATACAGGCGGAGAACGCCGAGATCCTGACCAAGACTGTCGTCATCCAGTTCTATCCGAATTCGTGGGAAATCGAAATGATGATTACGAAAACGGTGGATGGCGAAACGATCGAAGAGCTGTATGATCCCAACGCAACATTTGTCGTCGACGAAGTCGGCACCCTGGCAGGCCAGTACGGTGCCGCGCGTGTGATCATCGAGGGTCACACCGATGCTTCGATGCAGGGGCGTGTGCCCTCATCCGCCGTGCAGGAGCTGTCGTTCAATCGAGCAAACGCCGTCAAGGAAGCGATTCTGCGCCAGTTCAACACGCTGCAGGCAAATCAGTTCACGACCGCTGGGTTCGGGTGGGACAGGCCGGCCGACCTCAACGATCCCGACAATCACGCCAAGAACCGCCGGGTCGAAATCAAGGTCTACCCGGCCGAAGCGGTCAACTGAGCAGTCCGACCGCGGCGGGGGCGGCCCCCCCCGAAGTGGCACCGCCCTCCAAAGAGGGTTGGCTCACGTTCCGGCGTCTCGAACTGCGCGAGGCGCCGTCACCGCTCGTCCGGCGATTGATCGGCGCGGGAGCGGTCGCGTTCATCATCCTGTTGTGGTGGCTCGCAACGCGCGGGGCGATCCCGGAAGAACGCTTCATCTCTCCGGCACTGCTACCGAGTCCCGGGGAAGTCGTAGTGAGCGTGCCGGCGCTCTTTGGCGAACGCGCACTTTTTGCCTCCATCGCCGCAACGCTCCAACGCGTGCTCATGGGGTTCGGACTGGCGATTGTTGTCGGCGTACCGCTGGGAATCGTGGCCGGCGCCTGGCGGGTCTTCGATGCTGCGAGTGCGCCACTTGCGCTCTTCGGGCGCAACATTCCCATCGCGGCGCTCATTCCGATCACCATCCTGTGGTTCGGCATCGATGAAGCCCAGAAGATCATGTTCATCTTCATCGCCTGCCTGCCGTTCGTGTTCTCGGACACGGTCGTTGCCGTCCTGAATGTGCCCGATCGTTACGTGGAGACCGCGCAGACCCTCGGAGCGAGCCGCGGACAAATCGTCCGGAAGGTCCTCCTGTCGCTGGCCTTCCCGGACGTCTTCAACAGTCTGCGCAACCTGTTTGGTCTTGCCTTCGGATACATCATGTTGGCCGAGTTGATCAATGCCGAACACGGGCTGGGTTACCTGTTGAACGCCAGCCAGCGACGAGGGCTCACGGAACACATCATTCTGATCCTCGTGGTCATCGGGGCGCTCGCATTCGGCATCGATCGGCTGCTGCACTGGTTTCAGAAGGGGCTGTTCCCGTATCGTACCGCCGAGAGATAGACCGTGACCGAGCAGGAGAACACTCCGAATGACCAGCCCGACGTCGTCCGGTTCGAGCACGTGACGAAGACGTTCGCCGGCGGTTACACGGCAATCCGTGACGTGCACTTTTGCGTAGCAGATCATCCTGGCAAAGGTGAGTTCGTGACGATCCTGGGTCCGTCCGGGTGCGGGAAGTCCACCGTGCTGCGGCTCATCGCGGGGTTGCGGCCACAACACCCGGCCACCGAAGGTCAGGTGCTCACCTTGGGGGAGCCGGTGTACGGCCCGGGTGCGGACCGGGGCATGGTATTTCAGGACTACACGTCGTTCGACAACCGAACGGTGCTGGACAATGTGGCGTTTGGCCTGGAGTGTCGCGGCGTCGATGAGGACACGCGGTATGCCCAGGCACGGGAATGGATCACCAAAGTCGGGTTGAACGTCGATCATGACGCCGACAAGTATCCTCACCAGCTATCCGGCGGGATGCGTCAACGCGTGGCCATCGCACGGACGCTGATCCTCGATCCGCGCATCATTCTCATGGACGAGCCGTTTGGCGCGCTTGATCCGTCGACCCGCATGAACATGCAGGACCTGTTGATTGGTTTGTGGCGCAGTCTCGAAGCGACGGTGTTCTTCGTTACGCACTCGATTGAAGAAGCCGTCTACCTCGGCGACCGTGTGTACGTGATGTCTTCGCCCCCCGGGACCATCCTGCGCGAGTTGGACGTACCGCCCCCCGACAGGCCCGCCAAAGAGATGCAGAGCGAGTCGCACTTCCTGTCCACGGTCTTTGACCTGCGTGACACACTCGAAACGTTGGAAGCCTCCACGCGTGGCGGTGACTGACAGGAGCAGCCGGCTTGGCTACGGGGCGTAACC
>Ga0302046_10000738_pt1 | contig 31769 bp, 26 predicted proteins | sample RVTome_11_FD_200261 | JGI IMG/M metagenome (GOLD analysis project Ga0302046, IMG submission 200261) | Soil microbial communities from uranium-contaminated site in the Upper Colorado River Basin, Wyoming, United States - RVT147D111 (version 2) ...
GAAATCAACCGCCCCCTCACCCCAGCACGAGGTCGATCTGGCGGCGCTCGACCGAGACGCTCGCGACCCGCACCCGCACCGGGTCGCCGAGGCGATAGACGCGGCCGCGCCGGCGCCCGCGCAGCAGATGCTGGTGCTCGACCAGCTCGTAGCGGTCGTCGGTGAGCGTGGCGACGTGCACCAGGCCCTCGACGAAGTAGGCGTCGAGCTCGACGAAGAAGCCGAAGGGCTTCACCCCGGAGACGTGGGCGTCGAAGGTCTCGCCGATGCGCTCCTGCATGAACTGCACCTTGTGGAGCTGCACGACGTCGCGCTCGGCGTCCATCGCGACGCGCTCGCGCTCGGAGCTCTCCTCGCAGACGGCGCCGAGGTCGGCGGTGGCGCGGGCGAGGGCGCGGGGGTCGCCCGCGGCGGCCGCCGTCAGGATGCGGTGCAGGGCGAGGTCGGGGTAGCGGCGGATGGGCGAGGTGAAGTGCGCATAGCAGTCGGTGGCGAGCCCGAAGTGCCCGAGGTTCACCGGCGTGTAGCGCGCCTGCTTCATCGCGCGCAGGAGCACGAGGTGCACCAGGCGCTGCTCGGGCTTGCCGGCGACGTGGGCGAGGGCGCGCTGGAAGGCGGCCGGGCGGATGCCGCCCTCGGGGATCGAGAGCGCGTAGCCGAAGCCGGCGAGGAAGCGCGCCAGCTCGCGGAGATCCTCCTCGTCCGGCGCCTCGTGCACCCGGTACGGCATCGGGACGCCGCGCGCCGTGAGGCACCGCGCCACCGCCTCGTTGGCGGCCAGCATGAAGCTCTCGATCATGCGGTGGGCGTCGTTGCGCTCGGCGGCGACGATGTTCTCGGGGCGGCCGCGGAGGTCGAGGACGATCTCGGCCTCGGGCAGGTCGAGGTCGATGGAGCCGCGCCGGCGCCGGAGCGCCGCCATCTGGACGCCGAGGGCGACCATGCGCTCGAGGTCGTCCACCAGCGCCGCGTGCCGGCGCCGCGTCGCCAGCACGCGGTCGGTCACGATCTCGCGTACCTCGGTGTAGGTGAGACGGGCCCGGCTCCGGATGAGGGCGGGGAGGAAGGCGGCGCCGAGCACGGCGCCGGCGGCGTCGCAATCGACGACCACGACGCGGGCCAGGCGGTCGACGCCGGGGTTCAGGCTGCAGATGCCGTTCGAGAGCTCCTCGGGGAGCATCGGCAGCACCCGGTCGGGAAAGTAGACGCTGGTGCCCCGGGCGCGGGCCTCGCGGTCGAGGGCGCCGCCCGCGGGCACGTAGGCGGCGACGTCCGCGATCGCGACCACCAGGCGGGTGCCGCCCGCGGGGCCGTCGAGGACGGCGACGGCGTCGTCGAAGTCGCGCGCGTTCTCGCCGTCGATCGTGACCAGCGGCACGGCGCGGAGGTCGGTGCGGGCGGCGAGAACGGGGGCGTCGTGCCAGGGCCGGCGCTCCGTGGCCGCCGGCGGCAGCGCGCCCGGCTCCGCCGCCGCGGCCTCGACGGTCGCCGGCACCCGGCTCGCCTCGGCGCGCACGCCGGGCGGAAACTCGCCCGGCAGGTCGTGCGCGTGGATGATGGCCTCGATCTCGACGCGCGGATCGCTCGCCGGGCCGAGGACCGACGTCACGCGCGCTTCGAGGTCCTGGTAGGGGCCGGGGAAGCGCGTGATCTCGGCGACGACGACGTCGCCGTCCTCCGCGGCCGCTGCGTCGGTCAGGGTGACGTGGTAGAGCACGCGCGGATCCTGGGGCATCAGGTAGGCGCCGGTACGGCCGCGGCGGACGACGCCGAGCAGGCGCGTGCGGCGGCGCTCGAGCACCTCGACGACCTGGCCCTCGACCCGCTCGAGCTTGCCGCGGCGCCGGCGGAGCATGACCGCCCGCACGCGGTCGCCATGCATCGCCGGCCGGACGCGGGTGGCGGCGACGTAGAGGTCGGGCTCGCCGGGCCGCTCCGCGAGCAGGAAGGCGTAGCCCTCGGGGTGGACCTGCAGGCGGCCGATGCGCTCCGGGCCGTGCGGGACCGGAGCCTCCTCGTCGCGCGCGGGCGGCGTCTCGTCCGGGCCCGCGGCCGGTCGCCGGCGTTGCCGCCGCCCGCCGGCCTGCGGACGGCCGCGCTCCGTCCGTCGGGACGGGGGCCGCGAGCGGGACTTCGGTGGACGGGGACGCTTGATGCGAGTCGGCTCCGCGCGGGTCGCGGTCAGTCGCCGCCGGTCAGATAGGTGTAGCCCTCGAGGGCCTCCTCGTAGCGGCGCATGAACCGGCCGGACTCCGCCATCGTGAGGCGCTTCTGCAGGAGGGCGGCCTCGACCGCGCGCCGCACGCGCGAGACCAGATCCTTCTTGTCGTACTGGACGTAGGAGAGCACCTCGCCCACCGAGTCGCCCTCGACGACGTGCTCGACGCGGTAGTGGTCGCCGTCGACCCGCACGTGCACCGCGTCGGTGTCGCCGAAGAGGTTGTGGAGGTCGCCCAGGATCTCCTGGTAGGCGCCCACCAGGAACGTCCCCACGTAGTACGGGCTCCCGTTCGGCGCGTGCAGCTCGAGCAGGTGCTTCACGTCCTTCAGGTCGATGAACTGGTCCATCTTGCCGTCGCTGTCGCAGGTGAGGTCGGCAAGGACGGCCTTGCGCGACGGCACCTCGTTCAGGCGGGCGATCGGCATCGTCGGAAAGAGCTGGCGCACGGCCCAGTGGTCGGGGATGGATTGGAAGAGGGAGAAGTTGCAGTAGTACGTGTCACCGAGCTGGCGCTCGAGGCCCTCGAGGTCGTCGGGGACGTGCGGCAGGTCGCGCACGATCTTCAGGATGCGCTCACAGGTTGCCCAGAAGAGCTGCTCGATGCGGGCCCGCCCCCGGAGATCGAGGTAGCCGAGGTTGAAGGCCGAGATCGCCTCCTCCTTGTTCTGCAGCGCGTCGTGGTAGGCCTCGAGGAAGTTCTTGCGCGAGATGCCGCTCCAGGTCTCGTAGAGCTGCTGGATGAGCGGGTGCTCGTCCTCGGCCAGGCTCGCCGGGATCTCGCCGACCAGGATCTCGTTGGTGCCCAGCACGTTGAAGATGAGTGCCGAGTGGTGGGCGACGAGCGCGCGCCCGGACTCGGTGATGATGTCGGGGTGCGGGACGCCCTTGGCGTTGCAGGTCTCGGCGACCTGGCTGACGATGTCGCCGGCGTACTCCTCGAGGGAGTAGTTCATCGAGGAGTGGAAGTTACTCTGGCTGCCGTCGTAGTCGACGCCGAGGCCGCCGCCGCAGTCGATGTAGCGCATGTTGGCGCCGAGGAGGTGGAGCTCGACGAAGATGCGGCTGGCCTCGCGCAGCGCCTCCTTGACCGAGCGGATGTTGGTTACCTGCGAGCCGATGTGGAAGTGCAGGAGCTGCAAGCAGTCGAGCATGTCGTTGCCGCGCAGTCGCTCCACGGTGGCGACGATCTCGGCGGTGGTGAGGCCGAACTTGGAGCGGTCGCCGGTGGACTCGACCCACTTGCCGGCGCCCTTGGTCGAGAGCCGCGCGCGCACGCCGATGACGGGCCGGATGTCGAGCTCGCGCGCCACGGCGAGCAGCGCCTCGAGCTCGCCGATCTGGTCGAGGACGACGATCACGGGGCGACCGAGCTTCAGGGCGAGCAGCGCGGTCTCGATGTAGGCGCGGTCTTTGTAGCCGTTGCAGATGGTGAGCGCCTCGGGGTTGTCCTGCAGCGCCAGCGCCACCAGCAGCTCGGGCTTCGAGCCGGCCTCGATGCCGAGGTGGTACGGGCGCCCGTACTCGATCAGCTCCTCGACGACGTGCCGCTGCTGGTTCACCTTGATGGGGTACACGCCGCGATAGCGCCCCTGGTACTCGTTCTCGGCGATCGCTTGCTCGAAGGAGCCGCAGAGCTGCTGGATGCGGGTGCGCAGGATGTCCGAGAAGCGGATCAGGACCGGCAGGTTGAGGCCGCGGGTGCGGAGGTCGTCGACGAGCTCCTTCAGGTCGATGCGGACGGACCCCGGCCCCGCCGGCGTCACCTCGACGTGCCCGGCGTCGTTGATCGTGAAGAAGTCCCGCCCCCAGCCGTTGACGTTGTAGAGCTCGACCGAGTCGCTGATCGTCCAGGCCCGGAGATCCGTCTGCGATCCAACCTTCAGCAACGCGTGATGACCCTCCCGTGCGCGCGAAACGTTCGAAAACCCTAGCTTGCGGGTGGCGGGTTGTCTAGGTCGCACGGGCGGTTGCGCGCCGCGGCGCTCAGCCGAGGAGCGAGAGCAGGACGCCGGCGGCCACGGCGGAGCCGATCACGCCGGCGACGTTCGGCCCCATCGCGTGCATGAGGAGGAAGTTGCTCGGATCCTCCCGCTGCCCCACGGTCATCGCCACCCGGGCGGCCATCGGGACCGCCGAGACGCCGGCGGCGCCGATGATCGGATTGACGGGCTCGCGCGACACCCAGTTCATGATCTTGCCGAACACGACGCCCGAGGCGGTGGCGACCGCGAAGGCGACCATGCCGAGGGCGAAGATCTTGAGCGACTCGGCGCGCAGGAAGCGCTCGGCGGAGGCGCCGGCGCCGACGCAGATGCCGAGGATGATCGTCACCGAGTCGATGAACGCGGTGCGCGCGGTGTTCGCCAGGCGCTCGGTCACGCCGGACTCCTTCAGGAGGTTCCCGAAGAAGAGCATGCCGAGCAGGATCGTCGCCTTCGGCGCCACGATCACGCAGGCCAGGAAGGCGACGATCGGAAACAAGATCTTCTCCTGCCGCGACACCTCGCGCGGGCGCTTCATCTTGATGAGGCGCTCCTCGCGGGTGGTGAGGAGGCGGATGATCGGCGGCTGGATGATCGGCACCAGCGCCATGTACGAGTAGGCCGCGACCGCCACCGCCGGCAGCAGGTCGGGCGCCAGGGCGGAGGTGATGAAGATCGTCGTCGGGCCGTCGGCGCCGCCGATGATGCCGATCGAGCCCGCCTCCTGCGGGGTGAAGCCGAGGTGGAGCGCCCCCCAGTAGGTGGCGAAGATGCCGACCTGCGCCGCCGCGCCGAGCAGGATGAGCCGCGGCTGGGAGAGCATCGCCGAGAAGTCGGTCATGGCGCCGAGGCCGAGGAAGATCAGCGCCGGGTAGATCTCGTGCTTGATGCCGAAGTAGAGGAAGTGGATCACGCCCTCGGCCGCGTCGGGCGAGGCCCCGGCGTTCGGGATGTTGCCCATCACCATGCCGAAGCCGATCGGGATCAGGAGCAGGGGCTCGTAGTTGCGGCGAATGGCGAGGGCGATCAGGGTCAGGCCGACGCCGATCATCACCACGTTGCCGGGATGCGCCGGCATCTGGACGAAGCCGGTCTCGCGGAAGAACTGGAGGAGGGCGTCGAGCATGCGCGGGGCGCTCTCAGGCGATCGCGACCAGGAGCTGGCCGTCGCGCACCTCGGCGCCCTCGCTGACGGCGATCTCCCGGACCGTGCCCGGGCCGGGGGCGGCGATGTCGTTCTCCATCTTCATCGCCTCGAGCTTGACCACCACCTGGCCGGCCTGCACCTGGTCGCCGACCTTGACCAGGATCTTGGTGATGACGCCGGGGATCGGGGCGTGGACCGAGCCCGGATCCCCCGGCCCGGCGGCCCGCGCCTGGGCGCGGGGCGCGGCCGGGGCCGCGACGACCGGACCGGCGGGCACGATCGGCAGCGCGGCGGCCGACGCCACCGCGGCGACCTCGAAGGTCGTGCCGTCGACCGTGACCGCCGCCGCGCCGCTCGCGGTCTCGACGACCGTCACCTCGTACTCCGTCCCCTCGACGGTGAGCTTGTACGTTGCCATCGCGCGCTCAGCCCCGGACGGGGATCGCCCCGGCCTGCTCGGCGCGGGCGACCTGGCGCCAGGGTGCCCCGCTCTCCGCGACCGGCAGCGGGGCGTAGCGCCGCCGCCGCGTCACGTGGTGGTGGAACGCGAAGGCCGCGAGGGCGACGGCGCGCAGGCGCGGATCGGAGACGCCGGCGGCAGGTGCCGCGGTCGCGGCCGCGGGGGCGCCGGCCGCGGTGCGGTTCATGGCGCGCGCCAGCACGCTCACGATGACGACCAGGAGGGTGAGCGCCAGGTACACCGTGGCGATGCCGACGACGCTCATGTTCAGTCCTGACGTGGGGTCCACCGGCGCTCCTTCCGGCCTCAGAGGGGGATGTTCCCGTGCTTCTTCGGGGGGTTCTTGTCGCGCTTGTTCTGCAGCACCTCGAGGGCGCGGATCAGGCGCGGGCGCGTCTCCTCGGGCAGCAGGATGTCGTCGACGTAGCCGAGCTCGGCGGCCATGAACGGGTTGGCGAAGCGCTCGCGGTAGTCCGCGACCAGGCGCTCGCGCACCGCGGCGTCGCCCTTGGCGGCGACGATCTCGCTCCGGAAGATGATGTTGACCGCGCCCTCCGGCCCCATGACGGCGATCTCGCCGGTCGGGTAGACGAAGTTCATGTCGCCGCGGATGTGCTTCGACGACATCACGACGTAGGCGCCGCCGTACGCCTTGCGGGTGATGATGGTGACCTTCGGCACCGTGGCCTCGCAGTAGGCGTAGAGCAGCTTGGCGCCGTGGCGGATGATGCCGCCGTATTCCTGCGCGGTGCCGGGGAGGAAGCCCGGGACGTCGACGAAGGTCACGATCGGGATGTTGAAGCAGTCGCAGAAGCGGACGAAGCGGGCCGCCTTCACCGAGGCGTCGATGTCGAGGCAGCCCGCCAGGTAGGAGGGCTGGTTGGCGACGATGCCGACCGAGCGCCCGCCCAGGCGCGCGAACCCGACCAGGATGTTGCGCGCGAAGTCGCGCTGCACCTGGAAGAAGACGCCGTCGTCGACGACCGCCTGGATCAGGGCGCTCATGTCGTAGGGCTTGTTGGGGTTGTCCGGGACCATCGTGCGGAGCGCCGGGTCGCAGCGGTCGGGCGGGTCGGCGGTGGCGACGCGGGGCGGGTCCTCGAGGTTGTTGCTCGGGATGTAGGAGAGCAGCGTGCGCACCTGCTGCAGGCTCTCGGTGCCGCTCTCGGCGATGAAGTGCGCGACGCCGCTCCGGGTGTTGTGGCTGACGGCGCCGCCGAGGTCCTCCTTGGTCACGTCCTCGCGCGTCACCGACTTGATGACGTCCGGGCCGGTGATGAACATGTGGCTGATGTTCTTCGTCATGAAGATGAAGTCGGTCATCGCCGGCGAGTAGACGGCGCCGCCGGCGCAGGGCCCGAGGATGAGCGAGAGTTGCGGGATCACGCCCGAGGCCATGACGTTGCGCTGGAAGATGTCGGCGTAGCCGGCGAGGCTGACCACGCCCTCCTGGATGCGGGCGCCGCCCGAGTCGTTGATGCCGATCACCGGCGCGCCGGTCTTCATCGCCAGGTCCATGACCTTGCAGACCTTCTCGGCGAAGGCGCTGGAGAGGCTGCCGCCGAAGACCGTGAAGTCCTGCGAGAAGACGTAGACCAAGCGACCGTCGACGGTGCCGTAGCCGGTCACGACGCCGTCGCCCGGGATCTTGCGCTCCGCCATGCCGAACTCGGTGCAGCGGTGCGTCTTCAGCTTGTCCATCTCGACGAAGCTGCCGGGGTCGAGCAGGCGGTCGACGCGCTCGCGCGCGGTGAGCTTGCCCTCGCCGTGCTGGCGCTCGATGCGCTCCCGACCGCCGCCGAGGTCCGCGGCGCGATGCAGCGCATCGAGGTGCTCGAGGTTCTCTTTCAGGCCCATGAGAGCGCTCTTCCCCCTGGCGCCGCGCGGCGGCGGCGCTGGTCCACGGGAGGCCTGCGGCGTCCGGAGAGCCTCGCCTCTCGAAAGCGCCCGCTATACCGAGAGCCTACGGTCAGTTCAAGGCACGGGGGCGACGCCGGGTACGTCCTCGAAGCGGAGCTGGTCGCCCGCCGCCAGGCCGTGGCGCGCGCTGAAGCCGGCGTGCACCTCGAGCACGTAGCGCGACGGCGCGTCGACGGCGCGCGGCGTGGTCGTGAACGGCACCGCGTCGTGGACGATGCCGACGACGCGCTGCTGCTCATCGATGAAGATCATGTCGAGGGGGAGCGGCGTGTTGCGCATCCAGAAGCTCCGCACCGCGGTGTCATCGAAGAGGAAGAGCATGCCCGCGTGCGCGTCGAGGTCGCGGCGGTACATCAGCCCGAGGCTGCGCTCGGCCGGCGTGTCGGCGATCTCGACGGCGACGGCGATCTCGCCGTCGCGGCCCGGCACGATGACGCGCGGGCCGCCGGCGTCCGAGTCGCACGCCGCCACGGTCGCGACGGCGACCAGGGCGAGAGCGGATAACGTCTTGGAAACGCAGGTCTTCATGGCTTGCGCGTCCCTACCCGATACACTACAAGGACGCTCGCTTCGAGCGGAGCGCGCGGCGCGGGAGGGCTCATGCCGGAAATCAACGCCAGATTCGTCATCCATACGGTGCTCTTCGTGGCGGCGATCGGCTACTTCGTCAACACGCTCTACGGGCGTTTCCGGGTGCTGCAGGCGGTCCGCTGGACGGATCTCTTCGACCAGATCCCCGCGCGCATCTCCGCGCTCCTGGTGTACGGCTTCGGCCAGAAGAAGTTCGTCGTCGACCGCCAGGATCCGGCGCCGAGCTGGATGCACTTCTTCATCTTCTGGGGCTTCGTCATCCTCGGCCTCCGCGTCGTCACCGCCTTCGCACAGGGCTGGCTCGGCCTCGACTTCCACCTGCCGTTGCTCGGCGCCGACATGCTGGGCGGCCCCTACCTGCTCTTGAAGGACCTCATGGAGGTCATCGTCGTCGCGTCGGTGGCGTTCGCGCTGGTGCGCTGGCTGGTCATCCACCCGCCGCGCCTCTACGGCTTCCGACCCGCCGAGGAGCGGCTCGCCGGGCAATCGCACGGCGAGGCCATCCTCATCCTCTGCTTCATCGCGGGCATCATGCTGACCGACCTGTTCTTCGAGGCCGGCCGCTTCATCTACGCCGCCGGCGTGCCGATGGTCGAGGCCGAGCGGCGCTGGGTGCCGGTGGCCTCGACGCTCTCGAGCACGCTCGCGGGGGCGGGCGTCGGCGCGGACGGCGCGCGGGTGATCTCGGAGATCGGGTGGTGGGGGCACAACGTCATCATCATGATCTTCCTGAACCTGCTGCCGCTCTCGAAGCACTTCCACATCATCACGGGCCTGCCGAACGTCTTCTTCCGCAAGCTCGAGCCGATCGGCGCGCTCTCCAAGCAGGATCTCGAGAACGCGACCACCTTCGGCACGTCCCACATCGATCAGTTCACCTGGAAGCAGGTGCTCGACATGTACACCTGCACCGAGTGCGGGCGCTGCTCGTCGAACTGTCCGGCGACCGCCACCGGGAAGCCGCTCGCCCCGCGCCAGCTCCTGCTGAATCTGCGCGATTACCTCTACGAGCACCAGGACGAGCTGATCGAGAAGCGGGTCGGCGCGGCCAACGGGACGAACGGGGCCAACGGCGACGGCGCCGAGCCGCCCGCGGTCGGCGTCAACGTCGTCGGCGACGACAGCGTCATCCACGACGACGTGCTCTGGAGCTGCAACGTGTGCCGCGCCTGCGAGGAGGCGTGTCCGGTGATGATCGAGTACGTCGACAAGATCGTCGACATGCGCCGCCACCTGGTCCAGGAGGAGGCGCGCTTCCCGAACGAGCTGACGCGCGTCTTCAAGGGCATGGAGACCCAGTCGAACCCCTGGGGCATCGGCGCCGAGAAGCGCGACGACTGGGCCGCGGGCCTCGACATCCCGCGCATCGCCGACAAGCCCGACGCCGAGTACCTCTACTACGTGGGCTGCGCCGGCGCCTTCGACGACCGCAACAAGAAGACCACTGTCGCCTTCAGCAAGATTCTCAAGAAGGCGGGCGTCGACTTCGCCATCCTCGGCAAGGACGAGCTCTGCAACGGCGACAGCGCGCGCCGCCTCGGCAACGAGTACCTCTACCAGACCATGGCGCAGATGCTGGTCGAGATCCTCGACGGCGCCAAGGTGAAGAAGATCATCGTCAACTGCCCGCACTGCTTCAACACCATCCGCAACGAGCTCCCGCAGTTCGGCGGCACCTACGAGGTCGTGCACGCCGCCGAGCTGGTGCAGCAGCTCCTGGCGGCCGGCAAGCTCGCGCTCAAGGCGAACGGCGACGGCAGCACGCCCGTCACCTACCACGATTCCTGCTACTACGGGCGCTTCAACAACGTCTACGACTCGCCGCGCGAGGTCATCCAGGCGGTCACGGGCGCGCCGCCGCGCGAGATGGAGCGGCACGGTCGCACCGGCATGTGCTGCGGGGCCGGCGGCGGGCGCATGTGGATCGAGGAGGACGCCGACAAGCGCGTCAACCTGCTGCGCGTCGACCAGGCGCTCGAGACCGGGCCCAAGACGATCGCGATGTCCTGCCCGTACTGCATGACGATGATCAGCGACGGCATCAAGGCGAAGGACCTCGAGGAGCAGGTCGAGGCCGTCGACGTCATGGAGATGATCGAGCGCAACCTGGCCTAGCGCCGCGCCGCCGCCATGCATATCGCCCTCACCCCCGAGCAGGAGGCGCTCAAGCGCGAGCTCCGCGCCTACTTCGCCACCCTCGCCACCCCCGAGTACCTGGCCGAGATCAGCGGCGGCGAGGGCGGCGGGCCGCTCTACACGCAGGTCCTGCGCCAGCTCGGCCGCGACGGCTGGCTCGGCATCGGCTGGCCGAAGGAGTACGGCGGTCAGGGGCGCTCGGCGATCGAGCAGTTCCTGTTCTTCGACGAGGCGCTCTACGCCGGCATCGTCGTCCCGACGCTCACCATGAACGCGGTCGCGCCGGCGCTCATGGAGCACGGCAGCGACGAGCAGAAGCGCACGCTGCTGCCGAGGATCCTGCGCGGCGAGCTGCACTTCGCGATCGGCTACAGCGAGCCGTCGGCCGGGACCGACCTGGCGTCGCTCCGGACCCGCGCGGTGCGCGACGGCGACGAGTGGGTGATCAACGGCACCAAGATCTTCACCAGCCAGGCGGAGTACGCGGACTACATCTGGCTCGCCGCCCGCACCGACCCGGACGCCGAGAAGCACCAGGGGCTCTCGATCTTCATGGTCCCGACCAGCGCGCCCGGCTACAAGTGCACGCCGCTCCGCACCATGGGCACCTTCAACACCAACTCGACCTTCTACGAGGACGTGCGGGTGCCGGCCGACCACCTGATCGGGCCCGAGAACGGCGGCTGGTGGCTGATCGTCACCCAGCTCAACTACGAGCGCGTGTCGCTCATGACCTGCGGCATGGTCGAGCGCCTGCTCGAGGACACCGTGTACTGGGCGGGGGAGACGCGGCTTCCCGGCGGCGGGCGCGTGCTCGACCTCGGCTGGGTGCAGATCAACCTGGCGCGCGTGCGCGCCAAGCTCGAGGTGCTCCGCCTCGCCAACTGGAAGCAGGCCTGGAGCATCGCGAACGGGAAGCTCAACTACGCCGAGGCCTCGGTCGTGAAGGTCTTCGGCAGCGAGTTCTACGTCGAGGCCTACAAGCTCCTGCTCGAGGTGGTGGGCGGGCGCGGCGCGATCCGCGACGGCAGCCCGGACGCGCTCTTCCGCGGCCGCCTCGAGGCGCTCTACCGCGGCCATGCCCCGGTCCTGACCTTCGGCGGCGGCACCAACGAGATCCAGCGCGAGATCATCGCGATGGCGGGGCTCGGGATGCCCCGGGCACGCTGAGGGGCCGATGGACTTCGCGCTCGCCCAGGAGCAGCAGGCGCTCGCCGAGCTGGCGCGCGCGATCTTCAAGGACCACGTCACCCAAGAGCGGCTGCGCGCGCTCGAGGCCGACGGGGGGTGGTTCGACGAGGCGGTCTGGCGGAAGCTCGCCGAGGCCAGCCTGCTCGGCGTCGCCGTCCCCGAGGAGCACGGCGGCGCCGGGCTCGGCGTGCTCGAGCTCGGCATCCTGCTCGAGGAGGTCGGCCGCGCCGTCGCGCCGGTGCCGGTCTGGGCGTCGCTGGTGCTCGGCGCGCTGCCGATCGCCGCCTTCGGCTCGGCGGCGCAGCGCGCGCGCTGGCTCCCCGCCGCCGCGCGCGGCGAGGCGGTTCTGAGCGCGGCGCTCCTCGACCTCGACGGCCGCGACCCGCTGGCGCCGACCGCGCGCGCGGCGCGGGTCGGGGGCGACTGGCGGATCACCGGCGTCAAGACCTGCGTGCCCGCCGGCGGGCGCGCGGACGCGGTCCTGGTGCCGGCGCGCCGCGACGACGGCGGCGTCGGCGTCTTCCTGGTCGAGACCTCGGCGCCCGGCCTCCGGCGCGAGCGGCAGGTCCTCACCAACCGCGAGCCGCACGCCCGGCTCGAGCTCGACGGCGTCGTCGTGCCGGCGTCCGCCGCCCTCGGCGACGGCGACGACGGCGCCCGGGTGCTGGCCTGGCTGCACGAGCACGCGCTCGCCGGGCTGGCGGCGATGCAGGTCGGGGTCTGCGATCGGGCGCTCCGGATGACGGCGGAGTACACGATCGAGCGCAAGCAGTTCGACCGCCGGATCGCCTCCTTCCAGGCGGTGCAGCAGCGTGCCGCCGACGCCTTCATCGACGTCGAGGCGATGCGGCTCGCGGCCTGGGAAGCGCTCTACCGCCTGTCCGAGGGCCTGCCGGCGCCGCAGGAGGCCGCGATCGCCAAGTTCTGGGCGGCCGACGGCGGCCAGCGCGCGATCGTCGCCGCGCAGCACCTGCACGGCGGCATCGGGGTCGACGTCGACTACCCGCTGCACCGCTACTTCCTCTGGGCGAAGCACCTCGAGCTCATGCTGGGACCCGCGACCGAGCAGCTCGCGCGCCTCGGCGCCGCCCTGGCGCGCTGACGCCCCCGCCGCCGGGCGTCATTGACGACGGCCCCGCGGCGGACGAAAACTGGGGCATGGCGAGGTCCCCGGCGGCGCGCTACGGCGTCGCCCTCTTGGTGCTCGGTCTCGCGGTGGCCATCCGTCTGACGCTCGATCCCGTCCTCGGACCCTCGCAGCCCTTCGTCACCTACATCGCGACCGCGGCGGTCGTCGCGTGGCTGGGCGGGCTCGGGCCGGCGCTGTTGGTGCTCGGCCTCGGCTTCGTGGCCGGCGACTATCTCTTCGTCCACCCGCGCGGGGCGCTGGGGTCGCTCCGCACGCCCGCCGAGACGCTCCGCGCCCTCGGGTCCCTCGGGGTCGGGGTGTTCGTGGCCGCGCTCGTCTGCCGCATGCGCGCCGTGCAGCGGCGCGCCGAGTCGGCCGCCGCCGAGGCCGGGGCGCGCGCCCGCGAGCTCGAGGTGAGCGAGCGGCGCCTGCGCCGGCTCGTCGAGTCCGACATGATCGGCATCCTCTTCTGGGACGAGGCCGGGACCATCACGAAGGTGAACGACGCACTCCTCGCCATGGCCGGACGGCGGCGGGAGGACGTCGAGGGCAGGGTGCACTGGCGGGGGCTCGTCGCCGCGCCGATGATCCCGCGTCACGAGCGGGCGCTCGCCGAGGTGCTGGCGACGGGTTCGTGCGCGCCGATCGAGTCCGAGCTGGTGCGCCCCGACGGCGGCCGCCTGCCGATCCTTTGCGCCGCGGCGCGCATCGACGACCAGCCGCTTCAGGGCGTGACCTGGGTGCTCGACATCGCGGCCCGGAAGCAGGGCGAGGCCGAGCGCGAGGGGCTGCTCGCCATCGCCGAGCGCGCGCGCTCCGAGGCCGAGCAGGCGAGCCGAGCCAAGGATCAGTTCCTGGCCATGCTCGGCCACGAGCTTCGCAACCCGCTCTCCGCCGTGCACTCGGCGGTGCGGGTGGCGCGTGCCGATCCGTCCCGGCGCGACCGGGCGCTCGAGATCATCGAGCGCCAGTCGGCCCAGCTCGGCCGCCTGATCGACGACCTCCTCGACGTCGCGCGTGTCACCTCCGGACGCATCACGCTCCGGCGGACGCGGCTGGCGCTCGCGGAGGTGGTCGAGGGTGCCGTCGAGGCGGCACGGGGGTCGATCGACGACGGTGGCCACGAGCTCGTGCTCGCGCCGCCCGCCGAGCCGGTGCACGTCGACGCCGATCCGGCCCGGATCGAGCAGGCGCTGGTGAACCTGCTCACCAACGCCGCCAAGTACACGCCGCGAGGCGGCCGGATCGAGGTGGCGGCCGGACGCCGCGAGGCGGAGGCGTTCGTGCGTGTGCGCGACAGCGGGCATGGCATTGCCCCGCAGATGCTGCCGCACGTCTTCGACCTCTTCATCCAGGGCGAGCGCACGCTCGATCGCGCCCAGGGCGGGCTCGGCGTCGGGCTCACGGTGGTGCGGCGGCTGGTCGAGCTGCACGGCGGTCGCGTGACCGCGCACAGCGCGGGCGTCGGCACGGGTGCCGAGTTCGAGATCGTCCTGCCGCTGGCGGCCGCCGTGTCCGAGCGCGAGGACGGCGGCGGCGGCGACGGGACGCGCGCGCGCGCGCGGCGCGCCGCCGACATCGTCCTGATCGAGGACAGCTCGGAGGTCGCCGAGGCGCTCGCGACGCTCCTCGAGGTCCTGGGACACCGCGTCCGCCGCTACCACGACGGCGTCGCCGGGCTCGCGGCCGCCGCCGCCGAGCCGCCCGAGCTGATGCTGGTCGACATCGGGCTGCCCGGCATCGACGGCTACGAGGTCGCGCGCCGCGCCCGGCGCGAGCGCGCGCTCGCCGCGACGGTGCTGGTCGCGCTCACCGGCTACGGCGGCGCCGAGGCCCGCGCGCGGGCGCTCGCGGCGGGCTTCGACCACCACCTGGTGAAGCCCGTCGACACCCACGCCCTCGAGGACGTGATTGCGGCCGTAGGGGCCTCGTAGCCGGCGCGCGCGGCTTCCTACGGGTGCGCGGCGAAGAACCGCCACACCGCGGCGATGCCGTCGCGCGGCCAGGTGTGTGCCTGCGGGCCCTCGCAGTGGACGACGTCGGCGTCGCAGCCGGCATGGCGCGTGCAGTCGCCGGAGCGCGTCGGGGCGCCGCAGCCGTTCCGCGCCGCCCACCACTCGCGCGCGCGCCGCGCGGATGCCGGTGGCACGACGTCGTCGGCCCGTCCGTGCAGCAGCAGGATCGGCACCGGGCGCGCCGGGGTGCAGCCGTCGAGGGCGTCGGCGCCGCCGACGGGCGCCGCCGCCGCCAGGCGGCGGGCGAGGCGGCAGGCGAGCAGGTTGGCGAAGAAGCCGCCGTTCGAGAAGCCGGTGGCGTAGACGCGGCGCCGGTCGACGCAGCGCTCGGCCTCGAGACGATCGAGGAGCGCGGCGACGAACGGGCCGTCGCGGTCCTCGCTTGGGGTCAGGTCCCAGCCGCGGCCGGTCGTGCCGAGGAGACGCACGCCCTCGTGGCCCTCCGGGTAGACGACGACGGCCCGGTCGAGGTGGCCGTGCTCGTGGAGGCGGAGCCCGGCGCGCATCGCGCCGGCGTCGCTGCCGAAGCCGTGGAAGACGAGGACGAGCGGCCGCGGGTCGCCGGGCGCGCTCGCGGGCGCGTCCACCAGGTAGCCGCGCTCCTCGCCGCCGGCCGCGACGGTCGCGCGCGCGCCGGCGAGCGCCGGGTGCACCGCACCGGCGCAGCCCGCGCTCGGCAGGGCGGCGGGTGCCGGCCGGGCCTCCGGGGCACGCGCGCAGGCTAGTACGAGGGCCGCCAGGACGAGCCCGAGCGCCGGCCGACGGGGCGCTGCGTGGCGCCGCGCGAATCCGCTATAGTGGCGCCCGCTCGAGACCCTCCGCATGCGCCCCTACTTCTACGACCGCCTGTCCGTCGTCGACAACTCCTTTCTCGCGATCGAGGGTCCGATGACCCACCAGCACGTCGGCGGGGTCATCCTCCTCGAGGCGGCGCCGCTCGTCCGTCCCGACGGCAGCCTCGCGATCGACGAGATCCGGCGCTACGTCGGCGCCCGCCTGCACCTGATCCCGCGCTATCGCCAGAAGCTCCGCCCGGTGCCGTTCGGGACGCGCCACGTCTGGATCGACGACCAGCACTTCAACCTCGAGTACCACGTGCGCCACACCAGCCTGCCGCGGCCCGGCGACCTCCGGCAGCTCAAGCGGCTCTCGGCGCGCATCGTCTCGCAGAAGCTCGACCGCGCCAAGCCGCTGTGGGAGATCTGGATCGTCGAGGGCCTCGAGGGCGGCCAGCACGTCGCGATGGTCGCCAAGACCCACCACTGCATGGTCGACGGCGTCTCGGGCGTCGACCTGATGGCCGTGCTGCTGAGCCCGAGCCCCACGGACGGGGCCGCCGAGTCGCCGACGTGGATCCCGCGCCCGGCGCCGTCGTCCGTCCAGCTCCTGCGCGACGAGTGGCTGCGCCGCCTCGGCGAGCCCCTGGCGGCGCTCGGCGAGACGCCGTGTCCGTTCGGCGATCCGCGCGGGCTGCTGGCCGCGGGGTGGGAGCGTCTCGAGGCGCTCGGCGAGGCGCTCGGCGCGGCGGCCTCGCCGGCGTCGCGGACGCCGCTCAACCAGCCGATCGGCCCGCACCGGCGCTTCGACTGGCTGGCGATGGAGCTGGCGGAGGTGAAGGACGTCAAGAACCGTCTCGGCGGGACCGTCAACGACGTCGTCCTGGCGACGGTCGCGGGCGCGCTCCAACGCTTCCTCGAGCGCCGGCGCGTGAACGTGGACGTCCTCGCTCTCCGCGCCAACGTGCCGGTCAGCCTGCGCACCGACGACCAGCGCGGCACCCTTGGAAATCAGATCGCGCTCTGGATGGCCGACCTGCCGGTGGCCGAGCGCGATCCCGTCCGCCGCCTGGCGCGGGTGCGGGAGACCACCACGCGCCTGAAGGAGTCGCGCCAGGCGCTCGGCGCCCAGGTGCTGGCGGCGGTCAGCGAGTGGACGAGCTCGACCCTGCTCTCGTCGGCGGTGCGGATGGCGACGCGCTCGCGCCCCTTCAACCTGGTGGTGACCAACGTCCCCGGCCCGCAGATCCCGCTCTACATGCTCGGTGCCCGCATCCGCGAGTTCTTCCCGATACTGGCGCTGCTCGACAACCAGGCGCTCGGGGTCGCGCTCTTCAGCTACGACGGCACGCTCTGCTGGGGCTTCGTCTGCGACTGGGACCTGGTGCCCGACCTGCACGACTTCGTGCTGGACGTGGCCGGCGCCTTCGCGGAGCTGCGCGCCGCGGCTCAGAGGTTGTGAATCAATCCCCGGACCGAGCCGGGCGAAGAGCGCCGCACTGCGACGGCGATCTGAAGCCCGGCGACGGGAGGGGATTGATTCACAGCCTCTCAGGCCGCGACGGCCGCCAGGTAGTCGCGCACGGTCGCCGCGAGGCCGCGGTAGAGGGCATCGGCGATCAGGGCGTGGCCGATCGAGACCTCGAGGAGGCCGGGCAGGTGCGCCACGAGGTAGGGGAGGTTCCGGAGATCCAGGTCGTGGCCGGCGTTCAGCCCGAGCCCGTGCGCCCCGGCCGCGACCGCGGCGCGCTGGTAGCGCGCGAACACCGCCTCCTGCTCGGCGGTGCCGAAGGCGCGGGCGTAGTCCATGGTGTAGAGCTCGATGCGGTCGGCGCCGAGCGCGCGGGCGCGCGCGACCGCCTCGGGGTCGGGATCGAGGAAGAGACTGGTGCGGATGCCGTGCGCGCGCAGGCGCGCCAGCACGTCGCCGAGCCGGGCGGTGTCGCCGTCGAGGCGCCAGCCGGCGTTCGAGGTGAGGACATCGGGGGGATCGGGCACCAGGGTGCACTGGGCCGGGCGCACGGCGCACACCAGGTCGAGGAGCTCCGGCGCCGGGTAGCCCTCGACGTTGAGCTCGACGTCGAGGGCGGCGGCCAGGTCGTGGACGTCCTGGTAGCGGATGTGGCGGCCGTCGGGGCGCGGGTGGACGGTGATCCCGTGCGCGCCGGCGGCGACGCAGGCGCGCGCCGCCTCGAGGACGTTGGGATTGTCGCCGCCGCGGGCGTTCCGGAGCGTCGCGACCTTGTTGACGTTGACGCTGAGCCGGACCATCGCGCGGCTCAGGCCGCCGCTCCCGGGCGGCGATAGGCGGTGACGGCGCGCTCGGGCGCGACCCCGGCGGCGAGCGCCGGGTCGGCGACCGGCGCCCCGGTGACGAGGCGGAGCGGGATCTCGCCGGCCCAGCAGGGGAGGGCCACGTCCGCGGGGTCGTCGATCGGCGGCCCGGTGCGCACCTTGGCCGACGCCTCCGCGATCGGCATCGCGAGGACCAGGGTCTGCTGCAGCTCGGCCGCGCTCGGCGGGCGCACCGCTTGTGTCCGCCCGGGGACCACGTGCTCGACCAGCGCCGCCAGGGCGGCGCGCTTCTCGGCGGGGTCGTCGACCGGGCGGGCGTGGCCGAGGAGCACGACCGAGCGATAGTTCATCGAGTGATGGAAGGCGGAGCGGGCGAGCACCAGGCCGTCGACGAGCGTGACCGTCACGCAGGCGGGCACGCCGCCCGCGAGGGCGCGGAGCATCCGGCCGGCGGCGGCGCCGTGGACGTAGAGCGTGCCGCCCACGCGGGCGTAGGTCGTCGGGATGACGAAGGGCTGCCCCTCGGCCACGAAGCCGAGGTGGCAGACCAGGGCCTCGTCGAGGATGGCCTCGACGGCGGCGCGCTCGTAGCGTGCGCGCTCGCGGCGGCGCTTGACGGTGGTGCGCGGGGTGCGAAGGTCGCTGGCGGCGTCGGACACTTGCGTCCCTCCCGGACTGTTTGTTACAGTACAAACGCTTGATAGTGCGAGCACAATACAAGATGCGCGGATCCACCGCAAGCGACCTCGCGGCGGACCTCGAGGCCGCGATCCGCGTCGGGCGTCTCGCCCCCGGCGAGCGCCTGCCGACGGTGCGCGCCGAGGCGCGCCGGCTCCGCCTCAGCCCCGCGACCGTCGCCGCCGCCTACCGGACGCTCCGCCAGCGCGGCTGCGTGACCGCCCAGGGCCGGCGCGGGACGCGCGTCAGCCAGCGCCCGCCGCTCCCGGTCCGCACCGCGCCGGTCATTCCCGCCCACCTCCGCGACCTCGCCTACGGTAACCCCGACCCGGCGCTGCTGCCGCCGCTCGCCCCCGCGCTCCGCCGTCTCGGACGGGCGCCGCGGCTCTACGGCGAGCCCACCCTGCACCCCGAGCTGCTGGCGCACGCCGCCCGCCAGCTCGCCGCCGACGGTATCCCGACGACCGGGCTCGCGGTCGCCGGCGGCGCCCTCGACGGCATCGAGCGCGTCCTGCAGGCCTGGCTCCGGCCGGGCGACCGCGTCGCCGTGGAAGACCCGGGCTACGCCGCCGTGCTCGACCTCGTGAGCGCGCTCGGCCTGGTGGCCGAGCCGGTGGCGCTGGACGACGACGGACCGCTGCCGGAGGAGGTCGCGCGCGCGCTCGCGGCCGGGGCGGCGGCGCTGATCGTCACCCCGCGGGCGCAGAATCCTACCGGCGCGGCGCTCACCCCCGCGCGCGTGCGCGCGCTCGCGGTCGTGCTCGCGGCCCACCCGGAGGCGCTGGTCGTCGAGGACGATCACGCCGGGCCGGTCGCGGGCGCGCCCGCCCTCACGCTCGCGCCCGGGCGCGCGCGCTGGGCGTCGGTGCGTTCGGTGTCGAAGTCGCTCGGCCCCGACCTCCGGCTGGCGGTGGTGGCGGGCGACGCCACCACGATCTCGCGCGTGGCCGGCCGCCAGCGGCTCGGCGTCGGCTGGGTGAGCCACGTTCTGCAGGGGCTGGTCGCGACGCTCTGGACCGATCCCGCCGCCGAGCGCCGGCTCGCGGTCGCGCGCGAGACCTACGCCGCGCGGCGGGCCGCGCTGCTCGCGGCGCTGGCCGCGCGCGGCATCGCGGCGCACGGCCGCTCCGGCCTGAACGTGTGGATCCCGGTGCCCGAGGAGGCGCCGGTGGTGCACGCGCTCGCCGAGGCCGGCTTCGCCGTCCGCGCCGGCGAGTCCCACCGCCTGCGCAGCGGCCCGGCGGTGCGCATCACGATCGCCACCCTCCAGCCGCGCGACGCCCCCCGCGTCGCCGACGCCGTCGCCCACGCCCTCCGCCCCGCCCGCCGCACCGCCCCGGCGTAGCGCGCGAACGGGGGGACGTTTCCGTCCACTCTAGTGCCCCTGCGGGGCCGCGGCCACGTGCCCGCGAGCGCGCGGGCGGTGCAGGCGGCGGTGGTCGTACGACCGGGCCGTCATCTCGTTGAGGAGGTGGCGTCCGACGTACACCGGGTCGAGAGCCAGGGCGGCGCACACGTCCTCGAACATAACCGGGGTGGCGTGGCCGTCCTCGGCACGGATCCAGCGCGCGACCTCGGCGGCGCGACGACCGCCGCGCGCGAGCTCGGCCACGGCGTCGAGGAGGAGCGCCAGCATCAGCCTTCGCTCCGGGAGGCCCCAGCGCCCGATGCCGTACTGATGTTGCTCCTCGAGGGGCTGCGGCATGCCGATGGCCGCCTCGCTGCCCGGGAAGCTCGCCGTGGCGAGCTGCTCGAACGAATCACGCATGGCCTCTGGTAGAGCAAGCCGCCTGCCAGCCCGGGCCGAGCCGTGGAGCGTGGGATTTCGGTGCGCGGAGCGGGCAGTTTGTACATATTGCCATTGAATCTTGCGGCGGCCGCGGGCCGACGGTCTCCGCGGCGGGTGGCGGGGGCGGCCCGCGCCGGCCGGCCGCCGCGGAGGCGGCCGGCACGGCACGTGCACTGTCTCGAAGGCATGGTGGATTCGCATCCGTTGATCAGAGGCGGCGAGCGCGTCGTCGACGTTCCCGCGGAGCCGAGCGGCATCGCCCGCCGGCCCTGCGCGTCACCGCTTCGTCGCTCGATGGGCCGCACCGAGGGGCGCAGCCGTACCGTTCTCCTGGTCGAGCCCAGCTCGGTGCTGCGGGCGGTCATGGAGCAGCTCCTGCGCGCCGAGGGCTACGAGGTCGTCGGGGCGGAGAGCGCCGACGACGCGCTGGCGCGTTTGCGCGGCGGGCTCCATCCCTGTCTCGTCCTGCTCGACGTCATCGCCTCGCGGGGCGGCCTGCGCTTTCGCCGCGAGCAGCTCCGCAATCGGGCGCTCGCGCGCGTGCCGACGGTGGCCTTCTCGGGCGACCACTGGCTGCGCGCCAAGGCGGAGCATCTCGGCATGCCCTTTCTCGAGAAGCCGATCGAGCTGCAATCCCTGCTGGCGCACGTGGCGCAATACTGCGCGCGCGGGCCCGGCCGGAAGTCGTGACGCGATGACGTCGGCACGCCGACTGTGGGGATGGGCCGACGCCACGCTGCGCGGCGTCGCGGGCGGCATCGCCCGGCGCCTGCCGGCCACCCGTGGCCGGGCGGGCACGCCGCCGGTGGACGCGCCGCGCGGTGTGCGCGCCCGGACCGCGGCCCTCTATACCCGCGACATCGGCGACGGGCCGACGGTCGTCCTGCTCCACGCCTTTCCGCTCAGCAGCCGCATGTGGGAGCCCCAAGTACGGGCGCTCGAGGAGGGGGTGCGCCTGGTGGCGCCCGATCTGCCCGGGCTCGGGCTCTCGGCCGCGTCGCCGGGACGCTCGCTCGACGATCATGCGCACGCCGTGGCCGCGACGCTCGAGACCCTCGGCATCGAGCGGCCGTTCCTGGCCGGCATCTCGATGGGAGGCTACGTGGCGCTGCGCCTGGTCGACCTGCTCGGCGACCGCTGCGAGGGCCTGCTGCTCGCCGACACCCGCGCCGACGCCGACAGCGCGGAGGTGGCGAGCGCCCGCCACGAGCTCGCCGCCGAGGTCGAGGCGTGGGGGGTCGAGACCGCGGCCGGCGCGCTGCTGCCGAGGATGATCGGCGCGACGACGTTGAGCCTGCGGCCGCGCCTCGTCGACGAGGTGCGGTCGATGATCATGGAGAACGCCGTTCCCGGCACCGCCGCGGCGCTGCGGGCGATGGCGGCGCGCCCGGACGCGACCGCCCTCCTGCCGCGGATCACCTGTCCCGTGGTGTGCCTGGCGGGCGAGGAGGACGAGCTCACGCCGCCGGCAATCGCGTACGCCATGGCGGCACGCATTCCGCGCGGCCGGGCGGTGACGATTCCCGGCGCGGGCCACCTCACCAACCTCGAGACCCCGCACGCGTTCAACGCCGCGCTCACCGGCCTCGTCGCCGAGTCGCTGCTCCACGCCCGCATCCGCGCCCACTAGCTATAGCTAGCCGCTGCCGCCAGGGATGGGGGGGGCCGCGGCGGCTGAGCGGGGCGCTCAGCTCTTCAGCTTGTCGACCGCGTCCTTCATCTCGGGGACGGCCTTGAAGAGGTCGGCTACGAGCCCGTAGTCGGCGACCTGGAAGATCGGCGCCTCCTCGTCCTTGTTGATGGCGACGATGACCTTCGAGTCCTTCATGCCGGCGAGGTGCTGGATCGCGCCCGAGAGCCCGACCGCGATGTAGAGCTCGGGGGCGACGACCTTGCCGGTCTGCCCGACCTGCAGGTCGTTCGGGACGAAGCCGGCGTCGACCGCGGCGCGGCTGGCGCCCATCGCGGCCCCGAGCGCGTCCACCAGCGGCTCGAGCACGGTCTTGAAGTTCTCGCCGTTCTTGAGGCCGCGGCCGCCCGAGACCACGATGCGCGCCTCGGTGAGGACGGGCCGGTCGGACGTCACCTCCTCGAGCCCCTCGAACTTCATCGTGAGGGCGCCCTCGTCGACCGCCGGGGCGACCTTCTCGACCGCGCCGCTGCCGTCCTTGGCCGCGGGCTCGAAGGCCGTGGCGCGGACCGAGATCACCCGCGGCGTCCCCTCGAGCTTGACGGTCGCGAAGACGTTGCCGGCGTACATCGCGCGCACCACCGTGCCGTCGTCGTTGATGCCGCTGATGTCGGCGGCGAACGGCGCGCCCAGGCGCGCCGCCAGGCGGGGCGCGAGGTCCTTGCCGATGGCGGTCGCGGTGATGACGAAGGTGTCGATGCCCTTGTCCTTGATCAGCGCGGCCAGCACCGCCGTGTGCGCGTCGGCGAGGTAGTGCTCGAAGCGCCGGGCGTCGACCTGGAACACGGTCTCCATGCCATACGCCGCCGCCTCCGCGGCGAGCGCGTCGGTGCCGCTGCCGACGACGACGGCGCGACAGGTGCCGCCGAACGCCGCGGCGGCCGCTTTGCCGGCCCCGAACGCGACCAGCGTGGTCTTGGGGAAAGCGCCGTGCTGATGTTCGGCGAAAACGAGGACGTCACCCATGGGCTTCTCCTAAATGACCTTCGCTTCGGTGTGCAGGAGCTGCACGAGCTGGTCGACCGACTCGACCTTCTTGCCCGCCTGGCGCTTCGCCGGCGGCTCCATCTTCGTGACCACGACGCGCGCGGCGACGTCGACGCCGAGATCGGCCACCGCAATCTCCTTCAGCTCCTTCTTGCGGGCCTTCATGATGCCGGGGAGGGAGGCGTAGCGCGGCTCGTTCAGCCGCAGGTCGGCGGTGACGACGGCCGGGAGCGGCATGGCGAGGGTCTCGAGCCCGCCGTCGACCTCGCGCGTCACCGTGACCGACTTCTGGTCGCCGCCGAGCTCGATCTTGGAGGCGAACGTGGCCTGCGGCCACCCGAGCAGCTCGGCCAGCATCTGACCGGCGGCGTTGGAGTCGTCGTCGATCGCCTGCTTGCCCATCAGCACGAGCTCGGGCTTCTCGGTCTCGACGATCTTGGCGAGCACGCGCGCGACCGCGAGCGGATCGAGGTCGGCGTCGGAGACCACCAGGATGGCGCGGTCGGCGCCCATGGCAAGCCCGGTGCGGAGCTGCTCCTGCACGACCTTGGCCCCGATGCTGACGAGGACGGCCTCGCTGCCGGCGACCTTGTCCTTGATGCGCAGCGCCTCCTCGATCCCGATCTCGTCGAAGGGGTTCACGACCCACTTGACGTTGTCGGTCACGATACCCGAGCCGTCCGGCTTCACCTTGATGCTGGTCTCGGGGTCGGGCACGCGCTTGACGGTGACGAGGATCTTCACGGTGAGCGTCTCCTTCCGTCGCTGAGAAACGGGACAGCTAACACCGCCCCGAACGGAGAATCAAGGTCGGCTTGCAAACGGCGTTAGCAGGATGCCGATAGCGGCCAGCTGCCGCGTTGCTCGGTCGCTCGGTTGTGCGGCGTACCCTTCCGGGTACGCCTCCGCCCTCGCTCCCTCGGCGCCTTGCATCTGGACGCTCTCGACATCCTGCTAGTGCCCGGCGGGCTCAGGCGTTGAAGCCGAGCCGCGACGAGAGCTCCTGCCCGGCCTTCAGCATCGCCGGCGCCATCTCCTTCTCGATGCGCTCGGCGGGCATGCGGTACGAGGGGCCGCTGACGGCGAGCGCCCCCACCATGTGGCCGGTGTAGTCGCGGATGGGGACGGCAATCGAGCTGACGTCGTCGATGAACTCGCCGCGGTCGACGGCGTAGCCGGCCTCGATGATGGCGCGGAGCTGCTGGGTGAGCGTCGGGCGGTCGGTGACGGTCTGCGCGGTCAGGCGCTTCAGGCCCTCCGGGAGGCGGCCGCGCAGCTCGGCGTCGGCCTCGAACGCGAGGTGCGCCTTCCCGACCGCGGTGCAGTGCAGCGGCAGGCTCTCGCCGATCTGCGACACCAGCCGCACCGGCTGATCGGCGTCGACGCTGTCGAGCGGCACCATCGCGCCCCGGCGCGACACCGCCACGTAGGCGCTCTCGCGACATTGTTTGACCAGCGACTCCATGATCGGGCGCGCCTGGCGCAGGAGCCCCATCCGGCCGACGTACGCCTGCCCGAGCCGGAGGCTCCGCACGCCCAGGCGGTAGTTCTCGGTGGCCTTGTTCTGCTCGATGTAGCCGCGCGACTCGAGCGTCGCGAGCAGGCGGAAGATGTTGTTCTTGTGGAGCTTGAGGCGCTTGCTGAGCTCGGTCACCCCGAGCTCGTCGGCGTCACCGAAGAACTGCTCGATGACGTCGAGCGCGTGGGACACGGAGCGGATGATGTAGTTGGTCTTCTCGCGCCGGGCCATTGGGAACCGTGGAAAAGCGTTTTAGACGTAGAGGAGACGCCACCGCTTGTCAACGTCGCGCGGTGGCGTCTCCCGAGGCCCGTCGTCAACGCCGTATCACGGCCGCCCGGGCGCTCACGGGTCGAGCGCGAAGTCGACGCTCTGGTGGAGCCTGACCGAGCCCGGTCCCGGCAGGCCGGTGTTGGTGTCGATCGCCGAGGCGCCGGTGGCGGGGATGCAGATCGCCGCCCCGAGCACGTTCATGTCGAGGCCGGGCTCGCCCGGGCGCACGATCGGATCGATGAAGCAGCGCCGCAGGCTCGCCTCGCACGGGCCGGTGCCGGGCGGGCACCCGGCGTCGTTCATGCAGCCGATCTCCTCGGCGCCGGCGCAGCGCTGGTCGGCGGGACCGCCGACGCACTGGCCCTCGCCCACGAGATCGCCCGGAACCTGCCGGCAGAGCTGCCGGCACGCGCCCGGCGCCGCACCCGGACAGTCGCTGTCGCCGGCACACGACATGCCGTCGCGGTCGCCGCCGTCGCACGCCGACAGGCACGCGTTCGGCCGGAGCTGGCCGTCGCACCAGCAGCTCTGGTCGGTGGCGTCGGTGGCGTCGCAGGGCTGGTCGGTGGCGAGGGTGGCGGTGCCGGTCGTGGCGGGATCGTAGATCACCGAGACGCCGCCGCCCGAGATGTTGGCGGCCGGGTTCGGCAAGCAGTCGTTGGAGGTCGGCCCGAAGGGACCCGTCGCCTCGACGGTGCACGCCCCGGTGGGGCCGCCGGCACACATGCCTGGGTCGCCGATCTCGCAGTCGGCGAGGGTCGCCTCGCCGCAGTCGCACACTGGGCAGGGCTGGCTGACGTTCGGCGAGAAGTGGATCAGCGAGTTCAGCGGGATGCGCAGGGTCGCGGCCCCCGACGCGACGTCGAAGGTCCCCACGACGTCCTCGGCGAACCGGTTCAGGATGCAGACCGGCACGCCGCCCGAGGAGAGCGGCAGCGGGGCGCCGTAGGACGAGATCAGGCACATCTGGCTGCTCAGGCACTGCGAGGTGCTGGTGCACGCCCGGGTGGGATCGCCCGAGCACACCGAGCCGACGTCGGCGAAGAACGTGCACGCGGTGTCGGTGGTGCCGTCGCACGCCCCGAGCTCGCCGGCGATCGTCGCCCCGGCCTGCACCGTCGCGTCGTGCGACTGGCCGGTCCAGCCGTTGTCGAGGTCCGAGCCCGGGATGGCGACGAAGGTCGCCTGGCCCGCCACCGGGCAGCGGCAGTCGGCGAGGCACGTGCCCGGGCACGAGGCGTCGTCGGCGCCGTCACAGAGCTCGCTGCCCTCGGCGACGCCGTTGCCGCAGAAGGGTGCGCACGAGCAGTCGGCGGCGCAGGTGCCGGCGCAGCTCCCGGTCATGGTGGCGTCGCACTCCTCGCCGGGATCGATCACGTTGTCGCCGCAGAACGGACCGCAGGTGCAGTCCGGCTGGCAGGCGCTCACCGGGCAGACCTCGGACGTAGCGGTGCCGTCGCATTCCTCGTCGCCGTTGATCGTGCCGTCGCCGCAGAACGGGCCGCACGTGCAGTCGCCCTGGCAGGCGCCCGGGCAGGCCGCGTCGTCGGTGCCGTCGCAGACCTCGCTGCCCTCCTGCATGTCGTTGCCGCAGACCGGCGTGCAGGTGCAGTCCGGCTCGCAGCCCGCGGTGCAGATGCCGGGATCGGTGCCGTCGCACCGCTCGTCGGCGGCGTTCACCATGTCGTCGCCGCAGAACGGACCGCACGCGCAGTCGGGCTGGCAGGCGCCGGGGCAGGCGGCGTCGAGCGGCGGATCGCACTCCTCGCTCCCGTCGAGGGTGCCGTTCCCGCAGGTGAGGAGGCCACGGAAGACCCGCGTCTCCTGCAAGAGGGCACCCGGTCCCGGAAGGCCGGCGACCACGTTCACCGCCGGGCTCCGCGTCGGCGAGATGCAGAACGTCCCCGCGAAGGTCGGCATCGTCGGGTCGGGGGTGCCGGTGCGCACGATCGGGTCGAGGAAGCACTCGCGGGCCTCGGCCGCGCACACCTGACCCGGGCGGCAGGTGTCGCAGTTGCCGCTCGGCGGCGGGTTGCAGTCGGCGTCCATCAGGCAGCCCCGGAAGGGCTCGAGGCTGCACAGACGGTCGAACGGGCCGGTCAGGCAGACGCCGTCGTCCGGGCTGCCGTCGGTGACGATGGCCGGCGAGCAGGTGGCGTCGACGCAGGCGTTCGGGCGTGTCGGCTCGCCCGGTCGGCTGCAGAAGCCGCCGCCGGGGCAGTCCGAGGGATCGACGCACGGCGTGCCGGCCGCGCTGCCGCCGATGCAGCGCAGGCCGCCGCACGGGCGCCCGCTCGGACAGTCGGCGTCGCGGTTGCACGGCTCGGCGGCGAGCGTCGCGCAGGTGTCGCAGAAGCACGGCGCGCTCCCGAACCCGGGCGCGGTGCATGCCGGACCGGTGCCGAGCGTGGTGGTGCCGGTGGTCGCGGGCGCGAAGGTGACCGTGAGGTTGCCGACGTTGGCCGCCGCCGGCGGCGGGCAGTCGAGGCTCAGGTCGCCGAAGAACTCGCTCGTGCCCTGCTCGTCGCAGGGCTCGCCGTCCTGCGGGCCGCCGCTGCACCGACCGTCGCGCGCGCCGTCGCGCGCGCCGTCGTCGCCCTCGCAGGTCGGACACGGCTTGTCGACGCGCAGCCCGTTGTGCACGCCGGACTCGAGCGCGAAGGTGGTCTCGGCCTCGCCGGCGTGGGGGCCCTGGTCGGCGACGTTGGCGGTGCCGGTGATCGCGGTCACGTAGCGGTTGGTGACACAGACCGGCACCGCGCCCGAGGAGATCGGCAGCGGCGGGCCGTAGAAGCACTCGCAGGTCTCGCCGCCCGTGCAGGCCGGGGCGGCGGGATCGCAGGCCGTGCGGCTGCTCGCGTCGAGCGCCGCCAGGTTGGTGCAGATGCAGCTTGCGTGCGGCCCGGGGAAGGCGACCGGACCGCTGACGTCGCACTGGCCGCAGGTCGGCGACTCGAGGTCGAGATCGCAGCCGCCGACCAGCACCGCGGTGATGGCGGCGTCGCGCACGCCGCGCAGGTCGTGGGACTGGCCGCTCCAGCCGGTGTCGAGGTCGATCGCGGGCTGCGTCACCAGGCTCAGCACCTGGGGAAGGGGATCGGGCAGCAGGCAGCTCCCCGCCGGCGCCGGGATGAGAGCGCCGATGATGGCGTCGGCCACCGCCGAGTGGCTCTCCTGGATGCAGGCGATCAAATCCGCGACCCCGAAGCCGCCGCCGCCGTTGGTCGCGCAGTTGCCGGGGAAGCCGAGCGCGTCGAGGTGGTCGGCGGTGCAGGCGCGCGCGATCTTGTCGGCGAGGCGCGCGGTCGCCTTCGCGAGCAGCCGATCGGTGGCGTCGTCGCCGGTGCCGGCGCCGGGGGCGCGGCAGTCGACCTCGGTCGGCGGCGGGATGCGGCCCCGCGCCTGCTGGTCGAGGCAGCGCAGCCGGGCCCGCAGCGCCATCTGCACGAAGGTCTCGCCGTGGCGGGCGATGGTCGCCTGACAGCGGCCGACGGCGCCGTCGTACGCCATCAGGTCCGGGTAGGCGCTCGCGAGCGCCTCGTCGACGGCGCTCATGATGGCGTCGACGAGGCACGTGGCGAGCTCGTCGGGCGAGAGGGTGCCGTCGTCGGCGCACGCGCCGTAGCCGAGCGCCGCCAGGTCGAGGCCGCGGCACGCGCGTCCGACCAGGCGCTCGAGGCGCGCCGCCGCGCGCGCGATCCGCGCGTCGCGGCGCGCGGTGTTGCAGGTGTTGCCTCGCACCACGTCGTTGTTGCACGCGACCAGGGCCTCGTGCTTGGCGGCGGCGAAGCGCCGTCCCTCGCGCGCGATGGTGGCGCGACAGGCGAGCTCGTCGTCGGTCGGCTGGGCGTGAGCCTCGGCGAGGAAGCCAACGATCAGCAGGGCGAGCAACGATGCGACGGCGCGGCGTGCGGGCATGGCGATCTCCTTTCGAGCTACGCCGAAAAAAAGAGCAGATGCCGTGCCACCGGCGGACGCGAAGCGGGCCGGACACCCCCGGCGGCGCCGCCGGCAGATGTTACATGGGCATCGTACAAAGTCCGGAGCGCGCGCTCCGCTCGACGCATCGCATCAGCCGGCCTGCTGCCACTTTCGGTAGTACGCCTGGCCGCGCTCGTAGCCGAAGCGGAAGGCGTAGGTGCCGGTCTCCTCGTCCTCGAGGCATCCCGCGACCTCGTCGAGCGCCCGCCCGCGGTTTTCGGATCGGAGCGCGGCCTCGAAGCCGCGCCGGAAGAGCGCCTCGGCGACGGCGACGTCGTGGCTCGGGAGGTCGTACTGCGCCTCCTGGGCGTCGCCGAGCCCCAGCCACCAGCGCCCGCGGGCGGCGTCGAGATCCTCCGCCCCGGCGCGCTCGAGGACGCCGCGCGCGAGCTCCGCCTCCTCGCCGTCGCGGGCGGAGGCGATCAGGACCGAGCGGTCCTGGCGCAGCGCCTCCTCGTAGAAGAAGAGCTCGTCCTTCGGCAGCCCGTCCTGCAGGCTGTGCTCGAGGGCCCGTCCGGCGAGCGCGCCGCCCGCGGTCGCGCCCACCAGGGCGAGGGCGGCGGCGCCGATCACCAGCACCGGTCCGACGCCGGGCACCAGGACGGACGCGACGGGACCGACCAGCGACGCCCCCGAGAGCCCGACCGCGGCGCCGACGGCGGCGCCGATCGCGCTCCCGACGCCCGGGGGCTCGGCGTCCTCCGTCGGAACGCCGGCGAGCTCGCGCTCGCTGGCCTCGGGCGTCAGCACGCTGATGTTCTCCTTTGCCATGCCCGCCGCCGCCAGCTCGGTGGCGGCGCGCTCGGCCTCGGTGCGCAACGGGAAGACGCCGACGACGCTCTCCATGCGATCCTCCTTCCGACTCGTCTTGCCCCGACGCGTCGCAAGCCTCGTGCCAGCGCCGGCCGGCCGCGCCCGGCGGCGGAAAGACGCGGCTTCCCGTCGCCGGGCCGCCCGCCCGGTGTCCTTCTTACAAGGCGCTGCAACCGTTCCAGGGCGCCTCGCGGCGTTGCATCACCGGCTCGCGCGCAGCGTCGCGACGGCGGCCGGGCGCGTCTCCACCGGGCCGTCGAGGCGCCGCGGCCCGCGGCGCGCCGGGCGCGCGTCGGCGGGATCGAGCATGCGGTGCACCATATCGAGCCACTCGCGCTGCGCGGCGTACTGCAGGCGGGTTGCCTCCACCACCAGCCAGCGCGTGCGGCCGGCGTGCGTCATCGGCTGGCGGGCGACGAGGGCGGTCAGGCTGTCGACGGCGTCGGCGTAGCGCCGCGCCTCGGCGGCGAAGGCGACGAGCAGCGGCGCCAGCCGCTCGGGCGGCGTGAAGACCAGCTTCACGAACAGCGGGTCGCGCGCCGGACGCAGGCGCGGCGCCGGCTCGGCGAGCCAGCGCTCGAGCGCGCACCGGCCGCGCGGCAGCAGCGTGTAGCGTGCCCGCGCGACGCGCGCCGGCAGGCGCGCCGCCTCGCTCTCGCGCCGTACCAGCCCGGCGCGGCGCAGGCGCTCGAGCGTCGAGTACACCTGGCCGGAGTTGAGCTGCCAGAAGTCGCCGAGCGTGCGCTCGAAGCGCACCTTCAGCTCGTAGCCCGTGAGGTCGCGGCTGGCGAGCAGCGCGAGCAGTCCGTGCTTGACCGGCATGTGTCCGTTCCTCCCCTTCGTCGTGGTGGCGCCGCGTCCGGAGGAGACAGCAACGGCGGTGCCAGGCGGCGGGGAGGGCGAAGGGCGCGCCCGGCCGCGCGCGCGGCGCCGCGCCGGGACGGCGCGCGTCCGCTCCCGCGTGTCCCGGCTGTCGGGGGCGGACAGCGCGCGTCGGCCGCCCGCGTCGCGTGCAGCGCGCGCACCGCTCTGCTAGGCAAGCGGGCCATGAGCTTGCAGATCGTCCTGATCGGCCAGGCGGCGTTCGCCGAGAAGGTGCTCGAGGGCCTGGTGGCGCGCGGCGATCGGGTGGCGGCGGCATACTGTCCACCCGACGGCGCGCGGCCCGATCCGGTGAAGACGCGCGCCGCGGCCGCCGGCGTCCCCTGCCATCAGCCGCCGAGCTACAAGCCGGAGGCGGTGCGCGCCGAGATCGCCGGCTACGCGCCCGATCTGATCGTCCTGGCCTACGTCACCCGGATCATCCCGCCCGCGATCATCGACCTGCCGCGGCTCGGCACGATCTGCTTCCACCCCTCGCTGCTGCCGCGCTACCGCGGCGGGAGCGCGATCAACTGGCAGCTCATCCGCGGCGAGACGCGGGGTGGGGTGACGGTCTTCTGGACCGACCCGGGCATCGACACCGGCCCGATCCTGCTGCAGCGCGCGGTCGCCATCGGCCCCGACGACAGCGCCGGCTCGTTCTACTACCAGCGGATCTTTCCCGCCGGCGTCGCGGTCGTCCTCGAGAGCGTCCGCCTGATCGCCGCCGGCGACGCGCCGCGGACGCCGCAGGACGAGGCGCGCGCCACCTACGATCCGCTCTGCACCGACGCCCACGCCGCGGTCGACTGGACGCGGCCGGCGCGCACGGTGCACGACCTGATCCGCGGCTGCGATCCGCAGCCGGGCGCCCACACCGCGGCGCCGGGCGGGCGCCTGCGGCTGTACGAGAGCCGCGTCGCCCCGGAGGGCGGCGGCGCGCCGGGGACGGTGCTGGCGCTCGGCGACGACGGTGCGCTCACGGTCGCGGCGGGGGAGGGCGCCGTCCGCCTCGGCAAAGCGCGCGTCGACGGCACGAGGGACAAGCGCCCCGCCGCCGAGGCCGCCGCCGCGCTCGGCCTAGCCGCCGGTGGACGGCTGGGCTGACTCCGCGAGCTCGAGGTCGACGAGGGCCTGGCCGGGCTCGACCATGGTGCCGGGTGCGACGTGGACGCGGGCGACGCGGGCCGCGACCTCGGCCGTGAGCACGGTCTCCATCTTCATGGCCTCGAGCACGACCAGCGGATCGCCGGCCGCGACCTCCTGGCCGGCGGCGACCGCGACGTCGATGACCTTGCCGGGCATCGGCGCCGTG
>Ga0302046_10000739_pt1 | contig 31750 bp, 25 predicted proteins | sample RVTome_11_FD_200261 | JGI IMG/M metagenome (GOLD analysis project Ga0302046, IMG submission 200261) | Soil microbial communities from uranium-contaminated site in the Upper Colorado River Basin, Wyoming, United States - RVT147D111 (version 2) ...
GTTGGCCGGCCCGGGGGAGATCTGGGTGGCCCAGTCAGGCACGCTTTGCGCGCCGTCCAGGTCGGACACCATCACGCTGTCCCCGGCCAAGGCGAAGACGGGGGGATCATTGACCGAGCGCCAGCCGACTCCGAACTCCATGATACCGGTGTTTCCGCCGGCGTCGGTGGCGCTGATGATGATGGAGGAAGTGCCGAAGGCATTGGTCACGGGGATGACGGTGATGGTGTAATTGGTGCCGGAACCTTCCAGGAGAATGTTCTCGAGCGGGACGATGGAGGTGTTCGTGGAGCTGAAGGAAAAGACGAGGTTTGAACCCGCGGTGTCGTCATCGAAGATGGTCAGGGGGAGTGGTCCGATGGCGGCATCTTCGAATGTGATCCGCTGGCTGACTGGGCTGATGATCGGGGGGCGATTGAATTCGAACTCGGCATCGGCGTAGCCGACGGTTTCGCTGGTGCCACCGAACTGGGCGCCGCCCTCATAATGGAAATACCAGCGGCCGCGGGAGGGGATGGCGGTGATGGAGCACATGTCGCTCAGGCTGGTGACCTCGGGCGAACCCAGGAGCATGGTGGTAGCGCCGTCGGACACGCGGGTGCGGGAGATGGTAAAACTGTTGGAGACATAGACGAGGTGGAAGTTGCCTTCGAAGAATTCCGCGATGCCCCAGTAGGCCCAGTTCTCGCAGAACTGATGACTGAGGAACCCGGGGTTGCCCAGTTCCTGGACGGCGCCGCTGGCGATCTGGATGCCATAGACCGTGTTGCCGTCGTGGAGGAGCACCCAACCGAAGCCGGAGAAGATGCCGCTGTCACCGAACTGGCCGAGGGTGACGGGGGTTTCGAGGTTGACGCGGTTTTGGGTCAGGGCGCCGGTGGCGCTGTTGATCTGGATGAGGCTGGTGATTTCGATGGTGCCTCCCACGTTCTGCAGGGGTGCGCCACCGGAGGCGAGCGTCCAGATGGTTTCCGTGGAGAGATCGGTGAAGAGTCCGTCATAGAGGGTCCCGAGGGAGGTCACGCCGCTGAGGTCGCCTGCGTTGATGCGGGCGGTGGCACTGTCGCCTGTGTAATACACGTGATCAGTGGAGGCGGCGATGCCGCCGCGGTCGTCACCGGTGGCGTTGTTGTGGTCCACCACCTGGGAGTTGCTGGTTCCGAGGGCGATGATCTGGAACGGAGCCGGGCCCTGCGTGACGGTGAGCGTGGCGGGGCGGCTGGTGACGTTGCCCAGCGGATTGCTCACCTCGACATAGTAGGTGCCGGCGGCGGCGGGGGTGATGTTGGGCAGGAGGAGGGTGGCATTGGTGCCATCGGGAACGGGGTTGTTGTTGTAAAACCACTGGTAGGTGAAGGGCTCGCTGCCGGTGACGACGACTCGGAGCGTGACGTCGGCGCTGGTGAACACGGTGCGGTTGGAGGGTTGCGACCGGATGACGGGCGGCGAAGGAGGCACCTCCGCCTCGAACGTGGCATCGGCAAAACCAAGCGTCTCGCCGCTCCCGCCGAACTGCGAGGAGCCCTCGTGGTGGAAATACCAGCGCCCGCTGCGGACAGAGACGCTCATGGAGGCCATGTCCGACAGGTTCTGGAAGCTGGCCACCGTTTCCCGGAACCCGTCACTGACGCGGGTGCGGGAGATGGTCCGGGAGTCGCTGACGTTGACCAGGCTGTATTCGCCGTTGAAGAACTCGGCGACGCCCCAGTAGCCGGGTCCTTCGGAAAAGGTGTGGATGGGCGCGGGGACATTGCCCAGGTCCACGACCAGACCGGAGGGGAGGCTGATGTGGTAGAGGCGCAGGCCGGTGTGGAGCAGGATGCGATCGAAGCCGGAGAAAAACCCGATGTTGCTGTATTGGAGGTTGGCACCGGGGATGGCTTGGGAGAGGTCGATCCGGTTGCCGTTGAGGGCGCCGGTCAGCTCGTTGATCTCCAGGAGGGTGGTGATGTTGTTGCCGTTGAAATTGATGGGGGTATTGCCCTGTCCGAAGGTGTAGATGATCTCGGAATTCAGGTCGCTGACCAGGCCGTCATAGACGGTGCCCACGGCGGTTCCGCCGCCCAGGTCGCCCAGGTTGTAGGCAGCGGTGGCACTATCGCCGGTGACCAGCACCCGGCCGGCGCCCGTCGCGATGCCGCCACGGTCATCCCCCGTGAGATTGTTGTGGTCGATCACCATGGCGTTGTTGGGGGTCAGGCTGGTGACGCGGAACGGCAGTCCGGCCCCGATCACAGTGACCCGCGCTACCTGGGAGGTGGCCGAGTTGATCGGATTGCTCACCACGACGAAGTAATCGCCTTCATCCCCCGGCGTGGCGGAGTCCACCTGCAGCGAGACGTTGGTCGCCCCGGCAATGGCCTGGTCCTCGAAATACCATTGGTACTGGAGCGGGGGCCCGCCGGACGCCGCGACGGTGAGACGCAGCGAGAGTCCTTCCAGCGCCAATGTGTCCGGCGGGGAGGAACCGATCACCACGGGACCCGACGGCACCAGCCCGGCCATGTAGTTGTAGAGGTTGGGCGCGAAGATTTCGCGGTAATTGTCATTGGCCGTGCCCGGGACGCTGAAGAGATAGCTGAGGGGAAACGAGGAGTAGAAGACGAATCCCTGGCCCAGCCCGTAGGCGAAGCCAATCACCTGACTGGGGTCGGCTCCATTGATGAGGAGCCGCCGCGTCCCGGCCGGCAAGGTGTTGGGATCCGCATACCCGCCATAGACGAAGCCCGCTGCGTCCAGCGAACTGTTGTTGAGATTCCCATAGGGTCCGGATGCGAGCGCAGCCGCGTCCGGGGGAACCAGGTTCACGTTCAGGCCGGGACTGGACGTGAGCAGGATGTTTTGCGCGCCGATCAGCAACGGGTTGGGGGCCGGGTCGCCGCCGCCGGTTAGGAGGGCGTCGTTGACGATGAGCTTGCCGCCCAGATTGACCCAGTCGCCCACATCCGCCAGCCGGGACTGCAGGACGGCGGACACTCCGCCGCCCTGCTCTTCGATGATGAGCAGGTCCAGACCGCTGAAATCCGCCGTGAACAGCGCGTCGGTGAGGTCCACCGGTTCGAACCCGGCGTGGATCAGCGTCTGCCCGTAGTCGCCGCGAAAGGCGGAGTTGGGATTGTCGCGGATCACGCCCGCCACACCACGCACATTGCTGAGGGTCACCTGCGCGACGGCGCTGGTCGCGGTCCCGAACGCGTTGCTGGCGACCATGAAATAGGGGCCGGACTCGGCGGTGGAAGCCGGTGTCAGATTCAGGGTCTGACCGGTCTGCCCCGCCAGGGGCTGGCCGAGGCCGTACCACTGGTAACTGATGGGATCCGCGCCGAACGCCACCGTCTCGAGCGTCAACGGACGCCCGACCAGTCCGTAGCCTCCCTCCGGTTCCTGCACGATGTCGGGCGGCGAATCCGGCTGGCTATAGTTGAGCGTGGCATCGGCGTATCCGGCCACTTCGTCCGCGGAGAAGTCGGGGAACAGTTCCGAGAACCCCTCGTGCTGGAAATACCAGCGACCCTCCGCGATGGAGACGGTGAGGCTGCACATGGAGCCCAGGCCGTAGCTGGGGAAGCTGGCCACCTCCTCCATCCGACCGTCAGGGACCCGGGTCCGCGAGATGGTGATCTGGTCCTGGACCTGAAGGAGGTGGACGCTGCCCCCGAAGAATTCCGCCACCCCCCAGTGCGCCCAGTTCTCGCAGAACTGATGCTGCGGGATGGGCATCTCGCCCAGGTCGGTCACAATGCCGGAAGGCAGGTCGATGTTGAAGACACGCTCGCCGTTGTGCAGGACCACGCGGCCGAATCCCGAATAGATGCCGAACGGCCCCGGAAAGTTCATGGGCACGGAGGTGCTGAGCGCAATGCGGTTGCCGGTCGGCGCGGCCGTGACTCCGTCCAGCTCGAGCAGGCCGTCCACCACCCCGCCGCCCTGGGTGATCATCTGGTTGCCGTTGGCCAGCGCATAGACGGTGGCCGAGCGCAGGTCGCTGCAGAGCGCGTCGAGCACCCCGCCCAGGGAGACGGCGTCGTTGACGTTGTTGAGGCCGAAGCGGGCGGTGCTCTGGTCGCCCGTGACAAAAAAGTGGGAGCCCGATGCGGCAATGCCTCCGCGGTGGTCGCCGGTGATGCCGGCATGCTGGATCGTCCGCACATTGTTGGTGGTGAGCGAGCCGACCCGGAACGAGTCGCCCTCGACCTCGAGCAGGCTGAGCGCGGCCTTGCGGCTGATCGCCATGCCAAGCTCGTTCTGGACCCGGACCCGGTAGGTGCCCTGGTCGGACTCCGACACGCCGGTGATCACGAGCGTGTCGTTGGTGGCGCCCGGGATGTCCAGTCCGTTGAAGTCCCACTGGTAGGTGAGGGGATAGGTGCCGGACACCTGGACCCGGAACGTGGCTGCGCCGCCGGAGATGGCCAACTGGTCGCTCGGTTCCACCAGAATGGTCGGAGCCGAGGGGGCGGTGGTGATGCTGACATCATCGATGGCCCAGTGGTCGTTGACCGAGCCGGAATGGTTGTCCTGTGCCCAACGAAAAAGGGTTCCAGGCGAAAGCGCCCCCGGCGGGATCGGGATGCTTTGCAGCGTCCAGGCCCGGAACTCCTCGGTCCGGTACTCACGGATCAGTTGCCAGAGCGATCCCCCGTCGGTGGAGTATTCCAGTTCCACCCCCTCGCTTGGCAGGTCGGCATTTTCCCATGGGAACCCGCCTCCGTCCGAAAGCCGGATCCAGAAGTTAATGAGACCGCCCGCGGTGGTGTTGAGGGGGCGCGTGGTGGCAAAGCGTGGATTCTGGTCGCCGCCAAACCAGAGCGCATGGGTGCCGGACACGCTGCCGCCATGGTTGGTGGCCAGGACGAGATCCGAGAAGGCGCTCCACTGCATGAGGTCGATGTCCGGCTCGAAATCATCGACGATGCCCGAGTCCGGATCGAGCACGGTGAGGGTGGCCTCGTCGCTGAGGACGGCGTCCAGGTCGTTGCTGATCTGAACGCGATAGGCGCCGGCGTCGTTGGTGGAGACCATGGGGATAACGAAGGAGGCCTGGGTGGCGCCCGGGATGTCCACGCCATCCTTCTGCCACTGGTAGGTGAGGGGCGTCATGCCGGTGGCGGCGACCTGAAAGGTGACCATGGCATCCTCAAAGACCGCCTGGTCCTGCGGCTGGGTGAGGATGGCCGGAGGGCCGCTGGCCAGTTCCGCGTTCAACTCGAGGGCGAAACTGACGTCGCTGCTGCCCGAGTCGCTCTGGTGGATCTCCACCGCCAGCACGTTGGGTCCCGCCACCAGCAGCGCCGGGTTCAGGCTGTTGCTGATGATGGCCCCCTCGTCATCGCCGAAGATGGCGATGGTGGCAAAGGTGCCGGAGGTGATGGTGCCTCCCGGCATGTTGTCCCGCCACACTTCCGTTCCGTTCAGGTAAACCACGGCGCCGTCGTCGCGGAGCATGTTCGCCGCGAGCCCGGAGAAGGCTGCCGGATCGACCACCTCGAAGGTGTGCCGGAAATAGAAGGTGGTGAAGGAGGTCTCTCCGGGTCCGCGGGTGATGAGGGTGGCCTCGTCTCCCTCCCCGAATCCGAGCTGCGCGTTGCCCGCGGCCCAAGCCGAGTCGTCGAATGCCGGGGCGCGCCAGGCTGTGCCCTGGTTCGATCCGTCGTCCAGGTAGCGCCACAAGGCGTCAAAGGGGACCAGGGTGGTGTTGGGACTGGAGACAACCTGGCTGGAGAGATTCTGGGTGAACAGAACGACCGCCCCAAGGAACAAGAAGGCAACGTTTAACTTCATAGCGACACTGCGGATCCCAACGAACTGGGAGGTTCGGATTACGTGGAGACCGGTTTTCATATCACTTCACAGCCAAATTGCAAGGATTCTACAGCATTTGTTCCCTGGCGGATCCATTCCCGACCCAAGGCGTACACGACGGATCCCGTCTCGTGCTTCGGGTCGCCCGCAGCCAATGCGGACGGGCCCACGAAGAGATTGGAGCCGGAATGGACGGGAGTCAGACGCCAAACCAGGGGGCTGCCTCCGGGAAAAACCCGGCGCCATCTGTTGTCCAATCGATGACCGCCCAACCGCAGGTCGCCTGAGTTGACAAGGGCTTCTCAATATCGACTCCGGAGACATGATCCTTTCGATGGCCAACCCGACACTCGACACTCGACACTTGGAACTCGAAACTTCAAGGACTCTCCAGAAACCGGAAGTCCCCCGCAGCGGCGCAGGGGCGCGGAGCCGGAGAACAGGGGAACCCGGCGGGTTCGATGGACGTCATTCCTCCTCCTCCGCCCCGTTGTGCGCGAGGCCACCTCCGAGGGTGCGTGCTCCCATCCGTGTCATCCGTGGTTCACTCCTTTTCCTTTTCAACCCGCACCACGATCTTCCGGGAATCACTCTGGTCAAGGTGCCCTCCCTTGAGCCCGGTCATTCCTCATCCCCCTCCCGGACTCCGGATGTGACCACGGATTTCACGGATGACACGGATCATCGGCGGGAAACGCCATCTCCATGCGGATGCGATGAGCGGAGGGCGACGCGGGATCCATGGATTGGCAAGGAATGTGTGGAATGGGCGGGGCAATCAGACTAGAAGGCTACCATGAAAATCCAGGCACGGGCTCTCTATTCCCACTCGATGGTGGCGGGGGGCTTGCTGGAAATGTCGAAACAGACGCGGTTGACGCCCTTCACCTCGTTGATGATGCGGTTGGAGAGCCTTTCCATCAGGTCGTAGGGGAGCTTGACCCAGTCCGCGGTCATGCCGTCCTGCGATTCCACCGCCCGGATGGCCACGGTGAACTCGTAGGTGCGTTCATCGCCCATCACGCCGACGCTGCGCACGGGCAGGAGCACGGCAAAGCTTTGCCAGATCTTGTAGTACCAGTTGGTGGCCTTCATTTCATCCATCACGATGGTGTCGGCCTCGCGCAGGATCTCGAGCCGGCGCGGCGTCACTTCGCCGAGGATGCGCACGGCCAGGCCGGGCCCGGGGAAGGGCTGGCGGAAGACGATCTCCTTGGGCAACCCGAGTTCCAGGCCCAGCTGGCGGACCTCGTCCTTGAAGAGGCACTTGAGCGGCTCGACCAGCTCGAACTTCATCTTCTTGGGGAGCCCGCCCACGTTGTGGTGGCTCTTGATCTTGGCGGCCGGATTGCCGGCGATCGGGACCGACTCGATCACGTCGGGATAGAGGGTGCCCTGGGCGAGGAAGCGCGCCTTGCCGACCTTGCGGGTGGCCTCCTCGAACACCTTGATGAAGGTGGTGCCGATGATGACGCGCTTGCGCTCGGGATTGGTCACTCCGCGCAGGCCCTTGAGGAAGCGGGCCGTGGCGTTCTCATAGTGCAGCTTGATCTTGAAGTGGCGGCCGAACACCTCGCGCACCACGCCGGCCTCGCGTCCGCGCAGGACGCCGTTGTTCACGAAGATGCAGGTAAGCTGGTCGCCGATGGCGCGGTGGATGAGGGCCGCCGCCACGCTCGAATCCACCCCCCCGCTCAGGCCCAGAATGACCCGCTCGGATCCGACTTGGTTGCGAATCGCCTCCACGGCCTGGTCCACGTAGTTGTGCATGGTCCAGTCGCGCGAACAGCCGCAGATGTCGTGGACGAAGTTGCTGAGCAACTCGATGCCGCGCGGGGTGTGCACGACTTCCGGATGGAATTGCAGGCCGAAGATGCGACGCTTCCGGTGCTCGATGGCGGCATGGTCGGAATTCTCCGTGACGGCCACGGTCTGGAAGCCGCGGGGGAGCCGGGTGATCTTGTCGCCATGCGAATTCCAGACCTGCAGGCGGCGGGGCATCGTCTTGAAGAGGTGGCAGGCGGTATCGGTGACACGGAGCGTGCCCTTGCCGTATTCCCTCTTGCCGCTGGGCTCGACCTTGCCGTCCTGGTAGAGGGCGATGAGCTGCAGGCCGTAGCAGATGCCCAGCATCGGAATGCCGAGCTTGAAGATGCCGGGATCGGGCTGGGGCGACTTGTCGGCGTAGGCGTTGGCCGGGCCGCCGGACAGGATCAGCCCGCGCGGCTTGAGCGCCGCGAGTTTCCGGGCGGAAATGTTGTAGGGGACGATCGTGCAAAACACATTGCACTCACGGATCCGCCGGGCAATCACCTGGGTGTATTGGGAACCAAAATCGAGTATGAGAATCTGCTCAGTCATCGCCGTTGAAAAACCGTGAGTTGTAGCGGTCCCGCCACGTTTGGCCAGACAAATCGTGCGGGAAGACAGTTCCTTTTGGACCTTCTAATGGCCTATGAACCAAGTAGGTCCCGCGAAGGATGCTTTCCTCCCGCCAAGGCGCGAAGGCGCAAAGGCATGGAGGGGGCTACTTGATCCCTCCTTGGCGGCTTGGCGGCTTGGCGGGAGAATCTCCGGTTCATGGGGAGGGGCGATGGCGTTCCGCCACGCTGCGGGATGCCTATTGGGGAATGATGGTGACCTTGCCCGTGGCGGGATCGTAATTGAACTTCATCCCATTGGGCGGCTTGGGCAGCGAGGCGAGGTACTCCTTGGTCACCAACTCATTCAAGTCCTTCGGCAGCTTGCCCTCCTCGGCCTCGAATGCCTTGACGGCGCTTTCCAGAGAGACCGTGGCGGTCGTTTGCTGGGCCTTCTTTTGGGCGCGGCTGGCGGCGCCGAGATAGTCGGCCGGGGCACTGAGCGGATTGCCGCTGCTGCCGGCGCCTTCCGGAGCAGGAGCCGTTTCCTCCTTCTTGGAACAGCCCGCCAGAGCCAGGGCGGCCACGAGACAGATGGGAATGATTGGTTTCATGATGGTGCAGGGTTGACGTCCCAGAAGCGCCAATCTACGTGGCCGTGACCCGTTGCCAAGACTTAATTGGAGGAGGCTTGATCCGCTTTCCGCAAACGGGCATCGTGCGCCCAATGGCAGCGTATTCCGATACCCCCCTGGATCGGCTCTGGAAGTCCTATAGCGACGTGTTCGGGACGTTCGACGACCTGACGCTGGCGCGATGGATGGCCCAGACCCTGGGCCAGATTCAGGGGAGGGCCTGGCGCCTGTCACATCCCCTGCTCGGATCCTACCGCCTGGCCGCCCAGGTCGCCCATGACCGGCAGATCTGGCACAAGCGCCTGGTCACCATGCCCCCCGACTACTTCGAGGCCCCCTGCTGCCGCGCCCCCATGCTTCCGCTCTTCACCCGGGACGTCGCCGAAACCGGGCTTGTCTGCCAGCATTGCGGCGAAACCTGCGTCGGAGCCGATGAACTGCCCGGGGCGCTGATGCAGGAAATCCAGGAGTGGGCCGATGCCTACGACCCCGTCCACAACGTGGCCCATTGGGAAGACAATGAACGGGCCGCCCGGGGCCACTACGAAACCCTCTTCGAGGACGCCGCCAAGTCCGCCGAGAAACTCCTCGCCCGCGCCGGACGCGAACTCGTTCCCAAGCTCCTGGAATTCTACCCCGCCATCGTCTGGGAAGATCAGGACGAGTGCCTGGAAGTGCGTCCCGAGGACATCGAATAGCCGTCCGGTTCCTACCCCTTCACGGCCGACTCGATGACGCCTCGCACGTCGGTGGATTGCAGTTCGCCGGTCGGCAGCGAGCCGCCCGGGCCGGTCAGGATCAGCGGCCAATGGTTCTCATGCGAAGGCACCACGCCGTGCGAACCGCGCACGAGGGAGGCGTCCAGCGGGATGAGATCCATCAGGGTGCGGAATCCCAGCCTGCTGCGAAGGAGACGCCGCATGACCTCCAGTTGCGGAAAGGAAAGCCGTGGGTCGAAGAACAGCTCGACCGGGTCGTAGCCCGGCTTGCGGTGGATGTCCACGCAGCGCGCGTAGTCGGGCGCCTTCTCGTCCTCCCTCCAGAAGTAGTAGGTGAACCATGCATCCTCACGGGCCGCCACCACGAGGTCGCCGGCGCGCGGGTGATCCAGGCCCGCCTGGCGCTTTTCCTCCTTCCCCAGCACGGCCGCCACTTCGGGCCGCGCTTCCAGCAACGATCGGACCTTCGGGAGCAGGGCGGGGTCCTGGACATAGACATGCGCAACCTGATGGTCGGCCACGGCAAACACGCGACTGGCTCCCGCGTCAAGCTGTTCCTGGCCCAGGTCCTCCTTCACGACCAGCCAGCCCTGGCCGCGGAAGAGGCGGTTCAGATGAACCGGATGACGCACGGGGGTGATGCCGTACTCGGACACCACCAGCGTCTGCACGTCCTGGCTGCGATAAAAATCGATGAGGTCGCCCGCCAGTTGGTCGATGGCCCGAAGGTCCGTCTCGATCTCGGGATGCTCCGGACCCAGGCGTTGCAGGTTGTAGTCGAGGTGCGGGAGATAGATCAGGCTCAGCGTGGGCTGATGGCGTTCCTCCATCCAGCGCGCCGCAAAGGCGATCCAGCGGGAAGCGGCGTCCGGCGCGCCAAACCGTGAAGGCACCCCGGCCGCCGGACCCCAGAAGGCGGGAAAGGGAAATGCGCCCAGGTCCTTCTTGATCTGGGGCCGGATCTCGTACGGCCAGGTGTAGATGTCGAAGATCTTCCGGCCATCCGCCGGATAAATCGGCCGCGGCGTGATCGAGTAATCCACCGACGCATACATGTTGTACCACCAGAACAATTGCGCGCACGTGAATCCCGGCACCGCCGACCGGAGCGTCTCCCAGACCTTCTCACGCTGCACGAGATGGTTGGACTGCTTCCAGAACTGCACCTCCGCAAGGTCGCGGTCATACCAGCCATTGGCCACGATGCCGTGCCCGCTCGGGGTGGCGCCGGTCAGGTAGTTGGATTGGGCCGTGCAGGTGACGGCGGGAAAGGCGGGCCGAATGCGGGCCCTCGGTCCGCTGCGCGCAAAGGCGTGCAGGCGCGGCATCCTGGGTCCCAGGAGGGAGTCGGTCAGTCCGACAACGTTGATGACCGCGGTGCGTGACATGAAAAGGCGGTCGGGGAGGGAAGGTCAGACGCTTTTCCGGAAGGACACCACCTTGGACGCTGGAGCGGCGAGGCGTCGCTGGTCATGGCGCGCCTGCAGCTCGGCAATCGATTCGCGGACCACGGAGTCATCCACGCTGTGTGCCTCGAAGCCGCGCCCGATGTCCCGCAGGAGCGTGATGGTGAGCCGGCCTCCCAGGTGCTCGCGGAATTCCTCCAGGCCGTTGAGGATCATCAGTTGGCCGGCCGAGTCCACGTGCGTCAGCTCGTTGGCGAAGATCTCGAATCCAAGCTGTTCGATCACACGCAGCACCCGCTCCGCGGCGGAGGCTTCCAGGAATCCCTGGCGGCGCGCGTAGATGGTGTCCAGGGAGATGCCGATCGCCACCGCTTCCCCGTGGCGAATGCGGTATTCGGAAATCTGCTCGAGCTTGTGGGCCGCCCAGTGCCCGAAATCGAGCGGGCGCGCGGAGCCCATCTCGAAGGGATCGCCGCACGAGCTGATGTGGTCCACGTGCAGCTCGGCACAGCGGCGGATGAGGTGCTCCATCGGTTCGGGCTCAAACCGCGCCAGGCGCGCGGCGTCCCGTTCCAGTTCCGCAAAGAAGGCCGCATCCCGGATCAGGCCCACCTTGACCGCCTCGATGAATCCGTTGCGCTTGTCGCGGGCCGGCAACGAGGCCAGCAGTTCAAAGTCGTTGATGACCGCAAAGGGCACCGCGAAGGAGCCGATGAAATTCTTCTTCCCGAAGGCGTTGATGCCGTTCTTCACACCCACCCCGGAGTCGGCCTGGGAAAGCGTGGTGGAAGGAAGGCGGATGTGCCGGATGCCCCGGTGCGCCGTGGCGGCGGCCAGCCCCACCACATCGAGAAGCGCGCCGCCCCCGAGGCCCACCAGGTAGGAATGCCGATCCACATGATGACGGTCCAGGCGCGACTGCACTTCCGAAACGTGGAAATAGGAATTCTTCACCCGCTCGCCCCCTTCCAACACCATGGGCGGGCCGACCAGCTTGGCCCCTGAATCCGCGAAGTAGGCCTCCACGCTCCGGGCCAGCCCCGGCTGCGCCTGGTGCAGTTGTTCGTCCAGCACCACAAGCACCTTGGGCGCCTGGGGCGGTTCATCCTCCAGCAACAGGTCCCGCAGCAGCGGGTTGGTCGCACCAAAGGCATGCCGCGTGAAGATCACCCGGTGCAGAAAACTCACCTGTATGGTTCGTTCAATTCGGTGCATGGCCCAATTGTGCGGCGTCCGCCGCCGCGAGGCCAGTGAAAACTCGGCGGCAACCCGACCGATCCGACTGATCCGTCCGATCGGTCGGATCCCTCCGATCGGTCCGAGGGTTCCCCCTTCACGTTCCCAGGAACAGGTCGCGTCCTTTCACCAGCGCCCGGATCTTGCGGTCCGCCACGCTCCGCTTGAGCATCCAGAATCCGCAGTCGGGATGGACGTGCGTCACCCGGCCCTCGCCCAGTATCTTCACGGCCTGCTCCAGACGGCGGGCAATGGATTCAGGGGACTCGACAAGTGTGCTCTTGACGTCCACCACCCCCAGCCCGATCCCGCTCCGCGGCCGCACCTCCCGGAGATACCCGATCTCGGCCGGATCGCGCCTCGCCATTTCCAGCACGAAATGGTCCGCGTCCAGTCGGTTCATGAAGTCCACGAGGTGTTGCCAGGTGCCTTTCTGGATGGTTTGACCTCCGTAGTTGCCGAAGCAGAGATGCACCGCCTTGGTGGTGCGGATGGATTGAAGCACCCGGTTGATGGCCGCCGCCGCCCAGGGCGCATCCTCAGGGTGTCCCGTGATGTTGGCTTCGTCGATCTGTATCGCCTCCGCCTCCAAGCGCTCCACCTGGGCCGCCAGGACCTCCGCCAACGCCATGGCCAGCGCCCCCGGATCCCGGTAATGCCGGTCCAGCAGGGTGCGGCAGAGCATGTGCGGCCCGGTCACGGTGAACTTGAGTGGCTTGGCCGTCAGGCGGCGCGCCCGCTCGCACGGCGTGACCAGGTCCAGCGTGCCCGCTGTCAATGGCCCCTCCACCACACCCGCCGGCCTGGCCCGAAATTGCATGGCCTGGACCTGGCTGAAAGCGTCGGCATCCGCCAGCGTGATGGCGGATCTCACCCCGCCCAACGGCCGGACAAAGTAGTCAATCATGCCGTTGGTGTCCGGGTGATTGGTGTCGAACCGGTAGAGTTCCCCATCCACCACGAGGTCGATCCCGGCCAGCTCCTGGGTCTTGAAGACGACGCTCGTGGCGTCGGCCAGGGCCTGTTCGCTGGGCAACGCGGTCAGCCAGTCCGGGACCGGATAGCTGCCAACGACGGTGGTGAGAATGGCCGGGGGGGCGTGGGGTGTCACGCGGGAGGTATAGGGGGCACGAGGGGAAAAGAAAAGCCGGCCCTCACGGGCCGGCTGAGAGTCACTGGAGAAGACCGGGCGGACCTACTTCTTCTCTTCCTTCTTGGGCGGAATCTTGCCCTTGCCGCCGCACTTCTCGCATTCGAGGCCCTTCTTGGCGGATTCCACGCAGCACTTGTGCGCGCATTCCTTGCCGGCTTCAGCGGCCTTCTTGCAGCAGGCGCCCTGCACGTGCTCCGGAGCCTTCTCCTGGGCGAAGACCGGGGGGGTCATCAGCGCCACCGCAACGGCGAACGCAGACAGAATCTTGATCAGCTTCATGTTGGATCCTTTTTTGTATCGAGTCGGTTTGAACTATTGCAATGGGTCACCAATTCTTGACCGGAATTGGGAACATTTGACCGAATATAGCGGTGGACCCCCAAACTGCAATCCCCATTTTGCCGCGCATTCCATCCCTGCTCCCATGATTCCGGCGGACCTTCCAAGGTCCCTTGGTGAACATCTGAGTTGGGAGGAGTGAGCCGTCCTGATTATTTCCAGCCAATTGCACCCGCACATGAAAGGAGGGGGAACGACGCTTGAAAGGTGGACTCCGGTGGGAAGAAGGGCGCGATTAAGTAACGTTTACCTGAAAAGAACGACCCACATGTTTTTGTATTGCAGGGGCCCCTCACCCTGACCCTCTCCCGCAGGGAGAGGGAACAGCGAGCCGGGATGGGTGAGAGGGATGAGTGCAGGGGCCTTTCTCGGCGGAGAGAATGGGTCCCCTTCTCCCTGCGGGAGAGGGAAGGGGTGAGGGGCCTTTGATGTGGTGCGATGTAAGGTGCTCTCCTCGCCCATGTTTCTCCTTGTGTTGCAACGCGCTTCGCAGCCTTCATTACCCAGCACGACTGGGGAATGACATGCGCTTCCTTTTATATACTCCCTTCCAGATCCTGCTGCTGCATCGCCATTAAGGAGCACACCTCCCGCGACGCCTTGCGGTGCGACCGTGGGGCTGGAGGATAGCCACTTCGGCCCTGGCACGTCTTAATAAAGTGCGCACAAGCCTATATTCTTGCTAACGCTCTTATGGGGCAGTGGTCGGGGCGGCTCAATCATGCTGTATAGAGCTGAATGAGAATGTCTTATGTTTGACTGGAGGTGAGTTTGTGAAAAAATTCACATATTGCTTGATCCCGCTTTGCCCCCTGTTTAGGGTCGTCATCCGAGTTCCGTGGTCCCCGGAGCGCTCTGATCCATGCAAAGCAGCACTGAAGTTGGCTACAACTCCAAGGTGGAGGGGGACGTCATTGTCACCCGTGTCGATGCCGCGCTGAATTGGTTTCGGAAGAATTCCCTCTGGCCCATGCCCATGGGCCTGGCCTGTTGCGCCATCGAACTGATGGCCGCCGGCGCCAGCCGCTACGACATCAGCCGGTTCGGGTCGGAGGTGATGCGTTTTTCTCCCCGGCAATCCGACGTCATGATCGTCGCGGGCACGGTCACCTACAAGATGGCCCTGGCGCTGCGACGCATCTACGACCAGATGGCCGAGCCCAAGTGGGTCATCGCCATGGGCGCCTGCGCCTCCACCGGCGGCATGTATCGGAGCTACGCCGTGCTGCAGGGCGTGGACCAGATCGTCCCGGTCCATGTCTATGTCGCCGGCTGTCCCCCGCGCCCCGAGGCTCTGCTCGACGCCTTGATGAAGCTGCAGGACAAGGTGTCCAAGGAGCCGCTCCTCGCCACCCAGAAACGCGCTTCCTGAACCCGCACGGGTCACTCCAGTCATGGGCTCCACCTCCCTCCAACCGCTCCAAGACACGTTCGGCGAGCGCCTGGCCCCGCCGGTCGCGTTTCGCGGCGAGCAGACGGTGGAGGTTCTCGACTGCGCCGACATCGTGGAGGTCTGCCTCATGGCGCGGGAGGAGCTGGGCTACGACATGCTCCTGGACATCACGAGCCTGGACGAATACGGGGAGGACCCGCGCTGGGTGGTGGTCTATGAACTCTACTCCCTTGCGCACCGCGCGCATCTACGCCTGAAGACGCGCGTCACCGAGGCCGCCTCCGAATTGCCCACCGTGTCCACCGTCTGGCGGACGGCGGATTGGCACGAGCGCGAGATTTTCGACATGATGGGCATCCGCTTCCGCGGGCATCCCGACCTGCGTCGCATCCTGATGTGGGAAGGCTATCCCTATCATCCCCTGCGCAAGGATTTCCCGCTGGCGGGCAAGCCTTCGACCATGCCGGATGTGGCCTTCACCAGGCCCGTCCCGCTGGAGGGAGGTCCCTTTGTGACCACCGCCGGCGGCGCGGACGCCGTGGCCCGCGAACCCCGCAGCCGCAATCCGGAACGCTGACCATGCCCGAAACCCGAGCCATCGAGATGGGAGACGCCGCGGCGCGCGTGGTGGAGCGTGCGCCCGATGCGGACGAGGTGCTGGGGGAGTTGCACGGCGAGAAGATGGTCCTGAACATGGGACCCTCGCACCCTTCCACTCACGGGGTGCTGCGCCTGATTCTGGAACTGGACGCGGAGGTCATCACCAAGACGACGCCGGACATCGGGTACCTGCATCGCGGCGACGAGAAGATCGCCGAGAACATGACCTACACCCAGTTCATCCCCTACACCGATCGCCTGGACTACCTGGCGCCGCTGGCCAACAACGTGGCTTACTCGCTGGCCGTGGAGAAGTTGATGGGGATCGACGGCGACCTGCCTCCGCGCTGCCAATACATCCGTGTGATCTGCTGTGAACTGGCCCGCATCTCCTCCCACCTGCTCGGCTTGGGCGCCTTTGCCATGGATGTGGGGGCGATGACGGTGTTCCTCCACACCTTCACGGAGCGCGAAAAGATCTACAACCTGATCGAGGCGCTGACCGGGGCCCGCTTCACCACCACCTACACGCGGATCGGCGGGTTGTCCCGCGACCTGCCGCCCGGTTGGGCCGCGCAATGCGGCCGGTTCATCGATCAGGTGGGTATCAACTTCGACGAAACCGAGAAGCTCCTGACCCGCAACCGCATCTTCGTGGACCGGACCCGCGACGTGGGGGTGATCTCCGCGGCGGACGCCATCGACTACGGCTTGAGCGGGCCGAACCTGCGGGCCAGCGGTGTGAACCATGATCTGCGCCGCGATCATCCCTATCTCGTTTACAAGGACCTGGACTTCGAGGTGGTGCTGGGGTCGGTGGGCGACTGTTACGATCGCTACCTGGTGCGCGTCGAGGAAATGCGCCAGAGCGTGCGCCTGCTCCGGCAATGCCTGGATCGCCTGCCGGGCGGTTTGGACAATGCCTCCGGCGAGCCGGTCAACATTCCGGATGGCAAGACGGTGCTCCCGCCCAAGGACAGGGTCCTCAAGGGCATGGAGGAACTGATCCACCAGTTCATGCTCGTCACGCAGGGCGTCGATGCCCCGCCCGGCGAGATCTATTTCGGGGCCGAAAATCCCAAGGGCGAACTCGGCTTCTACATCTGCAGCAAGGGAGGCGGGACCCCGCATCGCCTCAAGATCCGCGCGCCTTCCTTTGCGAACCTGAGCATCCTGCCCCACCTGTTGCCCGGGCACATGATCAGCGATGTGACCGCCATCCTGGGTTCGATCGACTTCGTGATGGGGGAGTGCGACCGATGAGCCTGAGCGTGCCCAAAAAGCTGGCGGCGGAGATCGACGAACTGGTCTCGCATTACCCGGAGAAGCGCAGCGCGTCGCTCATGGTCCTGCACGCGCTGCAGGACCATTTCGGACACCTGTCCCTGGAGGCGATGGAATGGACGGCGTCCAGGCTCGAGCTGCAGCCCATCAATGTCTATGAGCTGGTCACCTTCTACCCCATGTTCCGGCAGGAGCCGGCCAGCACCTACCAGATCCGGGTCTGCCGGACGCTGAGCTGCGCATTGGGCGGGGCGGACCGCCTGCACCGGCACCTGTGCGGCAAGCTGGGGCTGGACCCGAAGGCGCACGGGGTGCAGACAACCCCGGACGGCCGGGTCTCGGTGGAGTGTGTCGAGTGCCTGGCGAGTTGTGGAACCGCGCCGGTGATGATGTGCAACGAAGCCTTCCACGAAGCGGTCACCGCGGAGAAGGCTGATTTGATCCTGGAGGGTTGCCAATGAGAAGTGGCTGCCCGACATGGATTTGAACCATGACAAACAGATTCAGAGTCTGCTGTGCTACCGTTACACCATCGGGCAAGAGCGGGGGAAGCCTAACGCTTTTTGTTGACCAGTCAAGCGAGGGCTTGGCCAACGGGCCGATCAGGGCGCTTGACAACGTCGGCACAGTCTCCGGTGGCACAGGATCCTACTCCTACTCCTACTCCTACTCCTACTCTTACTCTTACTCTTACTCGCCACCGCAGAGTAAGAGTAAGAGTGCGTCGTTCCCCAGACTCAACTGGGGAATGAAGGCTGCGCAGCGGTTTGCGACACAAGGTGAAACATGGGCGAGGAGAGCACCCTACATCGCACCCTATCAAAGGCCCCTCACCCCTGCCCTCTCCCGGCGGGAGAGGGAGACCCGTCCTCTCCGCGGAGAAAGGCCCCTGCGCTCATCCCTCTCGCCCATCCCGGCTCGCTTTTCCCTCTCCCCCTGGGAGAGGGCTGGGGTGAGGGGCCCGGCAAAACAACAACATGTGGGTCGTTCTTTTCGGGTAAAGGGTAGGAGTAAGAGTAAGGGTGGGATGAAGCCGGCATGTCTGAGGGCGACAACGCTTCGACTCGCGGACTTTGTCAACGGCCCTAACGGGCGGATCCTCCCCGCCGCCCGCTTTCGAATTTCCCTCTTCTGACGCCATGCCCCAGGAATATCGCCTCATCCTCAAGCACGCCGACGAGCCCGGGTACACCCGCGACCTGGACTGCTATCTGCGTCACGGCGGCTATCAGGTCCTGAAGAAGGCGCTCAAGATGAAGCCGGTCAAGCGGGACGACGGCAATGTACAGAGTTCACAGGAGCAGATCCGCAATGAGGTCACGCTCTCCGGCCTGCGCGGCCGGGGCGGCGCCGGCTTCTCCTGCGGCATGAAGTGGTCCTTCGTGGATCGCAAGAGCGGCAAGCCCATCTACCTCATCTGCAACGCGGACGAGTCCGAGCCCGGCACCTTCAAGGACAAGCAGATCATCTACAAGGATCCGCACCAGCTCCTGGAGGGCATGATCCTCGCCGCCTACGCGAACGACGTCCATCTCGCCTACATCTACATCCGCGGCGAGTTCGTCGAGGGCGCGCGGATCCTCAATCACGCCCTCCAGGAGGCGCGCGACAAATGCTTCCTTGGAAAGAACATCCTCGGCAGCGGCTACGACCTGGAGATCCATGTCCACCGCGGCGCGGGCGCCTACATCTGCGGCGAGGAGACCGGCCTCATCGAGTCGCTGGAAGGCAAGCGGCCCTACCCGCGCATCAAGCCCCCCTATTTCCCCGCCGTGCTCGGGCTCCACATGTGCCCGACCATCGTGAACAACGTCGAGACCCTCTGCGCGGTGAAGCACATCGTGGACATGGGGGCGGCGGAATACGCCAAGCTGGGCACGCCCAACAACACCGGCACCCGCATCGTCAGCCTGAGCGGTCACGTCCGGCGCCCGGGTTACTACGAGGTGGAGGTGGGCAAGGTGACGATGGGCGAGCTGATCTTGGACGAGGCCTTTGGCGGCGGCCTGCCCGAGGGGCGCCAGCTCAAGGCCATCATCCCCGGCGGTTCCTCGGCTAAGGTGTTCAAGGCGGGCGAGGTTTTCACCCTGAAGAAGAAGCATGGCGACGGCACGATGGCGGAGGAGAAAGTGGCGCTGCTCGATCTGCCCTACGACTTCGACTCGCTCATGGCCGCCGGCAGCATGTCCGGCTCCGGCGCCATCATCGTGCTCGACGACTCCACCGACATCATCGCGGCCCTGGCCAACATCAGCGAGTTCTACGCGCACGAAAGCTGCGGCCAATGCACCCCCTGCCGCGAGGGCTCGCTCTGGATGAGCAAGGCGCTGCACCGCCTCACCCACGGCGAGGGGCGGCCCGAGGACGCCGATTATCTCCTGAAGATTGCCGACAACATCCCGGGCGGGCGCACCATCTGCGCCTTCGGCGAGGCCTGCTCCTGGCCGGTGCAGAGCTTTGTCCGGAAATTCAAGGACGAGTTCGAGGCCCGGGGCAAGGCGGACGCCGCCCGGCGCGCCGCCACCGGAGGCGCGGCCCGGCCGTCGCATGTCGCCGCCAGCCCGGATTCCTGACGCGATGCCAGCTCCTGAATCATCCAGTCTGAAAACCGAGACGCCGCCCCCGGTCGAGACGGTGAACGTCAAGATCGACGGGCGCACCGTGGCGGTGCCCAAGACCATGCCCGACCCGGTGACGGGCAGGCCGGTGCCGACCACGATGATCCAGGCGTGCGCCCTGGCCCGGGTCGATGTGCCGCACTACTGCTATCACCCGCGCCTGCCCGTGGCCGGCAACTGCCGGATGTGCCTGGTCGAGTTCGGCATGCCGGTGCGCGGTCCGGACCGACAACCGCTTCCCAACGAGGACGGCACCCCGCAGGTCCGCAAGTCGCCGCGCCCCGCCATCGCCTGCGCGACGCCGATCGCGCCGGACATGGAGATCTACACCGACACACCCGAGGTGAAGCAAATGCGGGAGGGGGTGCTGGAGTTTCTCCTCATCAATCACCCCCTTGACTGTCCCATCTGCGACCAGGCCGGGGAGTGCAAGCTGCAGGAGTATTCCGTGGACTACGGCCAGTCGGCCAGCCGCTTCGTCGAGACCAAGGTGCACAAGCCCAAGCGCGTGGATCTCGGACCGCGCATCGTGCTCGACGACGAGCGCTGCATCCTCTGCTCGCGCTGTGTCCGCTTCACGCGCGACATCGTCGGCGACGATGCCCTCGGCTTCGTCAACCGCGGCAGCTACAACACGCTCACCAACTTCCCGGGCCGCCCCTTCGACAACAACTACACGCTCAACACCGTGGACATCTGCCCTGTCGGCGCGCTGACCTCGAAGGATTTCCGGTTCCAGATGCGCGTCTGGTTTCTCAAGGAGACCAAGAGCCTCTGCACGAGCTGCGGCACCGGGTGCAACATCCTCATCGGATCCCGCCAGGAGAAGGTCCTCCGCTACGAACCGCGCGACAACGACGCCGTCAACGCCTCGTGGATGTGCGATGCGGGCCGGCTCAACTACAAGTGGATCCACCGGGCCGACCGGCTGGACGCCATCAAGGTCCGAGGCCGGGACGGAGCCGTGCAGGACGGCCACTGGAGCACCGTGCTGGCCGAGATCGCCGGCCGGCTCAAGGAAGTCCCCCGGAAGGAGGCCGCGGTGATCGCCTCTTGCCGGCAGACCAACGAGGAGCTCTACCTGTTGTCCCGGATCGCCTCCCGTCTCGAGGCCATCTCTGAAACCGTGCCGCGCAAGGGCGAGGCCGACCAGCTCCTGGTCGCCGCCGATCGCAACCCCAACACCACCGGCGCCCAGCTCGCCGGCCTGACCGGCAAGCGGCCCGGCGCCAACCTCTCCCGCATCGCCAAGGGCATCGAGGAGGAGCGCATCAAGGCGTTGGTGGTGGCGGGCGAGGATGTGACCGCGCACGGCATCGGCCCCGAGCTGCTGGAAAAGCTCGACCTGCTGGTGGTGACCGACATCCTGCCCAATCCGACCACGGAGCGGGCGCATTACCTCCTGCCCGGCTGCGCCCATGCGGAGAAGCGCGGCACCTTCACCAACATCAAGGGCCGCGTGCAGAAGTTCACCAAGGCCGTGGAGCCCCCCGGCGATGCGCGCCCGGAATGGGAGTTCCTCGCCGAACTCTGGCAGCACCTTGCCGGCGAGGCCGGCCTGCCGAATTTCGACTGGGTGTTCCAGGCGATGTGCGCCGGGGTGCCGGCCTTCCGCGACGTGCGCTGGGCCGACCTCGGGGACAATGGAGTGAGTGTGGAACTGGGGTGAGCCTGAAATCCGAAATCCGAAGATCGAAATCCGAAACAAGCCCGAAATCCGAATCACCCAATGAAACAAACCCCATCGCTTCCTCTTCTTGCGCACCCCCGCGGCTGTGGGTCGCGTTTGAGGCATTCGTGCTTCGGGCTTGTTTCGGATTTCGGATTTCGGATTTCGAGCTTCCCCCCAAGGAGGTGCGGTTGATATGGACTGGCAATTCATCGGCATCAGTGCGGCCAAGATTGTGGCGGTCATCGCCGTGATGTTGCCCTCCATTGCCTACTCCGTGCTGGCCGAGCGGCGCGTCTGCGCCTTCATCCAGGACCGGGTGGGGCCGAACCGCGTCGGACCCTTCGGCATCTGGCAGCCCATCGCCGACGGGGTCAAGTTCCTGCTCAAGGAGGACTTCACGCCGGCGCACGTGCGGAAGATGTATTTCTGGCTGGCCCCGGCCATCACGATGATTCCGGCCTTCCTGGCGGTGGCGGTGATTCCGTTCGGGTCGCGGCTGGGGGACGAGAAGATGGTCATCGCCGACCTCAACGTCGGCGTGCTCTACACCTTTGGCATCGTCTCGCTTGGCGTGTATGGGATCGTGCTGGCGGGCTACGCCTCCAACTCGAAGTATCCGTTCCTGGGCGGCATCCGGTCCAGCGCGCAGATGATCTCCTACGAGCTGGCGATGGGATTGTCGGTGGTGCCGCTTTTCATGCTGGTGGGGGACCTGAACCTGAGCCGGATCATCGAGTATCAGTCCGGCGGGCTGTTTCACTGGCTGGTGTTCAAGCAGCCACTGGCCTTTGCCATCTTCCTGGTGGCGGCCTTTGCGGAGACGAACCGGCTGCCGTTCGATTTGCCGGAGTCGGAGACGGAGCTGGTGTCGGGCTACCACACCGAATACAGCTCGATGAAGTTCGCGCTCTTTTTCCTGGGCGAATATGCGGCGATGATCGCGATTTCGGCGCTGATGGTGACGCTGTTCTTCGGGGGGTGGATGCTGCCCTTTGCGGGGCTGGACCAGCCGGCGACGACGCTGGCGGGCGGCCTGTTGCACATCGCGATCTTTTTCGGGAAGCTGCTCGCCTTCATGCTGCTGTTCATCTGGGTGCGGTGGATGTTGCCGCGATTCCGATATGACCAGTTGATGCACCTGGGCTGGCGGCGTTTCCTGCCCCTGGCCCTGGCCAACATCGTGGCGACCGCGGTGTGGCTCTGGATCTCCCAATCGACGCCATGATCGTGAACCGCAAACAACTGAGCTGGTGGGAACGGTTGTATCTGCCGGCGCTGATCGGCGGGTTCAAGGTGACCCTGCGCCACTTTTTCCGGCGCAAGGTGACCATGCAGTATCCCGAGGAGCGGTGGGTGGTGCCCGAGGGCTACCGCGGCGCGCCCTACCTGGTCAAGGACCAGGAAGCCAACACCAAGTGCGTTTCCTGCCAGCTCTGCGAGTTCGTCTGTCCGCCCAGGGCCATCCGCATCGTGCCGCCCGGTCCGGACGGCGCGCCCGCCGACCGGCCCAACGCCGAGAAGATGCCCAGGGAATTCGAGATCAACATGCTCCGGTGCATCTTCTGCGGCTTTTGCCAGGAGGTGTGCCCCGAGGAGGCCATCTTCCTCATGCGCGACTACTCCCTCACCGGCACCAGCCGGGAGGAGATGCTGTTCGACATGGAAAAACTCCTGGCCCTGGGCGGGACGCATCACGACACGATCCAGAAATGGAAGCACAAGGCCGAGGAGGCCAAGGCGCAGGGGGTGGAACCCTGAGCCGCGCGGCGGACCCGAGTCATGCACATGACCGACCTGATCTTCTATCTGTTTGCGGCGCTCACGTTGCTGAGCGGCTTCCTGGTCGTGGCCAATCCGTTCACGCGCAATCCCGTGACGAGCGCCATGTTCCTGGTGCTGACCATCGTCTGGCTGGCGGGCCTGTTCGTCATGCTGGAGGCCTACTTCCTGGCCGCCATCCAGATCCTGGTCTATGCCGGGGCGGTCATGGTCCTGTTTCTCTTTGTCATCATGCTCCTGGACCTGAAGGAGGAGCAGCGCCGCCATTACCGGAAGCTGCTGACCGGCATGTCGGTCGTGGCGGTGGGCGCCCTGCTGGGACTGATCGTCAAGGCGATCCGCGCCTCCGACGTCGGCGCCGGCCTGGCCACCCCGATGGTGCGGGGCGACACCAAGCCGCTCGGCACGCTCCTGTTCACCGATTACCTGCTCCCGTTCGAGATGGTCTCGGTGCTCCTGCTGGTCGCCATGATCGGCGTGATCCTGCTGAGCAAGCGCGAGTTGAAATGACCTGAACCGCTGGAACCCCATGGAAGTCGGCCTGAACCATTACTTGATCGTGAGCGCGGTCTTGTTCTGCCTTGGCCTGCTCGGGGTCATGGTGCGGCGCAACCTGCTCGTCATCTACATGTCGCTGGAGCTGATGCTCAACGCCGCCAACCTGGCCCTGGTCGCCTTCTCCCGCTACAACGCCAACCTCGACGGGCAGGTCATGGTCTTTTTCATCATCACCGTCGCCGCGGCCGAGGTGTCCGTCGGCCTGGCCCTGATCGTGGCCCTCTATCGCAAGCGCCAAACCGCCCACGTCGAGGACCTCACCGCCCTCAAGTTGTGAGGGACCAGGGATTTGAGATTTGAGATTTCATATTTGAAAGCGAACCCCGCCCATCGGAACGACCCCACGCCGCTCCTGCGCACTGCGCGCATCGGAGGACAGGCCATTCGCTCCCCCTTCGCGCTGCGCGCTACGGAGGACAGGCGACTCACTCCCCCTTCGCGCGTTGCGCTACGGAGGACAGGCCATTCGCTCATTCACCTACCCACTCACCCACCCACCCTCGCATGACCCTTCCCCAAGACCTGGCCTGGCTGGTCCTGCTCCTGCCGCTCCTCGCGACGGCCGGCATCACGCTGTTCACCCTGCGTGATCCCGCCCGCAGCGCCCGGCTGTCCATCACGGCCGTGGCCTTGTCCTTCGTCGGGAGTGTGATCCTCTTCCTCGTGCTGAAAGGGGAACCGGCCCGATACTCGAGCGGGTGGCACTGGCTGGAGGTGGGAGCGTTGTCGGTGGACATGCGGCTGCAGCTCGACGCCTTGAGCCTGCTCATGCTGCTGGTGGTGACGGGGGTGGGGGGATTGATCCACATCTATTCCTGGGGATACATGGCCGGGGACCCGGGCTTCGGCCGTTACTTCGCCTCCCTGAGCCTGTTCACCTTTTCCATGCTCGGCATTGTGCTGGCCGCGAACTTTGTCACCATGTTCATCTTCTGGGAACTGGTCGGCGTGTCGAGCTACCTGCTCATCGGGTTTTGGTTCGGGAAACCCTCGGCCGCCGACGCCGCGAAGAAGGCCTTCCTGACCAATCGCCTGGGGGACTTCGGATTTCTGCTCGGCATCCTGATGATCTGGTCGCTGACGGGAACGGTGGCCTTCGATGAACTCGGGCACCAGTTGGAGGCCGATCCCGCCGTGCTCGGCGCCATGGCCGGCACCGCCGGGCTGCTCATCTTCTGCGGGGCGGTCGGCAAGTCCGCCCAGTTTCCCCTGCATGTCTGGCTTCCGGACGCCATGGAAGGCCCGACGCCGGTCAGCGCCCTGATCCATGCCGCCACGATGGTGGCGGCCGGTGTTTACATGCTCTGCCGCGTCTTCTTCCTGCTCGATGTCCCGGCGCTGGAGGTCATCGCCTGGATCGGCGGCGTGACTTCGCTGCTGGCGGCGGTGATGGCGGTGCAGCAAAACGACATCAAGCGCATCCTTGCGTATTCCACGCTGTCGCAACTCGGCTACATGGTGATGGCGGTGGGATTGGGCGGGCCGGAAGCGTCGATGTTCCACCTCACCACCCATGCGTTCTTCAAGGCGCTCCTCTTCCTCGGCGCCGGCTCCGTCATTCTGGCCCTGCACCACGAGCAGGACATCTGGAGGATGGGCGGCTTGCGCGCGCGGATGCCGGTGACCTACTGGACCTTCTTCCTCGCCACCCTGGCGCTGTGCGGCGTGCCGCCGTTCAGCGGGTTTTTCAGCAAGGACGAGATCCTGGCCACGGCGGCGAAGGAACATGTGCTCTTGTTCATTGTGGCGGCGCTGGTCGCGGTGCTGACCACGTTCTACATGTTCCGCTTGTTCTTCGTGGCCTTTGCCGGGCCGAGCCGGTCGCCTTCGGCCGAACACGCCCACGAGTCGCCCAAGGTGATGGTCTGGCCGCTGGTGGTCCTGGCCGTGCCGACCGTGCTGGCGGGTGGCTGGGGTCTGCACGGGTACCTCGCCCAATTCTTTGATCCCAACGCCCAGCCCGAGCCCGGTTGGTTCCTGGCCCGGATCTTCGCCGCGTTCGGACATGCGCCGCTGGCGGCGTTGTTTGGCGTCGCGGCCTTTGGCATCGGCTTGTCGCTGGCCTGGACGTGTTATCGCCACGCCCAGGATGACCCGCTGCCGCGGACCCTGGGCGTGTTGGCGCGGGCGATGCGGAACCGCTTTTACCTCGATGAACTGTATGGATTCCTCATCCGGATCACGCAGGACGCGCTGGCGTGCCTGGCCGACTGGCTGGATCGCTGGATTGTTTCGGGCCTGCTGGTGCGGGGCACGCATGGCACGACGGAGATACTGGGGCGCGGGCTGCGCCTGTTGCAGACCGGCAACCTGCAGACCTACGCCTTTCTCCTGGTGGTGGGCGTGGTCTGGCTCCTCTATTGGGCCCTGGGCCGTTAGCCCTGCACCCAATCTCAACGCTGCGCGTTAACCTTTGAACGTTGAGCGTTGAACGTTGAGCGTTGAACGTTGACCCGCCGCCGGAATTGGACTTGAACGTGGATTAGAAGAAATCGAGCGACGATGCTCACGACCCTCATAGCCTTGCCCTTTGTGGCGGCCCTGGCCCTGGTTTGGGTCCCGGGACGTTATCGTTTCCTCATGCGCCTGACGGCCCTGGGGGTGACGTTGGTGGACCTGTTGCTGGCGTTGCTCCTGTTCTGGCGATTCGACAGTGGCAACCCGGACTTTCAGTTTGTGACCAAGATTCCCTGGGTGGAGGCTCTCGGGATCAGCTACCACGTCGGCGTGGACGGCATCAATATCGGCCTCATCACGATGGGGGCGGTGGTGGCCTTTGCCGCGGCCTGCGTCTGCTGGGAGATCAACCGGCGCGAGAAGGAATTCTACATCCTGCTGTTGCTCATGACCGGCGGGATCCTGGGCGCGTTCGCGTCGCTGGACCTGTTCTTCTTCTACTTCTTCCACGAGCTCGCCCTCGTGCCGACCTTCATCATGATCGGGGTCTGGGGTCGCGGCGAACGACGCAACTACGCCACGTTCCAGATCACGCTTTACCTGAGCCTGGGCGCGCTGGTGGCCTTGATCGGCCTGATCGCGCTCTACGTCCAGGCGGGCGGCGACACCTTCGACATCATCGAGCTGACCATGCGTTTCCAGGAGTATCCGCTGTCCGTCGCCACCCAGAAGGTGATCTTTCCGCTGCTGCTGTTCGGGTTTGGGATCCTGGTCTCGCTCTGGCCGTTCCACAGTTGGGCGCCGCTGGGCTATGGTTCGGCGCCCACCGCCACGGCGATGTTGCATGCCGGCGTGCTCAAGAAGTTCGGCCTCTACGGCCTGATCCGCATCGCCGTGCCGTTCCTGCCCGACGGGGCGGCGGCTTGGATGTCGGTCATCGGATGGTTGTGTCTGGGCAACATTCTGTATTGCGGGCTGGTGGCGATGCGGCAGAAGGACCTCAACCTGCTCATCGGCAACTCCAGCGTCGCTCACATGGGCTTCATCTTCCTCGGCATTGCCAGCCTCTCGCTGATTGGCATCACGGGGGCGGTGGTGATCATGGTCGCGCACGGACTCCTGGCGGCGTTGAGTTTCGGCCTGAGCGGCTACCTCTATCAGCAGACCGGCAAGCTCGACATGACGGGCATGGGTGGGTTGCTCACCCGGCTGCCCTTCATCGGAACCGCCCTGGTCATGGCCATGCTGGCGGGGTGCGGCCTGCCCGGGTTCGCCAATTTCCCCGGCGAGCTGATGGTGTTTTTCGGGGCCTGGAAGGCGTTGCCCTGGTTTGTGACCGCGGCGGCGTGGGGTGCCCTGGTGATCGGCGCGGTGTACATGCTGCGGGCCATCCGTCACATCGCCCACGGTCCAGTGCCCGACGCCTGGGCCGGCGCGCAGGACGCGACGCCGTGGCGCAAGGTGCCCTTCGTCCTGCTCCTGGCGGCGCTGCTGGTGCTGGGATTCTTTCCAGGCCTGCTCACCAACAAGATCAAACCCAGCGCCCGCCTGCTTCTGCTCCCCCCTGACGTGGCGGCCATCCTGGCGGAGACGCAGGCGGGGGATGGGGGGAATGGGGGAATGAGCGAATGGCCTGTCCTCCGCAGCGCGCAGCGCGAAGGGGGAGCGAATGAGTTTTGAGATGAATGTTTCGCTGATACGATTGGAGATGGCGGTGCTGCTCGCCGGTTTGGCGGTGCTGCTGCTGGACCTCTGGCTGCCCGCCGCGCGCCGGCGCCCGTTGGGATATGGCGCGGCGCTGGCCCTCCTTGGCATTCTTCTCCTCAGTTTCACCCTCGATGGGACCCGGCCGGCCGAGGCATTCGGCGGGATGTATGTCTTGGATGCGTTGGCCCTCTTCTTCAAGCGTCTTTTCCTCCTCGCCGGCGCCCTCGTCATGGTGCTGGCGGTCGAGTTCGCCGACCGCATCGAAACGGGCTTGTCCGAGTTTTACGCCCTGATCCTGTTTGCCTTGTCCGGCATGATGTTCGCCGCTTCGGCCAACGACTTCAGCATGCTCTTCGTTTCCATCGAGCTGATCGCGGTCACGTTCTATGTGCTGACGAGCTTCCAGCGTTCGCGCCGCTCCAGTCTGGAGGCGGGCGTCAAGTACCTGATCCTGGGTGCGGTCGCCTCGGCGCTGATGGTGTATGGCATTGCGCTGGTCTATGGCGCGGCGGGGACCATGCGGTTCGATGTGCTGGGGGTGCGCACGGCCCAGGTCAGCGGGCAGCCACTGTTCCTGGTCGGCCTGCTGCTGGTCTTTCTCGGACTGGCCTTCAAGATCGGGACCTTTCCCATGCAGGTCTGGGTGCCGGATGTGTATCAAGGCGCCCCCACGCCGGTGACCGCGTTTCTGGCCGTGGGTTCCAAGGCGGCGGGCGTGGTGTTGTTGCTGAGACTCTACTTTGGCGTGGTGGTGGACGTGACCCTGAGTTGGGAGTTTGTCTTCATGGCCCTGTCGGCATTGACCATTCTTTATGGCAACCTGTGTGCCCTGCCGCAGCGCAATCTGAAGCGGTTGCTGGGGTATTCGAGCATCGCGCACGCGGGCTACCTGCTGCTGGGTGCCGCGGCGGCGACCGCGAGCGGATCGATGGCCATGCTTTATTACCTGGCCGGCTACCTCTTCACCGTGGTGGCGGCCTTCACGGTGATTGCCGTGGTGATCCGGCAGTCCGGCGCGGAGGACATCAGCGCCCTGGCGGGTCTGCATCGGCGCTCGCCCCTGCTCGCCGCCACCATGACCATGGCGATGGTGTCCCTCGCCGGCGTGCCGCCCCTGGCCGGGTTCTTTGGGAAATTCCTCCTGCTCCGGGCCGTGGCCGAACGTGCGGCCATGCTTCCCTCATACTACTGGCTCCTGGGCGTGGCCATCTTCGGCATGGTCGTCTCGCTCTGGTATTACTTCGGCGTGATCCGCGCCATGTTCTGGTCCAAGGAACCCGCCAGCGAGGAGCCGATCCACGTCTCCCTGCCGGCGCGCGTTTCCCTGGGCATCTGCATCGCCGGCATGCTCTACCTCGGCCTCCTGCCCGGGGCCACCGTCCATCTGGCGACGGAGGCGGTGCGGGTGTTGAAGTTCTGACGCGCCGCACAAACTGAAGCGACACGTGTCGCTTCAGTTTGTGAAGCCCGATGGCGGGAAGGAGGGTTGCCGCGAGGGCGATTCAGGGCATTCCCATGCCGAGAGAGCGCCTTCCGCTAGTAGCGTTGCAGCTCGTGCAGGTAACCTTCCGGTGATGCGAGATCGGCCTCCCGGCGGGCGTCGAGTTCCTGCAGGACCTGGCGCACACAGGAGCGGAGCGCCTCGCGTCGGACGGGCTTGGCCAAGCAACGGTCCGCCCCTGCGGCCAGACGGTTGGTCCGAACCACCTCGCTGGCCATGGCCGTGATAAGGATGATGGGGATGTCCAGGGTGGAAGGTTGCTTGCGCAGCAGGTCGCACACTTCAAATCCGTCCAGGTCCGGGAGCATCAGGTCCAGCAGAATGAGGTCCGGCAGGTGGCGCCTCGCCTGGGTCAATGCTTCCATGCCGCAGGTTGCGGTGAGGATCTCGTGGTCCTTGTCCTCCAGGTGGCAGATGATCAAATCCCGGAAATCCTTCTCGTCGTCCACCACCAGGATGCGCTTCTTCATGACGACGATTATCGCCCGGAGCAACCGACGGGCAACGACGGTCCTGTTAAAGGGAGGTCACGATTTGGAAGCAGGTGAATCTGTGGATGGGCGAATGGGCGAATGGGCGAGGGCCTCGACCTTCCGTCTGCCAACCCCCATTCCCCCATCCGCCGACTGGCCTATTCGCCTATTGACCCATTCGCCCATCCACTCACCTTCCTCACACCACGCGCATCTGGATCGCGTCCATCGGGCGGCGGTCGGCGTCGGTGGCCGTGACGATCACGATCTTGTCTCCGGTCTTGAGCCAGCCGCGCTCGCGCATGGCCTGGATGGCCGGTTCGGCGGCGGCTTCGGGGTGCTTCTTGTCGAAGGGGAGATGCAGCGGGATGACGCCGCGCTGGAGAGCCATTTCCTCCGCCACATCGGAGTTGGCGCAGACGGCGAAGATGGGGGAATAACGGGGGCGGAACCAGGAGGCATAGCGGGCGATGCGTCCGGTGTGCGTGAAGACGACCAGGCCTTCGGCATGCAGTTGGTCGGCGAGCATGATGCCGCTCCTCATCAGCTTTTGGCGGGGGGATACCAGCCGGGTTTCCTCGTGGTAATTGGCGCCGCCGCTGCGTTCGATGCGCAGCGCGATGCGCTTGAAGACCTCGAGGCAGGCGAGGGGATAGCGGCCGACCGTGGTTTCGCCGCTCAGCATGATGGCGTCCGCCTGCTCAAACACGGCGTTGGCCACATCGGTCACCTCGGCCCGGGTGGGGAGCGGGTTCTCGATCATGCTCTCCAGCATGTGGGTCGCCACAATGACCAGGCGGCCGTGCTGGAGGCAGCTCTTCACAATGCGCCGCTGGATGATGGGCAGCTCCTCGTAGGGCACCTCGATGCCCAGATCGCCCCGGGCGACCATGATCCCGTCCGCCGCATCCACAATGTCCTCCAGGTTCCGCACGGCCGACTGGTCCTCGATCTTGGCGATGAGCCGCGGGGGGTGCTTGACATGCTGGACGCGCGCGCGCAGCGCGTGCATGTCGTCGGGTGACCGGACGAAGGACAGGGCGATGTAATCGACGCCGACCTCGAGCCCGACCTGGATGTCGGCCAGGTCCTTTTCGGTCAGGGGCGGGAGGCTGACGCGCACCCCGGGGAGGTTGATGTGGCGACGGCTGCCGAGGGTGCCGGGGGTGAGCACTTCGCACTCGACCTTGTGGGCGTGCTTCTTCAGCACCTTCATGTGGATCTCCCCATTGTCGATGAGCACGGTGTCGCCGACGTTGATGTCGTTGACGAACTCCTCGTAGTTCACGTCCACGGAGTGTACCTCCTCGCTCTTCTCGCCGCGCACGGTGAGCGTGAACTGCTGTCCCGGCTTGAGATCCAGCGGCACGGGCAGGTCACCCGTCCGGATGGCGGGGCCCTGGGTGTCCATGAGCGTCGCGACAATGCGGCCCTGTTCGCGTGAGGCGTCGCGAATGAGCTGCACCGTGCGACGGATCCAATCGTGGCTGGCGTGGGACATGTTGAGGCGAAACACATCCACCCCGGCCTCGATGAGCTTGCCGATCATCTCGGGGCTGTCGGTGGCGGGGCCGAGGGTGGCCACGATTTTGGTTTTGCGGATGGAGGCTGGCACCGGCATGGCGGAGGCACCTTAGGGGAATCTCAGCGTGACGGAAATCCGTTTTCTTTGAATTATCCCGATTCCGCTTGCCATTTGGGTGGGTGCCTCCATTATTCCCGGCAAACAATTTTTGGAATCGACCTATGGCTGACTTGGAAAACAAATACGGCGACAACGTCGGCGGCAAATACTACGTCGACAACCAGTGCATCGACTGTGATCTCTGCCGCGAAACCGCGCCGAACAACTTCACGCGGAACGACGATGGCGGGTATTCCTACGTTTTCAAGCAGCCCGAGAGCGATGAGGAGGAACAGCAGTGCACGGAGGCCATGGAAGGCTGCCCGGTCGAGGCCATCGGCAACAACGGCGCGGGCGGCTGAGTCGCACACCGCAACGGTTCCAATCGATTTCAAGACACCGCGGGGCGCTGGCCCCGCGGTTTTTTTGTGCCCTGGGGAGGGGTCAGACGTGACTATTTGACTATTGGGAGGACCGCGCTGACGGGCGGTCCT
>Ga0302046_10000740_pt1 | contig 31748 bp, 22 predicted proteins | sample RVTome_11_FD_200261 | JGI IMG/M metagenome (GOLD analysis project Ga0302046, IMG submission 200261) | Soil microbial communities from uranium-contaminated site in the Upper Colorado River Basin, Wyoming, United States - RVT147D111 (version 2) ...
GCCAGATGCAAGGCGCCGCGACGACGACGATGCCCGCTATCTTCGAGGAGCGGCAACGCCGCACATGGCCCCGCGCCGCCGGAACCCGGAGGGCGCATGGGGGTTGCGGCCGCATACCGCGTCGCTCGTCGTCGGAGATATCCGGTATCTCACCTTCCTCCTCGCTCCTTGTCTGCGTCTCGCAAGCCCCATGCGCGCGACCCGAGGGATTACTCGGACAGGCTCCTGACTAGCGCGGACCGCGATCGTCGGGCGCGCGTCAACTCCCGGGGACGGTGAGACGCTGGCCGACGTGGATGACGTAGTCGGGAGCGTCGAGGCGGTTGGCCGACGCCAGCTCGCGCACCGAGACGCGATGGCGAGCCGCGATGGTCTCCAGGGTGTCGCCGCGGCGGACGGTGTAGTCGAGCACGTCGGGCAGCTCCGGATAATCGGCGTCGTGGAGATCTCGTGCGAGGGCGAGCCACCGCGAGTCGCCGACGCAGCGCTGCGTGTAGTCGGAGACGACGGAGGCCGGCATCTCGATCGTCCCCCGGGAAGGGACCCGCTCGCCGGGATCCAGACGAGGATTGAGGTTCCGCAGGATGCGGTACCAGCCGTCGGGATTGCCGCGCTGGCCGAGACACACGGAGAGCTCGGCGATCGAGATCGCGTCGGCGAACCTGACGGTCGTGGTCGTGGCCTCGATCGGCCGCAGCTCCAGACCGTAGTCTTCCGGGTGCAGGAACAGGATCGCGGCCGCCAGGATCTTCGGCACGTAGTCGCGGGTTTCGCGCGGCAGGGCATCGTAGATGCGGGGATCCCAGAAGTCGGCGCCGGCGTGCTTGCGGTGCAGGCGGCGCAGGCGGCTCTCGCCCCCGTTGTACGCGGCCAGCACCTTCTCCAATTCCTGATTCAGCAGGCGGAACTGCTCGTTGAGGTAGGCGACGTTCGCCCGGGTAGCGGCTGCGGGATCGAGGCGCAGGTCGAAGCCGTCGATCGTTCGCAGACCATAGCGCAGAGCCGTGCGCGGCATGAACTGCAGGGGTCCCGCGGCACCGGCGCGCGAATAGGCGTGGACCTTCGCCCCGGTCTCCTGGGCCAGCATGGCGAACAGCAGGGCCTCGGGAAGGCCCGCCCGCTCGTAGACCGGGGCCATCTCGGCACGCAGGAAGCGGTAGTTCTCCCAGGCCGTGACGAGTTCGGGACGTCCCCAGGTCAACCATTGGTCCAGAGCCGCTTTGACCTGACGGTTCATCGGGATGTGCTCTCGCAGGTCCGTGTCCTGGAGCATAGCGGTGGTCCGCGCGAGCTCCGGAACCGCATCGACGACGTCGGAAGACCCCGGACCGGGCGCGGCTTCAGCAGCGGGGTCTCGCGTGAATTCGCTCTCTCGCGCACGGCGCTCGACAAGGTCGCGCAGCGCGTGCGTGAACAGGCCGGCGTCGCATCCCGGAGTCCGGGAGCACTCCTGCGCGGCCACGCCGAGCCTCGCGGAGGCGGCCGTCAGCAGATTCGCTCCCGTGATGGCGTCGCCTGCCAGGATGGTCTCGATGCCCGTCTCGTAGTCGGCACGATACTCGCGGATGCGGTCGTAGAGCGGACCGTGCTCGGGCTTCTCGGGCTGTCGCGGCGAGCAGGCGCACAGACCCGTCAGCCCCCACAGGACCAGGCAGGTTCCGACGTTCGACCGCACGCCCGGCATCCCGCTCCTCAAAGACCGGCGCTCCTGTGCACAAGATATGGAAGGGAGCGGCGCCGTCCACGACCCTCGGGCGAGCTGCCCACGCCTGCGTGACGAATGCGTAATCCGGTGAGGCGCACCGCCTCACAAAAGCAAAGGGGTCAGGACCCGCGAGGGTCCCGACCCCTGGGAAAGACCGGCACGTCGCGTGCCGGCAGGTTACTCGGCGACGAACACGCAGATCTCCTCGAGGGGGTGGTCCGTCTCGACGTCCAGGGACTGCTCTTCCTGGACCATGACCGACACGCGGTTACGCCCGAGGTTCGCATGGCGCAGATCCGCCGGGTCGTCCCCGAAGGTGCTGTCCATGTCGCTCACGACGGTCCGGAAGCGGCGGTCCGGATTGGCGGGCGTGAAGTGCACGATACGGTACGCCTCGTCCACCTCGCGCATGAGGATCTCGATGTAGCGCCCGCTGGGAGTCGTGGTGCTTCCCATGTCGACCGCGATCCAGCCGAGGACCTCGGCGGCGCGCTCGTCGTCGACGCCCGCTTCCTCTTCCTGCATCGTGAGCTGGAAGTTCACCGGCTTGACCTCCTTGACGCGCGTCAAAGCCGGCGCCTCATCATGATCGGTCTGGATCGCGGCGAACACGGCGGGATGCGAGGTGAAGGGCGCCGTCAGGTTGACGAGCTCCCACTCCTCGGCGCTCTTGGTCGCGGAGGTGACCAGGGTGCCGGCCTCTACGTGGAGCCCGCCGAGATCGTGCTGACCCGCCTCGGCGACCATGTAGAACACCCGTTCGCCGAGGTGCACCCCGTCGAGGTAGCTCCACTCTTCGAAGCGCACCTCGAACGAGTCGGTATCCACGTTGCGGATCCGGAGCACGCCGGGCTCAAGGTCCCGGTTCGAGGCCATCTTCACGACCACGACCGGTTGGGTGTAGGACTTCGCGAACGGGATCTGGATCCACTGGTCGGCGACGTCGTCGATCGAGCCCCACTCCATCGCCACCGTCGGCTCCGGGAGCAGGGAGCGCGGGCTGACCGTGTCCTTGCCCTCGGCGCTGACGTCTTGGGCGAACAGGTGGCCGCCGATGGCCATGATCCAGACGTTCTCGTCGATGTGCCACCGCTCGGGATCGTACGAGTCCTCCTCGTCGAGCTTGAGAGTGAAGCTCAACACCGGGCTGAAGCGGTCGTCGAGCCGCGGCCGGTCGAGGTAGTAGGGCAGGTCGGAGCCCAGGGGCTGCACGTTGCCGAAGCCGGGCGGGCTGTAGATGGCGACGTATCCGACCGGGGTCGCGGCATGGCCGTCCATGCGGGCCTCTTCCTCGTACAGCGCGGCGTCGAAGCCGCGGCGGCCGATGTTGCGGGCCCGGACCGTGACCGGCTGCCTGCCGGTGACGGCCTGCGCGGTCAGGAACACCGCCGGCTTGAGGCCGAACGGCTCCGAGAAGTCGACGTGGACGTAGGTGTGGGTGCCCTCGATGGCGAAGGTCCCGAACTCCCAGATGCTGCCGTCGGCCATGGTGAAGCGTCCGGCCTCGGAGGCCATGTAGCTCACGGACTCCAGCGCTTCATGGACGCCGTCGAGGTACTCCCACTCCTTGAACCGGATCTCGAAGCCATGGTCCGCGACGTTGTCGATCTCGACCACGCCAGGAGCGACGTCGTTGTAGGTCGGCACCCCGGCGATGACCACCGGGTTGCTGTACACGCCGGGCAGCGTGACACTCTGCCAAAGCTCGTCGACGTCGATTCCGCCCACCACGAACGGTCCGGAGACCTCCGGATCGTTGGGGAAGGCGTCGCACAGGTCGTCGATGCCGTCGGAATCGCTGTCGGCTCCGCTGTCGACGACGCCGTCGCAGTCGTTGTCGATGCCGTCGCACAGCTCCGACATCCCGGGGTTCGACAGCGCCTCGGAGTCGTTGCAATCGCTGTAGTCGTCGGCGACGTAACCGCTCGGGGTCGAGCCGTCGCAGATCAGCAGGCGCTGATCGTAGTCGCCGTAGCCGTCACCGTCGGCGTCGCGGTAGAACGCGACCACGGGTCCGGGTCCGGGCCCGGGTCCAGGCGCGGAGAGGCACTTCAGGCTGTTGGGGTAGTCGCTGGCGTCCACGACCAGGTAGCGGCCGTCGTTGATGCCGTCGAGCAGTGCCGTCAGGATCGAGATATCGGCGCTCGTCAGCGTCAGCGACAGGTCGCCGGCCGCCAGGTTGCCGGTCCAGGCCGCCTCGACGACATTGACGACGTCCTGCACGCGCCACACTCCGCCACCGGTCGGGCACGTTGCCAGGTTCTCGAGAACCGCGATCGCTCCCGGCACCTCGTCGGCTTCGACCACGCAGTCGAGGCACAGGCCGTCGCCGCGTCGCAGGTCCTGGAGCGCGGGTTCCTGGGTGACGCCGACGTTGAAGAACATCGACGTCAGCTCCCGGATGAGCTGCTGCTCGTTGGAGCCGCCGCCGTTGTTGTACAGACCTTCGACGATCTCCTGTGCGTCGTCGATCAGGCCGCCTTCACCGTCGTACAGGGTCCCGTAAACCGGCGACTCGTCGAGGGATTCGTCGATGATCCTCAGGAGGTCGTTCCCCGTGTAGTGGTTGCTCCAGTTCCTCCAGAAGCCGGAGGACCCGGGGTGGATCGTCAGCTCGTTGATGAAGGTGCAGTGCACCTCCTCGCCGGCGGGCAGGTCGATCCCGATCGAGGCGCCGCCGGTCGTCAGGCGGCCGTCTGCGAACGTGCACTCGCTCGAGACCTGCCAGTGCGCGGGCGGATTCTCCGAGACGGTGTGACGCACGCCGCCCCGGATCCAATCGCTGTCGTGGACCTCGCCGTGCGCCAGCGCGAAGTCGGGACCGAAGCTCGAGTCGAAGTCGAACGGGAAGCTCCTGGGGTCGAAGCCCGTGCCGGTGAAGTCGTTGACGACGTACTTCTCGACGAAGATCCGGCCGCGCTTGGTGTCGGTGAACGTGCAGGTCACGCTCGCGCCGGGCGCGAGGTTCACCTGGGCGGTGCGGTTCGGCACGCTCGTGTTCCCGATCGGCGAGCCGCCGGAGGAGACGCACTGCACGATCGTCGGATCCCAGGCAGGCCCCGGATCGCTCTCGACGATGGTGTACGTGCCGTGCACGAGCAGCACCGAATCGGTCTTGGGAAGCGTGGCGTCCGCGTCGTCATCGAGGGTCATGCCTCCGGCGTAGTCGGCGGAGGTGATCGAGAATCCGAAATCCTGCGGGTCGTCCGGGATCGATTCCTTGACGATCGTGAGGACGGCGCGCTTGGTGTTGGTGAAGGTGCACTTCACGACCTCGCCGGGCGCCAGGGAGATCGAGCCGGGAGCGCTGCCGTCATCGCACGTCACCCCGGTCAGGCTCCATTCGGGCCCGGCCGCGCCTTCCGCGGCCGCGTAGGTCCCGGGCCGGATCGGTCCGCTGTTCCATACCGGCGAGTCGCCGGTCAAGCTCGTGGCCAGGTTCACGGCGTCGGGCCCGCCCGTGAGGGTGAATGCGAAAGCCTGCGGGTCGCCGCTCGGTGCCGTGATCTTGTCGATCCGGATGTGGCCGCGCTGGACGAACGTGAAGGTGCAGGTCACGGAATCGCCCGGGTCGACCACGATCGAAGCGGGGGCGTCGCCGTTGTCGCAGCTCGTCCCGGAGGGATCGAGGTCCCATTCCGACCCCGGATCGCCCGCCGCGACGGTGTAGCCGCCCTGCTTCAGGGCGCCGCTGTCGCGAGGTGCGGAGCCATCGGTGAGACCGAAGGCCTGGTTGGCGGGGACGTCGGCCGGGCCGCCGGTCAAGGTGAAGGAGAACGACTTGGTCTGGCCGCTCGGGTCGGTCACGACGTCCACGAAGATGTGGGCGCGCTTGACGTAGGTGAAGGTGCACGTCACCGTCTCGCCGGCGCCAATGGCGACCGCGGACGGAGCGCTGCCGTCGCTGCACGTCGCGCCGCCGAGGTCGAACTCGACGTCCGAATCGAGCGCCGCGATCGCATAGCTGCCGGGCTTGATCACGCCGCTGTCGTGCGGCGTGGAGGCGTCGGCCAGTCCGAATGCCTGATCCACGGCCGCGTCGGCGGGGCCGCCGCCCAGCGTGAAGTCGAAGACGTGCGGATCGGCGCTCGGGTCGGTCACGACGTCCACGATCACGTGGCCGCGCTTGACGTAGTGGAAGGTGCAGGTGACCGCCTCGCCGGAAGCGAGGGCGACGGCGGACGGATCGCTGCCATCGCTGCACGTGGCGCTCTCGAGGTCCCAATCCGCGGTCGTGTCGAGCGGGGTCACGGCGTAGGCGGCCGCCTTGGCCGGCCCGCTGTCGTGCGGGGCCGAGGCGTCGGCCAGCCCGAAGGCCTGATCGAGGGCCGCGTCGGCGGGGCCGCCGGCGAGGGTGAAGTCGAAGATGTCAGGCTCGCCGCTCGGGTCCGTCGTGACGTCGACCAGGACGTGGCCGCGCTTGACGTAGGTGTAGGTGCAGGTCACGGTCTCGCCAGCTTCCAGCCCGACTTGCGACGGGTCGCTCTGATCGTCGCAATCGGCCGAGGCGAGGTCCCACTCGGCACCGGGGCTCGAGTCGGAGATCGCGTAGGCGCCGGGCTGCAGCATGCCGCTGTCGTAGGGCGGCGTCAGGTCGGCGAGGCTGAAGCTCGCGCTCATGTCGGACGGGCCGCCGGTCACGCCGAAGTCGAAGGTGTCGGGATCGCCGCTCGGGTCGGTCACCACGTCGACGATCAGATGGCCGCGCTTGACGTTCGTGAAAGTGCAGGTCACCGTTTCGCCGGGATCGAGCGCGACGCTGCTGGGAGAGCTGCCGTCGTCGCACGTCGCGGATTCGAGGTCGAAACCCGCCGGGGGCGTCAACTGGCTCGCGGAGTAGCCGCCGGGCCTCACCAGCCCGCTGTCGTGCGGCGCCGCGAGGTCCGTCAGGCCGAACGACTGATCGATCGAGTCCGGCCCGCCCGCCAGCGTGAAGTCGAAGGTGTCCGGTTCGCCGGAGGGATCGGTCACCTGGTCGACCAGGATCCGCCCGCGCTTGGTGTTGGTGAAGGTGCAGGTCACGGTCTCGCCGGGGGTGAGGTCGACGCTGGACGGGGAGCTGCCGTCGTCGCACGTCGCGCTCGTCAGGTCCCATTCCGGGCCCGAATCGAGCTGCCCGATGGCGTAGGTGCCCGATCGGATCAGCCCCGTATCGTGGGGCGCGGAGCCGTCGGACAGGTCGAAGGTCTGATCGAGAGGATCGACGGCGGGCCCGCCGGCCAGCGTGAACCCGAACAGTTGCGGATCGGCGCCGGGGTTCGTCACCTGGTAGACGATGATCCGGCCTCGGCGCGTGTTGGTGAACGTGCAGCGCGTCGTGTCGCCCGGCCCGACGTCCACGGTCACGGACCCGCCGCTCGGGTCGCTGTCGACCGTCGGCGAGCCTCCCACGACGTCGCACGACACGTCGGTCAGGTCCCAGCCGTCCGCCGGCTGTTCGGTGAACGACACCGAGCCGCTGAACCGCGCCTGGAACGAGGTGCTGCTGGGCAGCGCGTCGCCCTCGTCTCCGTTGTCGTCAAGGGAGAAGCTCTCGGCACCGAACTCCGCGGGGCCCGAGAACTCGAAGTCCTGATCGTCGTCCGGGACCGCGTCCTTCACGATCTCGATCGTCGCGCAGTTGGAGAGCGTGATGTCGATCGGCTCGATGAAGTCCTTGAGCGACGAGGTGAACGACGTCGAGGAGCGGCTCTTGACGTAGGCGCTGCCGAAGGACACGCACTCGTTCACATCGAAGACGCCGGCGTCGGTGAGGTTGATCACCGCTTCCCCGAAGGTCTGCGGGGCGAGATCCACGCCCTCGATCGGGTCGACGACGGTGTCGACGTTGTTCACCGAGCCCTCGGCAAAGCCCGAGAGCGCCATGATCGGGCCCCAGCACGGCGCCGACACGGCGGCTTCGCAGCTGGAGCCCGTCTCGTGCCATCGTGAGAGGCCGAGATCGACGGTGTTGCTGTTGCCGCTGAAGCCGAAGGTGATCAGCAGATCGCCCTCGGTGCGCACGGGCGTCGAGCCGTTGGAGCTGAGAGTCTTGGACTGGTTGAACTCGAAATCCATGTTGGCCGAGCCGAGCGTGCTGCTGCGCACCCAGCCGAGGTCGAGGAACACCTTGTCGATCCCAGCGACGTCGACCTTCTCGGTGACGACGTAGAACCGCATGAGATCGCTCTTGTTGTTCGGAATCGAGCCCTCGGTGATCTCGGGCGCCGGGTTGTCCTCCTTGTCCGAGAACGAGTCGTCGGTCTGGCCCTGGGGTTTGTCGTACCCCACCAGCAGCCCGTTCCCGATGAAGCTCTGCCAGTCGGTTCCCGCGTCGGCGACGAGGTTGCCGTCCGTGGCCTCGAACGTCGAGTTCGCGAGTGCCCAGACGAACGGGGTCGCGGCCATGGCCACGATCGCCAGAAGCGCCGGCGTGAGGAACCGCCAGGAGCTCGATTGGGAGGAGAGACGTTTCGGATATCCAGCCATGGCACGGCCTCCATCTGTCCGAGCCTGTGCTGACGCACGGCTCAGTCCATGTCGTATATGCATGCCTAACTGGATACGATGAGGAAATGTCCAAGCAATAGTAAAAATAGTAAGTATATACTAAATAATACTTTTATATTTACATTTGCTTGCTGCTAAAAAAAACTATTCATAAAATCAGATGGTCAGTATTCATTCAAGCTAGTTGCAACGGTGTATGGACGCAGAAAGGCCGAAGAGCGGGAGGATACTCCCCCGGCGATCATGGCCGACTGGGGCACCCCTCCACCTCTCGCGGGGTGTGGAGGCTCGCGGGTTACAAAACGCCGGCGGCGTCGTTTTCCGGATCCTGGGTAAAGAGCGCGTCTTCGGGGGAGCCCGGATACGTCACCCGGGACTAGGGACAACCCCGTGTTTCCACACGTCCGAGATCGCACGCTTCAGGCGCGGGGTCGCGAGCTGGAAGTTGCGTCCCACCGAGTGCGGTTGCGGGAACCACTTCCACAGGAAGACGCCCACCACGGCCGGCTCCGCTTCGACGGCGGTGAGCGCGACGCGCAGCAGGCTCTCCTGGAGGGCCTCCGCCTCGGGACCGTCGACCCGATAGGCCCAGGGCTCCTCGGCGGCGGTCAACGAACGGTTGTAACCGAGCTCGGTGAACACCACCTTGCGATTCTGGCCGGCCGCGAATCTCCGCAGCTCGTCCATCCGGGCCGACCAGCCCGCCTCGAGTGCGGGCAGGTCGGGCGACGCGCGGTCCGAGATCGGGAAGTACGCTTGGATTCCGATGACGTCGAGCGCGTCCCAGAACGGCACCCGGGCGTAGTCGGTCCAGTTCGCGGCGTAGGTCAGCGCGGCGGGGGTCGCCTCCCGGACTTCCGCGATGATCCGGCGCCACGCGTCCTCGTGGCCGAGCGTGAGGTCGAGCTCGCTTCCGACGACGAAGCCGTCGGCCTCGCGGGTGGCGCGGGCGACGGCCACGATGAAGCGGCGGTAGTCCTCGAAGAACCGCTCCCACTGCGCGTCGGTCTCGAAACCGATCTCGCCGCGCCACGAGAACGGTGAGCCCCAGTAGGCGAGGTGCGGCGTGATGAGGATCTTGAGGCCGCGCTCGTGGGCCTCTCGGATCGGCCGCACCAGGTAGGCGGGTGGCTCGTCGGGGTCGAACTCGGCGAATGGGATGGAGCCGTCTCCGCGAATGGGGGCGTACGGATGGGTCGCCACCCAGCCCGCGCCGACCTCGCGAACGTCGTCGATCGTGGGACCGATGACGTCCCATCCCCACTCACGCCCGTCGGTGTGGGTGGAGATCACGATTCCGCGCACCTTGTCGTGCCGCGGCTCCGCGGCGCCGCTCGATGCGTGCGCCGACGCCACGGCGAATGCCAGGACGAGCGCCCTCGCCATGGGTCGTTTGCGGTCGTCCCCGTGCTCGTGAGTGCCGGCCATGCCCTCGGGATTATGCACGAGGGTCGAGCGTCCGGCTCACACCACGAAGGCGAGCGACGCCAGGACCAGGAAGGCCGAGGCGACCGCCATCTCGGTCCACCCGACTGCGCGCAAGCTCGCCGGCGGCCGCGCCAGTCCCCAGGCGGTTCGAATGACTACCGGCGCGTGGACCCAGGCCCCGCCCGCGGGAAGCCAACCTCTCGCCCACAGAGCCGCCGCGGACGCCACGACGAGCACGTGCACCCCGACACAGGCCAGGAGAACGTCCCGCTCGCCGCTTCGGCCGGTGCGCCTGCGATAGGCCCTGACGTACGCCAGGCTCGAGACGAAGTACCCGAGGCACAGGATACCCGCGGACCACGCGCGTCCATCCATGGGGCGTCCTGCCGTCGAAATCACGAGCGGGGCGGAACAAGCCAGACCGGTCAGGCCGATGAGCTCGCCCCACACCGTGCGGTCCAGCGCGACGAGGGCGAGCGCCGCGTGGATCGTCCCGAGCACGCCGGTCATCATCGCCGTCGCGACGGTCGCGCCGCGAGACGCAGGCGAGGTGGTGGTGACGGCCACGAGCAGAAGGGCCCCGCTCGCCGCGAGGTAGATCCCCGACCACAGGAATCGCCGCGCAAAGTACCCCTCGGGGACGTTGCGTCCGCTCGCCAGTCGCGTAGCCGCGGGCAGAGCCGCGAAGCGCGCAAGGAACAGAAGGACCACGGCCGGCACGATCGAGACCGAGGCCATCGTCGGGCGCCCGGCTGCGACGGACCCGACGACGAGCGGGATGGCGAGCATGGCCCACGCACCATGCTCGCGCGGCAAGGTTGGAGGGCGTGGCAACATCGTGCGCTCACTCACGAAGAACACACTCTGAAAGAACTATCAGTCTACAAGCCGAGCGCGCAGTCGTTTTACTTTTCTTTACGCGTCGTCCCGCGATCGTGGGCAACCATGACAACCCCTCGCGCGTATCGCATGGTCGGGGAATGCGTTCTTGATTCACTCGAGTTCCAGCGCGTTGTTGGCATCGATCCTGTTGCTTTCGGCGACGGTCGCTGCGGCGCAAGCTCCGGCGTCGTTCGTGGCGTTCGAATCGGGACCCGTACGGCCGCTCGCGATGTCACCGGATGGGTCGCGCCTGTTCGCCGTGAACACCCCGGACAATCGTCTGGAAGTGTTCGAGGTCGGCGGGACTGGTCTCACCCACCTGACCTCGGTCCCGGTCGGTCTGGAGCCCGTGGCCGTCGCGACGCGGAACGACGACGAGGTGTGGGTCGTCAACCATCTGTCGGACAGCGTCAGCGTCGTCAGTCTCGCGACCGATCCGCCGCGCGTCGTTCGCACCCTCATCGTCGGGGACGAGCCGCGTGACGTCGTGTTCGGGGGACCGGGCGGCAGGAGGGCGTTCATCACGTGCGCCCACCGGGGGCAGGGCAGCCCGCTGCCGCTCCAGCCGTTCGATCCCGGGGTGGGTCGCGCGGCGGTGTGGGTGTTCGACGCCGGCGCCCTGGGCACGAGCCACGGCGGTACCCCCCTCACGATCGTGCGGTTGTTCGGGGATACCCCCCGGGCCCTCGCGGTGACCCCGGACGGGGCCAAGGTGTGGGCGGGGATCTTCCTTTCCGGCAACCGCACGACGACCGTGCACCGCGGCGCGGTGGCGGCAGGCAGCCGTCCGCCGCCACTGACCAACGCCGACGGAGAGATCGCCCCTGCCACGGGGCTGATCGTGAAGTTCGACGGCGCGCGCTGGGTGGGACCCGGCGACGGAACGTGGGACGAGCAGGTCCGATTCTCCCTTCCCGACCACGACGTGTTCGAGATCGACGCGATGGCGGACCCACCGGCCGCGGTGGGTGCCCATAGCGGCGTGGGGACCGTGCTGTTCAACATGGTCTGGAACCCGGGCACCGGCGCGCTGTACGTTTCGAACACCGACGCCCGCAACGACGTTCGATTCGAGGGCCCCGGGGTGTTCGCGGGAAGCACCGTTCGCGGCCATTTCGTGGAGAACAGGATCACGGTCGTCCGGCCCAACGCGGTCGTGCCGCGTGCTCTCAACCCGCACATCGATTATTCCACCTCTCCGGGGCCGCCCGAGGAGATCGAACGGAGCCTGGCGATTCCGCTGGACATGGTCCTGAGCTCCGACGGGGCGACGCTCTACGTCGCGGCGTTCGGTTCGAGCAAGATCGGCGTGCTCTCGACCGCCGAGCTCGAGGCCGGGACCTTCGTCCCGAGCGTCGCCGGCCAGCTCGAGGTCTCCGGTGGAGGCCCCGCGGGGCTCGTCCTCGACGAAGTCCGCGACAGGCTGTACGTGCAGACGCGCTTCGACAACTCGGTCGCGTCCATCGATCTCGCGACCGGGATCGAGGTGCAGGTGCTGCCGCTGCACAACCCGGAGCCGGCGAGCCTGCGCGAGGGGCGCCGGTTCCTGTACGACGCGCGGCGCACCTCCGGACACGGGGACAGCGCGTGCGCGAGCTGCCACGTCTTCGGCGATCTCGACTCCCTGGCGTGGGACCTTGGAAACCCGGACGATCCCGTGGTGCCCAATACCAACCCGTTTCGCAACGGCCGGCCGCTCGTGCCGGTCTTTCATCCCATGAAAGGGCCCATGACCACCCAGAGTCTCCGGGGTCTGTCGGGGGCCGGACCGATGCACTGGCGCGGGGACCGCACGGGTGCGACGACGGGCGAGGATCCCTTCGACGAGGAGATCGCGTTCCGGCGTTTCGAGGGCGCGTTCGATTCGCTCCTGGGTCTCGGCGGGCCTCTGACGCCCGCCGAGATGCAGGCGTTCACGAGCTTCGTCCTGCAAGTCACCTATCCTCCCAATCCGATTCGCAACCTCGACAACACGCTGACTCCGGAGCAGCAGCGCGGCAGGGACTTCTTCCTATTCCGAGGCGGGTCGCGAGGGGTGACGTCGTGCCAGAGCTGTCACCGCCTCGATCCGGAGGCAGGCCAGTTCGGCGCCGACGGCTTCACCTCCGACGATCTGATCGAGCCGCAGACCTTCAAGATCCCGCACCTGCGCAACCTGTACCAGAAGATCGGGATGTTCGGGATGCCCGAGGTGCCCGCGATCTCCGGCGAAGGTCATGAGTTCATGGGGGATCAGATCCGCGGATTCGGCTTCGTGCACGACGGGGCGTTCGATACGCTCCAGCGTTTCCTGAGATCGATCGTCTTCACTTTCCCCGACGGGGATGCCCAGAGAACGGACGTCGCGAGCTTCCTGCTCGCTTTCGACAGCAATCTGGCGCCGATCGTCGGACAGCAGGTCACCCTCACTCCGAACAACGCGGGGACCGCCGGCCCGCGGATCGACCTGCTCGTCGCACGCGCCTCCGTGACCTCGCCGCGCGGGGAGTGCGATCTGATCGTGAAGGGAACGCTCAACGGTGTCTCGCGGGGTTGGCTCATGGTCTCCCCCGGACGTTTCCAGACCGACCGCTTGACGCAGCCCCCGCTCCACGACGCCGCGCTCCGCCAGATCGCGAGCACGCCGGGCCAGGAGCTGACGTATACGTGCGTTCCGGCCGGATCCGGGGTCCGAATGGCGCTCGACCGCGACCAGGACGGCTTCTTCGACCGCGACGAGATCGACGGGTACAGCGATCCGACCGATGCCGCGAGCGTGCCGGTCGATCGCGACGGCGACGGGGTCACGAACCTCGAGGACAACTGTCCGGACGTCGCGAACCCCCAGCAGATCGACTCGGACTTCGACGGCATCGGGAACTCCTGCGATCTCGACCCCGTGCTCGTGGTGTCGTCCGACCCGGCGGACCAGCCGGACTACTTCACCATCCAGGAGGCCGTCGACGCCGCGATCCAGTCCGGCACCACGATCCGGATCCTCCCCGGTCTCGGGCCGTACCACGAGAGCGTCCAGGTCCACCGCGAGTTGCTGCTGAGCTTCGTGGGTGCGATGGGCCCGGGCTCGACGACCATCGTCGACGGGGCCGGCGGCGCGGCGATCGACGTCATCTCGGGTTCGAGCAGTCGTGCCGTGGCGATCCAGGATCTCTCCGTGCGCGGCGCCGCGGGAATCCGCGCGTGGACGTCGACCGTGATCGACGGTGTCGACTTCCAGGACATCTCGGGTACCGCGCTCGGGTTGTACCAGGGCACCCACGACGTTCACGACGTCACGGTGGCCAACGCCGGCGAGGGCATCCAGCTCGCGGCGGGCGCCGCCCTGACGCTCGACACCGCCCGCTTCGACGCCGTCGCGGGGACGGCGGCCGACATATCCGGCGCGGCGACGATCCGCACGATCGCGATCGCCGCCGCGGGCGACGGCATCTCGGTCGCCACCGGCGGCGCTCTCGACCTCGCGCACTCGACCATCGCGAACGGATCCGGTGCGGGAGTGGAAGCCGCAGCGGGAAGCAGCGTCACCGTCAGCCACACGATCCTGTGGGGCAACGCATCGGGCGACTTGATCGGCGTGGCGTGCACGAACGTCTGGTGGTCGGACAGCGGGTCGGCCGACTGCTCGGCGCTCAACGACAACATCTCGAGCGATCCGGCGCTGCTCCCGGATCTTCGGCTGGCGGCCGGCTCGTCCGCCGCGGATCACGGTCCGGATCCCGCGGCGTTCACCGGTACGCCGAGCCGCGACCTCGCGGGTGGGCCGCGGCTGCGCGATGCCGACGGCGACGGAATGGCCCGGATGGACATCGGGGCGTACGAGAGGGACAACCCGGCGTGGAGCGGCACGGAGGTTCGCAACGCGCGGTGGGAAACGGACAGCCTTCTCGTGTGGGATGCCCACCCATTGGCCGCCGGCTACGCCGTCCACGACGGCGATCTCGATGCGCTTTCGTTCTCGAGCTTCGGCACCTGCCGCGCCGCCGTGACCTCGCCGGCCCTCGAGGACGAGTCCGTTCCCCCCGCGGGGAGCGGCCGGTTCTACCTGGTCGCGCTGATCGATTCCGCCGGGCAGGAGGGAACGCTCGGCCCGGGATCGAGCGTCGAGCGGAGCCGGTTCGGAGCGCTGTGCGTCCCGTGAGGCGCGGATCTCCACGGAGGCCGCCGTGTGCGAGAATCGTCCGTGGTGCGCATTCACGACGGTCTCACGATCCCCGATGACGAGCTGGTGGTCACCGTCTCCCGGAGCGGCGGGCCGGGCGGGCAGCACGTCAACAAGGTCTCGACCCGCGTTACGCTGAGGTTCGACGTCGCGGGCTCGCGGTCGCTGTCGGACGACCACAAGCGGCGCATCGCGGCGCGGCTGGCGACGCGGATCTCGAAGGACGGCACCCTGCGAGTCTCGTGCGGGGCCACGCGGTCGCAGGCCGCGAACCGCAAGCTGGCGGCGGAGCGCTTCGCCGAGCTGATCCGGGACGCCCTGAAGCGCCGCAAACCCCGGCGCGAGACCGTCGTGCCGCAGGGCGCGCGGCGGCGGCGCGTCGACGACAAGAAGCAGCGTGGGCGTCTGAAGCGCGAGCGCTCCCGGATCGACGATTGACCACGCCCTTCACTCCAGGCGCAGCTCGTCGAGGTAAAGGGAGAACGACCGTTCGGCGTCCAGGGTGTAGAGCGCGAGTCCCGTGATGTGAGTCAGGTCCATTTCGCGGTCCCTCGGCGCATCGCGGATCTCGGAGAGCGGCACCGCGATCCTGTTGTCGCCCGGTTGGACGACGAACTCCCGGGAGAAGACGGCGCGCACCATGTGGGCGTCGTCGAGATCGTCGATCTTCATTCCCAGCACGACCGCATGGGTCGAGGGAGAGTACAGCTCGAGCACCAAGCGGTCGTACCCCGTCCAGTCCGGATAGGGGTCGCGAAGGACGACGATCGCCGCGCGAGCCGGGTGGAACGTCACCTCGGTGAGCGGCGCGTCGCGGCCGTCCGGTGCGGGTGCCAGCCGGATCTCGGTGTACGGGGTGGTCCTCAGGAAATGCAGGTCCCAGTAGGTCTCGAAGCCGTTGAGCCGCGGAAAGGCGGCATCGCGGACCTTCTCGGCCGCGACGGCGATCGGCACGGGCACGAAGACGATCCCCATCACGATCGCGGATACCGCGAGAACCGCAAGCCTGTGCCGGGGCAGGCGATAGAGCCGCACCATCTCCGGGTCGAAAGTCGCGGCGACCGCGAGGAACGCCGAGCTTCCGACCCCGTTGACCAGCACGTCGCCAAGCTCCCCGAACCGGATCTGGCCGATCCACTGGAACACTTCGGTCACGACGCCCGCGAGCAGGCTGACCCCGAAGGCGAACACGTAGTGTCGTACGTGGAGCGCAGGAGGCGAGGGACGGAGGGTCAGGGAGACGCCGAGCACCACGAGCGACATCAGTCCGAACAGAGGCGCGTGCCCGGCGTTGAACACCTTCTCCCAGAACACCGTATCCGCCGGAGCAGGAAGAAACTGCTGCACCGCCGCCAGTACGGCGACCGCGAGCAGCAGGAGGAGAGTGCGACGCCGCGGCGTGTCTAGTCGTTGTTGTCCTTGAATGCCCGAATCGTCCTTTCCAGCCGCTCCGCTTTGGGACGAACGGAGTCGTCGGCCCGGCGCGCGAGCTCCTGGACCGAGGCGAGCAGGCGATCGATCTCCGCCAGGGCCGCCGAGGCGTCCGACGTCGTGTCGATCCCCGCGAGTCCGGCGCCGCGCTCGGCTCCGGAGATGCGCTTCCTGGCGGATTCGAACCGCTCCTCCAGGTCGATCAGCGCGGCCTCGTCGCCGGACGGCGGCCCGCCGTCCATCGTGAAGTGGTAGACGGCGAAGCCGGCGACCACGAGCGCGACCACGAACGCGAGCTTCTTCATGCGGGCCTCCGATGCGGGACGAGGGTCACTTCGACTGTCCGGTCCCCATGAAATCCTCGGGCTCGACGCCCAGCGCGTCAACCATGCGTGTGTAGTAGTTGAAGAAACCTACGATCTGCGTGGCCAGGAGCACCTGCTCGTCCGACCAACCGTGGCCTCGCAGGTCGTCGATGGTCCGTCGCGACACGCGATGGACGTCGCGAGTGACCGTGACGGCGAAGTCCATCAGGGCGCGCGTCTTCGGATCGAGATCCGCGTTGCGATAGTCCCGCTTGACCTGGTCGGCCAGCGCATCGTCGCCGCTCGTGGCACGGAGATCCTCCCCGTGAGCCTGCGTTCAGTAGAAGCAGTCGACCTCGTGGGACACGACCGTCGCCAGCATCTCGCGGGTCGTGCGGGACAGGCTCGCCGGGGCCAGCATGAGCTCCTGGTACAGGCCGATCGATGCGCCCAGCGCTCCCGGGTGCAGGCTCTGGATCCGTACGACATTGTAGACCCGGCCGGCGCGCCTCACGGCGGCGTCGTAATGCCGCTTCAGCTCTCCGGTGGCTTCCTCCGGGGGAACCGTCTTGATGTGCGGCATCGTGGGCTCCTTCGGTCTTCGGCCGGCCCCCGATAGGACGGCTCCGAAGACCAAGGATACCAGGCTGCGAGGATGTCCGAGACGGTCGCGCGCCGGCTGGCGCGTCCGCGGTCAGGACAGGCTGCGGAGGAACTTCCGGCATGCGTCGTCGTCCCAGTCCGCGGCTCCGACGTGCTTGAACAGGATCAACCCGTCGGGATCCACGACGAAGGTCGCGGGGATCCCGGGCGACGCGAACTCCGCGGGGACCTCCTGCGGCGTGATGTACACGGGCAGGCCGAGGTTCTTGCTCGCGAGGAAGTCGCGCACCGTGTCCGCGCTCTCGTCGGTGACGAGGAGCACCGCGATGTCGTCGTCCGCCATCGACCGGTGCAGGCGCTCGATGCTGGGCAACTCGGTCACGCACGGACCGCACCACGTCGCCCACACGTTCAGGAACACCGTCCGTCCCCGGAACTCCGCGAACGGCGCCTGCTCGCCGTCGAGCGTGCGCAGAGTCCAGTCGTAGTCGGTTCGTCCGTGGACGATGCGACGGCCCTCCTCGGGGAACTCGGCACCGAACAGAGGCACGGGCAGATGCCGGCGGCCGGCTTGCGACTGCATCCACGACCCGATGGCCAGCACGCCCACGAGCCCCACGACCAGCGTCAGCACGATGCCGGCGGGGATGCCGATGGCCACCCCGACCCACACGCCCTTGACCTGGGGTTTCACGGCGCCACTCCGGGTCCGTGCGGACCTCGAGCCCGCCGTCGCATGATGCGATCCTTGATCGCGAGACCGAGGTACATCAGTGCCGCGGCGAGCAATACGGGCAGAGAACGCACCGCCGCGCGCAGCGGGCTGGCGTGGGCCACGAGCTCCGCGACGGCGGGATAGGCGGCGAGCCCCGCGACGAACACGTAAGTCGCGATGGTCGCCGTGGTCCAACGCCGGCCGCGTGCTTCCGCTTGGTTCAGCACGAGCAAGGCCGCGGCGAAGATCGACAGCGAGTCGTTGCCCCAGGCCCTCTGGACCAAGGTCTCGAGGCCCTGGGGCATTCCTCTTCCAACGATGCGCTCGCGGACGAGCGCGGCAACGCAGATCGCGCCGATCAGCATGAACGTATCCGCCCACCAGCTTGCGGGTCGGAACGGTTTACTCATGCGACTCTATGGATACCCGAGGATGCAACACTCACCGCATTGCGAAGTGCCGTTATTACCGCGACAGTCTCCTTGCCCTGGGACCGTGAAGTCCGGGCAGCCCATGCAGCCATCGTCGTAGCACACTGCCGGAGGCACGCAGTTGTCTTCGACGGGACCGGGGCCGTTCCATGAGCAGCATTGCCCTCGCTCCTCGCCGATCCTGCAGGTCTGGCGAGTCGGCTGCGTGTTTTCGGGACAGACTTCGTAACACGAGCCCGTCGGGTAGCAGCCGGGTCCTCCTCCCGAGGAACAGCCGACTTGGCAGCCTATCCAAACGGGGGCGTCGCAGGTGAGCCAGTTCATCACGAAGGCCCCGATTGCGCCGGTGAGCACCCCGCCAGGGCCGCTCGGCGCCGCGAGCCTCGTGCCCACGCCTGCGCCGATTCCGCCCGACATCCGGCCGCCCTCGCATTCCTCCACCGCCTGGTTGTAACACGCGTCGAATTCCTCCGGACTGCAGGGCGTGCTCGAGTCCGTGCTGTCCATCGCGCTCTGGACTCGAAGCTGAAACTCCTGGATCTGCGCTTCGGAGAGTTGGACCGGACCGTTCTCCTCGACGTAGGCGTCGAACGACTCCAGGTCCTCGAGTGTGAGCGGGATGTCGTCGTTTCGTTCGAAGAAACTGACCCGCATGACGGGTGTCGGACCCTCCGAGCCCAGTATTTCGAAGCGGACATCGCCGGCACCGACCGCGACGAGCCGGCCTTCCGCCTCCGCTCCGACCACCTGGCCGCTCGCGAGCCTCGCGGATCCCGACGTGACCAACAGGGCACAAACCGTGACAATCGAAACACTCCGAGAACGACTCCTCATCGCATCTCCCGTCAAGGAGGCTGCGAGACCGTGCGAGTCGAGTCGACTCGCCTGACATATTACGCCGCCGCGGCGACGGGCCCAGGGATGAGACCGGACCGAGGGTTACGGATCCGCAACGGGTAGCCGCTCGCCGGGGGATCGCCCGCGCCTCGTGTGCACTGGCGAGTCGGGTGGTTTCTGAGACCTCCGGTGTCTGGTAGCCTGAGGCGATGTCGTACGGGGTGCGCCGACTCACGATCGCGCTCGCCGCGCTGGTTCTCGCGCCGGCCGTGCGCGCCTCCGGCGGAGAGGTCGTCGACGGTATCGGACTGGTCTGGCACTGGGAGCGCGCGGATGGCTCCACCGGCTCCAACCGAGCCGACGAGTCGTTCAACCCGGCCTCCGTGGTCAAGGTCGCGACGACACTGTGGGCCCTGGAGACCCTCGGCGCGGACCATCGCTTCGGGACCACGTTCGGGGTTCGCGGCGCGATCGATGCCGAGTCCGGGGTGCTCGACGGCGACGTGCTCGTCCTGGGGAACGGCGATCCCGACTTCCACGTCGAGAACGCGCAGCTCGTAGCGCGGCGACTGATCGACGCCGGCATCCGGAGGGTGGGAGGCTCGCTGTACGTCAACGACGCGTTCTGGATCGGCTGGGAGCAAGGTGCCGACGGCCGCATCGACGATCCGCAGCGCCGCGCGTCGCTCATGGCGAAGCGACTGGCCGATGCCTGGAACCCGCGGACCTGGACCCCCGGGACGGTGCGCGCGATGCGGGAGTGCCGCGAGCGCTCGGGATGCGAGGCGCCCGACGTCTCCATCGAGGTGGCCCGCGCCGGCGGCCTCGATTCCGGGGGGGGCGAGTGGCGCGCCGTGCTCGAGCACCTCTCGAATCCACTGGCCGTCATCCTCAAGCGGCTGAACGACTACTCGAACAACGACATCGAGCGACTGGCGTATTCCCTGGGCGACGCCGCGGCGATGACACGCTTCTACCGCGAGCGCTGGCGGGATCCCGATCCCGCGGTGAGCTTCGAGACGCTCTCCGGGCTGGGCTCGAACCGGCTGTCGCCGCGACAGGTCGTCCGGCTGCTGCGGGAGCTTCAAGACCGCGCCGCACGGCACGACCTCAGGCTCGCCGACCTCCTGCCCGCGCTGGGCTGCGGGCGCAACACGCTCTTGAACTACCCGCGCCTGCTGGCCGGGCTCCCGCAGGGCGGCCTGGTCGCCAAGACCGGCACGCTGGTTCAGACCGACGGAGGAGTGGTCGCGCTGGCGGGATGGATCGCGTCCGAGGGGGGCGACGTGGCGTTCTGCCTGGCGGCGCCGCGCAACGGGGCACGGATGGACGCCGCACGGCGCGCTCAGAGCCGCTGGCTGCTCGACCTCGCTGCCGGCTGGAGCGTCGCCCCGGCGGCGTGCGGTCCATCGGACCTGTACTCGTACACCGGAGCCGCCGTCGCGCCGGTGTCGCCGGCGCTCCCCGGTCAGGGATGCTCGGCCGGAGGGGGCTCCCCGATCCCGTAGACGTGCTTGAGGGTGCGGACCAGCATGACGCCGCCCGAGATGGCCGGCGTGCTCATGCACGTGTCCTTCATCTCGTTGGTCGCCAGCTCCTCGTACTGGGAGCCCGCGCGCAACACGTGGACCTCCCCGGTCTCCGCGGTGAAGTACAGCCGGCCGTCGGCCGCGACGGGCGAAGCGGTGAAGGCGCCGCCTCCTCCTCCGATGCGGGCGCGGAAGACCTCTTCCCCGGTCTTCGCCTTGTAGCACGTCAACCGTCCGTCGTTGGCGCACGTGTACAGGTGGTCTCCGTAGACGATCGGCGTCGGAATGTAGGTCCCGCCCCGGCGCTTGCTCCACGGGATCGCCTCGCTGGAGTTCGCGCCCTCGGGCAGGGAGATGTCGCCCTTGGCGCCCGGCCGGATGGCGTAGACCGGTTGCACGGGAGAGTAGCCGGCGGTGACGAAGATCAGGTCGTGCGCCACGACGGGAGTGGCCACCGTGACTTCCGAGTTGGGGGCGAGACGCCATAGCTCCGCGCCCGTTGCCGGGTCGTAGCCGCGTATCGTCGGCCCATTGGCGATCAGCTCGTCGCGCTCCTTGCCGCGGTAGACCGTCGGCGTGCCCCATGAGGGGATGTCCTCGCGCGTGGTCTTCCAGGCGGGCTTGCCGTCGGCCAGACGCCAGGCGCCGAGGAACGAGCCGGCGGCCACGTCCGCCTGCACGATCACCAGGTCGCGATGGAGAACGGGCGAGCTGGCGTGACCCCACTGGTAGCTCTTGTCGTAGAACCACCCGGCATCGAGCGCGGGAAGCTCCGCCTTCCAGCGCAAGTTGCCGTCGACGTCGTAGCACGCCAGGAGCCCGAGGGTGCCGAACAGCGCCACGACGTTCTTGCCGTCGGTCACCGGCGTCGAGTTGGCCTGGGTCGCCTTGAGGTGGCGCTTGACGACCGGCTTGGCGGTGGCCGCGGTGCGCTCCCACAGGATCGTGCCGGTCTTGCGGTCGAGGGCGTAGAGCTTGAAGGCGTGCTCCGATTCGTCCTCCACCGCGGTGACGTCGCCGTACAGTCCGGTGCGGAACGTCTCGTCTCCGGAGGAGCTGATGGCGGTGGTCACGAACACCAGGTCGCCCCACACGATCGGACTGGAGTTGGCGAGCCCCGGTATCGCGGTCTTCCACAGGACGTTGCGGCCCTCCTCGACGTCCCACTCCAGCACCGCGCCCTGGCCGTCGGCGACTCCGGACGCGTCCGGCCCCCGGAAGCCCGGCCAGTTCCGGGGCGGCAGGCGCGCGATCTCGACCGGCGCGGCCTCGGCAGCCTGCGCCGGCTCGGCAGCCTTCGGCGGCGCGGCGGCCTCCGCCTGCTCCACCACACGGGGGAATGCGAACGTCTGGCCGCCTTGCTCGACGACGGCCTGCTCGATCTTCCCGCCCTGTCCTCCGAACGACAGCTTCACCTCGGGGAACTCGACGGCTTCGAACCGCGCCTCCGCGATGGGCCGGAGGACCAGGGGCGGCTGCCCGGTCGCCTGGGCCACGAGCTTGCCGTCGGTCAAGGTGACCTCGAGGGTCATGTCGAGATCGGCGTTTCGATAGCGGCCGATGAACGTCGAAAGCACCTGCGGTGCGATCTCGATCTCGGGAACAGGCGGCGATTCAACCTTGGCGCCTTCGAGCAGCGCGATGATCTCCGCGGAGGCTCCGCCGGTGCGGGCCTGCTCGAGCGCCGCGGCCACCTGGCTGCCCTCGAGCTGACCCGAGGCCACCGCGGCGGCGACGAGATCCTCGTCGCCCAGACGCACACCGAGGGGAAGCGCCTTGTCGGCTCCCGCGGCGCCGTTGTGGAGCAGGAGCTTGACGACGGCGACGTGCTCGTTGAATAGCGCCCAGTCGATGGGCGTGAACCCGTAGAAGCGGTCCTTGTGGCTGACGTCGGCGCCGTTCTCGATCAGGAAGCTCGCGACCTCCGCGTGACCCTTGTCGCACGCGTACGACAGCGCCGTGGCGCCGTACTGGGTCGGCGCGTCGAGGTTGATCCCCTCGGCTTTGAGCTTCTGGATCGCGGCCAGGTCGCCGCGCTGCGCGGCCTGCCACAGTGCTTCCTCGCTGCCGCTCGCTGCGGGCAGAACGGTCGATACCGCGAGCCCCACGAGGAGAAGCACTCGCGTCACGACCTGTCGAGGTCCCGGGGAGGTCGTCGGTCGGTCCACCCTTCTCATGGCCGAGGCATTCTACCCCGCAAGCCCTCGGGGCGTGACGGGACGCCGGGCACCCGCGGTCTACTCCTCGATGGCGCCGCCGATGCGGCGCAGGTGCTCGCGGAAGATGAGGCCCGGGTTCCGCGCGCGGGCTTCCAGGAACTCGTCGAAGCGCAACTGGGCGCGCAGGCTCCGTCCCCGAGCGACCTCCTCCGCCTGCGCCCGCTCGGTCCGCCGGATCTCCCGCGCCGCCGCCGCCAGCTCCGGAAGCCGCTCGAGGGGCACGAACAGCACGCCGTCGTCGTCCGCGATCACCGCGTCCGCTCGCTCCACCATCAGGGTTCCGAAGCGCGCGGCCCGCAAGGCGTCGGGCGGTCGCGGATCGAGCCGCTGAGGCCCGCCTCACGCACGCGTCCGCGATCAGGGGGGTGGTCAGGTCCTCGAGATCCCAAGGCTCGCTCATCAAGTAGCCTCCTGTTCGCATTCTCCCTCAATGCGCAATGGTCCCCGGGCCGCCGCCGCGCCTGTCGTATCATGGCCACGAGGGTGTCGTGAAGACCTGGTTCGGAGCACAACGGAACCCGAAGCGCCGGCTCACGTCCCTGTTTCTCCTCGTGGGCCTCGGGTGTCCGTTCCACTCCGTCGCGCAAGAGGACGATTCCGCGGCCATCCGCGAATTGCAGGTCCGACAAGCCGACGCGTGGAACCGGCACGACGCCGCAGCCTATTCCGATCTGTTCACGCAAGACGGCGATGCCGTGAACATCATGGGCTGGTGGTGGAAGGGTCGAGACGAGATCGAGGCCAGGTTGTCCGAGGCGTTCGCCTACGTGTTCCGGGAAAGCAAGCTCACGATCACGGACGTCGATATCCGGTTTCTCGATGCGAACATCGCCATCGCACACGTGCAGTGGACGATGGCAGGAGCCCAAGCTCCGCCGGGCGCACCGGAGCCGCCACGCCAGGGCATCCAGCTCCAAGTCCTGCGGAAAGAACAGGGTCGATGGCGAATCGCCAGCTTCCAGAACACCCATCGTGTCCCCGAGACACGGTTTTCCAAGGCGCCGCCGCCGGAGCCTGCGGTCACGCCAGAGCGCCGGTAAGCCATCGCCATGAAAGCCGACGCCGAAGCGTGGATTCGAGGGTAGGTACCGCTACCGTGCGCGGCACCGGCGTGTTCGCGCTCCCGCTCGTGCTCTTGCTCGGGTGCTCCGCCCGGGCCCAGGACGAGGCCGTCACGAGGAAGCCGGTCGAATACGTCTACGCCGTGCGCGGCGGGGTGGAACTCACGGCCTACGTCTTCTTCGAGGAGAAGTCGAACGCCGGGCAGCGCCGGTCGGCGATCGTTCTCTTCCACGGCGGCGGATGGGTGATGGGGGAGCCGCAATGGGCGTTTCCCCGGGCGAAGTACTTCGCCGAGCGCGGGATGGTTGCGGTTGCGGCTCAGTATCGGCTGTCGGACCAGAAGGAGGTCACGCCGCTAGAGGCGATGGCGGATGCACGGACGGTGATTCGCTGGATGCGCCGGCGGGCGGACACCCTCCGAATCGATCCGAACCGCATCGCGGCCTACGGTTGGTCGGCGGGCGCCCATCTTGCGGCGTCCGCGGCCATCTTCGACGAGGGTCTGTCAGAAGACGACGTCAGCGCTGCCCCGAACGCGCTGGTTCTGGTGTCCCCTGCCGTCTCGTTGGTGTCGGACCGCTGGGCTCAACGCCTCCTCGGACAACGAAGCGACGCGCGAGACATCTCGCCTGATGAGCACGTCCGCAAGGGACTCCCCCCAACCCTGATTCTGCAAGGGAGCGACGACACCGTTACACCGCTCGCCGGCGTGAAGCGATTCTGCGAGCTTCTGCAGGCCGCCGGCAACCACTGCGAGCTGCACGTCTATGAAGGATTCGGGCACCTGTTCACGCCGGCAGGTACCCCGGATGACGGCCTGCCCGATCCGGATCCCGCGACCTCCGCGGACGCGTCCGCGCGCGCGGCCAGGTTCTTGGAATCCCTCGGCTTTCTGCGGTGAGGGCGAACGAGCCTCCAGCTTCGCCGGCTCGCGCGGGCGCGATGGCTCACTCGCTGTGCAGCCGGTAGCCGACTCCGGTCTCGGTCAGCAGGTAGCGGGGCCGCGCCGGATCGCTCTCGATCTTGTGCCGCAACTGGCCCATGTAGACGCGGAGGTAGTGGGTCTGCTCCACGGCGTGGGGCCCCCAGACTTCCTTCAGCAGCTGGCGCTGGGTTACCACCTTCCCGGCGTGCTTGGCCAGGAACGCCAGCAGCTTGTACTCGGTCCGCGTCAGGCGCACTTCGCGTCCGCCGACTAGGACCCGGCGCGCGCCGAGGTCCACCTCGAGATCCCCCGTTCGGAGCACCGGCTCGCCCGGCTCGGTCGCGGCCGCGTGGCGCAGCGCGACCCGGATGCGGGCCAGCAGCTCGCCAGCGCCGAAGGGCTTGGTCAGGTAGTCGTCGGCCCCGGCGTCGAGCGCTTCGATCTTGTCGCGCTCCTGATCGCGGGCCGAAACGACGATGATCGGCACCGCGCTCCACTCCCGCAGCCGGCGCGTCAGCTCGACACCGTCGAGGTCGGGGAGACCGAGGTCGAGCAGGATCACGTCGGGTGAGCGCGTGGACGCTTCGACCAGCGCCTCGCTGGCCGTCGTGGCCTCGACGAGGCGGTATCCGTGGGCCGGGAGGGCGGCGCGCAGGAACCGCCGCATCTGCGGCTCGTCGTCCACGACCAAGACGAGGGGACCGGGCGGCGAGACCCGCGGCTCAGTCTGGCCGTTCATCCGTGACATCCGCGGGGGGACCGGGCGGCGCCTCGCCGCTCGGGAGTGTGAAGCGGAACACCGCTCCTCGGGAGCGTCCGCTCTCCGCCCAGATGCGGCCGCCGTGGGCCTCCACGACGGCGCGACAGATCGCCAGCCCGAGCCCGAACCCTCCGCGGGCTCCGGACCGCCGGAAGAACTTCTCGAAGACGCGTTGCTCCTCCCCGGGAGGCAGGCCGGGTCCGTCGTCGATGACCTCGACCATCACGCCGTCCTCCCGGCGCTCGGCCGCGATCCGCACCGCCGATCCCGGCGGGGTGTACTTGGCGGCGTTGTCGAGCAGGTTGACCAGGAGCTGTTCGATCAGGACCGCGTCGAGGAGCAGGAGGGGCAGGTCCTGGGGAAGCGACGTCTCGATGCGGCGACCCGCGAGCACGAACTCCATGCGCCGGACGGCGGTGCCGACGATCTCCTCGAGCGAGTGCCACTCCCGCGCCGGCCGCACCGCGCCCGACTCCAGCCGCGTCATGTCGAGCAGGTTCGCCACGAGGCGGTTGAGGCGATCGGCTTCCTCGTAGATCGTCTGGGCCATCTCGCGCCGCACGGCCTCGGTGAGGGTCGCGTCGCCCACGAGGCTGCTCGCGGCACCCGTGATCGCCCCCAGCGGCGTGCGCAGGTCGTGCGACACCGAGCTGAGCAGCGTGCTGCGCAGCTGCTCGCGTTCCGCGGCAAGGCGCGCCTGCTGCCTCTCGGTGGCGAGCCGCACGCGTTCGAACGAGGCAGCGGCCAGGCGCACGAAGGTGTCGAGGAGGTCGGTTTGATCGGGGGACAGGGGTTCCGCCGACGGCTCGGGGCGGACACCCACGACACCCAGCACGCCCTGGGTCCCTGCGAGCGGAACGTACAGCGCGGACGCGCCGGGCAGCGTGTCGGTGCCACGACCGGCCATGCGGTTGTTCTTGTAGGCCCACTCGGCCACGGCCGATTCGCGCGAGTCGAGGTTCAGGGTTTCGGCCGCCTGCGCGCCGACACTCAGCGCGCCCTGCGCATCCGGCAGCAGGACCACGGCCGGACCGCGGAACAGCTCCGAGACGTGCCGGCCCACCGCCCGCCGGATCTCCTCGATCTTCCTCAGACCGGCCAGATCGCGACTCATGGCGTACAGCACGCGGATGCGATGCTCGCGCTGCCCCGCGGCGTCGGCCTGCCGTCGCAGCCGCGCCGCCAGCGTGCCGATGAGCAGACCCACGGCCAGCATCACGCCAAACGTCACGAGGTACTGCGTGTCCGCGACGGCGAAGGTCAGATAGGGAGGTACGAAGAACACGTCGAACACGGCCACGCTCAGGCATGCCGCCGTGACCGCCGGCCAGCGCCCCAAGCGGGTGGCGACGAACGCGACGCCAAGAAGGTAGACCATGATCAGGTTCGAGCGGTCGAAGCGCTCGAACATGGCCCAGCACAGCAGCGTGCACGCGATCACCACCACCGTCGCCCAGGCGTGCGCCGCCGCGCGACCCTCTCCCCGAGGGCGCGGGCCGGCGGGACGCTCGAGCGCGGGCTCCTCCGCGCCCGACATGACGTAGACGTCGATCTCTCCGCTCTGACGCACGATCGCTTCGATCGGCGAGCCGAACAGGCGGTCGCGCCAGCGGCGCCGCGAGGGCTTGCCGACGACGATCTTGCTCACGTTGCGGGACCTGGCATACGTCAACAGCGCGTGACCGACGGTGTCGCCGGTCAAGAGCGCGGTCTGTGCGCCCAGGTCCTCGGCGAGCTTGAACGCCGCGGCGAGCACCCGGCGCTCGGCGTCGGAGAGCGCCGGCTGCGACGACGCCTCGACGTGCGCGACGATCCACTCGGCCTGCAGGCGAGCCGCCAGGCGCCGGCCGGCTTGAACGAGCCGGCCGCTGTCGGGGTTCGGACGGATGCACACCAGGATGCGCTCGGTCACCGGCCACGTGCGCTCTATGGCGTGGGTACGGCGGTAGTCCCGGACGTCCTCGTCCACGCGCTCGGCGGTCCGCCGCAGCGCCAGCTCCCTGAGTGCGATGACGTTGCCCTTGCGGAAGAAGCCGCGCGCCGCGCGTCGCGCTCCCTCGGGCAGGTAGACCTTGCCTTCGCGCAGCCGCCTCAGGAGCTCCTCCGGGGGAAGATCGACCAGCTCGACCTCGTCCGCGTCGTCCAGCAGCCGGTCGGGGACGATCTCGCGGATCGGCACCTCGGTGATCCGGGCCACGACGTCGCTCAAGCTCCCGAGGTGCTGCACGTTGAGCGTCGTCCAGACGTCGATGCCGGCATCGAGCAGCTCCTCCGCGTCCTGGAAGCGCTTGGCGTGGCGCGAGCCGGGGGCGTTGGTATGGGCCAGTTCGTCGAGCAGCACCAGGGCCGGCCGGCGACGGAGCGCCGCGTCGAGGTCGAACTCGCGGAGCGAGGTCCCGCGATAATCGACCGAGCGCGCGGGAAGGACTTCCATGCCGGCGAGCAGGGCGGCGGTCTCGGCGCGGCCATGGGTCTCTACCCAGCCGGCCACGACGTCGACACCCTCCGCCTTCTTGCGGCGCGCAGCCTCGAGCATGGCGTAGGTCTTGCCCACGCCCGCGCAGGCGCCGAAGAACACCTTCAGACGCGCCCGCCGCCCACGCGCTTCCTCCTCGCGGATCCGCGCGAGGACGGCATCGGGATCGGGCCTGTGCTCGCTCATGTCATGGTTGGACAGGAGGATACCGCTACGGACGGCCGAAGCGCTCATCGAGGTCGAGGTTGAGCACGAGCACGTTCACTCGCGGCTCGCCGAGCAGCCCCAGGGTGCGGCCTTCGGTGCGCGCCGCGACGAGCGCCTCGACATCGGCGACGAGGACCCGCCGCGCGGCCGCCACGCGCGGAACCTGCCACCGGGCGGCCTCCGGGCTCAGGTGGGGATCGAGACCGCTGCCGGATGCGGTCACGAGATCGATCGGCACGGCGCCTCGCGCCTCGGGGTTCTCCGCGCGGAGCCGCTCGAGATCGGCTGCCATGCGATCGAGCAGCTTGCGCGAGGTCGGGCCGAGGTTCGAGCCCGACGAAGCCGCGGCATCGTAACCGTCGGCTCCGGCCGCCGAGGGTCGCGGCTGGAAGTAGGCGGGGGTCCTGAAGGGTTGGCCGATCAGCTCTGACCCGACCACGCGCCCGTCGCGCTCGAGGAGGCTCCCGTTCGCGCGGTGGGGGAACAGGAGCTGGGCGATTCCCGTGACGGCGAGCGGGTAGACGAGCCCGGTCAGGACCAGCGTCACCACGGTCATGCGTAGTGCGACGAGGAACTCGGTCTTCATGGTGCTTACCTAGACGAGGCCGACGGCGGCCAGGATCACGTCGATGATCTTGATCCCCACGAAGGGCGCCACGACACCGCCCAACCCGTAGACCAGGAGAGAGCGGCGCAGGAGCGCGGCCGCGCCCAGCGGCCGGTACCGCACCCCTCGAAGAGCCAGCGGGATCAGCAGGACCATGATGAGCGCGTTGAAGATGACCGCCGCCAGGATGGCGCTCCACGGCGAGGTGAGCCCCATGACGTCGAGCGGTGCGATCTCCGGAAACACCGGGAGGAACATCGCCGGCAAGATGGCGAAGTACTTGGCCACGTCGTTGGCGATCGAAAAAGTCGTGAGGCAGCCGCGGGTCATCAGGAGCTGCTTCCCGACCTCCACGACCTCGAGGAGCTTCGTGGGGTTGCTGTCGAGGTCCACCATGTTGCCGGCCTCGCGCGCCGCCTGCGTGCCGGTATTCATGGCGATCGCGACGTCGGCCTGTGCCAGGGCCGGCGCGTCGTTGGTGCCGTCGCCGGTCATGGCGACGAGCTTCCCCTTGGCCTGCTCCTCCCGGATCAGCTCGAGCTTCATCTCCGGCGTCGCCTCCGCGAGGAAGTCGTCGAGACCGGCCTCGGCCGCGATCGCCGCCGCCGTCAAGGGATTATCGCCGGTGATCATGATGGTCCGCATCCCCATGGCACGGAAGCGAACGAAGCGCTCCTTGAGGCCGCCCTTGACGACGTCCTTGAGGTGCACGACCCCGAGCACGCGCGCGCCGTCGGCCACCGCGAGCGGCGTGCCGCCGGTCTGCGCGATGGCCGCCACCGATTGCTCGACGTCCGAAGGCACCCGGCCGCCGAGCGACGACACGTGCCGCGCGATCGCGTCCACCGCGCCCTTGCGGATGACGCGTCCGTTCAGATCGCAGCCGCTCATGCGGGTCTGGGCCGAGAACGGGACGAAGCGCGCTTCGGGGTGCTTCAGGTCGCGTGCGCGTAGGCCGTGGCGCTCTTTCGCGAGGACCACGATCGAGCGCCCCTCGGGCGTCTCGTCCGCGAGGCTCGCGAGCTGCGCCGCGCCGGCCAGCTCCTCCGCGCGAACCCCCGCCGCGGGGAGGAACTCCGTCGCCATCCTGTTCCCGAGCGTGATGGTGCCGGTCTTGTCGAGCAGGATCGTGTCCACGTCCCCGGCGGCTTCCACGGCGCGGCCGCTCATCGGGATGACGTTGTGCCGAATCAGCCGGTCCATGCCCGCGATCCCGATCGCCGACAGGAGGCCGCCGATGGTCGTCGGGATCAGGCACACCAGGAGCGCCACGATCACCGCCACGGAGAAACGCAGCCCGGAGTAGACCCCGAACGGGACGAGCGTCACGCAGGCGATCAGGAAGATGATCGTCATCCCCGACAGCAGCACGTGAAGCGCGATCTCGTTCGGCGTCTTGTGTCGCTTCGCTCCCTCGACCAGACCGATCATGCGGTCGAGGAACGACTCTCCCGGGTCGGTGCCGATCCTCACCACGATGCGGTCGGAGAGGACCTTCGTCCCGCCGGTGACCGCGGAGCGGTCGCCCCCGCTTTCGCGGATGACGGGAGCCGACTCCCCAGTGACCGCCGATTCATCCACGGAGGCGATGCCCTCGATGACCTCGCCGTCTCCCGGTATGACCTCGCCGACCTCGACGACCACGACGTCGCCCTTCCGCAGCTCGGAGGCGGCGACCCGCTCCTCACGCCCGTTCATCCGCCGGCGCGCCAGGGTCTCTTGCCGCAGGCCGCGCAGGGCGGCGGCCTGCGCCTTGCCCCGACCTTCCGCGAGCGCTTCCGCGAAGTTGGCGAAGACGACCGTGAACCACAGCCACAGCGCCACTTGCCCCGTGAACCACACCGGCACCTCGGGGGACGAGGCGAAGAACAGGTCCCGGAGCCAGAGTAGGGTCGTGAGGACGCTCCCGACCTCGACCACGAACATGATGGGGTTCCTGGCCATCGCACGCGGATCGAGCTTGCGGAGACTGTCGAGCACCGCGGCCTCGAGGAGCCGGCCTTCCCAGGCGGACGCGGCGCGGACGTTGCGATCGCTCATGCTTCAGAACAGCCTTCCGGAGCTCGCGAGGAAATGCTCGACGATCGGGCCGAGGCTCAGGACCGGGAAGAACGTCAGCGCGCCCACGATCAGGATCACGCCGACGAGGAGGACCGCGAACAGCGGGCCGGTCGTCGGCAGGGTTCCCGGTCCCGAAGGAACGGACTTCTTGCCGGCCAGGACGCCCGCGACCGCCAGGGCGGGGACGATCATCCAGAAGCGCCCGGCCAGCATCACGAGGCCGAGGGTCGTGTTGTACCACGTCGTGTTCGCGTTCAAGCCGGCGAACGCCGAGCCGTTGTTTCCGGCCGCGCTCGTGAACGCGTACAGGATTTCGGAGAGCCCGTGCGGGCCGTCGTTGCTCAGGGAGGACAGCCCGTAGGGGGCCACGGCCGACCACGCGGCGAAGCCGAGGATGATGAGCGGGAAGATCAGGACGTACAGCATGGCGAGCTTCACTTCCTTGGTCTCGATCTTCTTCCCAAGGTACTCGGGCGTGCGACCCACCATGAGGCCCGCGATGAACACGGACAGGATCGCCATGACCAGCATTCCGTAGAGCCCGGCGCCGACACCGCCGAAGACCACCTCGCCGAGCTGGATGTTGAACAGGGGCACGAGCCCCCCGAGCGCCGTGAAGCTGTCGTGCATGGAGTTGACCGCGCCGCAGGAGGCGTCGGTGGTGACGGTGGCGTAAAGGGCCGAGCTCGCGACACCGAACCGGACCTCCTTGCCTTCCATGTTCCCCGACCCGGGGTCGACACCCAGCCCGGCGACGACGGGGTTCCCGGCGGCCTCCGCCCAGTAGGCGACTCCGACACCGGCGAAGAACAGGAGGGCCATCGCGCCGAACAGCACCCATCCCTGGCGCCTGTTCTTCGCCATGCGGCCGAGCGTGTGGGTAAGGGCCGCCGGGATCGCGAAGATCAGGAGCATCGAGA
>Ga0302046_10000741_pt1 | contig 31726 bp, 27 predicted proteins | sample RVTome_11_FD_200261 | JGI IMG/M metagenome (GOLD analysis project Ga0302046, IMG submission 200261) | Soil microbial communities from uranium-contaminated site in the Upper Colorado River Basin, Wyoming, United States - RVT147D111 (version 2) ...
CAGCCGATCGCGCGCTCCGGAGAACCCGGCTTGGCGCCCGTCCTGTCGCACGCGCCCCGGCGTGTCCGCTCGCGCGGTGCGCACGGCGGGCGCGAGACCGAAGAGCGCTCCCGCGGCGAGTGTGGCCGTCAGGGCGAAGAGCAGGACGTCCGCCTGCAGTCCTGCCTCCTGGAGGCGAGGCAGCGGCATCGGGGCGCTGCGGAGGAGACCGACACCCAGCCACGCGAAGGCGATGGCCGGCACGCCGCCGGCACCAGCGAGCACCATGCTCTCGGTCAGCAACTGCCGCACGATGCGCAGGCGGCCGCTGCCGAGCGCCAGGCGGATGGCGATCTCCTGATGGCGGGCGCTGCCACGCGCCAGCAGCAGGCTGCTGAGGTTCGCGCACGCGATCAGCAGCACGAACCCGCCGGCCGCGAGCAGCGCGAGAAGCTGTGAGCGAACGTCCTCGATCAGGAACTCGCGAAAGGGCTGCACGTGCACGCCGCGCGACTCCATGGCCTCGGGGTGGCGCTCCGCGATGCCGCGCGTCACCCGTTCCATGTCCGCCCGTGCGGCGTCCAGGCTGACGCCAGGCCTCAGCTTCGCCATCACGAGGAACGAATGGCTGCCGTAATCGGAGCGCTGGTCCGGGGCGAAGATGAGGGGCGCCCAGAGCTCCGGGCTGCCCGCGCCCAAGTCGTAGCCCGCGGGCGCGATCCCCACGACCGTGTAGGAGGCGCCACCGAGCCGAACGTCGAGTCCCACGATGGCGGCATCTCCGCCGAACCGGCGCTGCCACAACCCGTGACCGAGGACGACGACGCGGCCGCCCGCCTCGACGTCGCGTTGCGTGAAGTACCGGCCCAGTGCCGGTGCGATGTGCGCGACCTCGAAGAACCCGGGTGTCGCGAGGCTGCCGTTCAGCCGCTCGGGTTCTCCGTCGCCCTCGAGGTTGAAACTGGTGCGCACGGTCGCGGCCGTGGCCTCGAAGACGGCGCCCTGTTCGGTCCAGTCGTGAAAATGGCCGACCGAGGCGTTGCCCTGCGTGAAGGACCGGAACGTCTCCCACACGATCACGACGCGATCCGCACCGGCCAGAGGCAGGGGGCGCAGGAGAACGGCGTTCACCACACTGAAGATGGCCGTATTGGCGCCGACGCCCAGGGCGAGGGTGAGCACGGCCACCGACGCGAAGCCCGGACTTCGTGCCAGCGAGCGTGCGGCGTACCGCAGGTCCTGCGCCAGGTCGTCGATCCACCGGAACGGGAGCGTCTCGCGGCTCGACTCCTTCACCTGCTCCAGGCCGCCGAGATCCATGCGGGCGCGGCGGTCCGCCTCGGTTCTGGACATCCCGGCCGCGACGTAGTCGCGCGTCTGCCGCTCGAGATGGTCCCGCAGCTCGGCATCGAGCTGCCGCTCCTGTTCGTCGCGGCGCCACCACCGGGGTCGCCAGCTCATGACGCGTCCCCGGGCGCAGCCCGGAGCACGAGCCGAACCGCTTCGGCGAGGCGTGCCCAGCTCGCCGCCTCCTCCTTGAGTTGGGCGCGTCCCCTCGGCGTCAACCGGTAGAACTTCGCGTCCCGGCCCGTGTCCGACGGCTTCCAGGACGCCGCCAGGTACCCGCGGTTCTCCAGGCGATGCAGGGCTGGATACAGCGACCCCTGTCGCACCTGGACGATGTCACGGGAGATCTGCCGGAGGCGCTGCGCGATGCCATAGCCGTGAACGGGCCCGAGCGCCACGATCTGCAGAATGAGCAGGTCGAGCGTGCCCTGTGGAAGGTCGGACCTGGGCGGTGCCATGAATACCTCCGTCTTCTACATATAGATCAGGGAGGTGTAGAAGCGCAAGGTATGGGGCATGGACCCGGCCAAGCGCGCCCGGACTGCGGGCCCACAACCGCGTCGCCGACTTCGCGTGCGCCGTGCGCGGAGTCGGGCGGCGCCTGACCGGCGGTGCCTCGCGAGTCACTGCGCACGCACTGACCACGGAGACCGATCGTGCGGGGTTGTGTGAGCCTCGAAGCGGCGAGACACCCAGCGGCTGGGCTACAGCCGACCGGCCGCCGAGCCGGCCGATAGCACACGGCGGTGCGCTACATCGACCGCAGCGTCTCGGCTACGTCGATGCCGGTCGCGCGCCTGACGGGAACCGCCGACGCCAGCAGCGCGACCACGATCAGCGCGATCAGGCCGAGAGCCCACGTCGTGGCATCGAACGGTCCGATGCCCACGAGCCAGCCCCTCAGCACCTGAGCCAGTGCCGCCGCGCCCCAGGTGCCGACGACGAGGCCGACGAACGTGATGACCGCGGCGCCACGCAATGGCACCAGCGCGATGCGACCCGGTGTGGCGCCGAGCGCGGCGCGGATCCCGAGCTCGCGTGTGCGCCTGGCGACCCCGAACCACACGATCGCGTAGACGCCGAGACCGGCGATCGCGCAGGACATGGCCGCCAGACCACCACTGATCCCCGCGAACATGTCCCACTCGAAGCGCGCGCGCTCGACGCTGCCGCCGAGCCGCACCAGTGGTCCAGGCGGCAACGTTGACGCAAGAGAAGCGTCGATGGAGTCGACGATACCCGCGAGATCGGACCCTTGACGTGTGCGCACGAGGACGGCGACGGGCTGAGATGTGACGCTCTCCGTACTCGCCGGCCGATAGATCGCAGCGTCGGTGCGGATGGTGGGACCGATGAACCTCACGTCATCGGCGACACCGATGACGTCTGACCGCGATCCGCGGCCGTCAGCCATGGTGATCTCGACTGAACGCTTTCGATTGCCGCCGGACGACCCAAGAGTCGCTGCTCCAACTCACGCACGTAGCTGGTGACCGCATCCGCGCTGACGTCCAGCCGCCCCGTCGGAACGCTGAGGGCGGTGAGACGATCCGGCTCGAAGCCGAGAGGCTCGTTCGCCACGTGCCGCGTTGTCGCGGCTAGAAGCAAGGCGGGAACGATCAAGGCAAACGAAGCGGCCAGTTGGACGACGGTCAGGGCCGGGCCCCAGACGTTTCTCGGCGGCGTGGCGGTGACATCTGCTCCACGCAAGACGCTGACGAGCGCCACGCGCGAGGCGGACACTGCCGGGAGCACGCACGAGAGAACGCCGACAGCCAGCGACAACGTCATCGTGAAGAGCACGACGCGCCAATCAAGCGACAGCGCTGTCAATCTCGACGCTGACCACGCCAGGAGCGTCGAATTGACCACCTGCATCAGGGTCATCACGAGGGGAAGTGCCACGACGGCGGCCACGAGCCAGAGCAGCACGCCTTCCACGAGGGCGGAAGCGACCAGCCGTCCTGTCGACGCGCCGAGCGCACGCCGGGTGGCGAATTCGGCCCGACGGCCCAGGTGCCGGATGAGAAGGAGTGTCGCCGCATTCACGCAGGCGACGAGCAGGACGATGCCGCCAAGAACGAACAGGAACGGGATCCCTGCGGACGCTCCGCTTGCGTCGAAGCCAGGGCCTGGCCCGATACGAAGCCTCGCGGCGTCTGCGCGCTCGGCGCCATCGATGTTCACGGCCGGTAGCGGCCATGCGTGCAGCTCCGTCTGCGCTTGCGCCCAGGTGAACGCTGGTTCAATCCGCGCGACCAGCCAGTCGAATCCCCGGGGGCGACCGTCGCCGCGGGCCGCGCGCGAATCGAGCGGCCGCGTCTCGCTGGCTGCCGGCAGCCAGATGTCAGTAGCGATGAGGCGAGTAGTGCCGCCGAAGTCGCCGGCAGTGACGCCGACGATCCGGGCCGGTCGGCCGTTGATGCGCAGGCTCCGCTCGAGCACCGCAGGATCCCGGTCGAACAGCCTCTGCCACAGCCACTCGCTGATGACGGCGACGTCAGGTGCCCCACCGGCCACGTCGTCGGCCTCGCCGAATGGCCGCCCGACGCGTGTTCGCACTCCGAGAACGCCGAAGTACGAGGCGGTCACGAACTCGGCGCCCACCTCCCACTCCTCGCGGCCCTCCGCGGCCACACTGACGCCGCCGCGCCGAACGCCGCCCAGTGTCACCGTTCGCGACGCCGCGTCGATCTCCCGAAAGGCTGGATACGACAGCCACACCTGAAGGGGCGCATCTGAGCAGGGCTCCGCAACCGATCGAACCAGGCGCACGTCCCGCGGATTGCGGATTCCCGGCATCGGCGCCAGCACCCACCAGTTCGCGACGCTGAAGGCGGCGGAGACTGCCGCGATACCAGTGGCCAAGGTGAGGACGATGATGCAGACGAATCCCGGAGTTCGTGCCAGTCCTCGAACTGCGTAGCGAAGGTCACTGATGAGCGTACTCATGATCGGATTCGGCCGTTGCGAGCTGTACGCTCTCGGCGACGGCGTCACCGCTGAATCTACCGCAAATGCCGGCCGACGTTCGCGAGAAGACCGGTGCGGGATGCCACGACCGCGCGTACGGCCATGGGAGGCACTCGCGCCGTCAGTCGACGCTGAAGGCGAGCAGGACGTTGCCCGGGCGCCCGAAGGCGTAGCCGGAGTTGAAGAAGAGCATCCCGCCGGCCACGACCGGGCCCGGTCCGTCGATCGAGCCGCCCGTGGCCGGCACGCCGTTCACGGTGGGGAACGCGCGGTTCGTGTCGTAGGTCCAGAGGACCTCTCCGGTCTCGGTGCTGAAGGCGCGCATGGCACCGTCGCTCGATCCGGAGAAGACGACGCCAGGCATCACCGACACGGCCGCCGACTGGGCGCCGTGGCACTGCGGTCCGAGCGCGCCGCACGCCGGCGGCTGTGGCGGCACCGACCAGGCCGCCTGGCCGGTGGCGATGTTCACGGCGTGCAGCCCGCCCGCCTCGGCGGGACCGACGGCCGAGTCCGACACGGCGAAGTAGGCATGTTCGCCGTCGGCGGCCGGTCCCCACTGAATCCCGCCCGCCATGCTGCCCTGGCCCGCCCGGTACTCCCAGACGAGCTCACCGTCGGCGTCCGGATCGAGCGCGTAGGCCATGCCCGACTTCTGTCCGGCGATCACGAGGTCGCCGCCTCCGGGACGCGTCACGAGCATGGGCGAGCTCCCGAAGTCGAAGTCCGGACCGCTGTCGGGCGGGCAGTTGCCACCGTTCGACATGCACGCGAGGTTCCACACGTCGCCCTTCGTGGCCTGAAACGCCCAGCGGATCTCGCCGGTGCGCATGTCGAGCGCCAGGACGGCATTGGTGTAGGGCTGTGGCGGGTCGCTGTAGCCGTTGCCCGTGCCGACGTACAGCACGCGCCGTTCGAGGTCGAGCGTGGGCGCGCTCCAGACGCCGCCGCCCGACGGGCCCCAGCGCGTCGTGCCGGCCGGATTCTCCCCGCGTCGCGCGGGCGGATCCGGGATCGTGTACGTCTTCCAGATCACCTCACCGGTGTTCGCGTCGAGCGCGGCCACGCTCCCGCGGAACGTGCAGCACTCGTATTGGGCGCTGCCCGCCTGGATCTCCTCGCCGAGTCCGGCCACGGGCACGTACAGCCGACCCAGGTGGAAGACCGGCGACCCGGTGACGCCCGCCAGTGGATGGTCGTCCACGCGACGCGTCCAGAGTTGCAGGCCTGTGAGCAGATCCACGGCGTACACGTTGGCGCCCACGTCACCGAAGTACGCGGCGTACGGGCCCTCGGCGCCCTCGCCGGCGTAGGTGCCGATCGCGATCGAGGTCCGGACACCCGCCTGTGCGCGGAACATCCAGTGCTGGCAGCCGGTCCCGGGATCGAGCGAGTACACCTCACCGCCCTCGCCTGCCACGAGCAGCCGGCCGCCGCCGAAGGTCGGCTGGGAGCGACCCGAGCGGGCGGCAGGGAAGCCGAAGGCCCACTTGAGGGTCAGTCGCGGGAGGTCCGCCGCGGTGAGCCCGGCCTCGTCGGCGGTCTGGAACCGCGTGTTGGGCAGGCCGTTGCCCCATCCGATCCAGGACGGGCCGGCCGAGGGATCCCTGATCGGCGGCGTGCTCGAGCAGATCGGGGCGGCGGTCGGCGCCGCTGCCGTCGAACCGGCCCTGCCGAGGAAAGCGGCGACGGCCCGGCGCTGCGCGTCGCTCAGGGACTCGCCCTGGGCGCGCATCGCCCCGGTCGTCAGGGCTGTCAGGATGGCCTCCGGCGTCAGGGCCCGCAGGGTGCCGACGGCCGGCGTGCGTCCGTCGGACGGCGAGACGGTGTGGCAGGTGGCGCAGGCCATCTCGAAGACGGCCGCCCCGTCGGGCGCCTGCGCGAGCGCGGGCGAGGCGGCCAGAATCAGAAACAGGATGGCGGCGCGACAGGAAGGCATGACCGGCATCGTACACGACGGTCTCAGGTCCGGCACGGGCCGGCCGTCGCATCCCCGTGGATTCGACGGTATAGTGCCCCCGTCCTGGCACAACTGGAGGGTACCGACATGCGGAAGCTCATTGCCCCACTGGCGGCCGCCGTCGCGGCCGTCTTCGCCACCCTCGCCGTGACGTCGATGACGTCCGACGCGGCCGAAACGAGCTATGCCGAGGATCGCGCGGCCATCGAGGACCTGCAGGCCCGGTACCTGTTCGCGATGGACTTCCACGACCCGGATCTCTACGTCCAGACGTTCACCGAGGATGGCATCCTCGACGTGGGCTCGGGTGAGATTCGCGGCCGCGCGGCCATCAGGGAGGCTGTTGCCGGGATGCCGAACCCGGCCGCGCCGCCGGCCGATTCCGAACTGTGGCAGGCCGTCGGCCGTCACAACATCTCGAACATCGCGATCGAGGTAGACGGCGACATGGCACGGGGCCGCGCGTACTGGTTCCACTACTCCAACAACACCCCGACACGCGCCGCGGTGTTCGACGGCTTCGGGCACTACGAGGACGAGATGGTCAAGGTGGACGGTCAGTGGCTGTTCACCAAGCGCCGGATCTACAACGAGAACCGCAAGGAATGGGCGTACAGCGGAGGCGACAATCCCGCCTGGTGAGCCGGGCGGCTGGCAGCTCGAATCCGCCGAGGCGCGCCATGCGGCACACCCTGAGTCGTTCCAGATCCCGTCGCGCGAGGCGCGCACGGCGCTCGCGCCTGGCGACGGCGCAAAGCTGCTGTTCCTGATCGACGCGGTGGGGGCCGGAGGACCGGACCGCGGCGTCGAGCGCATGTGGGTGATCGTGCGGCGCCGGGCGGGTGGACGGTACGTGGGGGTCCTCGACAGCACGCCCCTGGCCGCGGGGCTGCCGGCGCTGACGCGGGGGTGCGAGGTCGTCTTCGCGCCGGAGCATGTCGCGGACATCGACCGGCCGTCGCGCAGCTACGTCATCGAGCACCACGGTCGGGACTTCTTCGACGGCGGGCCGGAGTGAGGTCGCCTCTCCGGCCCGGCGATGCTACACTCCGGGGTGCAGTCCAGGCTGCATCCTGTCCGCGGAAAGGGACGATCCCACCTGCGCTCATCCGCGTTCGAGCGTTGCTCTTCTCCGGCTCCGTCGCGGACACCGAGCCACAGGAGGAGTGATGTCTCGCAGCCTTCCGCCCCGTCCCAGCCTCGAGTACGTCAGAAAGCAGGCCAAGGCGCTGCTGGCCGAGCTCCGGCGGCAGCATCCGGAGACGCAGCTCGCCGACGCGCAGCGGCGGCTCGCGCGTGAGTACGGCTTTTCCGCCTGGGCAGCCCTGAAGGCGCATGTCCTGGAGCGCTCGGCGTCCGGCGTCCCGGGTGCCTCGCTGGCCCCGGGCGGACCCCATCCGCTCGACGGCGTCTGGCGCGCCGATCCGGAGCGTTCCACGTTTCCGCCGGAGGCGGACCATCGCACCGCGCTGCTCCGTCTCGGCGTCCTTGGCGACGAGGTGACCGTCGCGGACGTCGTGGACGACGATGTCCGGACGCGATCCCACACGATGACGCTGGTGGCCGATGGCCGGCAGCGGGATCAGGCGTTCGGCTACGCGATGACCGTGCGGTGGACGGGCCCGGAAGGGCTCGAGGCCGTGGTGACGAAGAACGGCGCGCCCGAGGGCCTGACGCGGTACTCGCTGGCGGAAGGGGGGCGCCTGCTGAGGCTCGAGTATCGCCGGGCGAGCGATCCCGCCGGGGAGACCCGCGTGGCGGTGTTCGAGCGCGTCACCGACCATCGACCTTGATGGCGTACGGGCGTCTCCGCGGAGACGTCCGTACGTTCCCGCGGGAACGTTGCACGCGCACCGAACGCCGGCTCGCGGAGACCTTGCGCTGGCACTGAGCGCTCCCCAACCAGGCGCTCACGGGTGTTGGCGGGCCAGACGCGTACGCAAGCGCGAGCTCGCCGCGACCGGGCGCGCGGGGGCGAAGCGGCAAGCGATGGGAGCCGGAACGTGGCCGGCGCGATGCTTCCCGCGTGTCTTCCCGGCAGTGCGTTCGAGTTGTGTCGAGCCAGCTCGAACGTTTCGTGCCGCCTGACACAGGCGGCACCGAGGCAGTTCTTAGACACGCGGCGAGCGCCCTGCCCTCGCTCGCCGCAGGCGAGCTTCAGCAGGGCGAGCACGAGCGCCGGACACGTTCCCGCGCGCCGCGTCCGCGGCGGCCCGCCAACACCCGTGAGCGACTGTGCCGGCAACGCGGCGGTACCGTGAACGCGGAGAACGTCAGTGAGCGCCGAATCTACGGCCGCGCGAGGATGACGTCGACGATGGCGGACCGGCCGTTACGGACGTGCTCGAGCCCCCGCCGCAGCGCGGGCAGCACGTCGGCCGGGTCCTCGACGCGCTCGCCGGCGGCCTCGACGGCCTGGGCCACCAGGTCGAGGCGCAGGCCCGGCTGCAGATGCACGCCGACGAAGCGGTTGCCGCGGACCGAATAGCCGTCCGGGTAGGCCTGCGAGAGCGGGCCCTTCGTGGCGTTGTAGACGCCGTTGTTGCAGATCACGACCAGGATGGGCGCCCCGCTCATCCGGCACGCCCACAGCGCCGCCAGCGGCTCGCCGAAGACGAACGAGCCGTCGCCCACGAGCGCCACAACGGGGCGATCCGGCATCGCCAACTTGACGCCGAACGCGCCGCCGATGCCCCATCCGAGCCCCGAGCCGCCGCTTCCGAAGATCGTCTGCGGTCGATCGATGTCGAGATGCTCCCAGATCGTCGTGTTGCTCGTCAGCGATTCGTCCGCGAAGACACAGTCCGGAGCCTCCCGCTGCAGCGCTCCCAGGCAGTGGGCGAGCCATTCCACGGCAATCGGGCGGTCGGCCTGCTGAGCGGTTGCCGCTCGCCGCCTGGCCGATCGTCGTTCGAGGTGGCGCGCGGACAGCGCCGCTCGCCGGGCCTCGACGCGCGCTCGCGTATCGTCGGTCATCAGCTCGCCGACACGGTCGGCAAGGTAGTCGAGCGCCCGGCCCGTGTCTGCACGTACGGGCAGCGCGACCGGAAAATTCCACAGCGGGATCCGCTCTTTTACCGGGTCGAGATCGATTTCCGCGACGACGGCCCCGGGCGGCGGTCCCGTTCTCGTGGGGATGTACGGCACGTCGTGATCGAGCACCAGCACGAGATCGGCCGACTCGATCAGCCCCTCCGGCCGGAACCCCTGATGCAGGGGGTTGGTGGCCGGGAAGTTCGCGCGCGTCCGGAAATCGACGACCGGCAGCGCGAGCAGCTCCGCGAGACGGAGCAGTCCGTCGAATCCCTCGCGCGTCCGGCCGGTCGTCGACGTGAGGACGAGGGGGCGATCGGCGCGCACGAGCCGCTCGGCGATGTCACGCAGCGCGTCCGGGTCTCCTGCGCCGAGGCGGGCCGGCGGTGCCACCCGCGGCCCCCCGGGGTCGCTGACGGCCGGCGCCATCAGGACCTCGCGGGGCAGTGTCAGGTAGACGGGCCCTGGGGGATCGCTCGTCGCGATCTGGAACGCGCGCGCCACGACTTCACGCATCTGGTCCGGCCGTCGCAGCTCGTACTCCCACTTTACGTAGTTGCGGACGATGCCGTGCTGATCGAACTGCTCCTGGAGCCAGTGGATGTACGTGTCGCGCGTGCCACGCTGTCCGGCGTCGATGGTGTACGGCGTGCGCCCCGCCGAGATCAGCACGGCGGCGCGACCGCGCTGGGCGTTGTGGACCATGCCGCCGAGGTTCTGCGTCCCGACGTCCACGTGCACGAGCACGGCCTGCGGTCGTCCGGTGGCCGCGTAGTACCCGTGGGCGGCGGCCAGCGCGACGAGCTCGAAGATGCAGAGCACGGTGCGGGGCACGCGCTCGCCCTGCTGCTCGAGCTTCGAGAGCGCTTCCTGGATCGGGAACGTGTCGGTGCCCGGGTTGAGGAAGAGGTACTCGACGCCCTGGTCGACCAGCGACCGGACGTAGATCTCGGCGACCTCGGCCGGCGTCGTCACGCTGGCCGCAGCGGTGTTGCCCGACGCATTGGTCGTCTCTGTCTTCGGCATGGTGGTAGCCGCCTGCCGCCGGCGCTCAGAAGCCCGGCTTCAGCGTGCCCTTCTCACGGGCGACCTCGAGGAGCGTCGGATAGAACTGCACGAACGTCTTCTCGACCGCTCCATGCTCGGTGTGGCAGGCCAGGCAGCCCGCATCGTCCGGCAGCGGCGGCGTGCTCGCAGACGGGGTGCGGCCGAAGTTGTAGAAGCCCCACCCGCCCTCGAGCCGCGCGTCCTTCACGTTGGCCTCGACCGCCACGATGTCGCCCTGGAATCGCCCGGCCCGGTTGATCGAGCCCTCGCCCGTCGAGGCCCGGAACTCCAGGACGAAGGTCGTCTGGTCGGGCCACGTGCCGGACTCCTGGAAGGCGCGGTACGACGAGGGGTTCACGAAGACGTTGCCGAAGAGCGGAGCCCGGTTCGCGGCCGCCTCCTCGTACTCCATGCCGAGGCCGGCGCTCAGGAACACCCAGCTCCGGTAGTCGGCGGGGTACGCCAGATCGGTGCCGTTCACGTACCGCGGCCGCTCGTCCGGCTGCTGGGCCAGGAGCACCGCTCCCGCCCAGGCCACGACCAGCGCCCACGCGCACGCTCGCCGGGGTCGCATCCCGGCTAGCGCGCGGCCGGCGGTGGCGGCGTGGTCACCCGCCGCTCACCGAGCGTGCGTCCGTCGGCGAGCGTTACCGAGACGAACAGGCCGCCCGGGTCGCCGTTGATCAGGGGGCGCACGACGACCTCCACCTCGTCGCCGGACTGGACGGTATTCGACTTCCATCCGGCACGCGCCAGGTAGGTCGGCGAAGTCATCTCGACCTGCCAGGTGACGGTGCCGCCCTTCCCGTCGGGTACCTCCACTTCCATCCACGAGTGCGGGTTGGTCCACTTGAACTGCTTGATCGTGCCCTTGAGGGCCACGGTCCTCTCGCGGTCGATGCCCGCCGACGAGTGGTGGGCGGCGGCGACGGTCGTCATCGCCAGGAGCAGCGCCGACGTCAGGACGAGGCGAACACGGTGCATGGGATCCTCCGGCTGGCGTGTCACTGGATGCTGAATTCCGATCCCGTGCTCGGGATGTGGTCGTTCAGGTCGGGCAGGCATTCCACCTGCGCCGTGTCGTGATCGTCCACGCGATTCCAGCGCTTCAGGTACTTCCATTCCCCCTCCCAGCCCTTCGGGTCGGTCAGGGTGTACTCGATCTCGAGTGTACCGCCATCGTTGATCAGGCGAATCCGCTCCACGATGTGCAGCTCGTCGCTGGCGGGCACGCCGGTGTCGATCCAGTGGTGGTCGCCCTCGAAGTAGATCGTGTCCACGACCAGCGTGTCCCCCTCCCAGCGACCGATCGACTCGCCGTTGGAGCTGCGTACCACGACATCGGGGTCCGAGTGGGGCCGTCCGTCCAGGTAGACCACGCGGAAGCTGTTCATGAACTCGCTGACCATGTAGATGGCTGTCGGGACCTGGATCATCGAGATCTGCCAGACGCGCGTCATGATGAGCGGCAGCCCGGCCGGGTAGCACTGCCCGATGTCGTCCCGGTAGACCTTCCCCTCGGCCCGCGCCGCCGCCGCCCGGTCGAAGTGCACCTGCGCTTCGGGCGTCAGCTTCGTGGTGGGCGGGCCGAACCGCCAGGAGTTCGGGCTCCCCAGGTCGATGAACCAGTTGCCCGTGAGGTCGAAGGGCGGGGCCGGGCGCGGCCTGGCCAGGTTGGCCGGCGCCAGCGCCGAGAGCTGCACGTCGTCCTCCTCCTGTGGGGCCTGGGCGGACAGGCCGATCGGCGCCAGCAGGCCGGCGATGGCGGCCATCGCCACGAGCCATCGGAAACGCACCGTCGTCAGCAGGTCTGTGCTCATGGTTCTTCCGGATCCCTCGTGGACTCGTACGAGCCGTTCAGTTCTCGCGCAGGCGCATGCGCACCACGCCGTTCTCGTCGACGTACTCGCGGTTGTTCTCGCAGACGAACTCCACCATCTTGTAGCCGGGCATCCTTCGGTAGGCGTGCGTGTAGGTGACCGGGCGTTCGAGCGTCACCGGATCCTCGATCGTGATCTCGTCGTGCAGGACGTCCGGCGTGATCAGCCGGATGCGCTCGGTGATCCGCATCCGGTCGCTGTGCGGCATCCCCTGGTAGCCCGGCACCGATTCCTTGATCGCGATCGTGTCGATTACCAGCGTCTCGCCGTCCCAGCGGCCGACCGAGTGACCGTAGTAGCCCGGGGGCACCTCCCCGACCGGAAGCTGCGGCTCGTGCATGTACACGCGTCGGACTTCGCTGAACGCTTCGGTGACGATGGTGATCTGCTGCGGACGCTGGATGATCTCCATCGGGTAGAGCGCCACCGACATCATCCGCGGCATGCCGTACGGCATGCAGAACACGGCGTCGGTCGCCAGTGGCTCGCCGCGCTCCACCGCCTCCCGCTCGGCCGCGCGCCGCTCTTCGTAGCGCTCCGCGTACGGCGCCTTCAGCACGATGGGGCTCGCCGGCGGCGGCGCGAGGGACGGGTCGTCCCCGCGGCCTCCCCGATACGGCGCCCAGACGCCGGACAGATCCGGCGGCGCCTGGGCCTGCACAGGGGCCGACAGGAGCATCGCCAGGGAGACGGCGACGGCGACCGTCGGCACTTTCATCGCGTGCCTCGCCCCCGTCCGGGGCCGTTGCCGAGCTCGCGGCCGTCGGGCAGGGTCACGTACACCAGCAATCCGCCCGGGTCGCCGTTCCGCAGCGGATTCAGGACCAGCGTGACCTTGTCGCCGCGCTTCAGGTCGTTGAACTTCCAGCCGCCCTGCATGAGGATGCTGGTGCTGCCCAGCTCCACGCTCCAGTGCGTGACGGCGCCACGCTCGGCGGCCACGTCGAGCTCGATGTAGGCGTGCGGGTTCGTCCACTCGAACGAGGTGACCGTCCCCGAGAGGGTGACCTGGCTGGTGGTGTCGAACATCGCGAAGGAGTGGTGCGCCAGCAGCGGGTGTGCCCCGCCGGCGCCCGCAAGCAGCAGCGCCAGGCACCATCCGGTCACGCGGGCTCGTGGTCTCCACGCCATGGCGCGGACGATAGCACGGGGACGCCGCGGTGCAAAGGCCATGATCAGGTCCTCTGGAGGGATCGAGGCGAGGAGAGCCGGCCGAGGCCGTCAGTCGATGCGCAGCCGCTGGTACTCGAGCTCGGGGTCCTCGAAGTAGCGGTTGTCCTCGCAGACGTACTCCTGCATCCGGTAGCCGGGCCAGCGCCTGTACATCCACGTCCAGCTCCACGGCCCGGTGAGGAACTCGGGATCCTCGACGGTCACCTGGTTCTGCATGATGTCGTCGGTGACGAGCGAGATGCGCTCGGTGACGCGCATGTTCATCGAGTGCGGCACGTTCCGGAACCGCACGTAGTCCTTCACGCCGACGGTCTCGACGACGAGCGTGTCGCCTTCCCATCGCCCGACCGAGTGCCCGGAGAAGCGCGGTTCGGCGTCCTCGGGCGCGAGCGGCGCCTCGTCCAGATAGACGCGGCGGACCTGGTTGAAGGCCTCCTGGACGATCGTCACCTGCCCCGGTGTCTCGAGCACTTCCATGGGGAAGATCGCCAGCATCATCGCCGGCATCCCCTCGGGCAGGCAGGCCATGCCGCTCGACACCGGCGGCAGTCCCTGGCGCGTGAGCTCGGCGTTGCGTGCCCGCTCGGCCTGCCACGTCTCCAGGTACTCGGGCCTGAGCGGCGGCTCCGGCACCGGCGCGGGAGGTGGCACCGGCGCCTCGGCCTCGTCCGCCGTGCCAAGGCCGAACGATCGCTGCGGGTACGCCTCCCACGAGCCGTTCAGGCCACGCACGGCGTCGGTACCCGACGCCGGCTGCTCCGGGGCCTCGGCCGCGCACGCGGCGAGCAGGAGGGCCGGGCCGAGAACCGGGGCGAAACGCCACGAGCGAAAGCGTCGCGTCTGGCGCACGTCGCTACTCGATCGTGGCCGGCCCGGCCGGGCCGCCGTTGGAGAACGTGCGGCCGTCGGGCAGCGTGATCTGCTTCAGCAGCGCGGCCGGCTCGCCGTTGCGCAGCGGCGAGACGATCACCGTGATGGTGTCGCCGGCCTTCACCATGTTGAACGTCCACCCGACGCGGTTGAGGATGCCCGGGTTGGCGCACTCGATGAGCCAGTGCTTCGTCTCGCCCGTCTTCTCGTCGGTCGCGTCCATCCGGATGTAGACGTGCGGATTCATCCACTGAAACCGGGTCACGGTGCCCGTGAACTTGATCTGGAGCGTGGGCTCGTAGGGCGCAAAGGAGTGGTGGGCCGCAAGCGGCGCGCCCGTGGAAAGCGCCAGCATCACGAGGATTGCGGCCCTCGACAGGACGTTGCCAGTCACGCGCATTGCGGCCCCCTTCGAAACTGCGTGACATTCTACGCGTACCGCGCCCCCGACGCCTGATAATGTGTGAGGGGCAGGGGGACGCAATGAGACGGCTGCTGATCTGGACGTTGGCCCTGGCAGTACCGGGGGGCGGCGCCGCGTACGCCCAGGAGGGTGTTGCGGGCACGTGGCAGGGGACCATGCGGGCCGGGCAGCAGGACCTGCGGCTCGTGTTCGTCGTGTCCGGGGCGGAGCAGGGTGGTCTGCGGGCGATGATGTACAGCATCGACCAGGGCGGACAGGGCGTCTCGGCCAGTGAGGTCTTGCTTCGGGGTTCCACGCTGCGGATCGCCATTGCCGCCGCCAACGGCGGTTTCGAGGGCGAGCTGAGCGCCGACGGGACGTCCGTGGCCGGCACGTGGACGCAGGGGAACGCCTCCCTGCCGCTCACGCTGACGCGAGCGACGCCGGAGACGGCCTGGGCGATCCCCGAGCCGCCGCGACCGATGGCGGCCGATGCCCCCGCCGTGTTCGAGGTCGCGACCATCAAGCCGAGCAATCCCAATCAGCCGGGCAAGCTGTTCACTGTGCGGGGGCGTCAGGTCCTCACCATCAACACGACGCTGACCGATCTCATCACGTTCGCCTACGGCCTGCATGCGGCCCAGCTCGAGGGAGGCCCGTCCTGGATGAACAGCGAGAAGTACGACGTGACCGGCCAGCCCGAGGCGCCGGGCATTCCCAACCAGGAGCAGTTGCGAGCGATGGTGCGGCAACTGCTGACGGATCGCTTCCAGCTCGCGTTCCATCGCGACACGAAGGAGTTCACGCTCACCTGGACGCCGGACGAATCGCAGTTCTCGGGCCTCGGCGTGCGCGTGCCGCCCCCGTCGAACGACCCGAACGCGCCTCCGGGTCTCTTCACGGCCATCCAGGAGCAGCTCGGGTTGAAGCTGGAATCGGCGCGGGCGCCGGCGGAAGTGCTCGTCATCGATCGGGTGGAGCGTCCGTCGGAGAACTGACGGCCACGGTGGTTTGCGGCGGCCTCCTCCCGTGACGGGACGCACGCGTTCGTTCGACCATGAGTGGGTGCTCGAGAGCCTCGAGCCTCACCCCACCTTCTTCACGAAGCGGATGTTCGGCGGGTTGGCGGCGTACCTCTTCGGCCGTCAGATGCTCGTGCTCGTCGAGCCCACGAGGACCGGGCGGTGGACGTGGCACGGCGTGCTCGTCTGCACGGACCACGCGCATCAGCCCTCGATTCGCGCCGAGCATCCGGCCCTCGTGCCCCACGAGGTCCTGCGCAAGTGGCTCTACCTCGATTCCACGCACCAGGATTTCGAGTCGACGATGGAGCGGGTGACGGCCTGTATCGTGAAGAACGATCCGCGCTTCGGCATCCTTCCCGCCGTGCGCGACCGGAAGCGCCCCGGCTCCCGACGATAGAATGACGGTGGTTCGCGTCCGCCTCGGTGGCCAGGGCGCAGAGCCGATGGAGGAGGCCCTGTGACGACCCGCGGATGGAGCGCTGCGAGGACGGCCGCGCGGGTGGCGTGTCTGGCGGCAGCGAGCCTGGCGATCGCCTGCTCGTCGACCGACGCTCCCGAGAAACGCCATGAGATCGCGATCGATTTCGAACGGTACGAGCTCGACAACGGGCTGGACGTGATCCTCCACGTCGATCGCTCCGATCCGATCGCCGCGGTGGCGATGACGTTCCACGTGGGCTCGGCCCGCGAGGTCGAGGGGAAGACGGGCTTCGCGCACCTGTTCGAGCACCTCTTCTTCCTCGACTCCGAGAATCTGGGGCCAGGCGGTCTCGATCGGCTGATGAACCGCATCGGCAGCTCCACCAACGGCTCGACCTCCAACGACCGGACGAACTACTACGAGGTGGTGCCGATCGACGGTCTCGAGAAGGCGCTCTGGGCCGAGGCGGACAAGCTGGGCTTCTTCATCAACACGGTCAGCGAATCGGTCGTCGCCAAGGAGAAGCAGGTCGTCAAGAACGAGAAGCGGCAGGGCGTCGACAACCAGCCGTACGGGCACAACGACGACGTGATCGACCGGGCGCTCTATCCGGACGGCCACCCCTATCGGTGGCAGGTCATCGGCTCGCTCGAGGATCTCGACAGCGCCTCGCTCGCCGACGTCGTGGACTTCCACCGTCAGTGGTACGGCCCGAACAACGCCACGCTCGTCGTGGCCGGCGACATCGACGTGGCACAGACGCGCGCATGGATCGAGCGGTACTTCGCCGAGATCCCGGCGGCCGAGATGCCGGACACGTCGGACCCGCCGGAGGTCGCGCTCGACCAGACGGTCAGCCTCTTTCACGAGGACACCTACGCGCGCGTGCCGATGCTCACGATGGCGTGGCCGACGGTGCCGCTGTACCACCCGGACATGTACGCGCTCGACGTCCTGTCGGCGCTCCTGACCGACGGCAAGGCAACGCCGTTCTACGACGTGCTCGTCGAGGAGGCGGAGGTCGCTCCCGACGTCTCGGCCTTCCAGCGCAACGCCGAGCTGGGTGGCCGATGGTCCTTGACCGTCCGGACCTACGACGGCGTGGATCTCGACGATGCCGCGGCGGCGATTGCCGACGCGTTCGACCGCTTCGAGACCGAGGGCATCCCGGCCGAGGAGCTCGAGCGGGTGAAGGCAGGCTACGAGACCAGCTTCTACGGGGGGCTCGCTTCGGTGCTGGGCAAGGCGTTCCAGCTCGCCGAGTACAACATCCTCGCCGGCGACCCGGGATTCGCCGGCGAGGATCTCTCCCGCTACCTCGGCGTGACCGAGGCCGACGTCATGCGTGTGTACGAGGCGTACATCCGGGGACGGCCGCACGTCGCCACCAGCTTCGTGCCGCGCGGCGAGCTGGCGCTCGCGCTCGAGGGCTCGTCGCGTGCCGGCGTGGTGGAGGAGCCGATCGTGATCGGCGCCGAGGAGGAGCTGGGTGCCATCGTTCGGGGGGAGGAACGGACCCCGTCGGCGATCGACCGCTCCGTGGAGCCGCCCTTCGGTGAGTCGCCGTCGCTCACGGCGCCGGAGGTCTGGCGAGCCGGGCTCGACGACGGCGTTCCGGTGCTCGGCATCGAGGACCACGAGGTGCCGCTCGTCCAGTTCTCGCTGCGCATGCGGGGTGGACAGCTCCTGGAGGAACCCGGCCGTACGGGTATTGCCAATCTGCTGGCCGAGAGCATGCTGGCCGGCACGGCGAGACGGACGCCGGAGGAGCTCGAGCAGGCGATCGACCTGCTCGGCGCCTCGATCGGCGTCTCTGCGGGGTCCCAGTCGTTCTCGATCGGCGGCAGCACGCTGGCGCGCAACTACGACGCCACGATGGCGCTCGTCCAGGAGATCCTGTTCGAGCCGCGCTTCGATGCCGACGAGTTCGAGATCTCCCGGCAACGGGTCGTCAACCAGCTTCGCCAGCGGTCGGCCAGTCCGGCGGCGGTCGCGGGCGACGTGTTCCAGCGGCTGGTCTACGGCGAGCACGTGCTCGCCGAGAATCGGCTGGGGGAGGCCGAGACGATCGCGGAGGTCGGCCTGGACGATCTCCGCGCCTATCATGCCGGGGCGCTTCGACCGGGACTGGCCGCGGTCCACGTTGCGGGCGCGATCTCGCGCGACGAAGCCATCGCCGCACTCGACCGCTTGGCCACGGAGTGGACCGGCGAGGCGCCGTCCCTGCCCGCCGCTCCCGCGTGGGATCCGGATCGGGCCGGCCTGTACTTCGTGGACGTGCCGGGGGCGAGCCAGTCGGTGCTGTCGATCGGCTACCTCGCCCTGTCGGAAACCGACGAGGCCTACTATCCGGCCACCGTGATGAACTTCCGGCTCGGTGGCGGCGGCTTCGCCTCGGACCTGGTGCAGGTCCTGCGCGAGCAGCGCGGGTACACGTACGGCATCTCGTCCGGATTCTCCGGGACGGACGTGCCGGGGCCATTCAGGATCGCGTCCTCGGTGCGATCGAACGTGACCTACGAGGCGCTCGACGAAATCAGGCGTCTGGTGCAGGCGCATGGTCCGGACTTCGACGAAGACGATCTCGACGCCACGAAGAGCTTCCTGTCGCGTGCCAACGCGAGCGCTTTCGAGACGCTCGGCGCCAAGCTCGGCCTGCTCGGCGACATGAGCCTCTACGGCTTCCCGGCCGACTACGTCCTGCAGCGGGAGCGGATCGTGCGTGACATGACGATTCCGCGCGTACGGGAGCTCGCCGCTCGCCATCTCGACCTCGAGGGGATGATCTGGCTCGTCGTCGGCGACGCCGAGACCCAGCTCCCGCGGCTGCGCGCGCTCGGCCTCGGGGACCCCGTCCTGCTCGATCGCGACGGCCGGCCTGCCAGGTAGCGACCGCCCCACCGAACGAGGGTGTGCGTGTCATGACGATCCTGTCGTCGTGGGCGGCGGCCGATCGGAGCGGATTCGTCGCTTCTTCCCGGAATTGCGTCCCGGCGGCGTGCCCGATGGGATGGTGTCCCGTTTGCTCCTTGCCGACATGATGCGACACACATACACCATCGACGAGTAGTCCTCCCTGGGGGCGGGCCATCCTTCGACCGAGAAGATCCATATGAGACGAACGGTTCTTTCCCTCGTGCTGGCGCTCGCGTGCGCCGTGACGCTCAACTGCTCGGATTCCTCACCCATGGGACCGGACGGCTCCGGAGACGGGGGTGGGGGCGGCAACGGCGGCGGGGGCAGCGATGGCGGCGCCACCGGCAACACGACGATCTTCGACGACATGGGGCTCGACGACAGCGAGTGGGACAACTACGTGCAGACCTCCGGATCCGGTGGAACCATGGGCGGGGGCCATTTCACGATCGGAGGAGTCGGGAACTCGGGCTACCGACGGATCATCCTGACGGTCAACAGCGGAGGGGGCCAGGTAGCCCTGTTCGCGATCAGTCACGCCGCAAACTACACTCCCTCCGGCGACGGGCGCATCTTCTCGATCACCTACTCGGAGGACGCCATCCACTTTTCGGGCAGCGGCAGCCAGTACAGCTCGCCGGCGCTCAGGCAGGACGGGAAGCTGTACGCCCTGGTTCCGAACGGCGGCGCGTTTCCCACGCCGGAATCGGGCTGGACCACGCACAACGTCACGGCGGCGACACAGGATCAGTTCCGCACGCTCGACTCCGCCTCGGACCACCCGGACTTCTCGATTACCGGCAGCCGGATCGAGTTCGGCTACATGCGACTGCACTCGACCCCGGAAAGCGACCCCGGGGGTACGGTGACCGGCGGCATCGACAACTGGCACCTCGTTCTCAATCGCTGAGGTCCCGGCACCTGCCGGCGACCCTCAGCCGGTGACCGCCCAGGCTCCGTACAGCAGCCGGCTCGCCATGACCACCAGCGTCAGGCGAATGATCCAGTCGAACCAGAAGGGACTGATGAACCGCCTCGCCCGGATGCCGATCGGAATGCAGGCGAGCGCCGGGGCCATTGCGAACAGGCTCTGCCCGAGCAGCAGCGGCGTGTACAGTCCGCTCGCGGCGACGAGCACGAAGTGCCCCGTCGCGAACGCGCCGAAGCAGACGCACAGGGCGAAGACGTAGGCCCGCGGCTTCACGCCGAGCGCATCCACGTAGGGGATGACGATGGGCGCCGAGACGCCCGTGGCCGCCTGCAGGGCCCCCGCCGACGCGCCGAGGAGCGGTGCCCAGCGCTTCCGGGCCGGGAGGGCGATCCGCACGTGGGGATGGACCAGCCGCAATGCCACGTACACGATGATCCAGAGGGCAAGCGACGTGGCCAGCAGCCGGTCGCTCCCCACCTGCAGGACGGCTGCGCCCACCGCGACGCCGGGGATCGCCCCGAGCAGGATGCGGGGGGCCTCGGGCAGTTCCCCGCGCACGTCCCGATGCGTCCAGGCCGTGTAGTGGTTGAGCAGGGCGGAGGGGATCACCATGATCAGCACCGCCCGCTCCACGCCGACGACGCTGGCCAGGACGGGGACGGTGATCAGCGGCAGGCCGAGGCCCGTGAGCCCCTTGGTGAACCCGCCGAAGGCGAGCGCGCCAAGGACCCAGGCGACATCGGATGGGCTGAGGGACGTGAGCATGCAGCGCCGCGGACCGCAGACGGCGAGCAGGTATTATCATCTGCGCCGTGAAGGCCCGGATCGAGAGGTGAGCTGATGCCGTCGAGAGCTGGACTCGCTGCTGCGTCGTATGTCGTCTGGAGCGTCGCGATGACCGCCGCTGCCCAGGAGCCGCCGGTCACGCTGGTGTCGCTCGGTCCCGACGTGGAGATCCACGAGTCGGACTGCGTCGCCGGACGGCTCGGTTCGGAGATCCCGGCCGCCGCCATCGGCGAACCGGTGTCGGGCGTGACGCTCTCGGCCCCGCAGTGGGCGGCGGCTGCCGGCGGCATGGCAGAGGGTTGCCAGGTGGATGGCGCGATGGCGCCGATCGACCCGATGGCGCCGTCGATCAACTTCCGCGTGTTCCTGCCGGCGCGGTGGAACCACCGCGCCGCCCAGCAGGGAGGCGGCGGGATCAACGGCGTGATCCCGAACCTGAGCGGCCGCGGCTATGCCATCGGCGGACGCAGCGTGTCCGAGCTCGGCTTCGTGACCTTCGGCAGCGACTCGGGGCACCAGATGGCGTTCGGCCGGCGCGGCGGCCCGCCCCCGGCCGGGGCCGGACGGGGCGAGGCGCGCGGCGGTCAGGACGACGGCGGTCGCGGTGCGCGCGGCACCCTGCCCGTGTTCGCGGGCCCGACTGGCGCCGACCACTGGGCGCTCAACGACGAGGCGATGCGCAACCTCGGCTACATGCAGCTGAAGAAGACGCACGACGCGGCGATGGTGCTGATCGAGCGGATGTACGGCGAGGCGCCCCGGTTCACGTATTTCACGGGGACGTCCCAGGGGGGACGCGAGGCGCTGACCGTCGCCCAGCGCTATCAAGACGACTACGACGGCATCATCGCCAACGTGCCGATCGTGAATTTCTCGTCATTGATGCTCGCGCCCGAGTGGATCCGCATCCAGGAGAAGCCGCTGGCCAGCTGGGTCACGCCGGCCAAGGTCAACGCCATCCGTGGCGAGTTCATGCGGCAGTGTGACGGGCTGGACGGCCTGGTCGACGGCGTCATGAACAACTACGTGGCGTGCCGGGCGATCTTCGACGTCAGTCAGGGAGCGCCGGGGCGCCGGCCATGGGCGGCCAGGCGCTGTCCGAGCGGCGATCCCGACCCCGCCGACCAGAGTGCCGATGCCTGTCTGACCGACGGGCAGATCGCCACGCTGGAGCTCGTCTATCGGCCGTACGTGTTCGCGACGCCGCTCGCGTACGGGACGACGTCGTTCGGCATGTGGGTGCCCAACACCGATCCCGGCGGGAGCGGGCTGATCGTGAACGCACGATTTCGCGGGCAGGAGGGGGCGCCTGCAGACGCGCCGAGGCACTCGCACCTGGGCGTCCTGGGCGTCACCGGCTTCCTGATGCAGGACCTCGAGGCCAACCCGCTCGACTACGTCGAGGGCGGTCCGCTCGACGCACGTCGCCGGGAACTCTCCCCCCACCTCGACTCCACCGACCCGGACCTCGGGGCCTTTGCCGCGCGTGGCGGCAAGGCAATCGTCACGATCGGGACCAACGACACCCTGGCCTCGCCCGGCGCGCAGCTCGACTACTACCAGGCGCTGCTCGACACGATGGGGCGACCCGCCGTGGACGACTTCGCCCGGCTGTTCGTCATTCCGCAGGCGGGACACGGGCTGACAGGGGCCGTGTACGGCACCGACGGGAACGGGAGCGCGATCCCGACCCCGCCGCTCGCCAGCGGCTACGAGCGGTTCGCCGTCCTTGTCGACTGGGTGGAGCGGGGCGTGGCGCCCGGCATGTCGCTCACCGTGCGGACGGGTGAACGTTCGATGCCGCTCTGCTCGTACCCGACGTACCCGCGGTACGTCAGCGGCCCGGCCGAGAGCGCCTCGTCGTACGTCTGCGCGGCGCCCTGAGGGAAGGTCGTGGCGGACCACGAGGTTCCTGTCCTGATCGTCGGCGGCAGCCTGGTGGGCATGTCCACGGCGCTTCTCCTCGGGCACCACGGCGTGCGGGCGCTGGCGGTGGAGCACCACCGTGGCACCGCCATCCATCCGCGCGCGGCGCAGGTCAGCCAGCGGACGATGGAGATCTTCCGGCAGGTGGGCCTCGAGCCGATCGTCCGCGAGCGCTCCGGCGAGCAGTTCGTCCAGGACGGCGCGATCATGGCCGTGGAGACGCTGGCCGGGCGCGAGCTGGCGTACTTCATCGCCAACCTCAACGAAGGCATCCGCGACGTGAGCCCCACAGAGCGTGTCTTCATCTCCCAGAGCCTGCTCGAGCCACTGCTCGAGTCGCGGGCACAAGGGCTGGGCGCAACGCTGCGGTTCGGCACGGACATGGTCGCCTTCGAGCAGGACGCCGACGGGATCACCGCCACGATCCGTGATCGCGACACGGGCCGCGAGGAGACGGTGCGCGCCGCGTACATGGTGGCTGCCGATGGCGCGCACAGCCGCGTGCGCGAGACGCTCGGCATCGGCACGACGGGCCGTGGCACCTTCTCGAAGAGCGTGACGATCTACTTTCGGGCGAACGTGGCACCGCTGCTGCGCGGACGCAATCTCAGCGTGATCTACGTGAACCATCCAGAGCTCCGCGGTTTCTTCCGATTCGAGAAGCCCTTCGACAGCGGCTTTCTCGCCGTGAACGGGCTCGGCGATCCGGACCACCCCGTTACGGACGTGACGACGGATCTGAGCGAGCAACGCTGTCTGGAGTGGATCCGCCTGGCCCTGGGCGATGCCGACATCCCGGTGACCGTCCAAAACGTCATGCCGTGGGACGCCGCGGCCGATGTGGCCGAGCGCCTCCAGGACCGACGCGTCTTCCTGGCCGGTGACGCAGCCCACGTCATGCCGCCCAACGGCGGTTTCGGCGGCAACACCGGTGTGCAGGACGCGCACAACCTCGCGTGGAAGCTGGCGATGGTGCTGCGCGGCGAGGCGTCCGGGCATCTGCTCCGGTCGTACGAGACCGAGCGGCAGCCGGTGGGCGCGTTCACGACCGAGCAGGCGTACACCCGCTACGTCACGCGGACCGCGCCGTACCTCGGGACCGACGGCCTCCAGCCTGCCGCGCACGACCTGGCCGTCGAGCTCGGGTACCTGTACCGCTCGTCGGCCATCTGCGACGAGGACGGCCCGCACGGGCCGCTGCACGAGCACCCGCACGAGTCCGGCGGCCGGCCTGGCTCGCGCGCGCCGCACGTGTGGATGGACGTCCAGGGCACGACTTCCACGCTCGACCTCTTCGGTCGACGTTTCGTGCTCCTTGCTGGCGCGGGGGCGGGCGCCTGGTGCGAGGCCGCGCACGCGGCGGGGCACCGACTCGGTCTCGACGTCGCGGTGCGACGACTCGACGAGACTCTCGGCGGACCGGACGGCGCGGTGGTCTCGGCCTACGGGCTGTCGCCGGCGGGCGCGTCGCTCGTGCGGCCAGACGGCTTCGTGGGCTGGCGCAGCGCAACGGCAGAGGCCGACCTCGATTCATCCGTGGCGGCAATCGCCCACGCGCTCTCGGCGATGACCGGCCGAACGGCCTGACGAAGGGCAGGGAGAGCCGGCTAGCGGGGCCGGTCGCCCTTGATCGTCACGCGCCGCCCCTTCCGCTCGTGCGGCCAGTAGTCCCAGATGGCCCGGTGCATCACACAGCGGTTGTCCCAGAACGCCACGTCGTTCCGCTCCCAGCGGAAGCGAATCTGGAAGTCCACCTGCTCGGCGTGATCGAAGAGCAGCCCGAGCACGGCCCGGCTCTCCTCCTCGGAGAGCTCGTTGATGCGCGTGGTGAACGTGCGGTTGACGTAGAGCGCCTTCCGGCCCGTTTCCGGATGCCTGCGGACGACGGGATGCGTCGCCTGCGGATAGACCTTGCCAGCATCGTCCACGCCGCGATCCGCGTAACGTCCCCGGTAGACGTGCTCGGAGGCGTGCAGGGCCGTGAGCCCGGACAGCATCCGCTGCATCGGCTCCGACAGCGCGTCGTAGGCGGCGTACATGCTGGCGAACAGCGTGTCGCCGCCGATCGCGGGCAGCACGTGGATCTGCAGGATCGTGCCGAGCGGCGGCACTTCGTCGCAGGAGACATCCGAGTGCCAGAACTCGCCGTTGGCCACCTTCGAGTCCCGGTGCGCGTGAATGACGAAGACCTCCGGAAAGTCCGCCATCTGCGGCGCCGCCGGGTGCCTGTGGAGCTCGCCGAACATATGGCCGATCGCGACCTGCGTGGCCGGAAGGATCTCGCCCTGCTCCTTGAAGAACAGCACCCCGTACTGGAGCAGGGCCACGCGGATCTCCGTGTAGGCCTCCTCATCGAGGCCGGCGGCCAGGTCCACGCCGCGGACCTCGGCACCGAGGGCCGGAGAGAATGGCGACACTCTGACCCGGCGACCGGCGGCGGTGGCGTTCGACATGAGGTCCTTCGACACGCGGCGACTCCAGCATACTCCCGGCCCGGATCGGCCTGCCACGGCCGTACTGCTAGACTGCCGCGCGATGTCGTCGTCCCTGTCGCACCTCGAGTGCTCCAGAGCCGCGTGCGGCACGACGGCGGAGGCCTCCGCGCGGCAGAACCTCTGCCCGGCCTGTCGCGCGCCGCTGCTGGCGCGGTACGACCTGGAGCGGGCGCGCGCCACGCTCTCCCTCGACGCGATGGCCGGACGACCGCACTCCATGTGGCGCTACGAGGAAGTCCTGCCCGGCGGGCCACCGGTCACGCTGGGGGAGGGGATGACGCCGCTGCTGCATGCCCGCCGGCTCGGCGAGCACGTGGGCCTCGAGCGGCTCTACCTCAAGGACGAAGGGCTCAATCCCACCGGCTCGTTCAAGGCGCGGGGCCTGTCGGCCGCGGTGACCGTTGCCAGGGCGCTCGGCGTCGACACGATCGCGCTCCCGACGGCCGGCAACGCCGGCGGGGCGGCGGCTGCCTACGCGGCGCGGGCGGGCCTCGGCTGCGTGATTGCGATGCCCGCGGACACGCCGGCCGCGAACGTGATCGAGGCACGGGCGTTCGGCGCCGACGTTCGCCTGGTGGACGGGCTGATCTCCGACTGCGGCAGGCTCATCGCCGAGGAAGCGCCACGGCATGGCTGGTTCGAGGTGGCGACGCTCAAGGAGCCGTACCGCATCGAGGGGAAGAAGACAATGGGCTACGAGCTGTGGGAGGACTTCGGCGGGCGGTTGCCGGACGTCATCGTCTATCCCACTGGCGGCGGCGTCGGGCTGATCGGCATGTGGAAGGCGTTCGACGAGCTCGGGGCGATGGGGCTCGTCGACGCGCACCGGCCGCGGATGATCTCGGCGCAGGCGGCCGGATGCGCGCCGATTGTCCGCGCCTTCGAGCAGCGCGCCGAGGCGTCCGAATTCTGGGAGAACGCTGCCACTGTGGCCTCCGGCCTGCGCGTGCCGAAGGCGCTCGGCGACTTCCTGATCCTGGCCGGCATCTACACGAGTGACGGCGCGGCCGTGGCCGCGAGCGACGAGGCGATGATGGAGGCCTGTCGCGACATGGCGCGGCTGGAAGGCGTGTTTGCGGCGCCTGAAGGCGGCGCGGGGCTCGCGGCGATCCGGGCGCTCGTCGAGCGCGGCGTCATCGCCAGGGACGAGGCGGTCGTGCTCTTCAACACCGGCAGCGGCTACAAGTACCTCGAAGCCTGGCAGAGCGCCACGGCGACCTGACTGGCGGTGACGTGGCACGCTCCTGGCGCACGCTCCACACGCTCGGCGGGCCCGTCGTTTTCGTGATCCTCGCGGCGCTGCCCCTCGACGCGCCCTACGAGGTCCGCGCGAGCCTGGGGCTGCTGGTCTGGATGTCGTGGTGGTGGATCGGCCGTCCCGTCCACCTCGCGGTCACGGCGTTCCTGCCGCTCGTGGTCTCGGCCGTGTTCGACATCCTGCCGGTTGCCACGATTCTGCCCGCCTACGCCCAGCAGCTCGTCTTCCTGCTCCTGGGCGCCAACGTCCTGGCCTCTCTCTGGCGGCGCTGGGGACTCGATCGGCGGATCGCGCTGCTCTCGCTCCTGGCCCTCGGCACCGGCACGCGACGGCAGATCCTCGCCTGGTTCCTCGTCGCCGCCGTCCTGAGCACGTTCCTGCCGAACACGGTGGTGGCTGCCGCGATGATGCCGATCGTCGTCGCGATGCTTCGTTACATCGGCATCGAGGAGGCCGGTCGCAGCGCCTTCGGAACCGCGCTGCTCGTGGCCGTGGCCTGGGGCACGAGCGTCGGCGGGGCCGGGACGCCGATCGGCGGGGCCCCGAACCTGCTGACGGTGCAGTTCCTGGAGCAGGAAGTCATCGACCACGAGTTCCTCTTCACCACCTGGGTCACACGGCTCCTGCCGCTCGTCGTGCTGGTGGCTGCGGTGGCGCTCGTCTTCATGCGCTTCGCGTTCCGGCCGGAGACCGATCGCGTGGACGCGTCGCGCGAGTATCTGACGGGGGAGCTGCACGGTCTTGGCGCCATGTCCGCCCAGGAGCGCTGGGGCCTGGCGCTCTTCTCGGCGGCCACGCTGCTGGCGTTTTCGCGCCAGCTCTACCAGGACCTGTTGCCGGGCCTGACGCCGGCGCTGGCCTTTCTGACGCTCGCGGTCGCCGCCTTCGCCATCCGTCGCAAGGGGGAGCCGCTCCTCGAGTGGGACTACGCCCAGACGCACATGATCTGGGGGCTCATCTACCTGTTCGCCGGCGGCTCGGCGCTCGGCCAGATTCTGAGCGACACCGGGACCGCCGCCTTCATGGCTGAGGCGCTCGTCCCGTTGGCAGGCGATGGCGGGTTCGGGGCCGTCGTGGTCTTCTCGTTCCTGGCCATGCTGCTCACGCAGATCACGAGCAACACGGCGGCGGTGGCGATCGTCGTGCCGATCACGATCAGCACGTTCCAGGGGCTGGGACTGAATCCGATCCCGTTCGTCTACATCGTCGCGGTGACCGGCAACTACGGCCTCGTTCTGCCGTCGTCGTCAGGCGGCTGTGCCGTGGCGGCCGGCTACGGCGCGAACCTGAAGACGATGGCTGCCTGGGGACTTGGCCTGACGGCGATCGTCTGGGTCGTGCTGACCGGCGTCGGGTACCTCTTGGCGGAATTCTGGCCGGCCTTCGGCGTCGCCTGATCCCCGAGATCCGTATCGGATCCTTTCACGATGGGGAGAGACAGTAGAATGACGTCCGGATGGCGCTCGAATCCGGCACCCGGCTCGGCCCGTACAGGATCTCCGCGCAGATCGGCGTCGGCGGAATGGGGGAGGTCTACCGGGCCACGGACACGAACCTGTCGCGGGAAGTCGCGGTCAAGATCCTGCCCGAGGCCGTGGCGAACGACGCCGACCGCCTGGCCCGGTTCGATCGTGAAGCGAAGACGCTCGCCACGCTGAGCCATCCCCGCATAGCCGGCATCTACGGCCTGGAGAAGAGCGCCGGGCGCATGGCGCTCGTCATGGAGCTGGTCGAGGGGCCGACGCTCGCGGATCGGATCGCGCAGGGGCCGATTCCGGTGGAGGAGGCGCTCGGCCTGGCCATCCAGATTGCCGAGGGGCTCGAGGCGGCCCACGAGAAGGGGATCGTCCACCGGGACCTCAAGCCCGCCAACATCAAGGTCACGCCGGATGGAGTGGTCAAGGTGCTCGACTTCGGTCTCGCCAAGGTCTTCGAGCGTGAGTCGTCCGGCGCCATCGACGCGACGCACTCGCCGACGCTGAGCATGGCGGCCACACAGGCGGGCGTGATCCTCGGGACGGCGGCCTACATGTCGCCGGAGCAGGCCAAGGGGCGGCCAACCGACAGGCGGACCGACATCTGGGCCTTCGGCTGCGTGCTCTTCGAGATGCTCGCGGGCCGACAGTCGTTCGGCGCCCCGGACGTGACCGAGGTGCTGGCCGCCGTGGTCCGCGCCGAGCCGGACTGGAAGAGCCTGCCCAAGGGGCTGCCTCCGCGCCTGCGCGAGGTGCTCGAGCGCTGCCTCGAGAAGGAGCAGGGCCGGCGCTTCCGCGACATCGGCGACGTACGCGCGGACCTCGAGCGCGTCGTGACCCAACTGCGAGACGGGACGGTCGAGGGGCCGGCCACATCCGCCGTTCACGTCCGGTCCCGGCCGCCGTGGCAACTGGCAGCCGCCGCGGTGATCGTCGCCGTCGTCGCGGGCGCTGCCGCATGGGTCCTCAAGCCCGCCCCGGTGTCCGAGACCTTGCCTGTCGTGCGCTTCGAGCACCTGCTCGAGGCAGCGCGGCAGTTCCGGAACACAGAACTGCCTGTCGTAGCGATTTCCCCGGACGGTCGCCACGTGGTCTACAACACGAACGAAGGACTGTTCTTGCGCGCCCTCGACAGTCGCGCGTCGCGCGTCGTGCCTGGCACCGAGAACATCGGTGGGATGACGAACGTGATGTACTCCCCGGACGGCGAGTGGGTGGGCTACTGGGACGGCGCCGCCAACGAGTTCATGAAGATCTCGGTCAACGGCGGGATCCCGGTGCGCGTGGCCGATGCCGACGGCGTGCTCGACGGCGCGAGCTGGGCGCCGGACGACCGGATCCTGTTCGCGACGGGGCAGCGCGTGTCGATCGTGTCCGCAGACGGGGGAGAGCCGGAAACGCTGTTCGAGGTACCCACCGAGATGGGATTCCCCATACTCCCGACGCTGCTGCCGGGAGGGGACGTCCTGTTCTCCCTGTTCGCCACGCCGAATCAGATCGCCGTCTGGTCCGTCGAGTCGGACGAGGTGCACGTGCTGACCGCGGGCTCGGGCGCGACCTACGTCCCGACCGGTCACCTCGTGTACGGGATCGACGCGTCGCTCTACGCGCAGCCGTTCGACCTCGACGGGCTGACGTTGCGAGGTGGCCCGGTGCCGATTCTCGATGGCGTCCTGACCGATATCGTCTCGCAGTACGCGGTCTCTGGCGCCGGCTCGCTCGTCTACGTGCCGGGCGACGTCCAGCTCACCAGGGAGCTGGCGCTGGGGATCGTCGAACGCGATGGGACCGTCAGCGCGCTCGACATGCCGCCCGGTGCCTATTCGAGCCCCCGCGCCTCTCCGGACGGCGAGCGCGTCGCCGTGCAGACGACCAACGCGACCCCGTACCAGTCGGCGATCGGCACGGTCTGGATCTACGACCTGTCCGGGGACACCGCGATGCGGCCGCTGGCGCAGGGGGGCGCCAACCAGCATCCGATCTGGACGCCCGACGGGGAGCGGGTCACCTTCGGCTCCGACCGCGACGGCACGTGGGGCATCTACTGGCAGCCGGCCGACGGCAGCGGCGTGGCCGAGCGTCTCACGACGGCGGAGCCGGGCGCGCGGCACTGGCCCGAGTCGTGGTCGCCGGACGGGCGGACGCTTACTTATCAGGTGCTCACGGGCGACGATCTCGACGTCTGGACGCTCTCCCTCGACGCGCCGGATCGGCCGACACCCCTCATCGACGGCAACGCCCGCCAGCACGGATCCATCCTCTCGCCCGACGGGCGCTGGATTGCGTACGGCTCGACCGAGAACCTGCCGGCCGAGCAGATCTTCGTGCAGCCGTTTCCGCCGACGGGCGTGGAGTACCAGGTGACGCAGGACACGGCCGCCTTCCCGGTCTGGGCTCCGGACGGGAGCGCGCTGTCCTACCGCCGGGCCGTTTCCAACGCCGCCGGCGAGCAGGCCGCCGCGCTCTTCCAGGTCGACGTCGTGCGCGACGGCGCGCGCTTCTCATGGCGCAACGAGCGGCGGCTGCCAATCGGCGGGTTCCAGGCGTTCGGCGGGCTGCGGGACTACGACATCCTGCCCGACGGGCGATTCCTCATGGTGTTCCCCCTGCGGCCCGCCGGCTCCGACGAGTTGCCGCCACCCCGGATCGACGTGGTGCTCAACTGGTTCGAGGAGCTGCTCGCTCGCGTGCCGGTCGACTGAGGCGGTGGCACAGGGCGCGGCATCTTCGGTCCGATCGCGGGGTCGCGGTCCAGCTCGCGCTCAGTCCTCGAAGATCGTCGCCGACAGGTTCAGCGAGACGGCCTGGTGCTTCCGGTGCGGCGTCGGCGTCACGAAGTGCTCTCCGTCGATCAACTCGTGGCGCCGTCCGTCCTCCGGAAGGTGCACGTAGTCGTCGTAGGTGAGCTTCACGCCAGGTGAAGCGGGTCTCACGTCGTCGCGACCCGACATGGGTCTCATTGTAGCCTCCGGTGCGAGCGCCGTGCCGGCCGGCCAGGGCGCCAGGCAGGTCGTTGGCAGACGCAGAGCGGACGCGAGTACGCGAACCGCGCGTCCTCCACGTCGCCCGGATGTTGGAAGAAAGGCCGATCCGGGTTCAGAGATCGAGCGGGGCCGTGCTGTCGCCGATCGACTCCACGTTCGCGCCCATCGTGTGGAGCATGGCCAGCAGCAGGTTGGCCATCGGCGTATGCGCCGGGTTCCGCAGGTGCCGCCCGCCCTTCAGCCGTCCCGACGCGCCGCCGGCCAGCACGACCGGCAGCGGATCGAAGTTGTGCTCGTTGCCGTCGCTCAGGCTGCTGCCGTAGAGGATCATCGAGTGGTCCAGGAGCGTCCCGTCGCCGTCCGGCGTGGCGCGCAGTCTGTCGAGGAAGTACGTGAGCGTGTCGATGTGATACCGGTTGATCACGGCGAACTGGTCCATGTTCGCGCGCTCGTTCGAATGATGGGACGCGTTGTGGAACCCCTCGCGCACGCCGCTCCCCTGGTAGACGGCGTTGCTGTTCTCGCGCGCCAGCATCAGCGTGGAGATGCGGGTGATCTCGGCCTTGTAGGCGAGCACCTGCAGGTCGAACATCAGCCGGATGTGCTCCTCGAAGTCGCGCGGGATGCCGACCGGTGCCTCGGGCAGCTCCAGGTCCGCGGAGAGCTTGCTGTCGAACTGCTGGACGCGCCGCTCGATCTCGCGCACCTCGTCCAGGTAGTCGCGGAGGCGCCGGCGGTCGCCGGACGGGAGGTCCTTCTCGAGCGACGGGATCTGCTCTCTGATCGAGTCCAGCAGGCTCTGCGACTGCCGCCGCCGCTCCAGCCGCTGGGCGTCCGTGCTCCC
>Ga0302046_10000742_pt1 | contig 31657 bp, 25 predicted proteins | sample RVTome_11_FD_200261 | JGI IMG/M metagenome (GOLD analysis project Ga0302046, IMG submission 200261) | Soil microbial communities from uranium-contaminated site in the Upper Colorado River Basin, Wyoming, United States - RVT147D111 (version 2) ...
CGCGAGAGCGTGGAGGTGCCTGTGCCGCAAGGCCGCACGGACCGAGGCGCCCGGAGACATACTCGAGCAGTATGTGTCGAGGACGCCGAGGGAGTACGGCCTTGCGGCGCAGGCGCATCCGCGCTCGCAGTAGCAACCTGGTGAGAAGTGCAGGCTAGCGCGAGCCGAGCGTGGCGCCGTGCCACGCGCGAGGTGAAACGCCCCGGGCCATCCGGGCGAGGCACCAGGCTACTCGGGGAGTTGCGCGGGGGGACGCCCATGGCACGCTCCGTGCTCCCCAAGCGCAGGAAAGCCGGCGATGGCTCCCATCCCGTTCCCCGTCGCAACCGATCCCAGGGTGCAGAGAACCAACCACCACGGCCCCGTCCCCCGCCGGTCGCGTGTCCGCGTGGTGTCGGCGGTCGCCATCGCGATGGCGCTCGTGCTCGTCCTGGCGAGCGCCGCGGCGGCCTCGACCGAGTACCTCTGCTACCGGGCCGGACCGGCACGGGCCGCCGAGGTCGGCGGCGAGGGAGCCGGCCGGGACGCGCTCCCGGCGCTCGGCCGCGTCTTGCGCGACGGCTTCGACGTGCCGGCCACCGTCGACCTGGTGCGGCCGGTCCGGCTCTGCAACCCGGCGACCTCCGGCTTGGGCAGCCTCGGCGACCCGTCGGTGGTCCTCGAGACCTACCGCGCCCGGCGCTCGCGGCTCGCGCGCCGCGACGCGGCGCCGCGCGGGCGCATCCTCGACACCGCGACCGATCTCGGGCCGCTCCGTCTCGCGGTGGCGGCCGTCGGGGAGGTGTCGCTGCCGTCGTCGCTCGCGATCGGCGGCGCGGCCGCTCCGGCGCTCGGCGCGTCCGGGGCGATCCCCTTCACCTGCTACGCCGCCAAGGCCGTGCGGGCACCGGATCTGCCGCGCTTCACTCCGGTCCGCCGCATCGCGACTGACCGCTTCGGACCACGCGTGCTCGACGTCCGCCGCCCCACCCGGCTCTGCCGGCCGGCGAGCATCGACGGCGAGCCCGCCGACGCCCCCGGTCGCCCGGGCACGCTGGTCTGCTACGCCGCCCGGCTGGCCGCGACCGAGCCGCGCCAGGAGGCCTTCGGGCGCACCCTGGTCGCGACCGCGAACCGGGTCGCGGGCGAGCCGCTCGCGCTCACGCGCGTCGCCGAGATCTGCCTGGCGTCGCTCGACGCCGGCCGCCCGGTGCCGTTCCCGACGCCGGGCGTCCTCGAGAGCATCCGGGTCGGGCCCCCGAGCCGGGCGGTGCTGCCCGGCGAGGGCGCCCACTTCACCGCGACCGGCTTCTTCAGCGACGGCTCGAGCAAGAACTACACGCGGCGCGTGCGGTGGCGATCGAGCGACCCGGCGATCGCCACCGTCGGCACCACGACCGACGTCTGGGGGTACGCGACCGGCCTCGCACCCGGCCGGGTCACGATCAGCGTCTTCGACCAGCAGACCGGCATCGGCTCGCAGGCCTCCGGCGGGAGCGCCGTCTTCAACGTGCTCGGCGACCTCGAGGCCATCCGGCTCGAGCCCGAGACCGCGAGGGTCCGCGCCGGGCAGGCCGTGGCGCTCCACGCCGTCGGCATCTACACCGGCGGCGCCACCCAGACCATCACCCAGCGGCTCCTCTACGAGACCAGCGACGCGCGCGTCGCCGTGGCTCCGAACGCGGACGGCAGCCGCAGCCGCATCGAGGGCCTCGTCCCCGGCACCGTCACGGTGACGGCCACCGATCCCACGACCGGTATCCGCTCGTCCGACTCCGGCGGCGACGCCGCCGTCGTCGTGCTCGGTCACCCGGTCCGCATCACCCTGTCGCCGGCGGCCGGCACCCGGCGGATCGGCGAGAGCATCGGCTACACCGCCACCGGCCACTTCGCCGACGGCTCGACCCTGAACGTGTCACAGACGCTCGTCTACCACTCGAGCGACCCGTCGATCGCGGTGGCATCGAACGCCGAGAGCGCGCGCAGCCGCGTCGACGCCGTCAGGGCCGGCACCGTCAGCATCCGCGCCACCGACCCGGCGAGCGGGCTCACGACGACCGCGACGGGCGACGACGCCACCCTCACCGTCACCGGCGGCCTGGTGGCGATCACGCTCGGGCCGACGACCGCGACCAGGCGCCCCGGCCAGTCGCTGCGCTACGTCGCCACCGGCCACTACGCGGACGGCGCCACCCGCAACCTCACCCAGCACGTCCTCTACGCGTCGAGCAAGCCGACGGTCGCGGCGGCCCCCAACACCCCCGGCGACCGCAGCCGCGTCGACGCGCTCCGCGCCGGCAGCACGAAGATCTCCGCCATCGACCCGGCGACCGGCCTGAGCTCGCCCCCCACGATGCTCACGGTCGCGCCGTAGAGCGGACTGCCGCGCGGGCCCCCCGGCGGCAGTCCGCTAGCCGTCCTTCGGCATCAGGGCGTCGAGGCGCTCCACGGCGTCGAGATACTCCTGCACCATGCCGTAGATCACCTCGCGCGCCGGGCGCACCGCGTTCATCTGGCCGACGATCTGCCCGACGGGATTGAACGCCACCGCCTGCGCCTTGCCGGCGTAGCGGTGCGTGCGCGAGACCGCGTCCGCCGTCACCATGAACTGCAGCGGCATGCCGAGGGGCTTCGGGTTCTCGGGGTTCTCCCACGCCTCGGTCCAGGCGTTCTTGAGCATGCGGCACGGCTTGCCGGTGTACGAGCGCGAGCGCACGGTGTCACGGCTGGTGGCCTTGAGGAACGACTCGCGCTGCTCCGGCGGACACTCGGCCTCGGCGACCGTGAGCCACAGCGAGCCGGTCCATACTCCCTGGGCGCCCATCGCCAGCGCCGCCGCCATCTGCCGCCCGGTGCCGACGCCGCCGGCGGCCAGCACGGGGATCGGCGCCACCGCGTCGATCACCTCGGGCCAGAGGACCACGCTGCCGATCTCGCCGGTGTGGCCGCCGCCCTCCGTGCCCTGCGCGATGATGAAGTCGACGCCGGCCTGCTTGTGGCCGAGGGCGTGCTTGACGCTGCCGCAGAGCGCGCCGACCAGGCGCCCGGTGCCCTGGATCTCGGCGATGACGTCGGCGGGCGGCGTGCCGAGGGCGTTGGCGATGACCCGAACCTTCTCGTGCTTGAGCGCGGCCTTCACCTGCAGGCCGCCGGTCGCCTCGGTCCAGCCGAGGAGCTCGCGCGGCTTCTCGTCCGCGGGCAGCTCGGGCACGCCGTGCTCGGCGAGCACCTTCTTCGCGAAGTCGCGGTGCCCCTGCGGAATGGACGCGCGCAACATGACCTCGAGCTTCTCGACGTCCATCTCGCCCTGGCCCTCGTACTTGCCGGGGATCACGATGTCGACGCCGTAGGGGCGGTCGCCGATGTGCTCGTCGATCCAGTCGAGCTCGATCTCGAGCTGCTCCGCGGAGAACCCGACGGCGCCGAGGACGCCGAAGCCGCCCGCCTTGCTGACCGCCACGACGACGTCGCGGCAATGGGTGAAGGCGAAGATGGGGAACTCGATACCGAGCTTCTCGCAGATGGGAGTGCGCATGGAGAGATCCTCTTCGGCGCTACGTTTCGGAGCGGCGCTCCGTTCGGCCGCCCACGATTCTGCTCGGGCGTCCGCGCGCGGTCAACCGCGCACCGCGCTTGCGCCGAACGCGCGCTTCTGATCCTCCGGCGGCGCGCCCGCGCGCGCGGCTCAGCGGCGCGGGCCGAGGCCGCGGCCGGTGACGAGCGGCAGGTCGAGGGCCGAGAGCACGCCGGCGGGCGCGCGGCAGACGGCGGGAATCGCGTTCACCAGGCGCGTCGCGGTGAGGAGCACGCCGCCGACGGCGTGGTCGCCGCGCTCGTCCGCGAACTCGAACTCGCACTGCATCGACGGCACGCCCTTGATGACCACGCGGTAGCTGCCCTTCCCCTGCGGCCAGTCGGGGGCGAGCGCGTCGTCGAGGCGCGTCACGTGCTCGACGACGATCGCCGGCCTGCCGCCGACGATTCCCTGGACCTCGAAGCGCAGCGCCGCCATCGTGCCCGGCGCGACCGTGTGGGCGCCGATCGTAATCGGGCGCGTGGCGGGCAGGCGCACGAAGCTCTCGCGGATCTCGTCGAGCTCGACCCCGAGGCCCTCGGCGAGCAGCCGCACCGTGCCGCCCCACGCGAGCGAGAGCGTGCCCGGCGTCAGGAGAAGCGGCGTGTGGTCCATGGGCTTCCCGAAGCCCATGGTCTCGAACAGCACCTGTGGCTGGTCGTAGGTCGCATAGTTGATGATCTCGAGGATACGGATCTCCTCCCAGCGCTCCGCGAGCCCGGAGAGCGTGAGCGGCAGGACGTCGTTCGCGAAGCCCGGATCGATGCCCGAGGTGAAGAACGACGTGCCGCCCTCGCGGCAGGCCGCGGCGAGCTTGTCGGTGAGCTCCGGGAAGAAGGACTTCGGGTGCACCAGGGGCACGACCGAGCTCGAGACCACGCTCTTCCCCGAGGCGAGGAGCTTGCACATGTCCTCGACCGCCTCGAAGGGACGCAGGTCGGCGGTGGCGGTGTAGCAGACGCAGTCGGCCTTGGTGGCGAGGATGGCGTCGACGTCGCCGGTCGCCGTGACCCCCGTCGGCGGCCGGCCGCAGAGCGCGCCGGCGTCCCGGCCGACCTTGTCGGCACCGTGCGCGTACACGCCGACGAGCCGGAGCTCCGGATGGCCGAGGATGCAGCGCAGCGCGAAGGCGCCGACGTTGCCGCTGCTCCACTGGATGACGTCGTAGGTCATGGCGGATCCCCCTTGTGCGAGGCTGCTCTCGTAGCAGCCGCCACGATCCGTGGCCAGCCGCCCATCAGGCAGGCGTAGAGCAGCTGCATCCAGCGGTGCGCGTGCTCGAGGTAGGCGTAGGGATCGTACCCCACCCCGTGCCGACGAGCCCGAGCACCTGGATGAGCCGGACCGCCGCCCAGAGCGCCGTCACGCGCGCGAGAGCGCGAGCGAGCGGAAGCGTCACCGTGCCGCGGTCACGCGCCGAGGCGGTCGAGGAGGGTCGCGACGGAGACCGGGCCCGGCGCCTTCACGGCGAGCGCGAAGCGCTCGCCCGGGTCGGGCGCGCGCGTGACGGCGCAGTCGGCGCCGGGATAGAGCCGCGCCAGGAGCGCGCGCACGTCTCCGCGCACCGCGGCCAGCGTGGCCTCGGTATTGGGCGCGAGCAGGCGATCGTTGGCGAAGAGCGCCAGCTCGTCGCCGCGAAACCCGATCCGTCCCGCGAGCTCGGGCTCGGCGGCAAGCGCGGCGCAGGCCGCGAGCGCCGCGCGCGTCACCCCGGCGAGGCGCTCCCCGAGCGTCCCGCCGGACGCGTGCCGCAGAGAGTACGCCAGCCCGCGCCGCCCGCCGCCCTCGTCGATCGAGTAGATCCCCTCGTGGGCCACGAGCAAGATCCCGGGCCCGCGCGCCACGTGGCTGTAGTCGGCGACGTCGATCAGCGTGCCGTCGAGGGCGCGGCGCTGGATCCAGCGGTGGAAGATCGGGATGAACTCGACGAGCGGGACGGAGGAGCCGTCCGCGCAGAATACCTTGACGCCGATGCGCTCGAGGTCCGGCGCGGAGCCGTCCACCGTCATGAGGCGGCCGGCGCCCCGCCGTCGCCCGGCAGCGGCGCCGCGCCCGTCCCCTGCTCGAGCATGCGCCCGTGGCAGGCGTGGGCGGCCTCGATGAACAGGTTCGCCTCCTCGACCAGGTGGTGGGCGGCCTCGTGCGTGAAGGGGCGGTCGCGGTCCTCGTGGCGGTGAAAGAGGTACTGCGCGAACTTCCCGCCCGCGTACTTGTCGTGGAAGAGCTGGGTGTCGTGAAAGCGCGTCCGGAACTCGGCCACGATCACGTCGGGCTCGTTCGGGACGTCGTAGTACTGCTGGCGGATGAGCCCGTGAGCGGCGGTCAGCATCGCCTGGTAGGCGGTCTCGTCGGCCTTCCGGTAGTCGCCCTCGTCGAGCAGGACCTGGGCCTCGAACGCCTGGCGCTCGGCCGCCTGCAGGTCGAAGTCGATGCGCTCCACGACCTCGCCGGCGCACTCGCCGGTGCCGAGGTCGCTGATGGTGAACTCGCGCGGGTCGCGCCAGTCGGAGTACAGGGTGCGGTCCTCCTCGTACGGCGGCACCTTGGTGAAGCCGTCGACGAGCTCCTTCAGGTCCTTCTTGCCGACGCGGCGGATGAAGTCCTGGAAGCGCTCCTCCTTCGCGCGCTCGCGGACGTACTTGTCGGTGATCGCGGTCACGAACTCCGGCACGCGCTTCGAGGGCACGGCGCCGATCGCGAGCCCGTAGGCGCCCGCGTTCCGATCCCACTGGCCGCCGAGGATCACCTGGAAGTGCGGCACGGTGGTGCCGCCGACCTTGCGGCTGACGCCGTAGAACCCGAGGTCGGAGATGTGGTGCTGGCCGCACGAGTTGAAGCAGCCGCTCACCTTGATGCGCAGGTCGCGGATGGCCTCGTCGAGCTCCATGGCCTTGGCCGCCAGGCGCTCGCTGAGCTCGCCGGCGAGGCCGCGCGACGAGGCGATGCCGAGCTTGCAGGTGTCGGTGCCCGGGCAGGCGGTGACGTCGACGATCGTGCCCGCGCCCGGCGCGGCGAGATCGGCGGCGGCGAGGTCGCGGTAGAGCGCCGGCAGGTCGGCCTCGCTCACCCAGCGGAGCACGATGTTCTGCTCGACCGTGGTACGCACGTTGTCGCCGCAGTAGCGCCGGGCGATGTCGGCGAGGCGGCGCATCTGCCACGACGTGGCGTCGCCGAGCGGCAGCGTGACGGTGGCGACGACGTAGCCCGGCTGGCGCTGGCCATAGACGTTGGTCGCGCGCCAGCGCTCGAAGCCCGCGGGCATGGCGGCGCCGTTCAACGCGCCGCCGGGCTTGAGCGGGGTCTCGCGATAGGAGGACAGGCGGTCGAGGTAGGCGGTCCACGCGTCGTCGTGCGGGAGCTTGGCGCGCTCCTCGAGGACCAGGCGGCGGAACTCCTCGAGGCCGAGCTTGGCGACCAGGAACTTGATGCGGGCCCGCGCCCGGTTGCGCTTCTCGCCGAGGCGGGCGAAGACGCGCGCGATCGCCTGCGCCAGCGGCAGGATCTCGTCCTCGGTCACGAACGCGTCGAAGAGCTTGGCCTGGTAGGGGACGGTGCCAAGGCCGCCGCCGACGTAGACCTCGAAGCCGCGCTGCTCCTTGCCGTCGACGACGCGCGTGCGCGCGATCAGGCCGAGATCGTGCAGGCTCACCAGGCCGCAGGCGTGCTGCTCGCACCCCGAGAAGGCGACCTTGAACTTGCGGCCGAAGTCCTGGGCGTCGGGATGCCCGAGGAGGAACCGCATGATCGCGTCGGCGTAGGGCGTGACGTCGAAGGTCTCGTCGCGGCACACCCCCGCCAGCGGGCAGGCGGTGACGTTGCGGACCGAGTTGCCGCAGGCCTCGCGCGTGGTGATGCCGACGGCGCCGAGCCGCCGCATGAGCGACGGCGTGTCGTCGATGTGCACGAAGTGGAGCTGGAAGTCCTGGCGCGTGGTGACGTGGCAGATCGCGTCCGAGTACTCCTCGGCGAGGTCGGCGAGGACGTCCATCTGCCGGGGGGTGAGGCCGCCGAAGGGAATCTTGATGCGCTGCATCCCGGGGGCGTCCCACAGGGTCTCGGGGCCCTTGGTGAGGTCGGCGCTCGGGTACGCGATCTCGCGCGGCGCGACCCCGTCGTGGCGCTGGCCGTTGTCGTAGCGCTGGCCGTAGACGCCGCGCCGGAGCCGGGTCTCGGCGAAGAGCTTCTCGTCGATCTTGCCCTGCTTCTTGAGCTCGATCTGGCTCTCGAAGGCGTCGATCTCCGCCGCCAGGTCCGGAGGCAGCTCGTCCGCCAGTCGTTCCTTCCAAGTCATCATGGTGATTGCCCTTTTTCGCCGCCGTGGGGCGGCTGGCGCTGCCATCGATCTTAGCCCAGGGCCGCGCTCGTCCACAACTCGGCGCGCCCCGCGCGCCGTCGAGTCCGAGACTTATCGCCCGCCCTGCATCGATACAACGGGGCGCCGCGGCATGCGGCCGCGCGCGCGCGGCGCTTTGACGCCTCCGCCCATCTGATCTACTCGGGAGCCGCCATGAGCACCGAGGACGAGACCACCGCCAGGACCCGCGCCGCCGTCGAGGCGTACGTGCGTGCATGGGCGACCAACGACAAGGAGGCGCTGCTCGCGGCGTTCGCCGAGGACGGCGTCTGGATCGATCCCGTCGGAACCCCGCCCTATCGCGGCCGGGCGGCGATCGGCGGCTTCTGGGACCAGGCCCACGCCGGGGACCAGCGCTTCACGCCTGAGGTACGGCGCATCGTCGCCTGCGGGAACGAGGCGATCCTGCTCTTCCGCATGGTCGTCCGCAACGCCGGCGGCGGCGGCATGACCATCGACGTCTGCGACCAGATGGTCGTCGGGCCCGACGGCAAGATCCAGGTCGCGAAGGCGTTCTGGGACGCGACCTGCCTCGGCCAGCTCTGAGGCTCGGGGGACGTGGCGCGTGACCTCGGCAAGCCGGCCGCGCTCAGGTCGGCGGACTCCATTGCGCGCTGGGACGACGAGGCCGACGTCGTCGTCGTCGGCTACGGCGGCGCGGGCGCCGCGGCCGCCATCGCGGCCCGCGCCGCGGGCGCCGACGTGCTCCTCCTCGAGCGCGCCGGCGGCGGGGGCGGCACGACCGCGCTCTCGACCGGCCAGATCTACCTCGGCGGCGGCACGCCCATCCAGACCGCGTGCGGCTTCGAGGACTCGCCCGAGGCGATGTGCGCCTACCTGCTGGCGTCGTGCGGCCCGAGCGCCGACGAGGCCAAGATCCGCCTCTTCGCGGCCGAGAGCGTGGCGCACTTCCACTGGCTGGTGGCGCAGGGCGTCCCCTTCAAGGCGTCCTACTACGGCGAGGGTTCGTACACCCCGACCGACGACTGCCTGAGCTACTCGGGGAGCGAGCTGGCCTGGCCCTACCGCGAGCTCGCGCGGCCGGCGCCGCGCGGCCACACCGTGCAGCAGGCGGGCATCGAGGCCGGCGGCATGCTGATGCGCGCCCTCACCGCCGCCACCGAGCGCAGCGGCGCCCGTATCCGCACCGACACGCTCTGCGAGACCCTCGTCGTCGACGGCGCACGCCGCGTCGCCGGCGTCGTTGCCCGGGTCGACGGCCGCGAGGCCTGCTACCGGGCGCGCGGCGGCGTCGTCCTCGCCGCCGGCGGCTTCATCAACAACAAGGCGATGGTGGAACGCTACGCGCCGCTGCTCCGCAAGTGCCGCTTCCGGGCCGGCTGCGACGGCGACGATGGGCGCGGCATCCGCATGGGGATGGCCGCCGGCGGCGCGGCGATCCGCATGGACGTCGGCTGCATCGTGCTGCCGTTCACGGTGCCGAAGCAGCTCGTCAAGGGCATCCTGGTGAACCGGCGCGGCGCCCGCTTCATCGCCGAGGACCTCTACCAGACGGTGGTCGGCGAGGCCGCGCTCCTGCGCGAGAACGGCGAGGTCTTCCTGATCGCCGACAACGCGGTCTTCGCGCGGCCCTTTCCCGAGACCGAGATCGCCGCCGTCGAGGAGACCGTCGCCGACCTCGAGCGCACGCTCGCCTTCCCGGACGGAAGCCTGCAGCAGACCATGGCCTTCTACAACGCGCACGCGGCGCGCGGCGAGGATCCCCTCTTCCGGAAGCACCCCGACAACCTGGTGCCGCTCGTACACCCGCCCTTCGCCGCCCTCGACTACACGACCGCGAAGGCGCTCTACACCGTCTTCACGCTCGGCGGCCTGCACACCACGCCCGAGGGCGTGGTCCTGAACCCCGACGGCGACCCGGTGTCGGGCCTCTACGCGGCCGGCCGCACGACCTCGGGTCTCGCCGCCCAGGGCTACTCGAGCGGGCTCTCGATCGCCGACGCAACGTTCTTCGGCCGCCGCGCCGGCCGCGCCGCGGCCGCGCGCGCCCGGCACTCAGTCGGCGGCTGACGGGCGCGGCGCCGGCACCGGCGCGGCGCCGAGCCACGGGAAGGGCGCCAGGAGGCGCTCCACCTGTACCGGCGACGCGGAGAACGAGCCGGCCACGATCAGCCGCATGTTCCGCCGCACGTAGTCGCGATCGAGCTCGAGGAGCGTGACGGGCTCGAGCCGGACCAGGCGGGCCGGATCGCGCCCGCCGATCGCATACTCCCCGATCGCGACCAGCTCGCCGTCGGGCGCGGCCACGAACTCGATCAGCAGGGAGTGGCGGCGGTCGGCGCCCGGATCCGCCGGTCGCGGGCGGTCCTCCAGGCGCTCGCCGACAACCGCGAGCGCACGCGCGAAGCGCGTCGCGGGCTCGGCGCCGGGCGTGCCGACCGGCCAGTTGGCGAGCTCCTTCTCACGGATCTCCGCCGTCGCGTCCCCGAGAAGAATCGTCCGCAGGCGCGTCTGGACGACGGCGGCGGCGCCGCGGCGCACGATCCGCACCTCGCCGACCGCGTGCGGCAGCGTCGTCCGCGCGACGACCTCGTCGTCCGCGGTCGCGAGCAACGCCGCCCGCCCGGCGCCCGCGCCGGCGGCGCCCGCGAGGCACGCGCCGCCCGCGACCACGATCGCCGCCAGCAGCCCGCGGGCACCGGCACGGGCGCGCACGCGGTCGTCCCGCGCGGGGGCCGGCATCCTCACGATGCCTCGGGGAGCGGCGCGGCGGCGCCGGCCCCCTGCCGGAGGGCGCGCAGGTCGTCCAGGATGAGGTACCATGCCGGCACCAGTATCAGGGTGACGGCGGTCGCGAACAGCACCCCGAAGGCGATCGAGACCGCCATCGGGATCAGGAACTGCGCCTGCAGGCTGCGCTCGAGGAGGAGCGGCGTCAGGCCGGCGAAGGTGGTGAGCGAGGTCAGCATGATCGCCCGGAAGCGCGCCACGCCGGCCGTCCGCGCCGCCTCGTCCACCGAGAGCCCACGGGCGCACGCGCGGTTCACGTAGTCGACCAGGACCAGGCTGTCGTTCACGACCACGCCCGCGAGCGCGACCAGGCCGAGCATCGAGAAGAAGTTCAGGTCCCACCCGATCAGGAAGTGCCCCCACACGGCGCCCACCATGCCGAAGGGGATCGCCGACATGATGATGAGCGGCTGGACGTAGGAGCCGAGCGGCACGGCGAGCAGCGCGTAGATCATGAAGAGCGCCAGCATGAAGCCCCAGCGCAGGCTCTCCATGAACTCGCGCTGCTGGCGTTGCTCGCCCTCGAGCGAGTAGCTGATCCCGGGATGGGCGGCGAGGATCTCGGGCAGGACCGACCGCCGGAGGTCGCGCACGACCTCGTTCGGCGTGGTCTGCTCCAGGTCGACGTGGGCGGTGACGTCGATCACGCGCTGGCGGTCGGCGCGCTTGATCTGCGCGAAGCCACGGCCGTGCTCGACCTCGGCGACGGCGCCGAAGGGCACCGCCGACCCGTCGCCGGCGCGGATCCACATGCGCTCGACGTCGCCGAGCGAGCGGCGGCGCTCGCGCGGGTAGCGCACCATCACCCGCACCTCGTCGCGGCCGCGCTGGATGCGCTGCACCTCGTCGCCGTAGAACGCCTGGCGCACCTGGCGCGCGAGGTCCGCGAGCGACAGGCCGAGGGCCTCGGCGGAGGGACGGATGCGGAGGTTGAGCTCGCGCTTGCCGCCGCGGAAGGAGTCGGCGACGTCGTAGACCCCCGCAAAGCCCGCGAGCCGCTCCTTGAGATCGGCCGCCGCCGCCTGCAGCGCGGCGACGTCGGTGCCGCGTAGCTCGACGTCGATCGGCTCCCCCGCCGACAGCACGCTCGACGAGTACGTCAGCTCGACGGCGTCGGGCACGGCGCCGGTGAGCTCGCGCCAGCGGCCGACGACCCACTCGCCGCTGACGTCGCGGTCCTCGCTCGGCGCGAGCTCGACGTTGACCTCGCCGAGGTGCGCCGCGCTCGTCGACGCCACCGCCCGGCCGGTCCGGTCGCGCTCCTGCTCGGCACGGCGCGGCTGTCCCCCGACCGACGACAGCATGTGCCGGAAGACGCTCGGCGCGTCCGCGGGCGTCGCGGCGTCGATCTCGGCGCGCAGGCGCTCGGCGCCCTCCTCGATCCGGGCGACGGCGCGCGCCGTCGCCTCGGCGGGCGTGCCCTGCGGCATGGTGAGGAACGCCGCCACGTAGTCCCCCTCCACCTCCGGCAGGAACACGAAGCGCGTCCAGCCGCCGGCGACCAGGCCGGCGGTGACGATCATCACGCCCACCCCCGCGGCCGCCGTCACGTAGCGCCACGCGAGCGCGCGCGCGAGGAAGGGCGCGTAGACCGCGCGCAGGAACCACTCCAGCGCGGCCGCCGTGCGCTCCTGCACCCGCCGCCAGCCGCGCGCGCTCCGCACGTCGTCCCGGCCGGCGTGCACCAGGTGCGACGGCAGGACGAAGTTGGCCTCGATCACCGAGAAGGTGAGCGCCGCGATCACGATCACCGGCACGGCCCTGATCAGCTTCCCCATCGAGCCCGGGATCATCAGGAGGGGCGAGAACGCCGCGACCGTCGTCAGCACCCCGAAGATCACCGGCACCGCGACCTCCTGGGTGCCCTCGATCGCCCCGCGTAGGCGATCACCGGTGCGCTGCTGGTGGGTGTAGACGTTCTCGCCGACGACGATGGCGTCGTCGACCAGGATGCCGAGCACCAGCACGAAGGCGAAGAGCGACAGCATGTTGATCGAGATGTCGAACAGCGGCAGCGCCCACAGCGTGCCGAGGATCGCGATCGGTACGCCGAAGCCGATCCAGAACGCGAACCGCAGGCGCAGGAAGAGCGCCAGCACGATCAGCACCAGCACGATGCCGCGGCGCGCGTTCTCGAGCAGGCTGTTCAGGCGCTCGCGCAGATAGAAGGACCAGTCCTCCCAGGGGGTGACGGTGATGCCCTCGGGCAGGGTCGCCTGCACGCGCTCGACGTAGTCGTGCACCGCGGCGGCGACGTCGAGCGCGCCCTGCTGGCCGACGCGGTAGACCTTGATCATGACCGCCGGCGTGCCGTCGAAGCGCGACCAGCGGTCGCTCTCCTCGAAGCCGTCGACGACGCGCGCCACCTCGCCGAGCGTGAGCCGCGTGCCGTCGGCCCGCGAGAGCAGCAGCAGGCTCTCGAACTCGCGGCCGCGGTACGCCTGGCCCTTGGCGCGGAGCAGGATCTCGCCCCCCGCCGTCTTGAGCGTGCCGCCCGGCACGTCGAGCGACGAGCGGCGGACCGCCGCAACGACCTCGTCGAAGGTCAGGCCGTGGCGCCGGAGTGCCTCCTCCGCGACCTCGATCGAGATCTCGTAGGGTACCTCGTCGGCGATCTCGGCGTGCGTGATGCCCGGGAGGGCCACGAGCTCGTCGCGCACGCGCTTGCCGATCGCGTGCAGCACCCGCGGGTCGTCACTGCCGGTGACGGCCAGGTTGACGACCTGCGTCCGGAAGAGGAGCTGCTGCACCACCGGCCGCTCGGTCTCGACCGGCAAGGTGTCGATGGCGTCCACCTGCGCCTGGATCTCGTCGAGGACGCGGCGGACGTCGGCGCGGGGATCGACCTCGGCGGTCACGACGCCGATCCCCTCGTCGGCGATCGAGCTCAGGCGCCTGATGCCCTCGACACCGTGGATGCGCTCCTCGATCCGGACGCAGACCGCCTCCTCGACCTCCTCGGGCGCCGCGCCGCGGTAGGGCACCGTGATGGTGATCATCTCGGTGCGGACCTCAGGAAAGACCTCCTGGCGAACCCGGGGAAGGCTCGCGAGCCCGCAGCCCACGATCACGAGCATGAGCAGGTTCGCCGCGACCGGGTTGCGGGCGAACCAGGCGATCGCCGCCCTCACGACGGCTCCGCGACGGTACGCACCCTCATGCCGTCGACCGCGGCCTCGATCTGCGAGAGGCAGACGCGCTCCCCGGCGACGAGCCCGGAGCGGACGACGACCTCGTCCCCCTGGCGCCGCAGCACCTCGACCGTGCGCACCCGCAGGCGGCTCTCACCGTCGACGGTCAGCACCTGGTCCGCGCCGTGCAGCGCGGCGCGCGGCAGGACCACCGCCTCGGGGATGGTGCGGCCGCGGATCTCGGCCGCGACGAAGAGGCCGACGGCGAGCGGCACGCCCGGCCGCTCGACGGCGCGCCCGTAGGGATCGTCGACGCGCGCGACCACGTGCACCATGCGGCTGCGGGGATCGATCTCGCCCTCGGTGCGCACCACGCGGCCGTGCCACTCGCGCGCGGCGCCGGCGAAGTCGGCGCGCAGGACGACCGCGGGCCCGTCGCCGTCGTCACCGGCGCCGTCGAGGCGCAGGCTCAGGAAGGCCACGTCCTCGGCGGTGATCGGCAGGCGCACCTCGGCGTAGTCGACGGCGTAGATGCGCCCGAGCGTGGTGCCGCGCGCCACGAACTGGCCGACGTCGACGCGCTCCTCGCGCACCCGTCCGGCGAACGGCGCGTGCATTTCCGTGCGTGCGAGGTCGATCTCGGCCTGCTCGAGCGCCGCCTCCGCCTCGCGCCGCGACGCCCGCGCGAGCGCCGCGGCGTTCTCCGCGATCTCGAGGTCGCGGGCGCTGATCAGCCCCTCGCCGGCGAGCCGGCGGCCGCGGTCGAGGTTGCGCGCGTTCACGCGCTCCTCGCTCCGCCGCGCCTCGGCGCCGGCGCGCGCGCGCTCGACGGCGACGCGGTAGTCGACGGGGTCGATGCGCAACAGCGGGTCGCCCGCGGCGAAGAAGCCGCCCGACGCGAGCGCGGGCGACACCCAGATCACCCGCCCCGCCACCTCGGCGACGAGGTCGCTCTCGGTGCGCGGCACGACCGTGCCCTGGGTGCGCACCACGAGCTCGACCGGGCGCGGCGCGACCGCGAGCACGCGCACCAGCGGCGGCTGCACCACCGGCGCCGTGCGCGCCACGTCCTGGCGCGCCGCCACCAGGAGCGCCGCCGTCAAGAGGGACGCGGCGAGCACCGCGATCGGCAGCAGGATCTTGGCGCGCCGCCTCACGCCGCCCCTCCCGCCGGCGCCCGGAAGCCGGCCGCGAGGAAGGTCACGGCGCGCCGGATGGTCGTGGCCTCGTCGGCCGGCCCGAGAGCGCGTCCGGGAACGATCTCGAGCAGGTGCATGCGCGAGAGGAGATGCGTCAGCACCGCGATCATGAACTCGAAGCGCCAGCCGACCTCGACCGCCGCCACCTCCGGCAGCGCGCGGCGGAGCGCGACGAGGAAGCGCGCCCCGACCTCCCCGAACTGCTCGCGCAGCATCCGCTGCACCACCTCCTCGGGCTCGGAGAAGAAGCGCGCGATGAGCTGCGCCGGGCTCGGGCCCGCGGGATCGAGCTCGGCGATCAGCCGGAAGGCGGGCGCGACGAACGCCTCCAGCACCGCCTCGAGCGGGAGCGCGCCGTCGCCGGCGGCGGCCTCGATGACGTCGAGGCGCGCCAGGCGGTCGGCGTTCAGGGGCGCGGCGCGGCGGGTGAAGAGCGCCGCCAGCAGCGCCTCCTTCGAGCCGAAGTGGTAGTGCACGGCGGCGACGTTGACGCCGGCCGCGAGCGTGATCGCGCGCAGCGAGGTGCGCGCGAAGCCCTCCTCCCCGAAGAGCCTCTCGGCGGCCGCGAGCAGCCGCTCCTTGGTATCGCCGTTGGCCGTGCGCCCCGCGGTCACCATCGTTCAATCAGGTGCTTGAAACGTACGCTTCAAGCGGGTGCTAGTCAACGGCCCGTCAGCCGCCGCCGTGCACGTTGATCTTCTCGCCGGTGAGGTAGCCGGCCCGCGCCGAGACCAGGAAGCGGACGACGTCGGCGACGTCCCCGGGCTGGCAGACCCGGCCGAAGGGCATGGCGGCGTCGAGCGCCCGCATGTCGGTCACGCCCTGGGTGGCGCGCACCAGCCGCCGCCCCATCTCGGTCTCGACCAGGCCGGGCGCGACCACGTTCACGTGGATGCCGTGTGCGCGCTCCTCCTTCGCGAGCGTGAACGCGAGCGCCTCCAGGGCGGCCTTCGCCATCGTGTAGGGCGCGCCGCCGGCGACGTGGTGCAGCGTGGCGATGCTGGAGATCATGATCACGTCGCCACGCGGGCGCGCACGCATCGCCGGGACGACCAGCTTGCAGAGATAGTGCGCCGCGAGCGCGTGCGTCCGCACCACGCGCTCGAGCTCCGCGGGGTCGGTCTCGGCGACCGTCTGGCCCCGGCTCGCGAGGCCGGCGTTGTTGACCAGGAGGTCGATCGGGCCGAGGTCGCGGGCGACCGCCTCGACCATCGCCGCGTCCTCATCACAGCGGTCGACCGACGCCCGGTAGGCGCGCGCGCGGCGTCCCCGGGCCTCGATCTCGGCGACGGTCGCGCGCGCCGCCGCCTCGTCCTTCCGGTAGTTCACCGCCACGTCCGCGCCGTCGGCGGCGAGGCCGAGCGCGATCGCGCGCCCGATGCCGCGTCCGCCGCCGGTCACGAGCGCGACGCGCCCCGCGAGCTCTCCTGCCATGGTCGCCTCCCGCGCGCAGCTTGACGTAGGTTGATCGACCAATCTATCTAAAACGCGACCCCGGCGCCGGTCAACGGCGGCGCCCGCAAGGAGGCCCGCTCGTGGATCTGCCGTCCGTCCCGCTCGACCGAACAGACGTCATCACGGCGCGGCACTACGCCGCTACCGCCTGAAGCCGGCGTGACCGTCGACCCCGTGCTGGTCGACCTCGACCGCCTGGGCGCCTGGATGGATGCCCGGGGCCTCCCTCCCGGACCGATCGAGCACGCCACCCGGCTCGGCGGCGGGACGCAGAACGTCCTGGTGCGCTTCGAGCGCGGCGGGCACGCCTACGTCGTCCGCCGGCCGCCACCGCACCCGCGGCCGCGGAGCGACGAAACCATGCGGCGCGAGGCCCGCGTCCTCGGCGCGCTCGCCGCGACCGACGTGCCCCACCCCCGCCTGATCGCCGCCTGTCCCGACACCGAGGCGCTGGGCGTCGCCTTCTACCTCATGGAGCCGATCGCGGGCTTCAATCCGACGACCGGCCTCCCGGAGCCGCACCGCTCCGACCCGGCAATGCGCCACGCCATGGGCCTGGCGCTCGTCGACGCGATCGCGGCGCTCGGCCGTGTCGACTACCGCGCCGTCGGCCTCGAGGGCTTCGGCCGGCCCGAGGGCTACCTCGCACGCCAGGTCGAGCGCTGGCGGGCGCAGCTCGCGAGCTACGAAGCGATGCCGGGCTACCCGGGCCCGGAGATCCCCGGCGTCGAGCGCGTCGCGGCGTGGCTCGACGCCAACCGCCCGGCCACGTTCACGCCCGGCATCCTCCACGGCGACTACCACCTGGCGAACGTCCTCTTCGCCCACGACGGCCCGCGCCTCGCCGCCATCGTCGACTGGGAGCTCTCCACCATCGGCGACCCGCTCCTCGACCTCGGCTGGCTGCTCGCCACCTGGCCCGACCCGGCGAGCGCCCCCATGACCGCCGCCGCCGTCACCCCCTGGGAGGGCTTCCCGAGCGCCGCCGAGCTGGTCGAGCGCTACCGCCGGGGGACGACGCGCGATCTCGCCGCCATCGACTGGTACGCCGTCCTCGCCTGCTACAAGCTCGGCATCATCCTCGAGGGCACGCACGCCCGCGCCTGCGCCGGCAAGGCCGACCGCACGACCGGCGACATGCTGCATGCGACCACGGTCGCGCTCTTCGAGCGGGCTTTGAGATTGATTGCCGCCACCTGAGCCGCCCGTAGTTGCGTCCGCTGCCCAAACGTCCGACAACTGCCGGACCGCCCGTCGAGGAGCCGCATGCCGAAGTCGAACGCCGAGATCACCGCCGAGCTGACCGCGCCCGGGAGCCGCTTCGAGATCGCCGAGCAGGTCATCCGCGGCATTCCCACCCGGGTCTGGAAGAACGCCCCGCCGTCGCTCGCCGCGGTGCTCGAGCGCAGCCGCGAGTACGGCGACGAGATCTTCCTGGTCTACGAGGACGAGCGCCTGAGCTTCGCGGAGCACTACCGGCGCGCCGCGCGCCTGGCGCGGGTGCTGGTCGAGGACTGGGGGGTCGTCAAGGGCGACCGCGTCGCGATCGCGATGCGGAACTTCCCCGAGTGGTCGCTCGCGTTCTGGGCGGCCGCGGCCGCCGGGGCGATCGTCGTGCCGCTGAACGCGTGGTGGACCGGCGAGGAGCTCGAGTACGGGCTCGCCGACTCGGGCGCGCGCCTGCTCTTCTGCGACCCGCAGCGCGCCGAGCGCGTGGCGCCGCGTCTGGGCGCGCTCGCGCTCGACCGGATCGTCGTCGCCCGCGCCCGCGGCCCGCTCGCGCTCGAGGCGCTGCGCTTCGAGGACGTCGGCGGCGTGCCGGACGCCGGCGTCACGCTCCCGGCGGTGGCGCTCGATCCCGAGGACGACGCCACCATCTTCTACACCTCGGGGACGACCGGCCACCCGAAGGGCGCGCTCGGCAGCCACCGCAACATCTGCGGCAACCTGGTGAGCCTCGCCTTCGCGCAGGCGCGCGCCGCGGCGCGCAGCGGCGCTCCGACCACGCCCCCCGCCGATCGCCCGCGGAACGCCGCGCTGCTCTCGGTGCCGTTCTTCCACGCCACCGGCTGCCACGCGATCCTGGTCTCGAACACCGCCTTCGGGGGCAAGCTCGTGATGATGCACAAGTGGGACCCCGAGCGCGCCCTCGAGCTCATCGAGCGCGAGCGCCTCACCACCTTCGGCGGCGTGCCGGCGATGGTCTGGCAGGTGCTCGAGTCGCCGAGCTTCCGCACGCGCGACCTCTCGAGCGTCCGCAGCGTGAGCTACGGCGGCGCGCCCGCCGCCCCCGAGCTGGTCCGGCGCATCAAGGAGGAGTTCCCGGGCGGCACCCCGTCGAACGGCTACGGCCTCACCGAGACCTCGTCGGTCACGACGCTGAACGCCGGCGCCGACTACGTCGCCAGGCCCGACAGCGTCGGCATCCCGGTGCCGGTCTGCGAGGTCAAGGTCGTCTCGCCCGAGGGGACGACGCTGCCCGTCGGCGAGATCGGCGAGCTCTGGATCAAGGGGCCGAACGTCGTCAAGGGCTACTGGAACAAGCCCGAGGCCACCGCCGAGACCTTCACCGACGGCTGGCTGCACTCGGGCGACCTCGCCCGCCTGGACGAGGAGGGGTTCGTCTACATCGTCGACCGGGCGAAGGACATGGTCATCCGCGGCGGCGAGAACGTCTACTGCGTCGAGGTCGAGAGCGTGCTCTACGACCATCCCGACGTGGTCGACGCCGCGGTCGTCGGCCTGCCGCACAAGGTGCTCGGCGAGGAGGTCGGCGCCGTCGTCCAGGTGCGGCCCGGGGCCGCCGTCGACGCCGAGGATCTGCGCGCCCACGTCGCCCGGCACCTCGCCGCCTTCAAGGTCCCGGTGCGGATCGACATCCGCCAGGCGCCGCTGCCGCGGAACGCCACCGGCAAGATCCTGAAGCGCCAGCTCCGGGACGAGATGGCGGGAGCGGCCCCGGCGTGAGCGGGCGCGGCGGCGCCGGGGGCTGAGCGATGGCGGAGCGCCTGGCGATGGCGCCCTTCTTCGGGCGCGCCGACCAGGCGATCGTGCGCCATACACCGCACGCGTGCGCCCTCGGCCTCCGCCTGGTGGCGATCGCGCCGCGCGAGGCGACGCTCGCCCTCCCCTACCGGCCCGAGCTGGTCGGCGATCCCATCCGCGGCGTGGTCTTCGGCGGCGTCATCACCAGCCTGCTCGACCAGGCGAGCGGCCTCGCCGTCGCCTGCAGCCTCGAGACCCCGCGCGCGATCGCCACCGTCGACCTCCGGGTCGACTACCTGCGCGCCGCCGAGCCCGGCTGCGAGCTCTTCGGCCGCGCGCACTGCTACAAGGTGACGCGCACGGTCGCGTTCATCCGCGCGAGCGCCTGGGACCGCACGCCGGACGACCCCTTCGCGAGCGCCCTCGCGACCTTCATGCTCGGCGCCAACACCACCGAGAGCCCCTACGCCCGCCTGCTGCGCGAGCGTGCCGGCGGCGCGGAGCCGGCGTGACGCGCATCCTCGAGCGCATCCCCTACGCGCGCTTCCTCGGCGTCACCGCCGAGGAGGGGCCCGACGGCCTGGTCTGCGTGCTGCCGTTCCACGACGTGATCGTCGGCAACGCCGCCCTCCCCGCCGTGCACGGCGGCGCGCTCGGCGCCTTCCTCGAGCTCGCGGCCATCGTCCAGCTCGTCGCCGAGAGCGAGGGCGCCCGCCTGCCGAAGCCGATCAACTTCGCGATCGACTACCTGCGCTCCGCCGGCCCGCGCGCGACCCGCGCCCGCGCCACCGTCGTCAAGCTCGGCCGCCGGATCGCCAACGTGCACGTGGTGGCGTGGCAGGACGACGCCGCCCGGCCGGTCACGACCGGCAACGGCAAGTTCCTGCTGTAGAGAACGCCGAGCCGGCGCGCGTGCCTACCGCCGCCGGCTCCCCTTTTCGGGCTCGGTGGCGCCGCCCGGCTATGAGCAGGTGCACTCGTCCGCCAACCCGGGCGGGACACAGGTCACGGGACAGGCGGCGCTGTCGGTGCCATCGCACTGCTCGAGCGGCCCCTCGACGAGATCGTTGCCGCAGACCGCGACGATCGCCGACGGGAGGCAGAGCTCGCGCGGATGGGTGATCTCGACGCTCGCGGGCCCTAGCTGGTTCTCGATGAAGATGCCCGCCAGATTCAGCCGCTTGGGATCGGGCTTGACCTTGTAGCACAGCAGCGAGGTGAGCGGCGGCACCAGCGGCGTCGGCGGCTCGCCCGGGACCTCCTTCACCGCCGGGATGCAGAGCCGGAACGGCTTCTTGATCTTGAAGGTGAGCGGCGTGGGCACGACGCCGGTCGCGCCGAAGAACTGATCCTCGGCCATCACGCCCTCGAGGCGGAAGCGCGTCTTGGCGACCTTGTAGCAGTCGTAGTGGTTGAAGTCGTCGGCGAGCGGGGCGGGCGGCCCGGCGAGGCTCTTGGCCGTCGGCACGAGCAGGATGTCGGGGCGGATGACGTCCATCAGCAGGCCGTCGGGATGGAGCTGGTTCGTCACCAGGATCTCGCGGCGGCGCTCGAACTTGGGAAAGCCCGACTGGCGCTTGATCTGGTAGCCGGCGAGGTGCTCGGGGGCGAGCGGCGCGTCGGGATCCTCGCCGTTCTTGCTCGCGGGCGCGCACAGGCGGGTGATCTTCTTCACCACGACCAGGTTGGGCCCGAACTTGACGTCGGTGAGGAGGACGTTCTCGATCTGCGGGACCGAGATCTTGCGGGTCTGGTGACAGACGAAGTGCTTGAGCGGGTCCGGGGTCTCGCTCGGGGTCGGACCGGTGGCGGTAGGGGTGACGGTCGGCGTCGCGGTCACCGTCGGCGTCGCGGTCACGGTCGGCGTGGCGGTCGCGGTCACCGTCGGCGTGACCGTGGGCGTCGCGGTGACCGTGGGCGTGGCGGTGGCGGTCGCCGTGGGCGTCGCCGTCGCGGTGGCAGTAGCCGTGACTGTGGGCGTGGCGGTGATCGTCGCCGTCGGTGTCACGGTCGGCGTCGCCGTGGCGGTCGGCGTGGCCGTGACCGTGGGCGTGGCCGTCACGGTCGGCGTCGCCGTCACCGTGGGCGTCGGCGTCACCGTCGGCGTCGGCGTGACCGTCGGCGTCGCCGTTGGCGTGACCGTGGCGGTGACCGTCGCCGTCGCGGTCGGCGTGACCGTGAGTGTCGGCGTGACCGTGGGCGTCGCGGTCACCGTGGCGGTCGCGGTCGGCGTGACCGTCGCCGTGACCGTCGGCGTCGCCGTGACCGTCGGCGTGACCGTGGGCGTCATGGTCTCGGTCGGGGTGATCGTGGCCGTCACCGTCGGGGTGATGGTCGCGGTGAGGCTCGGCGTGGCCGTCGCCGTCGTGGTGGGCGTCGGCGTGGGGGCCGTCGGGGTCGGTGTCGGCGTCGGCAGGACGGTCGGCGGGAAGTTCGGATCACCGCCGGTCTTGAAGGGCGAGTTGTGGATCGAGTCGGCCCCGACCAAGATCGGATTTGCCCCGCACACCCCGACGTCGAAGCTCATCTCGTACACCATCGGCCACTCCCAGACGTTGGTCGTGTCGAAGAAGGGGTACTCGAGATCGTTCGGGGTGTCGTTCGGGAGCTCGAAGGGAGACTTCCACGCGGAGGCGAGGGACGGCGGCGCCTGGTCGACCTCGAACGCGGTGTTGTTCAGGTTCCAGGCGAGTGACGTCGCGGCGGTGTACCCCGGCGGGGGTGTGCCGTCGTCGCGCCCGCTGCAGTCGCCGTGCGCGTACGTGCCGTTGTAGGTCGCCGTCGAGGACAGGTTGCTCGAGGGCTGGAACTCGACGAGCGCCTGCAGGCCGGGATCGAGCAGCGGCCCCGTGTACTCCTGGCCGTTGGGCGGCGTGTAGCCGGCGTACCCCGGGATGCTCTTGAGCTCGTTGGGAATGCACAGGTACGACTGCCCCCACGTGAATGAGGTGGCGCCGCAGGAGACGCTGACGTCGATCAGCTTCTCGCTATTGTAGAGCATGCGCAGGTTGCGCGATTCGGTCCAGCCGACGCTCTGCATGTAGCTCGAGAAGGTCGCGTCGAAGACGTTGTCGTTGACCAGCGGGTTCGCGACGAAGGCCAGGTACAACGTCGTGCCGCTCTGGGCGGCGTACAGCGAGCCGCGGTCGGGCACCTCCGAGATGAGGGTGTACTCCGCGTCGTCACCGTCCCCGTGGAACAAGCCGTTCACGGTGACCGCGCTCGCCGGCGCCGATGCGAGCGCGAGCAGGACGGAGGCTGCAAGGGCGATGCGCGACGGGGAGAAGGTACGGAGGTGCAGGGTGAATCTCATGATGGGATGTCCTCTCGCGGCACCTGGAGTGGGCAGGCGCCTCCCACGACGGCACGGCGTAATCAGGGTGTCTCTACCTAGTCCGTTCGGCGCGGCCACGCAAGCGTAGACTGAGAGCCGAGCGGCGATATCTGCACTGGATTGGAGCAAGTGTCGGTCGGCCTCGTCGCCCCAAGGCCAGCCGGCCCGAGCGGCGGCAGCGCGGCGGCACGCGCTGCCGCCGGTGCCCTACCGACGCTCCCGGGGCGCGCTACGGCCGCGCGCGGTTAGGTCGGGCCAGAGGGTGTCGGCGCCGCGCGCGATCGCAGCGTGGCCGAGCGCGGCGGCCCACGCGGCGTCGCTCCCGAACTCGGCGCGCCAGGACCACAGGCGGCGGGTCGCGAAGTGGAGACCGTGCTCGTAGGTGAAGCCGATGGCGCCGTGCACCTGGTGCGCGATGCCGGTCGCGCGGTCGACGGCGCCGCCGATCAGCGTCTTGGCGACGGCGATCTCGAAGCGCGGGTCGCCCTCCGCGGCGGCGGCGCGGCATGCCGCCTCGGCGGCGATGCCCGCCGCGGCGACGGCGCCCGCGAGCTCGGCGAGCATGTGCTGAATGACCTGGAACTTGCCGATCGGACGGCCGAACTGCACGCGCTCCCCGGCGTAGCGGACAGCCTGGTCGAGGAGCGTCGCCAGCGCGCCCGCCATCTGCGCGCTCCGGACGAGGGCGCCGAAGAGCCGGACGGCGTCGGCGGGCAGCGCCGCCGGACGCCGCGCCAAGAGCGGCGCGGCGTCGAAGACCAGCGTGTCGCGGGGCTCGCGCGCGACGTTCTCCGCGGGACGGATGGCGACACCGTCCGCGCGCGCGATCATCCCGACCTCGAGCGCGCCGGGAGCCGGGGACCCGCCCGCGGGCGCGGCGCCCGCGCCGGCCGCCCCCGCGCCCGGATCGGCCACGACCAGGACGGCGTGGCCGGCGTGCCGTCCCCACGGCACGTCGGCGACCTCGGCCGTCAGGCAGCCGGCGGCGAGCCGGCCGGGAGCGATCGGCGCGGGCAGTACCGTGAGTGGCCCCACGGGAACCGGGATGCCGGCGCGCGCGAGCAGCCACGAGGCCAGGACGGTCTCCCCGAGCGGCAGGGGTACACAATGGTAGCCGCTCGCGCGCAGGACGACGTGGGCCTCGAGCCAGCTCCCGCCGGCGCCGCCGGCGTCCTCGGAGAGGAGCGGGCGCGCGAGGCCGGCGTCCTCGACGGCGCGCCAGAGGTCGTCCTGCCAGTCGCCGCGCTCGGCGGCCTCGATGCGCTCCTTGGTGACACGCTCGGCGAAGAGCCGCGTCACCGCATCCTCGAGCATGGCGCGGAGCTCGCTCACGCGTGCACTCCGTACCGGCTCATCGCAGGCCCAGCCCGCGGGCGATGATGCCGCGCAGGATCTCGCGTGTGCCGCCCCGGAGCGAGAACGACGGCGCGTGCTGCACGCAGTGGGCGAGCACCTGCTGGAAGTCGCTCGCCCCGGCGCCGGCGCGCGGCTCGATGTCCACGAGCGACTGCGCGACGCCGGGGAGCGCCTGCTCGAAGACGCCGCCGACGTCCTTCACCAGCGCCGCCTCGAGCGCCGGGTTGCGGCCGGCCTCGAGCATGCCGGCGACGCTGATCGACATCTGGCGGAGCGTCGCCAGGTGCGCCACCTGGCGGCCGACTGCGACCGCGGCGCGCTCGCCGGGCGGGTCGGGCAGGACCCGGACGAGCTCGGCGAGGAGCGGGTAGCACGAGAGGTAGCGCTCGGGCCCGCTGCGCTCGTACGCCAGCTCGGCCATCACCTGATCCCAGCCGGCGCCCTCGGCGCCCACCAGCATGTCGTCGGGGATGAAGGCGTCCTCGAACACCACCTCGCAGAAGTGCTCGTGGCCGGCGAGGTCGCGGATGGTGCGGACGGTGACGCCCGGGCCGTGGAGGTCGACCAGGATCTGCGACAGACCGGCGTGGCGCCCGTCGGCGCCTCCCGAGGTCCGGAAGAGCGCGATCATGACGTCGCACAGGTGCGCGCCGGTCGTCCAGAGCTTGGTGCCGTTGGCGATCCAGCCGCCCCGGGTCCTGGCGGCGCGCGCGCGGATCGAGGCCAGGTCGGAGCCGGAGTCCGGCTCGCTCATGCCGATGCAGAAGAACAGCTCGCCGCCGCAGATGCGCGGCAGGAACCGCCGGCGCTGCTCCTCGGTCCCGAAGCGCAGCAGGAGCGGCCCGCTCTGGCGGTCGCCCACCCAGTGCGCGCCGACCGGCGCCCCGGCGACCAGCATCTCCTCGAGGACGACGTAGCGCTCGAGCGCCGAGCGCCCGCCGCCGCCGTAGCGTTCGGGCCACGTCATGCCGATCCAGCCGCGCGCGGCGACCGCGCGGCTGAACGCCGGGTCGAACCCTGACCACGTGAAGGCGCGCCGCGCCGGCGGCAAGGCGCCGAGCGCCCCGGCGAGGAACGCCCGCACCTCGCGGCGGAGCGCCTCGGTCTCGGGCGGCAGCTCGCGGAGCTCGAAGCGCATGCTCATCTCTCTCGCCCGCGCCGGCTCGACGGGCGCGCGCGGCGGGTCGCGCACGACCCGCCGCGCCGCCTCCGCGGTCTAGGCCGGTCTAGGCCGCCTCGTAGCCGAAGACGGACTTGATCTCGAGAAACTCCTCGAAGCCGTGCTCGCCCCACTCGCGGCCGTTCCCGGACTGCTTGTAGCCGCCGAAGGCGCCCTTGAAGTCAGGCTGCGCGCCGTTCAGGTGGACGTTGCCGGAGCGGAGGCGGCGCGCCACCAGGCGCGCGTGATCGAGGTCCTGCGAGGAGACGTAGCCGGAGAGACCGTAGTCGGTGTCGTTGGCGATCCGGACGGCGTCCTCCTCGTCCTTGTAGCCGAGGATCGAGAGCACCGGGCCGAAGATCTCCTCGCGCGCGATCGTCATGTCGTTGCGCACCTTGGCGAAGACCGTTGGGCGGACGAAGTAGCCCGCGTCGAAGCCCTCGGGCCGGCCGAGGCCGCCGGTCACCAGCTCGGCGCCCTCGTCGATGCCCTTCTTGATGAGACCCTGGATCTTGTCGTACTGCGCCTTGCTGACGACCGGGCCGATGGTCATGCCCTCGGCCATCGGATCGCCGACCCGGACCTTCTCCGCCGCCGCCTTTGCGGCGGCGATCGCCTCCGGCATACGCGCCTGCGGCACCAGCATGCGGGTCGGGGCGTTGCACGACTGGCCGCTGTTCTGGAAGCAGGCCTGCACCCCGCCGGCGACGGCGGCCGCGAGGTCGGCGTCCTCGAGGATGATGTTGGCGGACTTGCCGCCGAGCTCCTGCGTCACGCGCTTCACGGTCGGCGCCCCGGCGGTCGCGACCGCGATCCCGCCGCGCGTCGAGCCGGTGAACGACACCATGTCGACGCCGGGATGCGAGGCGATCGCCTGCCCGACCGTCGGCCCGTCGCCGTCGACCAGGTTGAAGACCCCCGCCGGCACGCCCGCCTGGTCGAGCACCTCGGCGAAGAGGTGCGCGCAGAGCGGCGCGATCTCGCTCGGCTTCAGGACCATCGTGCAGCCGGCGGCGAGCGCCGGCGCCACCTTGCAGGCGATCTGGTTGATCGGCCAGTTCCAGGGCGTGATCATGCCGCAGACGCCGACCGGCTCGCGGCGGAGCAAGGTCGTGCCCTTCTTCTCCTCGAACTGGTAGTCCTTCAGGATCTCGATGGTCGTCATCAGGTGGCCGAGCGCCGAGGGCGCCTGCGCCGCCTTGGCGAGCCAGAGCGGGGCGCCCATCTCGAGCGCAATGGTCTCGGCGAACTCCTCGAGCCGGGAGACGTAGACCTCGACGATCTTCCCGAGGAGCGCGAGGCGCTCCTCGCGGCTGGTCTCCGCGAAGGCCTCGAAGGCCGCCCGCGCCGCCGCCACCGCCTTGTCGACGTCCGCCTTGGTCCCGAGCGAGATGACGCCGATCGGCTTCTCGGTGGCGGGGTTCAGGACCTCGAAGTCGTGCGCCTGCGCTGGCGGCACCCACGCGCCGTTGATGTAGAACTTCCGGCAATCCTTCATGGTGACTTCTCCCTTTCGCGTCGTTGTCGATGTTCGTCCCGGCCGGCGCGCGGCGCGCGCTAGCGAAACCTGGGCGGCCGCTTCTCGAGGAACGCCCGCACCGCCTCGGCGTGCTCGGGCGTCTTCCAGCACTCGCGCAGCAGCTCGCTCTCACGGCGCTGCACGTCGCGGAGGTCGGTCGCCGAGCCGTTGCGCGTCAACAGATCCTTGGTCATCGCAAGCTGCGGCGCCGGGTTGGCGGCGAAGCCGCGCGCGATCTCGAGCGCCTCCTCGAGCAGCCGATCGTCCGGCACCACGCGCTCGACCAGCCCGAGCCGGAACGCCTCCTCGGCACCGTAGAGGCGCCCGGAGAGGCACATCTCGCTGGCGCGGCCGAAGCCCATGCGCTGCACCAGGAAGTAGGTACTGGCGAGCTCCGGCACCAGGCCGACCTTGATGAAGAGCATCCCGAGCTTGGCGCGCTCGGAGGCGACGATGACGTCGAAGGGGAGGATCTGCGTCAGGCCGATGCCGACCGCGGCACCGTTCACCGCCGCGACCAGCGGCTTCGAGTGCCGGCAGAGCGCCACCCAGTCGAGGTCCTTCGGCATCCCGCCCTGCCCCTCGGCGGTGTTGCCGCCCGGATCCTCGCCGCCGATGCGCCTCTGGAAGGTGGCGCTCATGTCGGCGCCGGCGCAGAACCCCCGGCCGCTGCCGGTGAGCACGATCGCGCCGATCGCCGGGTCGCCGTTGGCGGCCTCGATCGCCGCGGCCAGCTCCTCGGCCATCGGCGGGGTCCAGGCGTTCAGCTTGTCGGGACGGTTGAGCGTGAGCAGGACGACGTCGCCGCGAGGCTCGACCAGGACGAGGCTGCTCATGACCCGCCGATCCTCGGGCGGCGGCCGACGCAAGTCAAGCACGGCGGGCGCTCCCGCGCCCGCTCACGCCGGCGGGTCGCGGTCGCGACGCTCGCGGCGATAGCGCGCGTAGTGCGGCTGGTCGATCGCGACCCGCGCGAGCGTCGTCTCCCAGAGGTGCGCGCGCAGGCGCGGATCGGCGTCGTCGATCTCGCCGGCCCGGATGCGGCGACAGAGCTCGCGGCCGAGCGCCTCGCGCGTGCCCTCGGCGCCGAGGAGCGCGCCCAGGCGCGCGTGCTCGGCGGCAGCGGCCGCGGGCCCGAGCGTGAGCTCGCGCTCGACGATGGCGAGGGCGTTCGCGGCCACGCGCGCGTGGAACGCCGTGCGTCCCTCGAGCCGCGGCATCGCCTGCTCCTCGAGGAACTCGCGCACGGCGCGCACCAGCTCGGCGGCGCTGGGGTCCTTCCGCACGTCAGGCCCTCCCGTCGAGCAGCGCCAGGAGGTCGAGCTCGGCCTCGGAGGCGCGCCGCCCGATCGCGGCGCGCTCCACCGAGCGATCGAGACCGCCGGCGTAGAGGCGATACATCATCATGCACATCACCCCCCACTTGAGGGAGCCCATGGTCTCCCAGTACCGCACCCGCTCCGGGTCGACCGGCGCGCCGCCGGCCGCCTCGTAGCCGGTGAAGAGATCCGCGCGCGCGCCGAAGCCGCCGACCGGCTTGTCGAGGACGCCGAAGCGCCAGGACGTGACGCAGATCCAGCCGAGGTCCTCCATCGGGTCGCCGACGTGGGCGAGCTCCCAGTCGAGGACGGCGCGCACGCCGTCGGGGCCGATCAGGAGGTTGCCGTTGCGGAAGTCGCCGTGGACCAGGCGGCCGGCGCCGGCGGGGGGCGCGTGGCGCGCGAGCCAGCGCAGCGCCACCTCGAACACCGGGTGCGGCTCGCCGGTGCCGTCGTAGACCGCGCGGTACTGCTCGAGCTGCGCCATCGCGGGCGCCCGCGGCAGGTCCTCGAGGTCGTCGAGCGGCGTCGCGTGCAGGCGGGCCAGGATCTCCCCGCACTGGCGCGCAAGCCGCGGCCGCGCCGCCGCGAAGGCGTCGTCGCGGAGGATCCGGCGCGCGATCGTCTCGCCCTCGAGCCGATCCATCAGGTAGCCCTCGCCGAGGCCGTCGCCGGGCGCGAGCACGTAGCGCACGGCGGGCGCGCGCACGCCGGCGGCGACCGCGCGCGCCAGGACGCGGGCCTCGGTGGCGAGCGCGAGCCCGGAGCCGAAGCCGGCGCGCGCCTTGCCGCCGGGGGTGCGGCGCAGCACCAGCGGGACCGGGCCGCCGGGCCCGGCAGCGTCGAGCGCCCAGGTCTCGAGGTTGGCGCCGCCCGAGAGACGCCGGAGGCCGCCGGCGCCGGTCGTGCCCGGGATCGCCCGCCGCACGACGGCGTCGAGGTCGCGCGCGAGCGCCTCACTGCGCTCCGCCGCCGCCACGCTCAGCCGCCCCGCGGCGGGCGCACGTCGGGACCGACCGGACGGCCGTCGACGATCTGGTCGAGGTACTCGGAGAGCCCCCATCCGACGCGGCCGTCGCAGCGGTACTCGGTAAGGCCCTCGGTGATGCGGGTCTCGAGCGCGACGCCGTCGGGTGCCGTCCGCCGGTTGCGGAGCGGGATCAGCGACCGCACGCGTCCGGTCACCTCGTAGCGGCGGGTGTCGGTGTGCGCCTCGGCGCGGAGCGCCGTCTGGTAGCCGTCGGCGTCCCACTCGCTCTCGATCCGCGCCGTACGGATCGGGACGTAGGCGCCGTCGTGCATGACCATGCCGGCCTCGCGGGTGCGCTCGCCGCCGATCAGGGTGAGGACCATGCCGAAGTCGGGGCCGAAGCTGATCGGCAGCCAGCGGTACCAGCGGATCGCCTGCCAGAAGCGCGGGCCCCAGGACTTGTCGCGCAGGCCGAGCCCGGCGATCGGCCAGCGCTCGTCGCCGACGGCGATCGTGCCGGCGATCGCCACGTGCTGCTCGTAGTGCGCGCGCGCGAACGACTGCGCGGGGTCCGCGGCCGCTCCAGCGCCGTCGGCAGCTACGGGGCGGCCGCCGTACGGCGGCGCGAGCCCGGTGCAGTCGAGCGTCACCGCCGCGCGCACGACCGGGTTCTCGCGAAAGGCGCGTGCGGGATCGGCCATGTCGCGCGGCCGCGCCAGGACGCAGAGGCTCCCGGCATAGGTCAGCCGCAGGCGCCGCAGCGGCTCCACCACCTCGAAGCACAGGCCGCCGGCGTCGAGCGCGGCGTTGGACTCGATCCGCGGCCGCTTGAACATGAAGCCGACGCGCCCGTCCGGCAGGTAGACGCAGCACGACATCTCGGCGTGGCCCTCGCGCACGCGGTTCCCGAGCCGGAACCAGGCGCCGACCCCGCGCGCGGGGTCGAGCGCGTTCAGGTACATGCTCTCGTTGTAGCTGGTCGCCGCGTCGGGCTCGTGGCAGTACTCGTCGGCGGGCTCGAGGATCACCCGCGAGGCGCTCGCGCTCATCGCCGCGACGTTACCCCAACTCCCCCGCCGCACAACAGCCTGGTAGGAAGGCGAAGCCTCACCGGCCAACACCCACGGTGCCGCGTGACGTTGGCTGGCGCGGGGCTGATGTGGGAGGCCCGCGAACCGCGCTTCGCGGCCCGACGCCCATCGGAGCACGGCCGCGCAGCGGCCGCGCGCACGGGGGCAAACCGAATCAAGCCCGCTCGGCGTCCCAGCGCTCGTGGTCGTCGAGCCGGTCGAGGCGCGGCCCGGCGGCGAGCCACTGGCGCGCCGCCTCGCGTCCCTGCTCGTACATGGCGTGCAGGACGCGGCGCTCGAAGTAGAGGTAGGAGCCGGTGGTGAAGACGTCGTTCCGCGCCGGCCGCACGACCTCGTACAGCGTCACGTCGCGATAGGGCCCGCCGGTCAGTCGGGCGACGCGGTTGCGCTCGAGGAGGAGCTTGCGGTCGATGTTGTAGGCGTTCTCGAGGAAGCTGTCGACGGTGCGCTCGACGGCGCGCCCGAAGTGCGGGAACGGGCCGGGCTCCGGGTCCGGCGGCTCGGTGACGAGGATGGTCACGATCTCGTCGGCGCCGAGCGCGACGACGGGGGCGAGCGGCGTGTTGACCAGCAGGCCGCCGTCCCACAGCAGGTGCCGGCCGATCTCCACCGGCGGGAAGAGGAGCGGGATGCTGGCGCTCGCGAGCACCATGTCGACGGTGATCGCGTCCACGATCGCGTAGTCGTGCGAGCGCGTGAGCGGCGTGTCGACGGTGACGAAGCGCACCACGCGGCCGGTGTGAGCGTCGACGGTGTTGATCGCGAGCCGGATGTCGCCCTCGGGGACGCGCTCGCCGCCGATCGCCTCGACCAGGCGGGCGCGCAGCGGCGCGGTGTCGGCGACGAAGGACGCGCGGATGCCGGAGAGGAACTGGCTCACCAGCTCGAACCGCGACGCCAGCAGGTACTCGACGATGGCCGCGAGCACGCTCCCGCGCTGCGGCGGGACGTGGTGCGACGCGTGGCGCAGGAAGGCGCGGATCGCGTCGGTGGTGCGGAGCCAGCGCAGCGCCTCCCCGAGGCTCAGCCGCACCAGCGAGCCCACGGCGTCGCGGAAGAAGAGCGCGCTCACGACCACCGGCGGGTCCTCGGTGATCCCGTCCCAGAACGCCATCATCTCGCGCGGCGACTTGCCGGCCGCGATCAGGGCGGCGTTGATCGCGCCCGCCGAGGTGCCGGAGAGCGTCGCCGGTCCGCGCGCGAAACGCGGGTCGGCCAGCAGCTCCTCGTAGGCCCCCACCTGGAACGCGCCGCGCGCACCGCCCCCCGACAGCACCACCCCGAGCCTGCCCCGACCGCCGCGTGCCACGCTCAATCGCGCCACGTCCGACCCTCCCCCGCCGCCGGGACCGCGCCCCGCCGCATGGGGCCCTGTACGACAACCGGCCGGCGATGCCAAGCGCCATGGGTTGACCTGCGGGGGGGCCTGCGCGATCTTGTGTGGGCGACGTGCCCCTCGACCACGCTCTCAACCACGACCT
>Ga0302046_10000743_pt1 | contig 31646 bp, 26 predicted proteins | sample RVTome_11_FD_200261 | JGI IMG/M metagenome (GOLD analysis project Ga0302046, IMG submission 200261) | Soil microbial communities from uranium-contaminated site in the Upper Colorado River Basin, Wyoming, United States - RVT147D111 (version 2) ...
ACTCTGTCTTGAAGGAAGACCGGATTTAGCCTCGCAAGTTGAATGGACAGCAAAGGTAGTTGGTGAAGGAGCCGGATACGATATTCGTTCCTTCGATATGACAGAGACGCCGCGTTACATTGAAGTCAAGACAACCAAGCACGGTGTCGACTTTCCGTTTTACCTTACAACAAATGAAGTAAACTTCTCGGAAGCTCATGCGGATACCTACTATCTGTATCGCGTGTTTTCATTTCGTTCCCAGCCCAAACTGTACATCAAATCTGGATCGGTCACAAACTGTTTTCGACTTCATCCTTATGTCTATAAGGCATGGCCCTGACTCTACATCGATAAACCGAAATTGAGAGTGTCAGAGAAAGGTTTTGTGAAGCTCTCTCTCCCTATCGAGGACGTCCATGGATTCTGATAGGAGGACCTCCCTGCCAGGTCTACTCGGTCGTAGGCCGTTCGCGACTGAAGCGCAAAGACGTTGGCAATGACGACCGTCACCTGCTCTACCGCCAATACCTCAAAATACTGGTGGAGCACCACCCGGACGTCTTCATCATGGAGAATGTCACAGGCATCCTTTCGTCCAGGGCAAATGGCAAGAAGATTTTCGACAGAGTGCTGGATGATTTGAGCGCCCCATTTGAAGCACTCGACGAGGCTGACAGGGACTCTGTAGACCTCGATGCTGCCCCCCCGCGTTACAAAATCTATTCTCTGGTGCGACAAGCGGACGAGTCGAAGCTTGCTCCAAGAGACTATGTGATCAAGGCTGAGGATCATGAGATCCCTCAAAGACGTCACCGGGTCATCTTGCTGGGTATCAAGGTCAGGGAGGGCATCGATTTAGAGATTGATACGACATTGCCCCCCGGCAAGAAGCTGGTCACAACCCGGGACGTCATCGACGATCTCCCACCGGTCCGCAGTGTTCGCTCGAAACCAGACAACGCACCTGATGACTGGGAAGAATCAGCAGCAGCGTGGAAACAGGATATCGTCGATGGGATCGAGGAAGGCGTTTTTGACTTTTCAGATAAGCAGGCACGCAAGATCCAGAAAAAGATCATAAAAAACATTCATGCTATCAGCGACGATCTCACACCCGGAGGACGCTTCATCCCGGCTCACTGTTCTCCTCGTGTGCACGCTGACTGGTTCAAAGATGAACGGCTTGAGGGGGTGTGCAATCATGAAGCCCGTGCCCACATGAAGAGTGATCTTCATCGATACATGTTCGCTGCGACCTATGCAAAAGTAAAGAAAGAATTCCCTCGTCTTGAAAACTACCCGGAGCATCTTCTCCCCAATCATAAAAGTGCCCATGGTAACAACATGAAGCATTTTAATGATCGATTCCGCGTTCAGCGAAAGAAGGAACCCGCTACCACAATTGTTTCCCACATGGCGAAGGATGGTCACTATTTCATTCATTATGATCCTCGCCAGTGCCGCAGTTTCACCGTTCGAGAAGCAGCCCGTATACAAACCTTTCCCGATAATTATTTCTTTGAGGGTAGTCGTACCAGGCAATATGTGCAGGTTGGAAACGCCGTTCCACCTTTGCTGGCCCAATTGATTGCAGGTGTCGTGGCACGTGTACTGGTCACCGGTAAAACGATCCCAAGCCCGACTGAGCTTGCACGACTTGCGCAACAGGCACTGTTTGCCTGAAACATGGATACCTGACTTATCCCAGACGGCCCAGGTCCTCCCGGATCTCCGTATAGCCCTGCCGGAGTACCTCCTTTACCTCCTGGACGAGCACCGCGTGAACGGCCTTGCGCGGCCAGAGCACCGGACCGATGACCTGGAAGTCCACCGGACGCCCCGTGCGTTCCAGCATTGGCGTACCATCCTCGTTCGGGATAAGCAGCTCATCCTTGTCGCCACACGCCCGGTTCTCACACCGCAGCTCGATGCTCCCGTCGGCGAAACGCTGGACCCGCTTGACGATCGGCTCGTCGTTGAGCCAGAGGACGTACCGCCCGCCCGGCCCCTGGAGCCGGCGCGTGTACTCGAAGAAGACCGGATCGCCGTCGCGCAGATCCGGCAGCATACAGTCGCCCGCCACCCAGGCCACCCCGATGGGACCCACCGGGACCGGCACACCCAGGACACGCTCCAGGATGAAGCGGTGCAGCTTGAACGAGTAGGCGATCTCCTGCTCGAAGACAGCCAGGCCTGTGCCGGCCGAGACCTCTACGGCATGCACCCGGACGTCCACATACTCATCGGCGTTGATCGCCAGGGTGTCCTTCGCCCCGTTCCGCACGATACGCTTCGCATCGAGAGCGACGCGCGTATCCTGGAGACCAAGCACCTCTTTCAGCCGAGCCATATTGCGCCCGCGCGGCTCCCGCTTACCCGTAAACCAGTCGGAGATGGTCGGACGGCGCACGCCGATCTTCTCGGCAAGCTCTTCCTGCGTGAGCCCGCTGCGGTGAAAGGCCGTGACGATATCGGGCGAGAGCGGCATGATCGTTCGATTGTGTACGATTACACCTGACAATATCGTACATAATGTGTAAAGTCACGTGTCGATGGCAGTATACGACATGCGACAAATAAAACACAACCGTACCAAACAAATTAAGCGAGCATGCCGAAACTGGTTTTCAGCGAGGACGAAGCCCGGCGCGTGTCCGCCGTTTGTGAGCGGGTCGACGCACTGGGTGTGTCGAAGACCTGGATCGCCGCGCAGATCGGCCGGACGCGGCAGAACGTAACCGAAGTGCTCAACGCCACGCTGTGGTCACCGGGGACGCTGGCGCTGATCGAAGCCCTGGTAACCCGCCTCGAAGCGGAAGAGACGGTGGCGACGGCGTGAGCATCGCGTGGATGACACGGGTGTGGGAGTCGTGCGGGCCGAGCGGCGCCGACCGGATGATGCTCCTGGCGCTGGCCGACAACGCCAACGACGAGGGCTTCTGCTGGCCGAGCATCCGGACGCTGGCGCGCAAGTGCGCCGTGTCCGAACGCGCGGCGCGGCGGACTGTGCACCGGCTGGCGCAGGGCGGCTACATCGCCGCCGAAGAGCGCTCGGGAAAGAGTACGGTCTACCACCTGCAAGCGGCCGGTTTGACCCCTGTCGTAGACGACACCCCTGACGTGGACGACACCCCTGTCGCACACGACAGCCCCACGCCTGACGCCCACTACACCCCACCCCTGTCGCCGGCGACAGACGAACCATCAAAGAACCCTCATTTGAACCCTCAGCAGCAGCACGCACGAAGCACGAAGCAAGGCGACGGGGTGCCTGCCGTCGACGGGTGCGGGGCTGCGGCAGCATCCCAGGAGCCTAAAGCCACTCGATTACGCAAACTGCTGCCCGCTGCTGCTGCCGATTTTAAAGCGCGGGGAGAGCTGGTAGGCTTGTTGGCATCCCGAGGGGTAGACCTACCGGTAGCGGAGCGCCTGGTGGCGGAGTATCCGGGTCCCCACGTCCGGGCGATGATCGAGCGGGGTGACCAGGAAGCCATGGGCCCGGGCTGGTACGTACGCGCCATCGAGGCGGGATACAGGGCACTGGATGGCGCTGGTCCGAGTGCCGGTGGGAAGCGTTATACGCACGCCCAGGCATTGGCCTGGTGTGAGCGAAACAGGATCACGCTTTCTCCCAGAAATCCGCTTACTGACTTCTTCGAGGTATGCCAAGAGTCCGGCGCGACGTTCTTTCGGCTCCGTCAACAGAAAACGAGAGATGCAGGGCGACGGTCATCATAGCGGATTTCTCGAGCCATCGTTCGGTCCACGCGGTCGGCCCCTCCCGCCCGAGATGGAGACGATGGCCGGATACGTCGCAGGGCTCATAGTGGCCGAGGTTCGCGGTGAAATCGAGCAGTTTCGACGCGAGATCCACCGCGAGATCGAAACCGCTGTGCGGCGCGGCGTCCGTCCGGCGCTCGTCTCCGCCGTCTACCTGGCCCACCTGAGCGGCATCTCCCCCAAGACCGTACACCGACGCTGCGCCGAACGCGGCATACCGAAGCGCGACATGCACGGGCACCCGAAGCAAGAAGAAAGCGGCCTGACCTTTTACAGCCTGGACGAATGGGAGGCCGCAGAGCGGCTTACCACCCGTACGATTACCAACAAGTTGAGACGAAAAGACAGGCGCTGATAGGTGCCACTACGGGGTCACATGAGATGCACATATTGATAAGAGAAAACCTCTCAAACCACACATTTTTCCAGAGCCATGAAGCATATCCGCGCATTGAAAACAAAGTGGCAAATCCGCTTCACCGATGCTGCCCGGGTGCCCGCCGAGGTCTCCTTTGGTTTCGAAAAATCGCTCTACAGCAAGCGTCAGATCGAAAAGCTGCGGGACGAGCTCTACGTCGAGCGCGATCGCGGCTGGGATCCGTGGAGCGGCGTCCTCCCCTGGGAGCAATCCAGCCCGCAGGCTCAGCAGCCCCTCACCGTCCTCGGTGCGGTTACGAAGTACTGCGAGCACAAGCGCACGCTGGGGCGACGACGCCAGCGGGGCGGGTGGAATGCACCGACGTATCGTAACTACCTGGTCAACCTCAAGGCGTTTGCCCGCATGGTCGGAACATCCCGCCTGGTGAGCACCCTCACGACGGAGGATCTCTCGCAGTTCATTTTTCAGGAGGGTCTCGTCGAAGAGACGCACGCCATGTACCGGCGGCAACTCGCCACCTTCGTGCGCTACCTGGAAGAAGAAGGCCACGTCGAGGGACTGAAGCTGCCGCGTGCGCTGGTCACTCGTCGGAAGATCGAGCCCTATCTTACCGAAGACGAACTCGAAGCCGTGTGCCGGCGGCACGAGGCCCGATGCCGGGCCAGGACGGCAAAGAAGCATGCGCCAAAGACCGGTCCGAACACCGGCCTGGCGCGCCTCTGGATGAGCGATGCCTTCCGTATCGCGTTCTACCAGGGTCTGCGGAGGGGTGAACTCCTCGCCCTGCGGCGCGGCGCTGTCGACCTCGGCAAGCGGCGCATGCGCATCGGTGACACGGCATTTGTCCCCAAGGGCCGGGACGAAAACGTCGTCACGATCACACTACCCGCCCTGCCGCTGCTGGAGAAGTGCTGTGCCGGCAAGGGTGCCGAGGAACGGCTCTTTTCCTTCAACTCGCCGGGCAGGCTCTCGGCCGCGTTTCGTGTGGCGGCAGCGGAGGCCGTCCCGTACAAGCCCGGGTTGCATTTTCACAGCCTGCGTCGTTCCAGCGGGTACTACTGGGCGGAACGAGGGCTAAGCCCGTGGGACGTCAAAGACCTGCTGCGCCACAAATCCATCCGGACTACCGAAGGGTTTTACGTCCAGCGCATGCTGCGCGGCCAGGCCCAGCGGCTCGACCAGGCGTACCAGGCAGAGGCTGCGGCGGGCCGGGAAAGGAGTTCGGATTCGGGAGGAGACGGTGCAGCGACGCATCTGGTAAAATCCTGGTAAGAAAACTGCAAAACCGTGGAAATTGCGCTGAAATCGAGGATTTGGCTTCGTCTCACACGCGAGAGGTCACAGGTTCGAATCCCGTCGGGCCCACCTGGTAAAAATGCCCTAAAAGGCCCTGATTTCGGCGAAAAACTGGAATCAGGGCTTTTCATTTTGTGCAAGTCCCCCCTGCTCTGACGACAGCCTGGGACAGATTTCAAATCGAAAAACGTCCCGCGAGGCCCACCTCACGAGCAGATGCTTCCTTCCGGTAGGGGGGGCTTTTTTATTGCGTCGCGCTTACCTTGGTAACCCATGTGCTTAGGCCCAGGTAGGCCAACAGGAAGGGATGCTTCGCTGGTATGAAGCAGACATCACCGGGTCATGTACCACGCTTTTATATCCTATAGCCATGCCGCCGACGACCGGCTGGCTCCGGAGCTACAGTCGGCCCTTCATCGCTTCGCCAAGCCGTGGTATCGGCTGCGGGCTCTGCGAATCTTCCGCGATAAGACGAGCCTCTCCGCGACTCCCGGCCTCTGGCCGATGATCCAGGAGGCCCTCGATGCGTCGGAGTATTTCATCCTGCTGGCTTCCCCGGAAGCCGCCGCCTCCGTCTGGGTCGGGCGTGAGATCCAGCACTGGCTTACCACCAAGGGGAGCGACCGGCTCCTGATCGTACTCACGGACGGCGAGCTGGTCTGGGAAGGTGCCCGTCCCGACTTCGACCGCGATGCCTCGTCGGCTCTGCCGATGCCTCTCGCTGGCGCCTTTCGCCAGGAGCCGCTGTGGATCGACCTGCGGTGGGCCCATGACCGGGAAGACCTGTCGATCCGCGATGCGCGCTTTCGTGATGCCGTCGCCGAGCTGGCGGCGACCCTGCACGGCCGGCCCAAGGACGTGATCGCCGGTGAGGATGTCCGCCAGCACCGCCGCACCCGGCGCGTGGCCTGGAGCGCGGTGATGTCGCTCTTCATACTGGCCCTGGGGCTCGCCGTCGCGGCCTGGATCGCCGTTGGTCAGCGGAATCGGGCCGAGGAGCGTGGGGCCGTCGCCCTGTCGCGCCAGCTCGCCGCTCAGGCCGTGTCGCTGGCCGGCGGCGAGCGCGGCGACCTGGCACTCCTGCTCAGCCTGGAGGCCCTGCGCGTCTGGCCGACGGTAGATGCCCGCAACGGCCTGCTGACGGCCCTCACGCGGGATGCGTCTCGCCGGTTTCACCTCCACGGGCACATGGGCGAGGTGCCGAGCCTGGCGTTCAGCGACGACGGCAGCGAACTGCTGTCGCTCGGCTGCGAAGGGATCGACGTCCTCGGGTTGTGCGACCATTTCGGCGTCCGGCGCTGGGACACCCGGAGCGGGCAACCACGGGGTCAGGCGATGCTCCCGGGCGCGAACCGATGGACGGTGCTGTCCGCAAAGCCGGGGTCCAACGGGCTGGTAGCTCGGGATGGGCAGGGCTACGAATGGGATCCGGTGACCGGCGAGGCGCTGGGCCGCCCTCCTCAGCCGGGCGTATGGAGCCTGCGGGGTGACCTCGTCGTCGAAAGCACGAATCCGGGGCTGGTGCTCCGCCGGGTGGAGACGGGTCGGCGCTTCGGTCCCGTCCTGAGCCATCCGGCGGGCCAGATCCGCACGGTCGTGTTCCATCCCTCGGCCCCGCTCATGGCGACCGGCGGCTCGGATGGAACGGTGCGGCTCTGGCATACGGACGAACTCCTCCGGGGCGTCTTCGAGCCGTATCGTATCCTCAAGGCTCACACGGAGGCCGTCATCGACCTGGACTTCAGCCCCGATGGCGCGCATCTGATCTCTGCTGGTTCGGATGATTCGGTGTTGGTCTGGGACCTGGCCTCCGAAGCGCCACCACGGCACCTGCTTGAGCGTGAAGGCATCGCCTCAGTGGTCTTCTCGCCGGACGGCCGGCGCCTGGTAGTCGCGTTCTCAATCGGTGAGGAGGGCGGTGCGCTTCAGCTCTGGGATCCGGTGGCCTGGCGGCCGCTGGCGACCCTCTCCGGCAAAGCGCCGTTGGCGATCAGCCCGGACGGCCGCCTGCTGGCCGCGACCGGGGCGGCCGGCTCCGTGATGCTGCGTGACCTCGACCGGCAGCGCCCCCTCGGCCGATCACTCGAAAAGGCCGGGGATCCGCAGAGCCTCGTTTTCGTCGGTGACCGGCTGCTCGTCGCGGGCGGTCGTGATGAAAGCCTGCGAATCTGGGACCTCGACAGCACAAGCCTGAAGCACGATCCAATCCCGACCGCCCAGGGGGCGGTGCAGGCGCTGGCCGCCCATCCCGACGGCCGTCGCCTCGCCTCTGCGGGTACAGATGGCCGGATCCTCCTCTGGGACTTGGAGGAAAATCCCTCCGAACCGTTGCAGGCGTTCGCAGGCCATGAGGCCCCCGTTGCCGCACTGGATTTTAGTGCCGACGGTACGCGGCTGGTTTCCGGTGGCTTCGATGACGCCCTGCGGCTCTGGGACGTCGAATCCGGTGAGCCGGTGGAGGCTGCTTTCGATACGGGTCACGACGTCTACGCGGTGGCCTTCGACCGGGCGGCCTCGCGGGTTGTTGCGGCCACAGAGGACGGCTCGGTGCTCCTATGGGCGCTGGCCGACGGTGGCGCCTCGGGCCGGGTCGTCGGAACCCACCTGCTCCAGTCGGACGGCATGACCGGCATCGCTTTCGGTCCGGAAGACCGGTTCCTGGTGTCGAGCAGCCTGGAGCAGACCCAGTTCTGGGGCCTGGTGCCCGGCGAGCCGGCCGTGCGGCCGCCTCTCGCCGGCAGCTTCGCGGTGCTCCATCCTTCGGGAGCGATGGCGGCCCTGGTGACCGACAGCGGTGCGATCCAGCTGGTCGACGTGACCGCGTGGCAACCGTTCGACACTCCCCTCGGTGCCCACGATGCCTCCGTGTTCGCTATGGCCTTCAGCCCCGATGGGCGACGCCTGGCCACAGCCGCCGAAGATGATCTGGTGCTCTGGGACGTCGATCTCGACAGCTGGCGCACCAGGGCCTGCGTCATCGCGCGGCGGAATCTGACACCTGATGAGTGGGAACGGTACCTGGGCAACCGACCCTACGAAACCAGCTGCCCGGATGCACCGGAGCCCCCGGCAATGCCCCTCGATGCGGCACGGGCTCTCGGGCTTGCGGTGCGGGCGGCTAAGCTGGGCAAGGCAGCCACGGCACGGCAGTTGTTCGCCGAAGCCGCACGGCTCGGAGCCGCCTCGGACGATGCAGAACTGGCAAACCAGATCTGCTGGTTCGGGGCGCTGCGAGGCGCGTTCGTCGAAGTCTTCGACGCCTGCGAGCGTGCCGTCGACCTCGAACCCGAGAACGGTGGCTACCGCGACAGCCGGGGTCTTGTCCGCGCGCTGGCCGGGGACGTGGCGGGTGCGATCGAAGATTTCCGTGCCTACGTCGCCTGGGCAGAGGGCAACCGGAGCCTGGCCGACCGGGGGGCGCGGCGCCAGGCCTGGATCCAGGCGCTGGAGGCCGGCCGCAACCCGTTCGATCCCCTGGAACTCCACCGGGTGCGGAGCGAAGGAGCATTCTGATAATATGTTGAAATGTACTATATTTACCTACCTGCCGGATATTCAACAACAACCCTCAAGGAAGAACATGGCCACCGAAGAAGAGAAAGCCGAGCTGAAAAGCAAAGTCAGCAAGTTGGTAGATCAAAAGTACGGCGGCGACTGGGATCGCGCGTTCCGTCACTACGCAGCCAAAGGAGGGTCGGGTAGCCTCGTCGAGAAGGATGATCTGCTCGTCCTGCTTGAAGATGCCGACATCGGCAACTGGATGACGCGGGGTGCCTGGGCGGACGGGATTATTGAAGAGCTTGATTCAAGCGGCGACGGCAAGATCTCTAAACCGGAGTTTCAGAAGGTGCTGAAGTCGTAACTACCCGGGCCACCGGACGTTTCTCATGCCTTCCACAACGCGCCGTGCGTTCCTGAAGACCGCCTCCGCCCTGGCGGCCGCCGGGCTGGTGCCTGGCCGGCTCGACCTGTTTGCCCGTTCGCCGGCGGAGCGGAAGTTCAAGCTGTGTCTTAACCCCGGCGCCATCGGCGTAGCGGCGAACCAGCAAACACTCCTCTCGATGGCGGCCCAGCACGGGTTTGAAGCCATCGTCTCGATGCCCGATCAACTGCTTTCTTTTTCCGATGCAGACCGGGCGTCGTTGCTGGAAGCCATGCACGACCGGGGTATTTCCTGGGGTTCGACCAACCTTACCGTGGAGTTTCGCAGGGATGAGGGTACCTTTCGGGAAGGGCTGGCCGCCTTACCCCGGTATGCCGGCGTGCTCGAAGCGGTAGGCGCTACGCGCATGAATACCTGGATCATACCCGCCCACCGCGAGCTTACGTATACCGCCAATTTCCAGCAGCACGCCGAACGCTTGCGGGCCTGTGCCGAGGTTTTAGCCGATCACGGCATCCGGCTCGGGCTCGAGTACGTAGGCCCGAAGACGTCGCTGGTCCGCGGTCGTTATCCGTTTCTCCGGACGATGGCCGAAACCCGCGAGTTGATCGCCGAGATCGGCTTGCCGAACGTGGGCCTGGTGCTGGACAGCTTTCACTGGTATTGCGCCGAAGACACGGCGGCCGATATCCTCGCGTTGACCAACGGCGACATCATCACGTGCGACCTCAACGACGCCCGTTCGGATTTGTCGCGCGACGAACAGATCGACGGTACGCGCGAACTGCCCGGCGCGACCGGCGCGATCGATCTGCAGTCTTTCTTGGCGGCACTCGTGCAGCTCGGGTATGACGGCCCCGTCAGGGCGGAGCCGTTCAACAAGGTGCTCCAGGACATGGACGACCAGGAAGCGCTCAAGGCGACCTATGAGGCCATGACCGAGGCCTTTGCCCTCGTGGGGTAGGGCCATACCATTCAAAAATGATAAAAAAGCGTTCGCCTTGAGCAGGGGGGCTTTCAGGCTTTGCTGCGCGTCACCCAGAAATAAACAGGGAGCCCGGCGGCCAGGAGCAATGTTCCGTAGCCGACCACCGCTACCCCCGATCCAATGAGGGCGAAGATCGAAAAGAGGAGCGCCGCGACGGAGACGGCCATGGATGGCCAGCGGATCGCCGCCTGCCCGTCTCGCACTTGTAGGACCAGGTCGGCAGCGGCAGAAGCGGCGTAGGGCACGAGTGTCGTCAACGTCGACAGCAGGATCATGAGTTCAAAAGCCGCCACGAGGCCTTTCGAATAGTTCATGACGATGAGCGCCGAAGCCAGGCCCGCCGATACGGTCAGGGCAAAGGCCGGAGTGCCGTTTCGATGGAGCCGCCCGAACCGGGCGAGAAACAATCCGTCCAGTGCGGCCGCGCGCGGCATCTGGCCGCTCAGCAAGATATTGGCGTTCAGGGCGCCGACGATGGAGACGAGGGCGCCGATTCCGATGACAGGCCCGCCCCAGGATCCAAAAGCCGCCCCCGCAGCCTCGGCAAAAGGCGACGACGAAGCGCCCAGGGTGTCCGCCGGGAGGAGGGCCATCACGCCCACCGTGGCCAGGATGTAGACAGCCGTTGCCGTCAAGGTTCCTGCTACCAGGGCCCGTGGAATCGTTCGCTCCGGCGTCACCACATCGTCGGCCGGGATGGTGGCGGCCTCCATGCCCACGTAAGCCCACATGGTCAGCATCGCCACCCCGGCAACCAGGAGCGGCAGCGGTTCCTGGTCCGGGTTGGTGGCGGTGATGGAGGCAACATCGCCCACGAGGAGCCCGGCCCCTGCCATGGCAACGAGCGGCAGCAACTTGAGGAGCGTCGTCACGAGTTGCACGATACCGGCGGTCCGCACTCCGGCCACATTGATCCCTGTGAAGAGCCAGATGGCAGCCAGGGCCGCGCCCGCTCCGGCGGCAGGAACGTGGCTCAGCGCCGGGATGAATACGCTCAGGTACCCGGAAAAGGCCACCGCGATGGCGGCCGAACCCGACCAGACGGAGATCCAATAGCCCCAGGCGATCAGAAAGGCGGGCAGGTCTCCGAAAGCCGCCCGGGTATAGGCATAGGGTCCTCCGATCTTCGGCAGGCGCCGGGCCAGCGCGCCGAGCGTAAGGGCGATGAAGAGCGTGCCCGTCCCGGCGACAACCCACCCCAGGAGGCTGAAGCTACCGTACGGCGCCAGCACCGCCGGCAGTAAGAACACCCCGGACCCGATCATCGTGCCGACCACCAGCGCCCACGACCGCCAGAATCCGAGGCTTTTCTTCATCATCCGATCAGGGCGTGGAGGGAAACCAGGCACGCAGGTCGAGCCCGGTCAACGCTTGGGTCTGGAGTACGTCGTCTCGGTACACTTCGAAAAACGCAGCGCGTATCTCCGGCGGCAACGTCCGCTTCGGCGTTCGGGTCTGCCGCAGCAGGAATCGGTTGAGCCGATGCCACCAGGCCGCCGGTACGACGCGTTTGACAGGGTCCTTGAGGCCGTTCTTCCCGACGACCAGCTGGTGCAACAGCCGGTTCCTGGGGAGGCCGCCCCCCACATTGGACCGCCTCGCGAGATCGGGCTGAAACGTAGCGTCTACGCCGAGAAAGCCGTAGAGGTCGGCCAGCAACGAGGCTGGGTGTGCGGTCAAGTCTTCAGTGCGATATACACGGATCTGCTCCCTCGGAAAACAATCGAAATAACGTTTCAGGCCCTCATAGTAAAAGCTGCGCGCCAGCCCGTAGCAGTCGTACGGCATGCTGGTCCAGGCAGCCCGGTGGGGCAGGGCCTCCCGGAAGTGCGTCTCGAAAGTCCGGTACGGGGCCCGCCCTGCGTTTACATGCAGCATGTATTGGGAGTAGGCCCGGTCTACGGGGTGGCGCAGCAGCGCCACGAGCCTGACGTCCGGCACGTGCTTCTTGATATTGGCGGCAGCGGCAGGGCTGTGAAAATACTGTGGGCTGGCTTCGCCGGCCGCCTTTTCATCGGTGATGCCGTCGAACAATGCCTGGTAGGTCTCCAGTGATCGGATGGCATGCCGGGTTTCAAGGGTGCGTAGTTTTTCGGGGGTATATCGAAAAAAGAGGGCTTCTTTGATCGGGGACATGTATATCTGCGGGTGGGCCTGTAAAAAATGATAGAGGGCCGTCGTTCCCGCTTTGGGTGCACCGATGACGATGAACGTGGGCATATACGGCATCGCGAGGATCGGGCTGCTGAATAAAGACGTAACGGCGCGGGCTTTTTTATCGGAGAAGGCGACGCGCGTGCAACCTCGCCTGGTGGGAGGGGGCTACAGGCTACCGCAGCAGGGGCCACCGGGGCGCCTTCAGGCGCTAGGACGGTGGCGGCGAGAAGGCTCCGGGGCCGCCGAGATGAGGACTCATCGATTGGAGATCCGAGAAATCCGGTCGATCACCAGGGCAAGCGTACCTACGGCCCCGATGACCGTGAAAATGTCCCGCCAACCGATGATACGGCTCACCCTGACGTCGAGCTGCAGAGCATCGCCGTCTTGGAGCGGCGGATAGGGTTGTTGCCGGCCCGTGATGTCGTCCAGGTCGGCTTCAAAGACGACAGCCCAGACGTTGTTCGCCTTGCGGGAGAGGGAGAGCGTCGTTTGCTGTCTTTCGTCGGACCGGCCGATGCCGCCGCCGGGGCCGCCGGCCAGAAAGACCAACTCAAGCAGGTCGGTGCCGGCTTTTACTTCGTACAGGCCCGGCGCCGACACGTCTCCCCAGAGGCGCACTTGCATACTCGACTGGCCGGGCTCCACATGCCGATAAAAAGCGACCCTGCGGGAGTCCGGGTCGTCTACTACTTGGGCGTAACCATCGGGCAGCAGGACGAGCGCCCACAGCGCGAGGAGGGCAAGCCGCCTGTAGGATACAGCGGAAGCACTTTCAAGGCGTATCCATCTTCGAAGCGCGCCGTCGCCAGCCTTTCTTCTTTCCATGGTCGGCATAGCCGTAATAGTCGTAGCCGTAGCGATAGCGATATCCGTCGCCGTAGCCGTAGTCGTAACCGAAGCCGGAAGTGCCCCGGCTGTCGAGGCGGTTGAGGATGACGCCGATCAGCGAGGCGCCTACATTCTGGAGTTGCTGGCGGGTACGAAGCACACCCGTCTGATCCGTCTGGCCCGACGCGACGACCATCAGCGAGGCGTCACATTGCGTCGAGAGCAGCACGGCATCGGTCGCCAGGAGCACCGGGGCGGTGTCGAAGACGACGACGTCGAAGTGCTCTTTCAATTGCTCAATGAGCGCGCGCATCCGTTTCGAGCCGATCAACTCGGCCGGGTTGGGGACGGCCCGGCCGGCCGGGAGCACGTAGAGCCCGTCGATTCCCGTCTTGAACGCTTCAATGTTGATCTTGGTCTTGTCCAACAAGAGGTCCGAGAGGCCGGGTTTGCGTTCGAGGCCCAGCATCGTATGCACGCGTGGCCGGCGCAGGTCGGCATCGACGTACAGGGTCCGCCGGCCCGAGCGCGCAATGGTGACCGCCAGGTTCGCCGACGTAACCGTCTTGCCCTCTTTCGGCAGCGCACTGGTGACGAGGATCGTCTCGATCACTTTGTCCGGCAGCCCGAATTGAAGGTTGGTATGGATGCTTCGGTAGCACTCGGCAATAGGCGAGAGGGGGGCGATCAGCGCAAGCAGCGAGGTGCTGAGCGTCCGGCCTTCTATTTCCACATACTCTTTCTTGCCGAACTCGGTGCGGATAATCCGGTCGAACCGGGGCACGACGCCGATGATGTCGAGGTCGAACCGGCTCAGGGTTTCGGGCTTGTAGATCCGCCGATCAGCCGCCTGGCGAACCAGGGCCAGGCCGATGCCGAAGGCCAGCCCGATGAACATGCCCAGCAAGACGCTCAGTTCTTTCTGAGGGCGCACAGGCGTGGCGGGTATGATCGCCGGGCGGACGAGCTCGACGTAGCCCAGCTCGGATTCTTCGGCTACCCGCGCTTCCTGTGCTTTCTCGCCCAGCAGCAGGTACAGCTCTTCGATGGCATTTTTCTCTCGCTGCAATTGCGCGAACTGGGTAGACTTGCGCGGCAGGTCGCGCAGCCGGTCGTCATACTGGGTGCCGCTCTGTTGGAGCACATCCAGCTTGGCTTCCAAGCCGCGTATCGTGATGTTCTTCTGGATGATCTTTTGTTTGAGATCCGCCACGTAGGAAAGGCCCCGGCCGCCGACGGTCACGTCGGCTACACCGAGGTTCATCACCTCAGCGACGAACTGCTGCGAGAGGATGTTGAGTTCAGCCCGAAACTGCTCGATCTTGCTGTGAATCTGGGACAGGTCGGCGTTGGCGGATTCATTGCCCCGCAACGACGGGTTGTTGGCGTAAAACTCGTTGGCCTGCGCTTCGAGACTGGCGATGCGTTTTTGCAGGTCGCCGATCTCGTTTTCGACCCCTGAGGCAATGCGTGAGGCCAACCCCGGCTCGATGCGTTCGAGTTCGCCGACGAAGGCATGGAGGGTGGTGCGTTCGAGCCCCAGGTCCACACTCACCGCGCCGATTTCCGCGTCGAGCTCGGCCATGCGACGGACGAGCAGGCTGCCTTCGGTATCGAGGGCCACGGCGCCTTCGCGCTGCATGAAGGCCTCCAACTGCAACTCCGTCGAGTCGAGGGCCGTGCGGTATTTCGCTTCCTGGTCCCGGAGAAAGCGGCGCGAGGCGATGATGCCTGCCCGGCTCGTTTCCTGGCTGCGCTGCTGGTATTCCTCGGCGTAGAGGTTGGCGATGAGGGCTGCCTCGCCGGCCAGGGTGCTGGTGGCCGTGATGTGGATCATACTTACCCCTTTTTCAGCCGGGGCAAAGTTGACCAGTTTGGATTGTAGTTTTCTGGAGATGCGGTCCTGCGTGAGGGGTTCGCCCTTTTCGCCATAGCGGATCGGCAAAGGCTTTCCCGTTTCAGGGTCGGCTGCCGTTTCCATCAGGCGTCCGGCTACCTGGTCGGCCAGGGAGATCGACTGCTTAAGGATCTCAATTTCCGTCAGCACCGGGGTTTTCGCGGCGCTGAAGGCATCGGTAGAGGCCGTCACCTCCTCGAAGTCTGCCGCCTGTTTTTTGATCAGGAGTACGGTATACGCTTCATATTCGGGCTCGGCGGTAAGGGCATAGGCGAGGGCGGCCAGCGTACAGAGCCAGAACACGGACAGGATAATCCATTTACCCCGTTGTAGTGCATTAAAGATTTCTCGGAAATTAATCTGATTCTCGGACGCGTCTTCGCGGGTAGAAGACGAGAGGGAGAAGGTGCTTCGAGAGGAGGAGCCTGGTTGGGGTGTCATAGCGTTCATGAGAAGAGGAAGGCTCTGTGAAGCATGGTAAAAACATCGCCCCGGATACGCTATGCGGCCTGAGACGATACATACACACCTATCGGTCCATCGGTGGATGGGTCGAGACGAAATCGACGCCTTGCCTGTGGGGCATCAACTGGCGTCTTTCCCGTTCAACACGACGCCGATGGTTCGAAACAGCAAGAGGACGTCCATCCATATCGACCGGATGCGAATGTAATAGATATCCATATGAACACGTTCCTGGAAGCACACGCCGTTGCGGGCGTAGACCTGCCAGAATCCCGTAAGGCCGGGCGTTACATTCAAGATTTCTCGCTCGGCACCGTTCATCCGGGGGCGTTCCTCGGGCAAGTAGGGCCGGGGACCCACCAGGCTCATGTCGCCTTTGAGAATGTTCCAGAGCTGCGGCAGTTCGTCGAGGCTGTACTTGCGCAGCAACCGGCCGATCCGCGTCACGCGGGGATCCTGCTGTAGCTTGTGATACGTCTCATACTCCTCCTTCAAGGCGGGGTTCGCGTGGAGGATAGCATCGAGGTGGGCTTCGGCGTTGAGGTGCATGGTGCGAAACTTCACCATCTTGAAGCAACGCCCATGCCGCCCCATTCGCGGCTGCGTAAACAGCACCGCGCCTCGGGAGTCGAGCTTGATCAAGATCACGATCAACAGGCCCAGGGGAAGCGCCAGCACAGCGGCTAACAGGGCTCCCGTTATGTCTAATAGCCGTTTAGACCGGGTTCCCGAGGAGCCGACGTACGCACGAGGCAGCTTAAACTCAATAACTTCACTGACGTCCTTGAGGGGAACCTCCATGACCAGATCGGGAATGCTTCGACATACCAATACATCGGAGGGCAAGCACCGTAGCAGATGGGGCGGGGGAGGGCGGAGAGAGCATGCCTGACCTCTAGGACTCGATACCAGGCTTTCCTGGCGAGCGGCCCCAATATAGGCAGTTATCGGCCAACTTGTCTACAAAGGTAAGTACAATTTCATCGTTACATCGTTTTTCCATTTTAAGGGTTCCTCGGCGGAGCGCCGGCAGGCTACACCGAAGGCACGTCGAAAGGAATGGTTTCGAGATCCGCTTCTTCCCGGAAGCGGGACCACGCCTGGTCGACCAGGGTCGCGAAGGCGCGTTGAAACCGTTCTTTCGAGAACTGTTCCGCATGCCGGCGCAGGCGCATCGGGTCGAACGTGTGCGTGCCCGTCTCGAACGAAAGGACGGCCGCCTTCAGGCTGTCGGTCGTTTGTTCCTTGAAAAACAGCCCGGTTTCGCCCTCGATGACGGTTTCGCGCACGCCCCCGACGCCGTACGCGATGACGGGCGTCCCGCAGGCCTGGGCTTCGACGGGTGCGATGCCGAAGTCTTCCTCCGCAGCGAACACGAATGCCCTCGCGTGCTCCAGGTAGGTCTTGAGCGCAGCCTCGGGTTGCCGCCCTACCATCTCCACGTTAGGGCCGGCCCGGTCGCGGATCTTCTTGAAGTCCGGCCCGTCCCCGACCACCACCAGCTTCTTGTCCGGCATCTGGGTGAAGGCGTCTACGATGAGGTTTACCTTCTTATACGGGACCAGCCGAGAGACGGTAAGGTAAAAGTCCTCCTTTTCAGGCTGGACCGAAAACGCAGCTACGTCGACGGGGGGGTAGAGGACCGTGGCTTTTCGGCGATAGGTTTTCCAGATGCGCCGCGCCACATGCTGCGAGTTGGCGAGGAATACATCGACGCGGTTTGCGCTGACGGCGTCGAAGAGGCGGAGGTAGTGCAACACGCCCTTGACGAAGGTGCTGCGTATCCCGCGTTCCAGGCCGCTCTCGCGCAGGTATTGCCGGTAGAGATCCCAGGCATACCGGACGGGACTGTGGACGTAGCTGATGTGGAGCTGCTTCCACGTCGTCAGCGCCCCCTTGGCGACGACGTAGCTCGACGAGACGACCACGTCGTACGCCGAGAGGTCGAACTGCTCGACGGCCAGGGGCGCCAGGGGCAGGTAGTAGCGGTATCGGCGCCGCGCAAACGGAAGGCGCTGGATGAAGGACGTGGTGACCGGCGTGCCCTGTAAGAAAGCCCGCTGGTCGTCCGGTAAAAAGTCGATCAGGCTGAAGAGGTCGGCTTCGGGCAGGGCGTGGATCATCTGCTCCAAGACCCGCTCGGCCCCGGCATAAACGGGCAGCCAGTCGTGGACGATTGCCGTGCGCACGGTTCCTCCTGCAACGCTCATGGGCTTGTACGATGGAGGAACCTACTTCAAGGGAACCCTCAAAAACAATGGGGGGCCTGCCTCGTCGTCAAAGTCCGGGTCGTCCTCGGGCTCGTCGAAGTCGATCGGCACGCCCGAGAAGTCCGCCTCCACCACATTCGAGCAGATCGTCGTCGCGTTCTTCTCACACGCCTGCAAGTAGAACGGGCCGTCCGTCGGGAACTGCGCCAGGGTCAGCTTGACCTTATGCTGGCCGTCGTTGTCGGTGCGCAGATAGTAGATGCCGTCGGGGGTAGGGTCGGGGTGGACGGAGACGTAGACGTCGATTTTGGCTTTGCTGATGTCGCCGGGGTCCCAGGTGAGGCGGATTTTCTTGTTGCCGTTGGCCGTCCGGATCAGTTTCTTGCGCTGAATCGTAAAGGCGGGGAGGAACGGAGGAGCTTCGATGACGCCGTTGTAGAGCAGGCGATTGGGCGAGCCGAGGCCGAGGTTGGCGAGCACCCCTACGGTGACGCTGTCGAGGATCATCGTACGGACCGAGGGGGGCGGGGCGTTCGGCGGCAGGCCGGGAAAGGCTTCGAGCACCAGGGCTGCCACACCCGCCGCGTGCGGGCTGGCCATCGACGTACCGCTCATCGTGAGGGCGCCGCCGTGCAGCCAGGCCGACGTGATGTCCGACCCCGGCGCGAAGAGATCGACGCAGAGGCCCCAGTTCGAGAACGACGAGCGGGCGTCGCTGCTCGTCGTTGCGCCGACGGTGATCGCTTCGGTGCTGCTGCCGGGGAAGACGGTGCACGCATCGCTGTTTTCGTTGCCGGCCAACACGACGAAGGTGACGCCCGCCTCCGTGGCATTGGCAATCGCTGCGTTCAGGCCGGGGGCTGCAAAGTAGCGGAGACTCATGTTCGCTACGGACGGGCCGCCGAGGTGGATCGTGTGCAGCGCCGTCACCGAGTCGACGCCGGCGAGCGTGCCGCTCAACGGGCACAGGCCGGCACAGTCACAAACCTGCATGGAGACGACCACGGCGTCTTTGGCCACGCCGTACGTGGTGCCGGCGATGATGCCGCTCACGTGCGTGCCGTGCCCGCTGCAATCCTCGCCGTTCGTGTTGCCGTCCGAGGCGATGAAGTCGGCACCGAACAGGGAGCGTCCGGCAAAGTCCGGGTGGTCGTGGTCGAGGCCCGTATCGAGGACGTAGGCATGGACGCCGGTGCCGTCGCCGTGGTAGTGGTAGGAGCTGTCGCGCGGCAGGGCCCGCTGGTCGATGCGGTCGAGGCCCCAGGAGGGCGGGTGCGGTTGGTCGCCGTGCACCGCGCCGATAGTACCGAGTTCGTCGAGCATAACGTAGGCGACGTCGGGATGCTGCCGGATGGCGACCAGGGCCTGCTCGGAGAGCGTCGCGGCAAAACCTTTCAAGGCATGTCGATAGACGAAGCGTATCGTGCCGCCGTGGGCACGCGTCAGGCTTCGGGCCAGGCCCGGCGGATCGCTAAGATTATCCTTGAAAAGGACGATATACTGGTTTTCGATAAAGGACGAGGTGCCCGCGGCGTAGTACGGCGAGAGGGCTTCGTCGCGCAGGGCCGGCGTCCCCTCGGGCGTCTCGATGGGGTTTGCGTAGTCGCATCCGGTAAGGGCGAGGGCGGTCAGCGCGAACAGGGCGCATCGTGCGGAACAACGCGGAGACATCACCATTGCCGTCGGGTACTGGGGGAAGGGGGAGCAGACGGCCGCCAGGCTTCAAACCATTGCGTCGTATCTGCCAATCTACGACAGGATGCGCCGATTGTAAAGGTGACGCGGCATCGCTGTCTGTTCCGGCCAGCGCCGGTAAATCCGGTGCATGATGAGTCCACGCCGTTTTCGCTTGAGGCTTTAGGCCGTACCTCCTACCTTCGCCACCGCTTCACAACGCCGCGAGGAAGCGCGTACTCTGCAGCCCCAATCATCGTATTGCCTACATCCTATGGACGACATCCGTCTCGATCACGCGGTCTACGAGAAGCAGTCTCGCCCGCTGAAGCAGCAGATAGCCGGGTATCTCGATGCGGCGCAGACCACCCCGGTTGAAGGGGAGGTGTACGCGCTCATCGTACCGAACACAAACCGTCTCAGTGGCGCCCGTGCCGCCGCCGACGTTTTCAAGGTGCTGGAGGGCCGCCGGTACGACACCGTCATCCTGGTTGCTGCTGCCCGGAACGCCTCGTTTCCTCGGATGAATATCTGTGAGGTGGATGCCTATCCCGCACTCCTGGGGACGCTGGCTGTTAATGATCGGCTGCGGCACGAACTCTGCGACGAGGACGACGACATCTACCTCGACGACGATGGGCACTTTGAGGCCGAAGGCATCGCGGTGCAATTGCCGTATCTGCAGACCCTCCTCGGCGACTTCGACATCGTACCCGTCGTGATGGGCGAGGAGTCGCCCGAATTCTGCCGGGAGCTGGGCAATGCCATCGGGGAAGTGACGTTCAACAAACGTATCCTGGTGGTGGCGTCGGTCGATGTGGTAGGGTCTTCCGAGGCCCACCTGGCCGAATTCCAGCAGTATTTCGAGGCGGGCGACGTGTCGCGTCTGATGATGATGCTCAACAGTGAGCGCGTTCATCTGGCAGGCAAAGGACCCTTTCTGGTGACCATGATCGCGGCGGCGCATCGGCACATCGACCGGGTGCGTATCCTCAGCCTCGAACCTGCTCATGACGACGTCCCCGGCTATCTCGGGGCTGTAATCTGCCAGTAGATTTTTGATTTTCGATCCCGGGTTGTTTTTTTCCTGGATCTCTATCCATCAAAAATCGACCATGGAGCAGGCCGGGATTGCCATCATCGGAGCAGGAGCCCTGGGCTGCGTCCTGGCGCGGCGCCTTTCGGCGTGCGGCTATCGCATCGAGGCCATCCTGAGTCGTTCCGACGCGAAGGCGCGGGCGTTGGCGACCGAGGTGGAGGCCCTTGTGGCTTCAGACGTACCGGGCGACCTCCCGGCTTCCGTACGGCTCGTCTTTTGCTGCGTCCCGGACGATGCCGTGGGTATCGTGGCGCGTGCACTGAGCCCGGTGCGGCCCGACTGGTCGGGTACGGTAGTGGCCCATACGTCCGGCGTCCTGCCGGCAGCGGCCCTCTACAATCTGGGCGAGCAGGGCGCGGCGCTGCTGAGCTTTCACCCGCTCCAGACGTTCACGACCGCCAGCCCACCCGACGTTTTCGAGGGCATTGCCATTGCGCTCGAAGGCGATGCCGGGGGGATTGCCGTAGGCCGTCGCCTTGCAGCCGCGCTCGGGGCGCAGCCGATCACCCTCGCGGCCGAAGCGAAGGCGCGCTACCACGTAGCGGCGTCGATGGCCTCCAACTTTTTCGTGACGCTCATGGCACTCGTGGGCGAGGTGCTTGCCAGCATCGAGATCGGCGACCGGGAGGCCGGTGCCCTGATGCGGCCTCTGGTCGAGGGCACATGGCGCAACCTGGCCCGGCAACTCCCGGAAGAAGCCCTCACAGGTCCCATTGCGCGCGGCGATTACCACACCGTTGCTACCCATCTCGACGCGCTGGCGGTGCATCTGCCGCATCTGGTACCGGTGTATGCCGCGCTGGCTACCGAGGCGGTTCGGGTGGCGGTCCGAGGAGGCCGGCTCACACCCGACGAGGCCCAACAGGTGCTCGACGTTTTGTATGCCGGCTTGAAGCCGGACCGCGACTTGCTTTTTTAGGGGCCGTTGGCTGCACGAGGGCCTGTTCGTTCCGGGCGGCTATCCCCGCTCCTTGAAATGACCGCGAAGTTCGCGCTAATTCACTCTGAAATAAGCATCCTGCCGGCCGCGCCGCGCCGCGGGGCAGGGCGAACAGGAACCTTAGTCGGGGTATCTTGTTGGCGCGCGGTACATTGACCTACGGAGCATCCAAGGTATTGTATGGACGGTATCGTTACTGCTTTGACCACGCCGGTTCGGGATGATTTCCTGGATCGTTTTCGCCGGAAACCCCGTCCGGATTATAGAAAGAAGTTGACCGATAGCGCGCCCCCCCCCGCTCCTGTCGCCGGGGTTGATACGTTCTTTCCCATGTTTCCAGGGGTCGAGCCGCTTGCTATCGGGCGCACCGCGTTTCAGAGCGTTGCCGTTGCCGCCCTCCAGGCGATGGACCGGGTTCATCGCTGCGAAGGCCGTGCTGCCGAAGCGGCGATCTCGCTGGGTCAGCGCGACAAGCTCCGGCACTTGATCGGAGAGATGGAGGCTACGCGCCGGATGCTTCGGGGTATGCTCAGCCCGCAGGGCGCTGCGATGCTCGAACGAAACGCGTCGGCATCCGTCAAAGAGACCCCGGAGCCGTCCTGGTGGTTTGCCCTCTGCGAGGCGCTTCATGTGCTTGAAGAAGGGGCTTCCGGCATTCAGTCGATTGCCGCCGCCCAATCCCGTGAGCACGCCGGCCACACGCTCAGCGACTTCGTAGCGTCGCTCTTACAGCGGCACTACCAGGCCCTCTTCGTCGAAGCCGAACAGTGGATGTCGTAATTTTGGATGGCGGATTTTGGATTGAGACCGCGAGATGACGCAAGCCGAAATCCAGAATCTAAAATCATAAATCCACCATGGTAAACCCGTTGCTGTCGTACCTGGAGGCCGACGATGCCGTGCTGGACGTTCGATGGCAGCGGTTGCAGGATTGGCTTGCCGAGCGGTTTGGGAAGGAGCCCGGTCTCGAAGGCGCGCTTTTCCTGATCGGCATCCAGTCGCACGGGCATGGCTTTGAGCCGGACCTGGACCGGGAGGCCAAGCAAAGCCTCATCATGGAGGGTACCTATTGCGCCTTTGAAACCCTCGGTGTCTACGCGCGTGTGGGACTGGAGGAAGACGGGCACTGGATCTGGGAACGCCTGATCGATCATCCCCCGAATCTGCCCGTCGAAGCCCAGGAAAAGCTGCTGCGGACGGCCATCCTTCGCTTTTTCGATACCCTTCCGGAAGCCTCTGATGCTCATGAAGCCTAAGCTCTTGCTGTATGTGTGCGGGGTGTTGCCTGCGCTTGCCTTGATGATCTACGGGTGCGGGGGCGGTACCTCGAACGCCACGACGGCCTTGCCCGAGACGAACTACTACGAGATCGAGACGCCACGCGGACGTATGGTCATCCGGCTCTATGACGAGACGCCCGGCCACCGCGATAACTTCAAAAAGCTCGTTGCCGAGCATACCCTGGACAGCACGCTCTTTCACCGTGTCATCGCCGGGTTTATGATTCAAGGCGGCGACCCGGACTCGCGCGACGAGGACCCGATGAACGACGGCGGCGGGGGTCCCGGCTATACGCTGCCAGCGGAGGTAAAGCCCGGCCTGTTCCACAAACGGGGTGCACTGGCCGCCGCCCGGCAGGGCGATCAAGGCAACCCGGAGCGGCGTTCCAGCGGCAGCCAGTTCTACATTGTTCATGGCACTATCTTCCCCGAGGAATACCTCGGCCAGATGGAAGAGATGTTACAGCAGAACATCCCGGACCCGGCGTTCACCTTCACTGAAGAAGCACGCCGGGCCTATACGACCATCGGGGGGGCGCCCAACCTCGACGGCATGTACACCGTCTTCGGCGAACTGGTCGAGGGTTTCGATGCGCTCGACGACATCACCCGTATGGCTACGCCCGGGGGCCTGGGCCAGCGCGTCCCGCCGCAGGTCGCCACCCGTCCGGTCGAAGCTGTGTGGATGATCGTGCGTCCGCTGCCGGATTATCGAGAATAGATTGGGACGCTCCCTTCGGTCGCTGTGGGACGTTCGCGTTGCTCACTGTTGTCCGGGCGCTTGCGCGCCCTGTGGTCCGCTCGCTGCGCTCGCTGTGGTGGGTCGTGTCAGAACGTAGGAGTTTGAGAAACAACAGCGAGCGGACAAAAGCGACTGAAAGGAGCGTACTACAGTGAGCCCAATGGGCGAACGTCCCACAGCGAGCATAGCAAGCGTACCAACCGACCCCCATGTCCCGTCCCTTAACCGAACAAGAGATCGTCCGCCGGGAGGCGCGGGCGGCCCTCGAAGCACAGGGGGTGAACCCGTATCCGTATGCCTGGCCGGTCGATACGCACGCCGCCGACATCCTCGCCGCGTTCGACGACGCCGTCCATCAGCCGCAACAAGATGAGGCGCCGCCGTATCGCGTCTCGCTGGCCGGGCGTATGATGTCGAAACGGGTGATGGGCAAAGCGGCATTTTTCGACCTGCAAGACGCCACGGAACGGATCCAGGTCTACGTTCGCCGCGACGACCTGCCGGACGGGTTCTACAACGAGGTGTTCAAAAAGCTACTCGACATCGGCGACATCGTCGGGATCGAAGGGTTTGTTTTTCGCACGCGGATGGGGGAGATCACCGTGCACGCCGAGCGGCTGGCGCTGCTGGCCAAGGCGCTGCGCCCTCTGCCGGTCGTCAAGGAGCAGGACGGCACCGTCTACAACGAGGTGACCGACAAGGAATTCCGGTACCGGCAGCGCTACGTCGATCTCGCCGTCAACCCGGACGTGCGCGCCGTCTTTGTCCGGCGGGCGCAGATGATTTCGAGTGTGCGCCGTTTTCTGGACGAGCGCGGCTACATCGAAGTCGAGACGCCGGCCTTACAGCCGATCTATGGGGGGGCGGCGGCGCGTCCGTTTACGACGCACCACAACGCCCTCGACATGGAACTCTACCTCCGCATCGCAGACGAACTCTATCTCAAGCGTCTCATCGTCGGCGGCTTTGAGGGGGTCTACGAGATCGCCAAAGATTTTCGCAACGAAGGGCTGAGCCGCTTCCACAACCCGGAGTTCACCATGCTCGAACTCTACGTAGCCTACAAGGACTACGCGTGGATGATGGAGCTCTTCGAAGCGATGATCGAGCACGTGGCCGTCACGCTGCATGGTACGCCCGAGGTATCCGTAGGCGAGCATGTCATCTCGTTCGAGCGTCCCTGGCGGCGCCTGCCGCTGCTGGAAGCCGTCGAGGACAAGACGGGCTTTAACCTTTTCGGCAAGAGCCGCGACGAACTGGCCGACATCGCCCGCACGCTGGAGGTCGCCGTAGACAAGACGATGGGCGCCGGTAAGATCATCGACGAGATCTTTGGCACATGCGTAGAGCCGCACCTGATCCAGCCGACGTTCATCACCGACTATCCCGTCGAACTCAGCCCGCTGGCCAAGCGGCACCGCGCCAAGCCCGGCCTCGTCGAACGGTTCGAGGCGATCTGCAACGGCAAAGAACTCTGCAACGCGTTCAGCGAACTCAACGACCCGGAGGACCAACGCGCCCGTTTCGAAGAACAGGCCCGCCTCCGGACCGCCGGCGACGAAGAGGCGATGCAGGTCGACGAAGACTATCTACGGGCGCTCGAATACGGTATGCCGCCCACGGCCGGCCTCGGCATGGGCATCGACCGCCTGGCGATGCTGATGACGAACCAGGCGTCCATCCGCGACGTCATCCTCTTCCCGCTGCTTCGGCCGGAAGGATCGCCTGCTGAACAGTTTAAGGAAAAAGTACTTCGCCAACTTGAGGACCTGTTTGGCGATGTGGAGCGAGACCCGGAGGTGCGTTATGAGGACGCGGCCTATCCCATCAAGGTTGATTTCAAAGTTAAGACGAGAGCTGGCCATACTATCTGGGTGAAGGCTGAATATATGGGAGAAAGAAAACGTCTAGGTATCGATACTACACAGCATATAGCAGCTACCTTAAGCACCCTTTCGAGACGTCGGGAGTGGAGTTCATCAGACAGGATACTTCTGGTTACGAATTCTTGGTTGCCTGTCGAGGAAAGAGGTGAGTTTGCAAACTACGGCATTCGGTCTTTCGTGCTCGGAAGAACTTTTCAAGAGACAAAAGAGCGACTCATAGAGGTACTAGCAGATATTGAATTGCAGGAACTTCAACCCTAAGGAATTCCCCTCCTGGACAGGAGGGGATACAGGGGTGGTTGATGGAAAAGTCCGAAAGTTGTCTCAAACTATTCGATGCTTGAGCGGTTGGCTATCGACCACCCCGTCCTTCGGACACCCCTCCTGTCCAGGAGGGGAGTTTGAAACGCAGCCTGTACGCACAGTTACGCCTGTGTTTAAGGAGAAGGAAGAGAGCAATGCCGCGACGTGTCGAGAAAATCCACAACGAGAAACGGTTGAAAGCGGTTCGGCGTGACCTGCGTAACAATGCTATGCCTGCCGAAGCAAGGCTCTGGGAATGCCTGAAGCAGCGTCGGCTTCAGGGCAGGAAGTTCAGACGACAGCACAGCATCGGCGCGTATGTTGTGGATTTTTATTGCCCGGCTGAGAAGCTCGTCGTCGAGTTGGATGGGGCACCGCACCAGGATGCATTGCGCAGGGTGTATGATGCGGAGCGCGCGTCGTATTTGGTGGAGCAGGGCCTTCAGATCGTGCGGTTTGATAACCGGACGGTATTCGAAGATCTGGACACCGTTCTTGAAGGTATTGCCTGGCATTTCAAAGGGTGATGCCTCGCGGTTTTGAATGCGTTGACGTAACAGGTGGCTATGCTGTTCAGAACGCCGGTGACGCGGCATGATGTGGTAGTCGAGGAGCAAGCCGGGTATGCCGAACTGATCCGGGGCAACGTCGATTTTCGACGGCTCTGGATCGGCAGCATCGTTTCGCTGCTGGGCGACTGGTTCAACACCATCGCGCTCTACACGCTGATCCTTCAACTGACCGGTTCGCCCCTGGCGCTCGGTGCGGTCTTCGTCTTCAAGATGTTACCCTGGGGATTGGCCTCACCCATCGCCGGGGTGCTGGTAGACCGCTACAACCGCCGCCGCCTGATGATCGCGTCCGACCTGCTGCGGGCGGTCGTCGTGCTGGGCTTCCTGCTGATCGACGAGGCCGGCGACGTCTACCTGCTCTTCGGGCTCATTGCGTTGCAGGTGGTTGTCGGGTCGGTCTTTATCCCGGCGCGTAGCGCGTCGGTCCCGAACATCACGATCCCGCGTGAGTTGCTCACGGCCAACGCGCTCATGTCCGCCACGTGGTCGGTGATGCTGGCGCTGGGGGCTGCCCTGGGCGGCTTTGCCACCGAATGGCTCGGCACGCAGGCCGTCTTCGTCATCGACAGCTTTACCTATCTCGTCTCCGCCGTCTTCATCTACCGCACCACGATCCCGCAAAACACCGACGCGGCGCCCGGCCCGGTGCTGCGTACAGCGCTGCGGGAAGTGGGAGACGGATGGCGGTTCCTCAACGCTACGCCCCGCGTAGGGCGTATTGCGCTTGCCAAAGCAACGTGGGCCGTGGCCGGCGGTGCGCTCGTCTACGCCATGACCCTCCTGGGCGGGGAGATCGAGCCCGGTGCGATGGCCGCCGGCATCGGAGTCCTTTTCATGGCGCGCGGCCTGGGTACAGGCATCGGCCCCGTGGTAGCCCGCTCCGTCTTCAAAGACCAGGAGCGCTGGCCCTTCGTACTGGGTGCGTTCATCGTGAGCAGCGGCGTGGCGTATGCCGTGGTCGGCCTGATCGGGTGGACGTTGACGGTCGTCTTCGTGCTCGTTATGCTGGCCCATGCGACGAGCGGCGCGAACTGGGTGCTGGCTACCGTGCTGTTGCAAAAACGTACCGAAGATCGATACCGGGGTCGCGTCTTCGCCACCGAGTGGTTGCTCGTCATGGTAGCCGATACGGTGTCGATCCTCGCGGCCAGCGCCTTGCTGGAGACGGGCCTCTTCGACCTGCGCCGGTGTTTTCAGGTCTTTGCTCTGCTGCAAATCCTCTGCGGTGTGCTCTGGATCGTCTTCATCGTCCCGAAAGAGCGAGAAGAAGTGGTTGAAACCTAGCGATTTATGGAAAAGGCGAGGACGCTCGATACCTGCGTGTTTCCCGCTGCGTACATATTAAGTTTTTGCCCGTCTCTGCGATAATCATCAGGCGGACTTTACGATTTGTGTGGTGGTAGTGATGAGGCAGTCTATCCGGAAGTTCATACCCCGTCAAGATGGGCCTTCTGCACCCTTGGTTGAGACGATCCCCGTGCTCATGTTACGGGTGCGGGCCGACGGCACTGTGCTCTATGCAGGTGCCGACGCCGAGTCGTTTATGGGCTATCCCACGGGGCAATTCGTCGGGAATACTTCCTGGTTGGAGGTGGCGCATCCGGACGACCGGTGGAAGCTGAGCGAAGCCTTGCGGTGTGCCGTCGACGAGCAGCGCAATGCTACCGTCACCGTGCGTTTTTTAACGACGGGGCAAGAGATGCGGCTGGCACGGATCTACGTGCTCACGGCGCCTTCGTCGTCGCTGGATGAGGTCGAGGCCGTCCTTTTCGACGTGACCGAACAGGCTGAGGTCGAAGCCGTGCTCCAGCAGGGCCAGGCCTTCCACCGCGTCTTCGTCGAACAGAGTCCGATGGGCATCTTACACCTCGACGCCGCCGGCCTCGTCACCTTCGAGAATCATGCGTTTCGTCAGATTGTAGGCGAGGGCGTCGAAGATGCCTGGATCGGGCGGTGCGTGGCGGACATCCCCGGCCTGGAGGTACGCCTGAAGGCCCTGGTCGAGCATATGCTCGAAGACGGATCGCAGCTGCACGGTGTAGCGGCCATCTACCAGCACCCGGGATCACCGGGCCCGGCCCACCTCATCGTCCATGGCGCCCCGATCCGGGATCCGGAGGGCGAGATCGTGGGGGGGGCGATGATGATCGAGGATGTGACCGAACAGCATCGCCGCGACGAAGAGTTACACCTGCGCAATCGGTATGAGAAAGCGGAAGTCGCCCTGCGCGAGGCCGTGCTCGTCGATCTCAACGAGACGGTCTTTGTGCACGAGGCGGCCGCCATCCTGGGAGAGACGACGCAGGCCGACCGGGTACACCTGTTGATTCATCTGGGCGACGAGGGGCACTGCGCCACACGCTCCGTCTGGGCCCGTGACGAACGCGACGAGCCGTTCTCGCTGTACGTCGACACCGGTACGTATCCAGCCTTGCGTGTGGCCGTCGTACACGGCCAACACCTGCATCTGCTCGCCGGGGACACCGCCGAAGACGAGCAGGGCCTGGTCGAACTGACGGAAGCCCGCGAGGTGATCTGGATACCTTTCTTCGATGCGGGGCGGCTTGGCGGCTTCGTACTCTTCGAGCGCCTGACGACCCGGGAAGAAGCCGGCTCGGACGGTTGGTCTTCTTTCGAAGCGCGGATGATGGAGCGCCTGGTACGGTTCTTCGAAGCGCTCTGGTCCTGGATCCAGGTGGGGCAACGGTATCGCCTCACGGTAGCCTCGATTGAAGATTGCCTGTTCACCTTCTCCTTCTCCGGGGGCGGCCATCGGCATTATCTCTTTATGACGCCGCAGGTCGATACGCTGACGGGCTACGACGTCGAGGAGGTGTTGGCGCGGGAGGGCGACGTGTGTTCCTGGATCGAAGCCCTCGTGCATCCCGAGGACCGGACCCTGGTGGGCGCGCACGACGAGGCGCTCCGCCTCGGACAGGAGGGGCGCCTCACCTACCGCGTGCTGCATCGCGACGGTACGCCGCGTTGGCTCAGCGAGCATGCCACCCCGCACCGCGACGCCGCCGGGCGCGTCATCGTCAGCGGCGTCCTCGCCGACGTCACGGCGCAGAAGGACGCCGAGGCGCTTTTGCTGAACGCCCAGGAGCAGGCAGCCTCGGCCAGCCGTCTAAAGAGCACGTTTGTAGCCACCATGAGCCACGAGTTGCGCACCCCGCTGGGTGCCGTCAACGGCTTTGCCGAGTTACTGGCGGATGAGCTGGCGGAATGGGAGGCGCAGACGGGGCAGATGCTGCCGCCCCAGGTGCACGAATTCACAGAGGCCGTCCGGCAGAACGCGCGGCGCCTGTTGATGCTGGCAGATGATCTTTTTGTGCTGTCGAACATGGAGATCGGTTCGTTGCAGTTGGAGCGTACGGCCGTCTCCGTGAACCCTATCGTTCAGCGAGCCGTGGCTACCGCCGCCGCGCCGCTGGCTGAGAAAAACGTCGAACTCCGGATTGCGCTGGATCCATCCGATCCGGTGGCCCAGTGCGATGCCTATCGCCTGGAGCAGATCCTGCGCAACCTCCTGGCAAACGCCGCCAAGTTTACCGATGCGGGGCACGTCGCCGTAGCTACCCGGTGTGCCGAGGCGCAGGTCGTGATCGAAGTGGCCGACACCGGCGTCGGCATCGGGCCTGAATACCTGGATAAACTCTTCACGCCGTTTCTGCAGGAAGACCACCGGCTCAACCGTCGCTACGCGGGTACGGGGGTGGGGCTGGCCCTCGTAAAACGGCTGCTCGATGCGATGCATGGCCGCATCGCGGTGGAAAGTGAGAAAGGCCGGGGTTCTACCTTCCGCATTTTTCTGCCGGCCGTGGGGCCTGCGGCCATGTAGCCCTGCATACACGAAGATGATGGTCATGAGCCATAGGCCATGGGTTTCTTCTTCCTTACGAGTGACTCATGACCCGTGACCTGTAACTCCAGGGGCGCACGGCAACCGGGGGAGGGACCACCAACTACTTCTACGGAGTTCCTGAAGCCCCGTCCTCCGTGTTTTGCAGGGCGATCTGCACGTTCCGAAGAAACCCTTCGTACCGGGCACGCTTGACGGGGCTGTTGCGGAATGTCGCCCGGAAGGCAGCCAGGTCCAGTTCTTTCCAGGTGCCGAGGTCTGTATCCGTAACGCCCGGACGCGGCATGAAACGGGTCTCGTCCGTAGCGGCCTTGAACTTGTTCCAGGGGCACACATCCTGACAGATGTCGCAGCCGAAGACCCAGTTTCCGAAGTGGGAAGCGAGGGCTTGCGGCACGTCGTCTCCCCGGTGTTCAATAGTCCAGTAGGAAATGCAACGATTGGCGTCGACGGCGTAGGGCTGGTAGATGGCGTCTGTAGGGCAGGCGTCGATGCAGCGGGTACAGGAGCCGCAGTAGTCCGGGATGGGTCCGTCCGAGGGCATCGGCACGTCCACGATCAACTCGCCGATGAAGAAGAAAGAGCCGATCGAGCGGTTGATGAGGTTGGTGTGTTTGCCGATCCAGCCGAGCCCGCTGCGTTGGGCCCAGACCTTGTCGAGCACGGGTGCCGAGTCCACAAACGCCCGGCCGGAGATCCCCCCGGCGTGTTCGTCAAGCCAGTGATAGAGCGCGTACAGTTTTTCTTTGAGGACGGTGTGGTAATCGTCTCCCCAGGCGTAGCGGCTGATCTTGCCGACGGCGGATGCCTCGGATACGGCAACCGGCTGGTAGTAGGTATGGATCGCAGAGACGACCGACCGCGCTCCCTCGACGAGGCGGGTCGGGTCGATACGTTTGTCAAAATGGTTGGCCATCCACGCCATCGAGGCCTGGCGTCCCTCGGTCAGCCATTGCTCCAGGCGGCGGGCTTCCTCATCGAGCCGTTCGGCCTTGGCGATGCCGCAGCCGTCAAAGCCCAGCCGCCGTGCTTCCTCCTTGAGGGCACGCGCCAGGCGCGCTTGGGCATGTTCATCGAAGCCGGGCATCGCAGGAGAGATCGGTGAGGTGATGGGAATGGGCGGGCTCCCCACAAAGAACGTAATCCGCCATCCAAAATCTAAAGCCAGCACCAAAAAAAGCGGGTCTCCCCGAAGGAAGACCCGCTCTACAGGGTTGGCGTTGGTACAGTGTGTCTGGGGTATCAGTTGGCAATGGGGATGGTGTCGACACGACGGAACTGGCTCGCTCCGCTCTTCTTCGTCGTCTGTCCCGTGGCCCCCAGGCCCACCGACGTCAACCGACTCGACGCAATCCCCTGCTGCACGTAGTACTCCTCCACCGCGCGCGCCCGATCCTCCGACAACCGCTGCACGTTCCGC
>Ga0302046_10000744_pt1 | contig 31643 bp, 29 predicted proteins | sample RVTome_11_FD_200261 | JGI IMG/M metagenome (GOLD analysis project Ga0302046, IMG submission 200261) | Soil microbial communities from uranium-contaminated site in the Upper Colorado River Basin, Wyoming, United States - RVT147D111 (version 2) ...
GTTCTACATCGGCATCCCAATGCGGTATCTCGAAGGCGTGGTGCCTCCCATCGGCATCCTCAGCATCGCCCTGGGCTCCCTGCTGTTGCAGGCATTCTCCTTCCTTTATCTTGCCTTCGGCCCGGCCGGCGAAGTGGAGGGCGGCATCCCGTCCGACCCCGATTACAACGCCAAGCGGAACCAGGACACGTCGTTCTTCTACCAGACCTGATCTCCTCCTTCGCGCTGCGCGCTACGGAGGACAGGTCCTTTCACCCCTTCGCCTCCCTTTCGCGCGAGGCGCTGCGGAGAGCAGGGCCATTCGCCCATCGGCTCACCGGCTCACCGGCAGATTCCCCACTTCCCTCTTCATTTCCCCCTGACCCTGCGCTAGTCTGGCCCGGCATGGCAACCGTGGCTGAACAGCTCCGCCGCGCCCGGGAGGCGCTCACGATGGACGTCTATCAGGCGGCGGAGCTGACCAAGATCAAGTCCGATCACATCCGCGCCCTGGAATCAGGCGATTACGGCATGTTCTCGGCGCCGGTCTATGTGCGCGGCTTTGTCCGCACCTACGCCAAGGCCCTCAAGCTTGACCCCGCCAAGATGATGGAGGCCCTCGAGCGGGAGATTGGGGAGGAGGGAAAGATGACCGAGCAACCGGCCCCCACGCCGGAGGAAGTCCGCTCCCAGAGTTTCCTCGACCTGGTCATGCTCCAGTTGTCCCGGCTCAACTTTCGCATCGTCCTGGCCACGGTCACGGCGGCGCTCGTCATCTTCCTGGTCGCCACCGCCCTGCGCAACCGAGCCCTGCGCAACGCCGACCCGCTGCGCGACCTGGGCCCCGGCATTTACCAACCGGGCTCCGATCAACCTGGGGAGCGCATCACCCCGCCCAAGCGTTGAGTCGTTGGTCGCCCCCCAATCAGGCGGCTCCGAGCATCGGACGGATCCGACCGATCCGACCGATGGCCCAAACGACCCCCACTCGAGCAGGGTCCGGGATTAAAAGTAGGTGACCCCATGGAGCAAGAGTAGGTCATTCCCCAAACCCTGCCGGGGAAAGAAGGCTGGCGGCGGATTGCGACACACGGTGAACCATGGGCGACAAGAGCACCCTACATCGCACCCCATCAAAGGCCCTTCACCCCAGCCCTCTCCCGGCGGGAGAAGCCTTCGACGAGCTCAGTCGAGCGGAGACCCGTCCTCCGCGCGGAGAGAGGCTGCTGCCCTGATCCCTTCACCCTGGGGTGGCATGCTGTTCCCTCTCCCCCCGGGAGAGGGTCAGGGTGAGGGGCTCGGTAAAACGACAACATGTGGGTCGTTCTTTTCGGGTAAAGGGTATGAGTAAGAATTGCTATTTTACTCATACCCTTACTCCGTTCCTAATCCAGCGGCTGAATGGGATCCCAGCATCGCCCATTTCCAATCACCCCCACTCCAGCATTGCCTCCGCCTCCGCCCTTGACCTACCTTTTCCACCCTTGGCATGCGTCCGAAACAACCAGCTACACCCATCCGCGTCGGTCTGATCACGCTCGGCTGTGCCAAGAATCTCGTCGATGCCGAAGTCATGCTCGGCAATCTCATCAAGGATGGCGTGGAGATCACCAACGACCCGGCCCTGGCGGATGTCGTCATCGTCAACACCTGCTCCTTCATCGATGCCGCCCAGGAGGAAAGCGTGGACACCATTCTCCAGTCCGCCCAACTGCGCGACGCCCGGCAGCCTCACCAGGGCCTGATCGTCTCCGGGTGCCTGACCCAGCGCTTTCGCAACGAACTCCCGAAGCTGTTGCCCGAGGTGGATGTCTTCATGGGCATCGACCAGGTGGAACAGGTGCCAAGTCTCGTGCGCGCAGCTCTCGAGAAGCGCCGGCAACGGGTCGCCGCCACCCCGGCCGCCAGGAACCGTCGCACACGGCCGGCCAAGGAAATCGTCGAAGCCCCGCCCGCGCCGCTTCTCGACGTCCACGCGCGGCCCACCTACATTCCCGACTTCGGCACGCCGCGCTTCCGCCTCACCCCAAGCCACACGGCCTACGTCAAGATCGCCGAAGGCTGCAATCACCCCTGCAGCTTCTGCATCATCCCCCGGATGCGGGGCAGCCATCGCAGCCGGGCCCTGGACGACATCGAACGCGAGGCCCGGCAACTGGTGCGCAGTGGGGTCAGGGAGTTGAACCTCATTTCGCAGGACTCGACCTATTACGGTTTGGACCTGCGGCCCAGGCACCGGCCCAACATCGCCGCCCCGGACCGGTTTCGGGCGGCGGCGCAGGGGTTGTCCGCCGAGGCGCCCACGCTGCCGCTGCTTCTGCGCCGGCTCAATGCCATCCCGGGGCGTTTCTGGATCCGCCTGCTCTACACCCACCCGGCCCACTGGACCGACGAGCTGATCGAGACGATGGCCGGGTGCCGCAAGGTGGCCCGTTACGTGGACATCCCGCTCCAGCACATCCACCCCCTGATGCTCGAACGCATGCGGCGCGAGACCTCCCGCCAATACATCGTCGATCTGCTCGCCCGCATCCGTGCCGGCATCCCCGGCATCGCGCTCCGCACCACCTTCATCGTCGGGTTCCCGGGCGAGACGGAAGCCTGTTTCAAGGAACTGCTTCAGTTCATCGAGGATACCCGCTTTGAACGACTCGGGGTGTTCACTTACTCCCGTGAAGACGGCACGCGGGCCGGACGCATGGCCCGCCAAGTTCCTGACACGATCCGCCAGGAACGGCGTGACCGCGCCATGGCGCTGCAGCATCGTCTCGCCCGCGAGATGGCCGCCGCCCGGGTCGGACGCCGCGTCAACGTCCTCGTCGAGCGCGAAGCCAAGGCTCGCGAACTGAAGCAGGCCCGGGTGCATTCCTGGGAACACGGCCTGATTCGCGAATCGCAGGACGGGACGGAGACGTTGCGCGGGCGCTACCTGCTCGCCCGCGGCGAGGCGGATGCGCCCGACATTGACGGACGGGTCTATGTGCGCGGCGACCTGCCCTTGGGCCGGTTTGCGCGCGTCAAGATCGTCGGCCACACCGATTACGATCTCATCGCCACTCCATGAACCTGCCCAACAAACTGACCATTTCCAGGTTCGTGTTCACCCTCGTTTTGCTGGTGGTGTTATTCATCAAGTTCCCCTTCCACGAGACGTTGGCGCTTGCTCTCTTCATCCTGGCCAGCCTGACCGATTACTGGGACGGGACGCTGGCCCGCCGTCACAAGATCATCACCAATTTCGGCATCCTCATGGATCCGCTGGCCGACAAGGTCCTGACCTGCTCGTTGTTCATCGCCTTTGTCGGGCTCGACCATCTGCCGGCCTGGATGGCGATTGTCATCGTGGCCCGGGAACTGGCCATCACAGGGCTTCGGCTCCTGGCCGCCTCCAAGAACGTGGTTCTGGCTGCGGAACGGTTCGGCAAGCACAAGACCACCACGCAGATCATCACCATCTCGGCCATTCTGACCTCCATGAGTTATCCGGAATGGGGATCCTGGGGAACCCTCATCTTCGAGCAGCCCATCCTGTTCGGCCCCTGGATTTTCTGGTTCACGGAAGCGTCCAAGTGGCTCTCCGTCATCCTGACGCTTCTCTCCGGCTACCTCTACCTCTGGAAGAACCGCGAGATCTACCTGCAGGACACGTGAAACTGCCCCGGGCCATGGATGCCTTTGTTCTCTGGCTGGCGCAGGGGTTGGGCCTGGGCCGGATTCCGGTGGCGCCCGGCACCTTCGGATCGCTGGGCGGCGTGCTCTGGTTCCTGTTCCTCGTCAACATCGGCCCGCTCTGGGTCCTGTTGGGCGGCATCCTTTTCGGCCTGGCTCTCTCCGTCTGGGCCAGTGCCGTGGCGGAACGCATCCTCATGGAGGAGGATCCGGGATCGGTCGTGATCGACGAGATCGCCGCCTTGCCGGTTGCCTTCCTGCCTTGGGCATTGAGTGACTACCTCCGCGACGGCGCATTGCCACCGGCGGAAACCTTTCTCCAATCAAACGCATGGGTGATCACGGTCCTGCTCTTCGTGCTCTTTCGCGTCTTCGACATCGCCAAGCCCTGGCCCGTGCGCCAGAGCCAGCATCTTCCCGGCGGATGGGGCGTCACGATCGACGACGTGCTCGCCGCGCTCTACGTGGCCTTGGTGTCTTTGGTGCTGGTGGTGTGACGGGCTGGGGGGATGCGCGTGGGGATGGGGGACGAGGCGTTGCCCCGTCCTGAGGGTGTGGTGCCCTTTCAGGGCGAGAATGGCCCGATGCCCTGAAGGGGCATCAAACCCTTCTGCAGTGCAACGCCCGGGGCCGTTGACAAAGTCCGCGGGTCGAAGCGTTGTCCCCCCTTGTCATGCCGGCTTCATCTTGCTCTTACGCTTGCTCTGACTCCTACTCTGCGGAGGCGAGTAAGTGTAAGCGTAAGAATACGTCATTCCCCAGACGCTTCTGGGGAAAGAAGGCTCCGCAGCAGGTTGCGATACAAGGTGAAGCATGGACCAGGAGAGCACCATACATCGCACCCCGTCAAAGGCCCCTCACCCCCGCCCTCTCCCGGCGGGAGAGGGTGACCCGTCCTCCGCGCGGAGAAAGGCCCTTGCGCTCATCCCTCTCACCCATCGCGGCTCGCTGTTCCCTCTCCCCGCGGGAGAGGGTCAGGGTGAGGGGCCCCGACAAAACGACAACATGCGGGTCGTTCTTTTTGGATCAAGGGTAAGAGCAAGAACCTGTGCTACAGGAGCCCGTGCCGACTTTGTCAACAGCCCTGGGGCAACACCCTTCGCGCATATCCTTGTCATCCCCTCATTTTTCCCCACAAATGAGGCGTGGATTCGCCCGCGCCCATGCTCCATCTCTCCCATGTGACCAAGTCCTTTTCCGGCACTGCATCCGGCCAGACCGTGAATGTGCTGGAGGATGTTTCCCTCCAGTTACCGGCCGGCGACACGCGCGCCATCATCGGCCCCTCCGGCTCGGGAAAAAGCACGCTGCTCAACATCATCGGCACGCTGGACCGGGCCACGCACGGGGAGGTGCGTCTGGACAACGAAGATCTGGGGCACCTTGACGAAAAGGCCCTTGCCGCCCTGCGCAACCGCAAGATCGGCTTCATCTTCCAGGCGCACCACCTCCTTCCCCAGTGCACCGTCATGGAAAACGTCCTCGTGCCGACCATCGCCCGCGGGGCTGAATCCCTGCGTGAAGGGGCCGAGGAACGGGCCCGCACACTGCTCGAGCGTGTCGGACTGGCTCATCGCCTCACCCATCGACCCGGCGAACTCTCCGGCGGCGAACGCCAGCGTGTCGCCGTTGTCCGCGCCCTCATCAACCGCCCGAAATTGCTCCTTGCCGACGAACCCACCGGCGCCCTCGACCGCGCCTCCGCCGCTTCCATGGGCCAACTGCTCGTCGAACTCAATCAGGAGGAAAAAGTCACCCTCATCGTTGTCACCCACGCGTTGGAACTGGCCCGGCGCATGGCTCGGATCCACGAACTGCGCGACGGCACCCTGCACGACTGGACCGAAGCCGCCTGAGCCATGACGGCCTCCACTCTCATCCTCAGGAGCCTGGTCTTTCATCTCCGCTCCCACCTCGGCGTCATCCTCGGCTCCGCCGTCGGCAGCGCCGCGCTGGTCGGCGCCCTCGTCGTCGGGGATTCGGTTAGGGAAAGCCTGCGCGAACAAAGCCTGCAACGCCTCGGCCAGGTTGACTGGACGCTCAACGCGCGCGACCGCCTTTTCCGGGATGCCCTGGCCACCGACTGGAACCAACTCGCTTCCGACCCCGCCTCGCACCTCGCCAACCGCCACGCGGCCGCCGTCCTGCAGTTGCCCGCCACCGCATCCCTGGCCGACGGTTCGGCTCGCGCCAATCAAGTGCAGTTGATCGGCGTGGCTGAGGGCTTCACACAGTTGGGCGGCGGAGCTTCCCTCGGCACCATCCCCGAGGACGGTGTTGTTCTCAATCCCGCCTTGGCCGGGCATCTCGGCGTCCGCGAAGGCGACACCATCGTGCTGCGCGTCCGCAAACCTTCGGCACTTTCCCAGGAAGCCATTGTGGCGCCCCAGGCAGATGCCAATGTCGCCCTGCGCCTCAAGGTCTCCGGCCTGTCCGCCCCGGATCACCTGGGCAACTTCAGTCTGCTCCGAAGCCAGATCCCCCCCTTCAACGCCTTCGTTTCGCGGACGCGCCTTCAGCGTGCCGTGGACGTGGAGGGTCGTGCCAACCTGCTTCTTGTTTCCAGGCCGGCCCAGGGCGCCTCCAGTTCGGCCGACTCCAACACCGCCCCGTGGCAGGCCATTCTGGACCAGACGTGGACGTTGGAGGATGCGCAGCTTGAGTTGACCGCCCTGACCAACCAGGCCGGCGTCGAACTGCACTCGCCCCGCATTTTCCTGGATGCCCCGGTGATCGCCGCGGCCCAGGCCGTGGCTGGATCCCGCCAACCCATCCTCACCTACCTGGTCAACCTCATTGAAGCCGGCGACCGCGCCACTCCTTATTCCATGGTCACCGCCGCCGGGCCGCCCTGGGTGCCGGACGACATGGCGGATGATGAAATCCTCGTCAACGCATGGCTCTCCGAGGATCTGGAGACGCAACCGGGCGCCTCCCTCCGATTGACCTGGTTCCGTGCCGACTCCGTCGCGCGTCTGATCGAGCACACGCACTCCTTCCGTTTGCGGGGCGTGGTGCCCATGGAGATGCCCCATGCCGACCGAACCCTCATGCCGGAATTCCCCGGCATCGCCAAGGCCGAGTCCGCCCACAGTTGGGATGCCGGGTTCCCGCTCGTCCATGAGATCCGCACCAAGGACGACGACTACTGGAAGGAGTGGCGCGGCACTCCGAAGGCCTTCATCACGCTGCAGGCCGGGCAAACCCTCTGGACCAACCGCTTCGGCAACCTGACCGCCATCCGCTTCCCGCCGCAGGAGGGCGAGTCCACCCAGGCCCTGCTCGCCCGTGTGCGCCAGTCGCTGCAGGAAACCCTGCGGCCTGCGGATGTGGGGTATGTCTTTGAACCGGTGCGGGCCGAGGCCCTCAAGGCCGCAAGCCAGTCGCAGGATTTCGCGCAGCTCTTTCTCGGCTTCAGCTTCTTTCTCGTCCTGGCCGCACTCATTCTCATGGGCCTGCTCTTTCAGTTCGGCGTGGAATCGCGCCTGGGCGAAGTCGGCACGCTGCTGGCGTTGGGATTTCCCGCGCGCCAGGTGCGCCGGCTCTGGTTGTTGGAAGGCACGCTGGTCGCGGCGTTGGGCGGATTGGTTGGCGTGCCAGGCGGCATCCTCTACGCCAAGGGACTCTTGCTTGGGCTTACCACTCTCTGGCGCGACGCCGTGGGCACGTCCGCGCTGGCCTTCCACGCACGACCGCTGACCTACCTCATCGGGTTCGTCTCGGCCATCGTCGTCAGCGCGATCACCATTGCCCTTGTCTTGCGTCGGCAGGCTCGCCAACCCGCCCGCGCCCTGCTGGCCGGCACCGTTTCCCTCGAAGTCACAGGAGCGTCAAGGAGGCGCGGACGGCACTGGCCCTGGATCAGTTCCCTGGTGGCCGCGTTCGGCATCGTGGGCTGGGCACTGAGCCGGGGCGATGTCCAGCCCGGTGCGTTCTTTGGCGCCGGCAGCCTGTTTCTTGTGGCCGGCATCACGGGTGCCGCCGCCTGGTTGCATGTGCTCGGCCGTTCCGCCGGCATTCACCGTCTCTCCCTCGGTGCCCTGGGTCTGCGCAGCGTCACCCGCCAGCGCAAGCGCAGCCTGGCCACCATGGCCCTCCTCGCCTCCGGCTGTTTCATGATTGTCGCGGTCGGGGCCAACCGGCTCGATGCCAGCCTCGATGCCCACCAGCGCGGTTCCGGCACAGGCGGCTTCGCGCTCATCGGTGAAAGCACGCTCCCCATCGTTCGCGACCTCAATCAACCCGACGCGCTCGAGTTCTACGGACTGAACCCTGCTGACATGACCCACGTCAGTTTCGTCCCCATGCGCCTGCGTCCCGGGGACGAGGCGAGCTGCCTCAACCTGACCCGCGCCCAGAAGCCGCGGCTGCTCGGCGTCAATCCCGCGCTGCTCGACCAGCGCGAGGCCTTCACCTTTGCCGCTGTCGCCAACGGGCTTTCCCGCGAACACCCGTGGAACCTGCTGCGCCCGACCGCAGGGAATCCGCCCGATGTCATCCCCGCCATCGGCGATGCCGCCAGCATCCAATGGGCGCTGGGCAAGAAGCTGGGGGACACGCTCGACTACGTGGATGCCCGGGGTCGGCCCTTCCGCGTCCGCCTGGTCGCCTCCGTCGCTAATTCCATCCTGCAGGGCAATCTCCTCATCGATGAGCAGGCGTTCCGGGAGCGCTTTCCGGACACCAGCGGTTATCGAATGTTCCTCATCGACGCCCCGTCCAACCGCGCCTCCGCGCTGGCCGCCGAGCTCTCCCGGACCTTCCAGGACGCCGGACTCGAACTCACCCCGGCCCCGCGGCGACTGGCCGACTTCAACGCCGTGCAAAACACCTACCTCGACACGTTCCAGAGTCTCGGCGGCATCGGGCTCCTGCTCGGCAGCGCCGGTCTCGGGGTGGTCGTGCTGCGCAATGTCCTGGAGCGACGCGGTGAACTGGCGTTGTTCCAGGCCGTCGGATTTCGGCGCGGCAGCCTGAAGTGGCTTGTCCTGAGCGAACACGGCGTCCTTCTCGCGGCCGGCCTGATCATCGGGCTGATCGCGGCCCTGGTCTCCGTCCTCCCCGTTCTCCTGCGTCCAGGCGCCTCACTGCCGCTTCTGCCGCTTGGCCTGACCCTCGCGGGTGTGTTGCTCAGCGGATTGCTCTGGACATGGCTGGCCACCCGCTTCGCCCTGCGCGGCGCTTTGCTGCCCGCCTTGAGACATGAATAGTTCCACCCTGCAATCGCAACCCTATCCCGTCGTCGCCGCCGCCAGGAGGCGGTCCTCGTTCCCCATGCGTCATCTCTTCGCCCCCACCGCCATCGGCATCCTTGTCGTCCTCCTCTCCGTCCCGGCCGCCCTTCGAGCTGCGACCGAACCGCTTTATCAGAATGATTTTCAATCCGCAGAACCCACCACGCTGTTGCCCGAGGAATTCCTCGTGCTGGGCGGCGACTTTGCCATCATCGAGGATGGCGACACGCGCTGCCTCGAATTGCCCGGTGCCCCCCTCGACACGTTCGGCGTCCTCTTCGGCCCCTCCCAAAAAGACAACGTCGAGGTGATCGCCCGCATCCACGGCACCAACCAGAAGCGTCGCCTCCCTTCCTTCGCGGTCGGCCTGGGCAGCGTGGGCGGCTATCGCCTCCAGATCAGCGCGGCCAAGCGCAAGATCGAGATGACCAAGGGCGACGCGATCCTGGCCTCAGCCGATCACACCTGGAAGCCCGACACCTGGACATGGCTGCGCCTGCAACTTGTCAAGAGCGGTGACGCCGAGTGGACCGTGCGCGGGCGGGCCTGGTCGGACGGCCAGGACGAACCCGATGCCTGGCTGCTTTCCTTCAAGTCCAACGACGAACCCTACGGCGGCCGCGCCTCGGTCTGGGGCAAACCTTACGCAGGAACCCCGATCCGCTTCGACGACCTCAAGGTGCAGGAACCATGATCAACCCGTTCGTAGTCCCGCCACTTAAAAACCTCGGGCCGCAACCCGTTCGTAGTTCCGCCTTTAGGCGGTTCGGTCGTTGGAAGGCGGGCGACGGCATTTGCCGCCTGAAGGCGGAACTACAAACAGGCGCCGCGCCTTCGTACGTTTCAACCGGTTCGAGCCTCATTCGGGGGGTTCTGCCTTCAGGCGGTTTGCCGGGAAGCTCCTCTTCCATGTCCCGGCCCTCACGATTTCTGGCACGGGCGCGATGGCTCCCCTTCCTCCTCCTGGCTCTCCTTCCACTCTCCGGCGCCCACGGCCAGGACAGCTCCGTCCAGGCCCGCCTCGTCATCCCACCGGCCGAAACCTACGTCATCGGTGACGACATCCCGCTCCTCTGGGAGTTCACCAATCGCGGAAGCACGCCACTGGCGTTCCTCTGGGAAGGCTGCTGCCGCTTGAACGGGCGCCTCACCGTCACCCGCGCCGACCTGACCCTTGATCCCATCCCACCCGGTTCCTCGCTGGCCCACCAATTCGCCAAGGCGGAAACCCTCGAGCCGGGGCGGCCCAGTCACTTCCCCACGCGGCTTGATGACTGGGTTCACCTGCGTCAAACCGGGCGCTACCGGCTGCAGGGCCATTACACGGGTGTGCTGCCATCGCAACAACCCATGGTTCCAAAGAACGTCGCCCTCTGGCACGGAGCGGCCTCCACACCGCCCCTCGAGGTGGAGGTGCTCGCTCCCGACGGCTACCTGGCGCAACGCGACTCGCGTGCGGCCCGGCGTCAGTGGCACCTGACGTTGGAAGGTCCTGAACGCCTGCATCCCCTGGACGACGCCATCATCCAGGTCACCTTCCGCAATCCGTCGGACCAGCCCGTCTCCCTCGCGTGGCCCGGACCGGTGGACCTCTGGCTCCTCGATGAAGAAGGCCGGCGCGTCGGCATCCATGCCGTCAAGGCCGCCGGTGAAATTATTTCCCTCCCGGCCGGCGCCACCACGCAGCGTTCCTTTGCCTTCAACGTCGAGGACCTTCTCGACAGTCCCCTCGGCACCTACAGGCTCTTCCTCGATGGCCGGGATCCCGGGCAGGTCCGGTGTCCCTCCAATCCCCTGCGCCTTCGCTGGGAACTCTCCGCCGCCGACGTGGCCAGCCTGGTGCAGGCAGCCAGCACTGGTCCGCGATCCGGGTTGCGCAACAAACCCCTCAAGCGCCTGCGGGTGCATCTCGCGGAGCTCAGTCCCATCCTCCAGTCGTTGCCTGCCGCCGCGCCCGATCCCACTCATGACATGCCCCTCCTGGCCGAACTTCAGGTGGCCGCCTGCCTGAAGCCCTTCTCGCCGCATCCAGGCCTCGTGACCATCCCCCTCAAGGCATCCGCGGACCGGTCCATCCGCATCGCTGTCCCTGACCTGGCGCGTTGCCTGCCGCAGGGGGACACATCACCCACCGCTTCCCTGTCCACCCTGTTGGGGATCCGCCGGCATCTGGGATGGAGCCTGCAGGCCGAGATCGAGCCGGAGGCCGGCCTTACACTCGAACAGTTGTTCGGCGGCCTTATCCCGTTGTTTCCCCTGCAGTCTCAATTCACGGCCCCCTTCCGCGCCGAACTTCGGTCCATGAACGGAGCGGGTGGGACCAACATCGTGTCCTTCCAGACCAACCTGATTCCCGCCAACCTCGTGCTGCGTCTGGAGCCGGGCGCCGGGGGTCCGGTGATGGGCGGACTTCGCAAGGGCGCCTCGCCGGCCGGGGCCCTCTTCCAGCCCGAGCAGATCCGGGACGCGACCTTCGAAGCCTTGGCCACCGCGCCTGCTCTTGAGGCGTGGCTGTCCGACCCACCGATCGAGCATCCCCGCCTGGTGGTCTGGGCTCATCCCAACTTGGGGTGGCAGGACCTGGCCCGGGCGTTGCCCTCCATTGCAACACGAGGCTGGCCCTTTGATCTTGTCCTGTTGCCACCCGATCTCTGAACGAACGGCCGGCCGGGTCCGCCCGCACGTTCCGGCAACCCAGGGCTTCCCCTTCGACGCAGGGCGGTTACACAGGCGTGACCCGATCGGGATTGACGCACCACCCCGCTCTTCCTAGCCTCCATGTCGATATGAAAAGCACCAACCTTTCCCTGGAACGTTCCCACCCTGCCGTTGGGCACCCGATTCGCATGGCCATGACGTTCGTGGCGATGCTGCTGGGACTCAGCCTGGCCGAACCCGCGCATGCCGCTGGGAAGATCGACAAGGAGGCCTCGGACACGATCGCCCTTTTCAAGAAGGTGGATCCTGGCCTGGCCAAATTCTTTGAGAGCTCGGCCGGCTACGCCGTGTTTCCGAAGGTGACCAAGGGCGCCGTCGGCATCGGGGGCGCGCACGGCAGCGGTGTGGTGTATGAGAAGCAGAAGAAGGTCGGGGATGCCACGCTCAGCCAGGCCACGATCGGATTCCAGCTGGGCGGCCAGGTGTATTCGGAATTGATCTTCTTCGAGAGCGAAACCACCCTCGAAAACTTCAAGCAAAGCAAGATGGCCTTTAGCGCCCAGGTCAGCGCCGTGGCCGCCGCCGAGGGCGTCTCCGAGAACGCCCGCTACGAGCATGGCGTGATCGTCCTGACCCTGGCCCGGGGCGGCCTGATGTTCGAAGCCAGCATCGGCGGACAGAAGTTCAAGTTCACGCCCGCCCGCTGACCCGCTTGCCTCAATCGAAGTCGGAGCAACTCATGAAGTCGTGGCAGCGCGGGCAGCGCAGCGTGCACTTCTCATTCCCCATGAACCACGAACGGAAGTGCACCGCCAACGACACGAAACCGGAAATGGCTCGATTTCGCGTGGTTGGTGTGGTTCGTGGTTCAAAGTCCTTGGGTGCCACCCATCCCGTTTGGTGGGGGGGGGCTCCCCATGCTCCGGTCAACGTCCATCGAGGTGCCGGTGCAACTGCTTCAATCGGTAGTCCCGGTGACATTCCACGCAGGTCTCCATGAGCCGGTTGAAGGCCCGTGTCGCCTTCTTGAGATCGGCCTGGCGGCTGGCCTTCATCAGATCCTGGGACCGGTCCTGATAGTGCCGCAGATGGCGGATGTAATCAGGATGCTGGATCGTGATCCACACGTTCGAGACCGTCAGGTCGCTCAGGCGGCGGCTGTTCTGCATGATCATCTGGTAGTTCTCCGTCACCAAACCCTCGATCAGGCCCTGGGAATAGAGCAGCTTCTGACGCATGAACGGCACCGTGGGCTTGGCACGCGGCGTGGCTTGAGGCGCCGGTTCCTCGGCCTGGAGAATCGCGAGCACTCCCCCTGCGAGCAGCAGTGACGCCAGGATGGCTGAGTAGTGTAATGGTTTCATAAGCCTGTGCCTTTCATCCCATCCCTAATGCACTTCCTTCATCGCGGCCACACCGATGTTGCCAATGTCGGGCCTCCATCTGGACAATTGAGGGGGAGCGCCGCATGCATCCCACAGCGGACCTGCGCAGGCTCCGGGCCAGTTTGTGATTGCCTATGCCGCGCGGTTGCAAATGATCGAACGTCATGACAGAGGGCGGGTTGCAACGGGAGGAGGAGAACGCGCTTCGGCAACGATGCCTCGCGGGGCATGATGCCTCCCTCCGGCAGTTGCGGGAGATGTTCCACGGCTTGCTGGTGGGCGTGCTGCAACAGCGCGGAGCCAACCCCACGGAGGCGGCCGACATCGTCGCCGATCTCTGGAGCGAATGCGTGGGGGACCACGGGCGGCCCTCCTTGCTGGCACGGTTTGGGGGGCGTTGCGCCCTGCGCACTTGGCTCATCGCCGTGGCCACTAACCGACTGGTGGATGTCAAACGCAGGGAACGACTCCGCCACCAGGACAAAGGCCGGGAAGCCTTGACGGGCCACCCCGCTTCAAACCTGCCCACTCCGCCGCGCGAAGAGGCGTTGACCCGGCTGCTGCATGTCTGTCTCCAGGAAGCCCTCTGTCACTGCGACCAGGATGGGTTGCTCATGCTGAAGCTGGTTCACCTCCACGGATTGACGCAGCGCGAGGTGGGCCAGATGTGGGGCTGGCACGAGTCGAAGATCAGCCGGCACATGGGGAATGCGATGGAGGCCATCTCCGCCGGCACGCGGGCGGGAATTCGACGCCGCGATCCATGGCTGGAAATTGGCTGGGAGGATCTGCTCGAGGTGTGCCAGGCCGGGCCGGAGGGGTTTTTCTGAAAAATTCCTGCAAGTACGGAAATCTCGTTCGTATTCTCTTGGCAGTCACAGAAAGGCACACATGACCGATCCATTCACGATCATTTCGGAATTCCTGGAGCGTTGCGGCGGGGAGGTGCAAGGACGATCCCTCGAGGAACTGCCGCCCCCGGAGGTGCAATCCCAAATCGAGGCATTCGCGCGGGGAACTTTGGAGGCCTCCTCCCGGGAAGCGCTGGTCCAACTCCTGCACGACCATCCGGAGTGGATCGGGCGCCTGGCTGAGGAGGTGAAATCACTCCGGACCAACCCGGGCAAACACCCATGAACCCCCGTTGGCATATTCCGGAGGATCCTCGCCTGCTGGAAATGAAGGGAGCTTTGGTCAACCGGCTGACCCAGGTTGTGGATCAATTGGATCCAACCGCCTTGGCCTCCCTGCTGGACCCGCTCCTGCGCAGCGTCTTCCAGGCTGGCATCAAGGAGGCGCAGGCCGATGAAGGCACGATCTGGCTCGTGGACAGGTCAGCGGAATTCCTGGAGCCCGCCCACAACACCGGCCCACACGCAGCGCGCTTCGTGGGATCCTTCCGGCAACCCCTCAGCGAAGGACTGATCTGCATGGTGTTCTCCACGGAGCAGGCGTTCATGGAGAATGAGGTGTTCCGCAACACCCGCCAAAGCAAACGGCTGGACACGCTGCTGGAGGTGCGGACGCAGGCCTTGCTCGCCGTGCCGTTCACCCTGTTCAACCACTGCCGCGGAGTCGTGTCCTGCGTGCAACTGGGCGCACCGGACGCAGGCCAACCGACGCCGCGCGGCTTTCAGTCCGCAAACCTCACCACCATGCAGCGCACCGCCATGACGCTGTCACGACTGCTGGAACACCGGCTCCTGGGAAGCGTCCTGGGGTGGACCAACGACTGAACCTTCAGCCCCCCCCGGCACCCTTTGAGCACATGGCTCTCACTGGATGAAGCCCGATCCCGGCTGCAGCAGGGGACCGGACGCGGCGTGCGCATCGCCGTGCTGGACTCGGGCATCGAGGCTTCCCACCCAGGTCTGGCCGGCCTGGCCCTGGCGGACGACTGGGTCATCGACGACGACGGACTTCGGCTCACCTTGCAACCCGGGCGCGGCCAGGATGCCTACGGCCATGGCACGGCCATCGCCGGCATTCTGCGGGCAATGGCGCCGGAGGCGGAGCTGGGGAGCTTCCGCGTGCTCGGCACACGCCTCCGATCCCGGACAGCCATCATAGCGGAGGGCGTTCGCCAGGCCCTGGATCGCGGATATCACATCCTCCATTGCAGCTTCGGCTGCACCCGCGAGGATCACGTCCTGGCCTACAAGGAATGGGTGGACGAGGCCTACCTCCGGGGCCGGCACGTGGTGGCGGCCTGCAACAATGATGATTTCAGCCGGCGCGAATGGCCCGGCCATTTTCCGACGGTCCTCACCGTGGGGTTCACGTCGGCGACCGATCCCGACACGCTCCTGCATCGTCCGGGGCACCTCGTGGAATTCCTGGCGCGCGGAGACAACATCGAGGTGCCTTGGCGCGACGGACAACGAAAACAAGTGACAGGCAGCAGCTTCGCCGCACCCCACGTGAGCGGGTTGCTGGCGCGCATGTTGTCCGGTCACCCCGACCTTTCCCCTCTCCAGGCCAAGGCCCTGTTTCAGCAGCTTGCGCGGAAACACCCATCCCAGGCTTGCAAGTAGCCGCCGAGAGGCCAGCCACGTTCCACGTGGTCACGAGGCGGACCGTGGGGGTATGAACCCGTCCCAATCCGGCTCCAGACGTCGCCAACTCCCATCGCCCTTCGAGCGATCACAGGGGCCATCGATGCGTTGCCCCACAACCTGCGTGAAGTCCTGCTTGGATTTCCTTTCGTTGTTCCCGGCCCACGTGCCGGCCCACGTCACCGCAAGAAGCGGGTGGGCGAACCGGCGGACGCATGGCACTCTCGGACCGTGAACGACTACGACCGGATCGCCCGGATCATCAGGCACCTGGACCGGCATCACGTGGACCAGCCCGAACTGGGGGAGCTGGCGGCCGTGGCGGGGCTGAGTCCGTTTCATCTCCACCGCCTCTTCTCAACCTGGGCCGGCGTCACCCCCAAGGCGTTCCTGCAATGCCTGACCCTCACCCATGCGCGGGAGGCGCTGCGAAGGGGCGAGAGCGTGCTGGACGCGGCCATGGAAGCCGGACTTTCGGGACCGGGCCGCCTGCACGACCTGTGCGTGACGCTGGAGGCGGCCACCCCGGGAGAGATCAAGTCGGGCGGAACCGGGATGGTGCTGCGTCATGGCGTGGCGGACACGCCCTTTGGCCCTTGGTTCGCGGCCCGGACCGGGCGGGGCGTCAGCCACGTGTCGTTCGGGCGCCCCTTCTCCGAAGCAAGGCAAGCGTTGCGGGAGGATTGGCCGCGCGCCCAACTGGTGCGCGACGATGCGGCGGCCCGTGAGCTGGCCAAGGAGGTGTTCTCACCAATGGATCGAACACCGGCGACGAGGACGCTGCGGGCCTTCGTGCGCGGGTCCTCATTTCAGGTCACGGTGTGGCGGGCACTGCTGCGGATCCCGGCGGGGACGCTGGTCAGCTACGGGCAACTGGCCCAGGCGGTCGGGCACCCGGGAGCCTCGAGGGCGACGGGCACGGCGGTGGGCCACAACCCCATCGCCTACATCATCCCCTGCCACCGTGTCATACGCGAAACGGGCGTGATCGGGAATTACCGCTGGGATCCGACGCGCAAGCGGGCATTGCTTGCCTTCGAAGGGGCAGCACGGGAAGGCTTGGCCACGGAAAATGGAGCTTGAGCCATTTTCAAGCCGAGGGCCTACTTGGCAGACCATGAAGCTTTCCCACCTCCTCAGGATGGCGGCGGCCGCAGGACTCCTTCTTACCTTCCCACCTTTCCGGTTGATTCATGCCGCCGAGATCGATGCCGCCATCCCTCGGACGGAGAAGGCGGGCAAGACCACCTTCAAGCACGACGCCTTCACCTTCGTGCGCGTCCGCTTCACGTCGGGACATGGCCGCTTCGGGACAGGCGGGCGCGGCGACTGGTCCACAGACTGGCCGGACTGCGACTCGAACCTGAGCGCGACCTTCGCCAAGGAAACCGGACTCAAGACCGATCCCAAAGGCAAGGTGCTCGAACTGACCGATCCTGCATTGAAGCAATTCCCCTTCATTTACATGGCCGAACCCGGCGGCCTGGTCTTCAAGGAGGATGAGGTGAAGGCACTGCGGACCTATCTGATGGGAGGCGGCTTCCTCATGATGGACGATTTCTGGGGGGAAAAAGAATGGGCCAACCTGGCAGACCAGATGAAGCGGGTGTTTCCGGAACGCGAACCCAAGGAGATCCCCATCGAGCACCCCCTCTTCCATTGCTGGTTCGACATCTCACAGAAACCGCAGGTCCCGAACGTCAGGACCGGCGTGGAAAGCCAGTACACCGGAGTCACCTGGGAACGCGAGGATGGGAAAGAGACGCACTACCGGGGCATCTTCGATGACCAGGGCCGGTTGATGGCGTTGTTCTGCCATAACACCGACCTCGGCGACGGCTGGGAACGCGAGGGTGAAAACGCTTACTACTTCAAGGAGTTCTCGCAGAAGAAAGCCTACCCCATGGGCATCAACGCCATTGTCCATGCCCTGACCCAGTAACCACCAAAGGGGGAGGGACCGCGAAAGTGGGGAGGGTTGGACCACGAAACACACGAAACACACGAAAGGGATGCATCCCTTTCGTGTGTTTCGTGTGTTTCGTGGTCCCAACCCCTTCGTGGTCCCAACCCCTTCGTGGTTCAGCGGGCTTTCCAGTTGGGATTGTCCACGTGCGCCTCATCCATGAGTTCCTTGGCTTTGGCGACAAGGTCGGGATGCTCGGCGGCGACATCGTTCTGTTCTCCCAGGTCGGTGGCGAGATTGTAGAGCTGGACCTTCCCACTCATCATCGGTTGGCGGATCGCCTTCCAGTCCCCGAAGCGAACGGCCTGGCGGCTCCCCTGCTCATAGAATTCCCAGTAGAGATAGTCGTGTTCCCTTTGCGGCTTGCCCTGCAGGGTGGGGAGGAAGCTGATGGAATCCAATCCCTCCGGCACCGGCTGTTTCGTCAGGTCGCAGACGGTGGCAAACAGGTCCCCGAAATAGCCCACGTGATCGGAGGTCACACCCGCCTTGATCACGCCGGGCCAGCGCGCAATGGCAGGGACGCGGATCCCGCCCTCGTGGAGCGCCCGCTTCATGCCGCGCAGCGGGCCGTTGGCGTCGAAGAAGTCCGGGTTGTTGCCGCCCTCCTTGTGGTGCCCGTTGTCGGAGGTGAAGATCACGAGCGTGTTCCCATCGATGCCGTAACTCTTGAGGCGTTCCATGAGGCGTCCGACATCAAGATCCATGCGGGTGATCATGGCCGCCTGGCCCTTGTCCGGTTCGGGCCAGTCCTTGCCGGCATAGATGCCGTAGTCGGGCACCTCCTGGCCGTTGCCGGTTCCGCGGGTGCCTTCGTTGTTGGCGTGGGGAATGGTGAGGGAAAGGTAGAGGAAAAAGGGGCGTTGGCGGTTGGCTTCCAGCCACTGGAGGGCGCGGCTCATGATGAGGTCATGTGAGTAGTCCACCCGCTCCTTTGCCCACCCGTCGCCGCGCCCGGGCGTCTCCTTTTCCGGCACATTGCGCAGCGGGACGACCTCCTCATTGTGGATGAGGAAGGAGGGGTAATAATTGTGCGCGTGATGCTGGCTGAGGTAGCCGTAGAACTCGTCGAAACCCTGCTTGTTGGGATGCCCCGTGGAACCCAGCTCGCCCAGCCCCCACTTGCCGAACTGACCGGTGGCGTAACCCGCGTCCTTGAAGACCTCGGCGAGGGTCTGGTCCTCGTCGCGCAGGGTTTGGGCGATCATGTTGTTCCCGCCGGCGTTGCCCCGCACCCAGGCATGTCCGTTGTGCTTGCCGGTCATGAGCACGCATCGGGAGGGGGCACAGACCGTGGCCCCGGCATAGAACTGGGTGAAGCGCATGCCGTCCGCGGCCAGCCGGTCGATGTGCGGGGTCTGGATCTTCTTCTGGCCATAGCAACCCAGGTCCCCGTAACCGAGGTCATCGGCCATGATGAAGATCAGGTTGGGCGGATTGGCCCCGAGCAACGCGGGCCCGGCGCAGACCGCCAGAGTCAGGAGTAGGAGCGGCTTGAGGAGTCTCATGGGTTGGGTCTTGGGAGGTTCGGACCAATGAGCATAGGACAAGTCAGGCGCGCCTGTCACGCGGGCATGTCCGAAACAAGCCATGTTGGGACTCCCACATTTCATGAAAAAAGTGAATGACAAACTTGGGGCGGTTGGTGTTTAGTCTGCGCTCCGCGGCTCCCGGGCCGGCTGGTGGACCCCCCCATGCAGGCGACCGGCGGCCATGGTCAGGGATTTTCCCAAGGGCACTCAACCCGCAGAATTCCCGCTTCCATGCGAGTGGAAGTGAGACACCTCTTTGCAGGTGGAGTCTTTGGCGGAAATGAATGCTGGGCCGGGATCAACGGAACCGTGGCTGGAATCAGCGCGGGCGATTGGCGCGTTGGCATCAGGCGGACCAATTATCGCCAGCACCCGAGGTTCCCGGCCTGATGCGGCAACGCCGGGATCGACGGCGAAACGAGCGCATATCAAGGGGCTGGAACGGAGGCACCGCTTCGGCATCCGGGCTGGCAAGGGAATAGCTGAAGGTGGGGGAGGATGCGCTTGCTCCAGACGGGTGCCGCCGTTTGGCCCGTGACATTTTTGAACCGAAACCGACTGCAACCAAGAGAATGAAGACTGACGACATCTGCAAGGAAGCCTACTACCTCTGGGAAAGCCAAGGGCGCCCGCACGGCCGCGACCAGGAATTCTGGTTTCAGGCCGAGATGCTCCTGAGGAGCCGGCTGGTGCCGCAAGCCAAACCGGCCAGTCCGGTCAAGCCCACGCGGGTCAGCAACGCCACCCCGCCGGAGACCCAAGCCGCCGTCAAGGCGACGAATGGAACCAAGCCGGCCGCGACCAAAACCGCCAAGGGAATCCGCAACGCCAAGGCCTGAGGAACGTTGGGCAAACGAACACGGACAAGGACCGGCGCAAGCCGGTCCTTGCTTGTTTTCCAGGTGGCGGGGGCGTGATGACACGCGGGAGACCCTAAGTCGCAAGATGGGCGTTTCTTGCACTTGCACTTGCACTTGCACTTGCACTTGCACTTGCACTTGCACTTGCACTTGCACTTTACGCGAAAAGAACGACCCACATGTTGTCGTTTTACTGGCGCCAGTGTGGGTCCATGGGGTGGAACCAGTTGCGCAGCCTTCGTTTCCCAGCGACGTCTGGGAATCGACGTATTCTTTACCCGAAAGCAAAAAGCAACATTGTCGATTCGCCAGGCGCCCCTCACCCCTTCCCTCTCCCGGGGGGAGAGGGAGACCCGTCCTCCGCGTGGAGAGAAGCTGCTTCCCTGATCCCCACAACCTGGAGTGGCATGCTGCCCCCTCTCCCTGCGGGAGAAGGCTGGGGTGAGGGGCCTTTGATAGGGTGCGATTTAGAGTGCTCTGGCCGCCCATGGTTCACCTTGTGTCGTAACCCGCTGCGCAGCCGGCATTCCCCAGCAGCGTCTGGGGAATGACGTATGCTTACTCGCCTCAGCAGAGTAGGAGTAGGAGTAAGAGTAAGAGTAAGAGCAGGATGAAACCGGCAGGTCGGATGGCGGCAACGCCTCGACTCGCCGACTTTGTCAGCAGCCATGCTGCCGCCCCTTGACTCGGCACTTGCGCGCACGGCGCGCCCTGTTCATAGTGGCTGGGTCCGTTTCGGACCTCGCGGGTTGAAACCCCCACGCCCCAAAATGAGGCTTGCCATCCTTATTGAGATTTAGAATTATTCCAAGTATTGAATGGCGCGCCCGTCCGGTGCGCCTCCCCGAACCGGCCCGCCGCGGGCCACGGGCCGTTGATCGCCATGAAAAAAATCGTCCAGGACCCGGACCTCAGCGAACGCCTCGCCGCACGCGGGCTCCGCGCCACCAACCAGCGCGAGCAGGTCTATCGCGTCCTCCTCCAGGAACGCGACCACCCCACCGCCGAGCAGGTCTTCATGCGTTCCAAACAGGCCATCCCCGAAATCTCCATGGCAACCGTCTATAATTGCCTCGACGCCCTCGTCAAATGCCGCCTCGTCAAGGAGGTCCATCTCGACCGCGGCGCCTCGCGTTACTGCCCCAACATGCGCGAGCATTACCATTTCCACTGCGCCCAGTGCGGAGGCGTCTTCGACATCGACCTCCCCGGCAGCCCCAGCGATCCCCCGCTCAGCCTGCCCCGCGGCTTTCAACCCACCGAATTCGAAATCTCCGTGCGCGGCCTCTGCCCCGCCTGCAGCAACCCCCGCAAGCGCCCCGCCAGGAATTGACCCGGTTCACACCATGAGCAGCGCCACCGACACCATCGAGGCATTCGTCAAGACCGAGTACAAATACGGCTTCGTCACCGACGTCGAGGCCGAGTCCGCTCCGCCCGGGCTCAACGAGGAGATCATCCATTTCATCTCCGCCAAAAAGAAGGAGCCTGCTTTCCTCCTGGAATGGCGGCTCAAGGCCTACCGCCACTGGCTGACCATGTCCGAACCCACCTGGCCGAAGGTTCATCACCCCCCGGTGAACTTCCAGGACATCGTCTATTATTCCGCGCCCAAGAGGAAGGGGGACGGCCCCAAGAGCCTGGACGAGGTGGACCCGAAGCTCCTCGAAACCTATGAAAAACTCGGCATCCCGCTGCGCGAACGCGAGCGCCTGGCCGGGGTGGCGGTGGATGCCGTCTTCGACAGCGTCTCGGTCGGCACCACCTTCAAGGAGGCCCTGGCGGAAAAGGGCGTCATCTTCTGTTCCTTCTCCGAAGCGGTGCAGGAACACCCGGACTTGGTCCGCAAATACCTGGGCAGCGTGGTGCCCCATACCGACAACTTCTACGCCGCCCTCAACGCCGCCGTCTTCAGCGACGGTTCCTTCTGCTACATCCCCAAGGGCGTCCGGTGCCCCATGGAGCTTTCCACCTACTTCCGCATCAACGCGGCCAATACCGGCCAGTTCGAGCGGACGCTCATCGTGGCGGAGGAAGGAAGCTATGTGAGCTACCTGGAGGGCTGCACGGCGCCGATGCGCGATGAGAACCAGTTGCACGCCGCCGTGGTCGAGCTGGTCGCACTGGACCGGGCGGAGATCAAGTATTCCACCGTGCAAAACTGGTATCCCGGCGACGAGCAGGGCCGGGGCGGGATCTACAACTTCGTCACCAAGCGCGGCCTCTGCAAAGGGCGGCGCAGCAAGATCTCCTGGACGCAGGTGGAGACCGGGTCGGCCATCACCTGGAAGTATCCCAGCTGCATCCTGCTCGGGGACGATTCTGCGGGCGAATTTTATTCCGTGGCCCTGACCAACAACTACCAGCAGGCCGACACCGGCACCAAGATGATCCATGTGGGCAAAAACACCCGCAGCACCATCGTCTCCAAGGGCATCTCCGCCGGGCACGGCCAGAACAGCTACCGCGGCCTGGTCCAGATCCGCAAGGGCGCGGCCAACGCCCGCAACTTCTCCCAGTGCGACTCCCTGCTCATCGGGGACCAGTGCGGCGCCCACACCTTCCCCTACATCGAGGTCAAGAACACCTCTTCCAGCGTGGAGCACGAGGCCTCAACCTCCAAAATCGGGGAGGACCAGATCTTTTACTGCAACCAGCGCGGCCTCGAGACACAGGACGCCGTGAACATGATCGTGAACGGCTTCTGCAAGGAGGTCTTCCGCGAGCTGCCCATGGAGTTCGCCGTCGAGGCGCAAAAGCTCCTCGGCGTGAGCCTGGAGGGTAGCGTGGGCTGAACCCCCAACCCTTGGATGACCCGACCCCTTATCTGAACGAAACGATACCGAACGAATGAGCACTGCACCCCTGCTTGACATCAAGGACCTCCACGCCGGCGTGGAAGGCAAGGCGATCCTCAAGGGCTTCAACCTGACCGTCCAGGCGGGCGAAGTCCACGCCATCATGGGACCCAACGGCAGCGGCAAGAGCACGCTGGCCCAGGTCCTGGCCGGGCGCGACGGCTACGAGGTCACCGGCGGCCAGGTCCTCTTCAATGGCGTGGACCTGCTCGAAATGAGCCCCGAGGAGCGCGCCCGCGAAGGCCTTTTCCTCGCCTTCCAATACCCCGTTGAAATCCCCGGCGTCAACAGCACCTACTTCCTCAAGGCCGCCCTCAACGAGATCCGCAAGCACCGCGGCGAATCCGAACTCGACGCCATGGAGTTCCTCAGCTTGGTCAAGGAGAAGATGAAGATCCTCGAGCTGCGCGAGGACCTGCTCAAGCGCTCCGTCAACGAGGGCTTCTCCGGCGGCGAAAAGAAGCGGAACGAGATCTTTCAGATGGCCGTGCTGGAACCCCGCCTGGCCGTGCTGGACGAGACCGATTCGGGCCTGGACATCGACGCCCTCAAGGCGGTGTCCAAAGGCGTCAACCGGCTCAAGGCCCCCGACCGCTCCCAAATCGTCATCACCCACTACCAGCGCCTGCTCAACTACATCGTGCCCGACCAGGTGCATGTCCTCTTGGACGGGCGCCTCGTCCGCACCGGCGGCAAGGAACTGGCCCTCGAACTCGAGGAGAAAGGCTACGACTGGATCACCCAACAGGAGGCCGTGACGGCATGAGCACCCTGACTTCCGACACCACCACCATCGAGGCCCCGGGCACCACGGCGGCCGCCCTGGACGGAACGGACGCCATCGCGATGGCTTTCCAGGGTCTTGAGTTGACAGGCCAGCCCGCCTGGCTGCAAGCCCTGCGCCGGCACGGCCTGGAGCGCTTCCAGGAACTGGGCTTCCCGACCCTCCACCACGAGGATTGGCGATTCACCAATCTGGAGCCGGTGACGCGCCTCCCCTTCCGTCCCGCAGCGGAAGCCGGACGCGCGCCGCTGGACCTCAAGGCGTTTCCGTTCGCCGCGCTCCCGTCCGCGCGCCTGGTTTTTGTGGACGGTCATCATGCACCCGTACTGTCCAACGCCGGCGGCGAATTGGAAGGGGCAACTGTGATGCCTCTGGCAGAGGCGCTCGATCATCCCAGGCTCGGTGCGCTGGCAGCCCAACACGTGGGCCGCCTGGCGGGGCAGGACGACAATCCTTTCGGCGCGCTGAACAACGCCTTCTTTACCGACGGCCTCTTCGTGCATGTGCCGGCCGGGATCTCGGTCCCGCAGCCGGTGCATCTGCTGCACATCACGACCACGCCCGGCGCCGCGGTGCATCCCCGCCTGCTGGTGGTGGCGGAAGCCAACAGCCGGCTGACCCTCCTGGAAACGCATGTCAGCACGACCGGCGAGACCTTCCTCAACAACTCGGCCTCGGAGGTGTTCGTGGGCGAGAACGCCACTGTGGAGCACTGCAAGTTCCAGGACGACAGCATGGCCGCCTGCCACTTCGGGGCGATCCACTCCCGGTTGGATCGTGCCTCCCATTACCGCTTCCACTCCATCAGCGCGGGCGCCGCGCTGTCGCGCAACCAGATCCGCACCTTGCTCGACGGGGAAGGCGTGGCCTGCATCCTCAACGGACTCTATCTCACGCGCGACCGCCAGCTCGCTGACCATCACATGGTCGTCAACCACGCCAAGCCTCGTTGCGAGAGCCACGAATACTTCAACGGCATCCTGGCCGACCAGTCACGGGGCGTCTTCCATGGCCGCATCCTCGTCCAGCAGGCCGCCCAGAAGACCGACGCCAAGCAGACCAACAAGAATCTCCTGCTCTCCGACGACGCCACGGCCAACACCAAGCCGCAGCTCGAGATCTACGCGGACGACGTCAAGTGCACCCATGGCGCCACCATCGGGCAGCTCAACGACGAGTCGATTTTCTACCTGCGGGCGCGCGGCATCAGCCAGGACACCGCCCGCCGCATGCTCATCCACGCCTTTGCCGGGGAAATCATCGAGCGCGTCGAGTGCGACGCCATTCGCGAGGAGCTGGACCAGCTGGTCTGGGACCGCCTCGAGGAGCACGAGGCTGTCTCCGTCCGGCAGAACGCGCGCGCCTGAACCGCAGTCATGTCCGTCATCCCCCACGCATTGCCATGTTCGACGATCTGACCGATCTCTACCAGCAGGTCATCCTCGACCACAGCAAGAGCCCGCGAAACTTTCACGCCATGAAAGACGCCACTCGCAAGGCACAGGGCACCAACCCGCTCTGCGGGGACAACGTCACGCTCTATGTCCGCATGGAGGGCGACGTGGTGAAGGATGTCAGCTTCGAAGGGTCCGGCTGCGCGATCTCCAAGGCGTCGGCCTCCATCCTGACCGACTGCCTCAAGGGCAAGACCCGGGCGGAGGTCCACGAGCTTTTCAAGCAGGTCCGCGAGATGGTCACGACGGGGCGGATGCCCGAAGGCGACCCGGGCAAGCTGGCGGTGTTCGCCGGCGTGCACAAGTTCCCGGCCCGCGTGAAGTGCGCCATCCTGCCCTGGCACGCCGCCCTCTCCGCCGTGGATGGCAAGGAAGAGACTGTCAGCACCGAATCCGAACAGGACTGATCACGCCATGACACCCTCCAAGGAACCGGTTTCCCTCGCACGCGACGTCGAGGCCTCCATCGTGCCGCACGGCACCAAGGTCACCCTACTCCAGGGCGAACAGGCCTACATCACCCAGGCGCTCGGCGGCACCTACACGGTCGTCGTCAACGGCAACATGTTCCGCATCGAGAGCAAGGACGCCGACGCGCTGGGCATTGAACCGGCCGACGCCAAGGGCAGGGGGGACGGCCTCTCCGCCCCCACCACTCCGGAGGCGATGGAGAAGGAGGTCTGGAACCAGATGCGCAGCTGTTACGACCCCGAGATCCCGGTCAATATCGTGGATCTCGGCCTCATCTACGACTGCTCTGTCACCCCGCTGGACGACCAGCAGACCAGCTACCGGGTGGACGTGAAGATGACCCTCACCGCGCCCGGCTGCGGCATGGGCCCGGTCATCCAGCAGGATGTCCAGACCAAGGTGCTTTCCATCGAGAACGTGGAGGAAGCCAACATCGAACTGGTCTGGGACCCCCCGTGGAACCAGGGCATGATGACCGAAGCCGCCAAACTGCAACTGGGCCTGATGTGAACACCATGACCTTGCAGACCCAATCCGAACCCCTCCAAACCGCCCGCGATCCCTGGCGGCGGGAGGACTTCCCGATCCTGGACCAGGAGGTGCACGGCCGGCCCCTCATTTATTTCGACAACGCCGCCACCTCGCAGAAGCCGCGCGCCGTGATCGAGGCGCTCCAGCATTACTACGAGCACGACAATGCCAACGTCCACCGCGGCATCCACGAGCTGAGCAACCGGGCCACGCATGCCTACGAGGGCGCCCGCGCCCGCGCCGCCCGGTTCATCCACGCCGCCCATCCCGAGGAGATCATCTTCACGCGCGGCACCACCGAGGGCATCAACCTCGTCGCCCAGGCCTGGGCGGGCCGCCACCTCAAGGAAGGCGACCGCATCCTCCTCACCGAGATGGAGCACCACAGCAACATCGTGCCCTGGCAATTGCTCTCCAAGCGCATCGGCGTACAACTCGAGTTCCTTCCGATCAACGGCGACAAGGGCCTCCTCGACCTGGACCGGTTCGACAAGTGGCTCACCCCCGAGGTGAAGCTGCTCGCCATGACGCACATCTCCAACTCCCTCGGCACCATCAATCCCGTCGCGGAATTCTGCGCGCGCGCCCGCCAGCGTGGCATCGTCACGCTCATCGATGCCGCGCAAAGCGCCGGACACCGCCCGCTCGATGTGCAGGAGATCGGATGTGATTTCCTCGCCTTTTCCGGCCACAAGATGTGCGGCCCGACCGGCATCGGCGTGCTCTACGGCCGCCAGGAGCGACTTGAACAGATGGACCCTTACCAGGGCGGGGGCGAGATGATCCTGACCGTCGATTTTGATGACGTCACCTTCAAGCCGCCGCCCTACAAGTTCGAAGCCGGCACCCCCAACATCGCGGGGGCCATCGGCCTCCATGCGGCCATGGATTACCTGGACGAGATCGGCCGCGACCGCATCGCCCATCACGACCAGGAACTGGGCGCCTACGCGTTCGAATCGCTCAGCCGCCTGAAGGGTATCCGCCTTTTCGGACCCACCATCGGCCGGGCCGGACTGGTCAGCTTCCTCCTCGACGACGTTCATGCGCATGACCTCGTGACCGTGGCCGACCAGCATGGCCTGGCGCTGCGCGGCGGGCACCACTGCAACCAGCCCCTCATGAAGAAGCTGGGCGTGGTTTCCACGGCGCGGGCCAGCTTCTATTTCTACAACACCACCCGGGAGATCGACCGTTCCATCGAGATCCTGCGCGACATCCAGAAGTTTTTCGCCGGCTGACCCCATGGACGCCTCCGCCCCTGCCATCACACCCCGGTCCCGCATGGAGGAGATCCTTCGTGCCTACCCGGGCGCCCAGCGCGCCCTCTTTCGCCGCTACCACATCGGCGGCTGCAGCATCTGCGCCTTTCATGCGGAGGAGACGCTGGACGCACTCTGCGCCCGCAATCACCAACTCGACCCGGTCGAGGTCCTGCAACACCTCGAATCAGCCCATGCCGAGGACGAGCGGATGATGATCGAACCCGCCGACCTCAAGGCTCTCCTCGACGGCGGCGAATCGCTCAAGCTGCTCGACATCCGCACGCGCGAGGAATGGGAGGCCGTCCACCTCGAGGGCGCCGTCCACATGTCGCAGGAAACCATGCAGGACATCCTCGGACAGTGGCCGCGCGAGGGCCTGCTCGTGGTCCACGATCATCAGGGCGGCCAGTGTCTCGACGCCGCCGCCTACTTCCAGGGCCAGGGATTCCAGAACGTCCGCTGCCTGCGGGGCGGCATCGACGCCTGGGCCCGCCTCATCGACCACGCCCTTCCCCGTTACGAACTCGCCTGAACCACCGCCATGGACAAGGACCTCCAACAACGCATCGAGGACGCCCTGCGCGATCCCAAGAACATGGGAGAACTGGCCGACGCCGACGCCGTGGGCTCCGTGGGCAACGCCTCCTGCGGGGAGATGCTGAGGTTGTGGGTCAAGTTCAAGGAGGACCACGGACGCAAGGTGATCGACCGCGCCAGCTTTCAGTCCTTCGGCTGTGAAACGGCCATCGCCGTGGCCAGCCTGGCCACCGAGCTGATCCGCGGAAAAACCCGTGAGGAAGCGCTGGCCCTTTCGGGCGAGCAACTGGCCGGGGACCTCGGCCCCCTGCCGCCCATGAAGATTCATTGCGCCCAGCTCGTGGAAGGCGCGCTCCGCGCCGCCCTCAAGCCCGACGACCAGCCTCCCACCACCCCGGCGCCCGCTCCCCCATCCACACCCACGGCACCCAGCCTGCTGGACAAGTTGTCCGGCCCCGGCGAAGGCAAGGTCAAGATCCGGTTCCTGAAGGAAAAGGATGAAGGATGAAGGCAGAATGCAGAAAGGTTTGAGGAGCCGCCTGAAGGCGGAACTACAAACCATTCCAATCGCCCTCTTCCTTCTGCCTTCCACCTTCTGCCTTCTCACAGGGTGCGGCTCCCGCGATTCGGATCCCGACCGACCCCGCACCTTCGCGGCGGATGTGGCCCCCATCCTGTACGAACACTGCGCCCGCTGCCATCGCCCCGGACAGTCCGCCCCTTTCGAACTGCTCACCTTTGAGGATGCCCGCAAGCGTGGAAAGCAGATCGTGGAGGTCACCCAGTCGCGTTACATGCCACCCTGGCTGCCCGCCGCGGGGCATGGCGAGTTCGCCCATGAACGACGGCTCACCGACGCCCAGATTATGACCCTGCGGCGATGGGTGGAGCAAGGAATGCCCGCAGGCGACCTCGCGAAGGCTCCCCCCACTCCCGAATGGAACGACGCATGGCAACTGGGCCAGCCCGACATGATCCTGACCATGGCGGAACCATTCACCCTCTACGCGGAGGGGCCGGATCTTTATCGCAACTTCGTGCTGCCCATTTCCAACCAGGTGACCCGCTACGTCCGGGCGGTGGAATTCAATCCCGGCAACCGGCGCATCGTTCATCATGCCTTCCTCCAGTTCGACATCGACGGCAATGCGCGCCACGAAGACGACCGGGATCCGGAGCCGGGCTTCGACGGCATTCATACCCCGAGCGGCGTGCACAGCCCGCCCGGCCATTTCCTGAGCTGGCAGCCGGGCCGGCAACCCGCCGCCTACCCTGAGGACATGTCCTTCGTTCTCGATCCCGGGACCGACATGGTGCTGCAGCTACACCTCCAGGCGACCGGCAAGCCGGAGACCATCCAGCCGAGCGTGGCCCTCTACTTCACCGATCAACCGCCGGCGCGCAAGCCGATGAAGATCTGGCTCGGTTCCTATGACATCGCGATTCCGGCCGGCGCGACCAACCATGTGGTGGAAGACACCTACACCCTGCCCTGTGACGTGGAGGTCCTGGGGATCCTGCCGCACGCTCATTACCTGGCGCGGGACATGCAGGTCCATGCCGCGCCGCCCGAGGGGGAACGCCAGTGGCTGCTCTGGATCAAGCATTGGGATTTCAACTGGCAGGGGGACTACGCCTTTCGCCGCCCGGTCCGGCTCCGCAAGGGAACCACCCTCACCATGCGGTATGGCTACGACAACTCGACCAACAATCCCGTCAATCCGAACGACCCGCCTCAGCCGGTCGGCTACGGGCTCCAGTCCAGCGACGAAATGGCCGAACTCTGGCTCCAGGTGCTGCCGCTGGACGAGGAGGGTCGCGAAGCCATCCGCAGCGATTACGAGCGGCGCGGGCTCCAGGATGCGGTCGCCTTCAATTCATTCCTCTTGCGGGCCGATCCCGAGGATCCCCTGGCCCACGCCAACCTGGGCAAGGCCATGATCTACCAGGGCCGCTTCGTCGAGGCGGGCAGCGCCCTGCGCCAGGCCATCCGTCTCGATCCCTCGCTGGTGGATGCGCACTACTTCCTTGGCCTGCTCCATCGCATGCAAGGCCGCCAAGCCGACGCCCGGGCCGAATTCGAATATGCCGTCCGCCTCGATCCCAACCATGCACGAGCCCTGGGAAACCTCGGCTTCGTCAACATGGAAATGGGCAACCTCGAGGAGGCGGAAACCTACCTGCGCGAGGCGCTCCGCCTCAACCCGGCCGACGACCTGGCCCGGCGCGCCCTGGCCGACATCGCCAAGGCCAAGCAGTAGCCGCTCACCCACGGCCGCTGCTGGGGAAGAAGGCTGCGCAGCGGATGGCGACACAAGGTGAACCATGGGCGAGCAGTGAACTCTGCATCGCACCGCATCACCGGCCCCTCACCCCTGCCCTCTCCCGGGGGGAGAGGGAGCCGCAACCTCGTGGTGGGTGCGGGTTCAGATCGGAAGCCTCTCTCCGTGCGGATGACGATACTCCCTCTCCCGCCGGGAGAGGGGTGGGGTGAGGGGCCCGGCAAAAAACCAACATGTGGGACGTTCTTTTCGGGCAAAGGCTAAGAGTAAGATCAAGCCGGCAGGTCTGATGGCGACAACGCCTCGACTCGCCGACTTTGTCAGCAGCCCGGAGACGTGGGTGTGCGACCCGGATTTCGTGCTTTTCTCCGCCTTCTCCTTTGCCACACTGCGGGCCATGCATCTTCCACCCGTTTCCCGGCGCCGCTTCCTGGCCGCAAGTGGCACCCTCGCGCTCGGCTCACTTCTCCCGGCTCAGGAGCCCACGGGTTACACCGGCCCGATCATCGACGTCCACCAGCACACCAATTACTCCGGCCGTACCAACCAGCAACTGATCGCGCACCAGCAGCGCATGGGCATCACCATGACCATTCTGCTGCCGGCCGGCCGGCCCGTCTCCCGGCCCTCCACTCATGACGGCCGTTCCAATGGACTGGCCGCACAGTGCGGCGGCAATGACACGGTGTTCGAACTGGCCCGCGACCACGAGGATTCGCTCCGCTTCTTCGCCAACGAAGTGCCCGACCTGCCGGATGCGCGGGGAGAACTGGAAAAGTTTCTCAAGCTGGGCGCACGTGGCATTGGCGAACAGAAATTCAACGTGGCCTGCGACTCGGCCGCACTCCAGGCTCTCGCCGACCTCGCCATGACCTATCAGGTCCCCATCCTGATGCACTTCCAGCACGAGACCTACAACACCGGCATCGAGCGCTTCCACACCGTGCTGGAAAAATATCCCAAGGTGAACTTCATCGGCCACGCCCAAACCTGGTGGGGCAACATCGACAAGCGCCACGACCAGTCGGTCATGTATCCCAAGGGCGAAGTCACTCCCGGCGGCATCACCGACAGGCTCCTTTCCGATTATCCCAACATGTTCGGCGACATCTCCGCCGGGTCCGGCTTGAACTCCATGCTCCGCGACATGGACCACGCCCGCGGCTTCCTCAAGCGACACCAGGACAAGCTCCTCTACGGCAGCGACTGCAACGACATCTTCGGCCAGGGCCCCGGTTGCCAGGGCTCGACCACACTGGCCACGGTCCGTGAGCTGGCTCCCGAACCCGCCGTGCAGGAGAAGATCCTCTACGGGAACGCGAAGAAATTGTTGCGCCTGTAACGGAAACCTACGGCGCGCGGGTAGCCTGGACCGCCTAAACCCGGGATCCCCGAAGGGGCTGGAACCGATTGAAATTTACGAAGGTGCGGCCCCTGTTTGTAGTTCCGCCTCTTAAGAAACTCCTTGTGGAACTTGTTGGAGTTACGGGCATGCAATCTTGCACGACGCATTCAAAGGCCCCTCACCCCAACCCTCTCCCGGGGGGAGAGGGAGGATCGGCTTCCGCGCGGAGAAAGACTTTCGATCTGAACCCGTACCCTCCACCGGGCATGCTGCTCCCT